>Ga0066709_100003218_pt1 | contig 12401 bp, 14 predicted proteins | sample GraSoiAngelo_158_FD_79665 | JGI IMG/M metagenome (GOLD analysis project Ga0066709, IMG submission 79665) | Grasslands soil microbial communities from the Angelo Coastal Reserve, California, USA - 14_1009_16_30cm | ecosystem: Environmental > Terrestrial > Soil > Grasslands | place: USA... | reverse complement strand
CGCTATCATCTTGTGTTTCGTTAGAGTTACCGGGCAGAGGACCAGTATCACTGAGATTTTGCCGGATGTCTCAGCTTGAGACAGTTCTCAACCCTTGAAACAGAGAGGCCGTAAGCTAGCTTGTGGCGCAAGCTAGTCACCGGATTAGAGTGGTTTGCCCTACAAAGTCGAGGCAGTCGCTAGAGAGTGGATCGAGTCGCAAAACCTACAGCTTGGGCTTGGGGGGAGGGAGTTCTCGCGCGATTACCGTGTCGGAAAAGCCGGAAGTCTTATGCGAGCCGTCGCAGAAGGGCTTGTTCGCGGAGTGGCCGCAGCGGCACAGCGACACGATCGTGCGCCCGGCCAGCTCGAAAGGTGCTCCCTGAGGGTCCACGATTTCGAAATCGCCTTCGACGCGAATCGATCCGTTGCTATTGATGGTGATCTTGGTTGCCGCCATTTTTTCTCCTGCGCAATTGAGAATGCATCTAAAGGAATACTCCGCTCTTTAGTATTTGGGAACCGACGGGTCGACCTCATCGGACCAGGCGAGGATGCCGCCTTTTAGGTTGAGAACTTTGCGGAACCCTGCTTTGCGCAAAAAGTCCACGGCTTCAGCGGAACGCTTGCCGCTGCGGCAATGCGCGACGATTTCCTGCGAGGAATCGAGTTCGTGCACGCGCCGCGGCAATTCGCCGAGCGGAATCAGGCGGCCTTTGAGATTGCAAATTTGAAATTCGTGCGGCTCGCGCACATCGAGAATGAAAAGATCATCTCCGCGATCAATCCGGGACTTCAGCTCGCGCGGAGTAATTTCCGGCACCTGCACGTTTGGCGCTGGAGCTTCTTCCCCGCGCACGCCACAGAATTCGTAGTAGTCGATGAGTTTCGTGATCGTGCGATGCGAACCGCACATGGGGCAGTTCGGATTTTTGCGCAACTTGAGTTCGCGGAAACGCATTCCCAGCGCATCGAACAAGAGCAAGCGGCCAATGAGGTGATCGCCGCTGCCGAGAATCAATTTGATGGTTTCCATGGCTTGAATCGAGCCGACGATCCCGGGAAGAACGCCGAGCACTCCGCCTTCGGCGCAAGACGGTACCAGCCCCGGGGGAGGCGGTTCCGGATAAAGGCAGCGGTAGCATGGACCATCCGGCATGCCAAAAACCGTGACTTGCCCCTCGAAACGGAAAATGGAGCCGTAGACATTAGGCTTGCCGAGAAGGATGCACGCGTCGTTCACAAGATAGCGCGTCGGGAAATTGTCCGTGCCATCGACGATGATGTCGAAGTCCTTGAACAGTTCGAGCGCATTCGCGCTAGTTAATTGCACTTCGATGGACTCGATCTGAATGTCCGGATTGAGATTGGAAAGACGCGCGCGAGCCGCCTGGCTCTTGGGCCTACCGACGTCGCTGGTGCCAAAAGTAACCTGGCGCTGAAGGTTCGTGAAATCCACGACATCGAAATCGACAAGGCCGAGCTTGCCCACACCCGCCGCCGCAAGATACAAACCGAGCGGCGCGCCTAGTCCACCGGTCCCGATAAGCAAAACCTTGGCGTTCTTCAGCTTGAGCTGCCCCTCCATGCCGACCTCCGGCATGATGAGATGGCGGCTGTAACGCAGAATCTCTTCTTTGGAAAGACTGGCAGCCGGTTTAGTGCCGGGCTGCGTTTGAGTGCTCGTGGCCATTGCGATTCCCTGCCCCTCTGGATTCCTTCAGAATAGCAAAAATTCAGGACAAAAGACTTCTGAGCAAAGGTTATCTACGGTAAGAAGCGCGTTCCGCTGGACCGGAGAGTTAGCAGGAACAACAACCGCCCGCAATAGAGGGAATGATGCTGATTGTGTCGCCGTCCTTGGTCACCGTGTTCTCTTTGGCGAGATAGCGAATGTCTTCGTCATTCACATAGACATTGACGAAGCTGCGCAGCCGGCCATCCTCGGTGAACAAGTGCTTGCGCAGATCGGCGTATTGCGTTGTGAGATGGCCGAGCGCTTCGCCAACCGTTCCGGCGTTGAACTCCGCGGAAGCCCGCTTCCCCGCGTACGGGCGAAGCGGCGTCGGGATCATGACTTTCACGGGCATGAATATGCTCCTCCAAGAATCCTGAAGAAAAATCGCCGTTTTAAGAACCGGCCACTACAAAATTCTAAACTGCCGCGCGATGGCGAATCTCGATTCCCTCCGGCGAAAAAGCCTGGCGATCATCGTTCAGACGCCACGAGGTCATCTCCTGCGGCGCGCCATTGTGCACGCTAACGATGACATAGCTATACCACGGCCAGGCATGCTCGCGGTCATAGTCGCTGGGCCGAGCGGGATGATCCGGATGTGAATGGTACCAGCCTATCACTTCAAGCCCCTGGGCCTGCGCAGCCTTATCCGCCTCGAGCACGTCTTGACCGGTCACCGAAAAGCGGTTGCGGGGCGAATCGTCGCGGCGATTCACCAGCGGAAAGAGCCCGAGTACTTCGCGCACGGCTTCGGAATCCGTGGCTTCCAAATCGCGCCCCAACAGAGCTCCGCAACATTCATGGGGATACGTTTCCGCGCCATGCACGCGGATTTTCTCCGCCACGTGACTGCTGATCCACAACGTAGATTCGTCCGCCATGGTTAATCTTCGTCCCAGAACCGTTCGTTCAGGTACTTGGACGCAGAATCCGCAAAAACCGTGACTATCAGCGCTTGCTGCTGCTTGGAAATGCGCGCGGCAACCTCGAAACAACCCAGCAGCGCCGCCGCTGAGCTGGGGCTGACCAACAAGCCCTCTTCGCGCGCGAGGCGCTTCACCATCCGATAAGCCTCTTCCGAAGAAACCGGTAGATTCTCATCGGCGAGCCGGTCATCGTAAATCGCGGGGCGCATTGCAGTTTCCATGTGCTTCCAGCCCTCCAACCCGTGGAAGGAACCATCGGGCTGAAGACTCACGCAGCGTATCTGGGGATTCAGCTCCTTCAACCGCCGCGTGGTACCTACAAACGTTCCGCTGGTGCCCAGTCCAGCGACGAAATAAGTGACGCGGCCGGAAGTCTGCTCCCAAATTTCATTTGCGGTGGTGCGGTAATGCGCCTGCCAGTTCGCCGGATTGCTGTATTGGTCGGCGTAGAAGTATTTGTCGGGCTCCGCAGCCACGATCTCGTGTACTTTGCGAATCGCACCGTCGGTACCTTCGTCGCCCGGAGTAATCACCAACTCTGCACCATACGCCGCCAAGATGCGCTTGCGCTCGTGCGAAGCGCTATCCGGCAGGCAAAGCTTCACGGGATAGCCCATCCTAGCGCCAATCATGGCATACGCGATGCCGGTATTACCGCTGGTCGCGTCAATGATGGTCTTGCCGGGTGTTAGCGCACCGCTGGCGATCCCCGCATGGATCATGCTGAGCGCTGGCCGGTCCTTCACCGATCCGCCTGGGTTGAACCATTCGGCCTTGGCATAGAACTCGACGTTCGAGAACTTGCTGGCGATACGCTCCAAGCGAAGAAGCGGCGTGTTGCCAATGCGCTCCAGCAAAGATTCGCCCAAACGGCTCGGCTGAGTCGTTGATTCGTGGGCAGATGCGGCGATTTGACCGGTAATAGCCATGCCTCAAAGAGCTGTCATTCCAGCCCCAGCTGGGGAGGATATGCGACCATTTTACTCCGAATTGGATGCCGACGCCTAGCGTGGGGATACGTTGGGGCTGCCTTGGACTTGGGCTTTCCCACACTTTACAGAAACGCGTGCAATCGTTAGTCTGAATGAGCCATGTGGAAGGTCGAAGAAAGATTCTCACCGAAAGCAATCGAGAGCTTGGCGGCGTTGGGGTTTGCCGTAGGCAGCACGCGCGGCGTGGTTCGCGTCGAGAAATACGGCTGCGGCGCCGAATTCCGTAAAGGCCCCGACGAGCGCTATCAGATGACCATCTCGCCCACGATCATGCTGAAGGGCCAGTTCACGCGTTTGTGGGACGCGGGCTACCAGAAGTTTTTGCTCACCGATGATGGATTGAAGATTCCGGCGTTGGCGTCGCATTTGCAAAACCTTCGGAAGTTCAACGAAGAGCTGCGTACGGCGCTCGGTGTGCCGACTTTTTACAACGAAGCGCTCGGTTCGGTAAGCCAGGTGAGTGTTTACGACCGCGTGCGGGGACGGAAGGGCGACGTACCGGACGAAACGGTTGGTGCGCATTGCCCGGAGGGCGGGCACTAGCTGCCGCTCAGAATCGCTGCTTTTCTCTGCGCAATCGCAGTCGGGGATTCATTGCGATCCAGCTTCTTCCAGTTGCCGGCGAAACTGGGCAAGGTCGACGCGATGCTTCGCGGCTTTGTGCCTGCCGATGAAAATGACCGGGATGTCCCATCCATAACGCTCTCGCAAAAAGGCATTTTCGTCGATGTTGACCTCGCGAAGTGCGGCTCCAAACTCTCGGAGCAGCGGTGCGATGGCGGCCTTTGCTTCCTCGCAAAGATGACATCCCGGGCGCGAGTACAACGTGACGTCGCGCGGCCCGCTGGCTGCGAGCTGCGCTTCTTCGGAAGAGGTGGTCGCGCTCACGGCTGAGGATTGGAATACTTCATGAACGGGCCGGAATTCGGGTGAAATGCGTGCGCGCGGTAGAGTTCTTCGATCTGCCGCAGGTGGCCGAGGTCGTGATTGGCCCATTCGTGGAGCACATGGGCGAGCGTGATTGTCCCAAGTTCGGAATGGACGGCGACGCGCGTGCCGGCAGAGGCTGGCAGTCCCGCCAGCATTGCCAGAGTTGAACGACGAGTTTGTATGAAATTCGCCAGGTTTTCAGTGCCAGAACCGTGGGAATAGTCTTCTCGCGCCTTAGCGCCATCCAAATCGTATTTCGCAAGCGCGGGAGAATCTTCGGCCACCATTCGACGAACGCGCTCGGTGTAAACCTGCTCGAGAGCCGCGAGATGAGCCAGCACTTCGGAGATGGACCAGCGGTCGGGCTTCGGTTTCCACCGCAAAAGGTCGTCCGGCAAGTCTCCAAGCAGCGTTTCGAGAAGTTGCGGCGTCTTTCCTAGGAGCGAAATAGCTGGCTGAATCTCGCTGGCGGTAGCGGGTTGCATGAGGAACCTCCCGTACAGATGATCAGTTTACCCGCAATCTTCGTCGAATGAAGAAGTAGTGCATAATGACGAGTGGCAAAGGATAGGGACGGAGAATATGGGAAGAGTCGTGGCGTTGGTGGATGATTTGTTTTTCCAGATGAAGCTGGCGGAAACCGCCAAGCATCTCGGCGTGGAAGTGAAGGTAGCGACAAATGGCGACGCGCTGCTAGGCCTGATGGAGAGTGCGCCAAAACTTGTGATCGTAGATCTGAACGCGCGCAGCCAGCCCTTGCAGGCCATCGAGAAGGTGCGTCAGGCGAGCAAAGACGTTCGGGTCCTGGGATTCTTGTCGCATGTGCAGACGCAACTTGCCGCGCAAGCGCAAGCCGCTGGCTGCAACGAAGTGCTGCCGCGCTCAAGCTTCACGCAAAATCTCGGCGCCATACTGAGTGCCGCGAAGGATTAAACGAGAACCGCTTGGAATGTACGTGGGTAAAATGAATGTGAGCAAGATGAAATATCGGAACCGCATTCTCTTCGTGCTCTGCGGTTCTTTGCTTACCGCTGCGAATTGCTACTCGCAAGAATCGACCTCGAAGCCAGAACGCAACCCCGCAAGCTCGCCCAGTGCATCTGTGCAGAGCGGACCCGGCGGCGCCCTGAGCAACGCATTAGCCGCGGCTTGTTCCCAGAATCAGGTGGAATTCATTCGGTTCCTCACGGTTCGCAACCAGGATTCCTTTTCTCGCCTGACGCCGGCCGCTCGCGTCGCGCTCATGAAACGGTTCGTGCTTCTGGATGAACCGGGCAAAGCCACGATTTCCGCGAACCCTTCCGGCCGTCCCATCGTGCGCTGCGAAACGCCGGGCGCCACCACGGAGATGCAAATCGGCGGCGCGGAAATCCACGATAACGTCGCGTTCATGCCGATGGAGCTCCATGACGTCACAGACTCGGCCGGGACAAGCGCGCGCCAAGTCAACATGGGCCTGGTGCGCGAGGAGGGAGAATGGAAGCTACTCTCTCTGGGGGTTCTTCTTCTCGATCTTCCGGCGCTCGAAACGGAGTGGGATGAAGCCGAAATCGAAGAGACGGAAAAAAGCGCTCTCGAGTCTCTGAAAACCATTGCCTCTGCCATCGAATCCTACCGGAACAAATATCTGCGCCTTCCCGAGTCTTTGACGAATCTTACTTCGTCCGCGCGCGGCAAACCGGGCCTTGAAGCTGCGGGCTTGCTGGACGCGGACCTCGCGAAAGGCGCCAAGACTGGCTACACCTTCCGTTATGTCATCGCCGGGGCCAGCGATGTCGGCGCTCCCGCAAAATATGAATTGTCGGCGACACCGCTCCGCTATGGACGGACGGGGCGGCGTTCCTTCTTCCGCGATTCGCATGGTGTTCTGCATGCGGCGGACCGCCAGGGCGCCGTAGGCAGCGAGAGGGATCCGAAAGTTGAGTAGAGCCTCCTGATCAAAGCAGCTATCACCTCCCCGGTTTTGTGCTTGCGTGTACTTGGCGCTACTATCGAGCGACCAATTATGGTGCGCCACTTACGACCTCCTTTCCCCTGCCTGCTGCTGGCACTTTGTTTGCTTCTAACCGCGCGCATCGCGGCGCAGCCGCAAACCAGTTGGACAGTGACGCCACTGCCAGTTTTCGAACTGCATAGCGGGTTTTGGATCAATCTTCATCACACGCTCTACCAGGAAGCGCGACAGCGCCGAGCATCCACCTCGCGCGACGCAAACGCTGCCAAGCCGGCTCCGTCCGCGAAGACAGTTCTAGCTGGAAAAGGCCCACTCACTGAGCCGGAACAAAAAGCGTGGGACGATGCCGTCGCCTACTACGCCGCTAATTACGCGAACAAGGATCTCCTCTTCACCACGGAACTGATTCAGTTGAAGGACCAGCTCGGCGACTTCGAGGATTGTGATGAGCTCTCCGGCAGAAAGCGCAAATTCTGCGACGCGGGCTTGCCTCCCAACCTGACTCAAGTCTTGGAAGCGGCAGCTCCCGTCTATCGCGCGCATCTTTGGCCCGAGCATGATCAGGCGAACCGGCGGTGGATTCTGCAAGTGGCCCCGCTGGTGCGTGAACAAGGGGTGGGCCTTTCCGAGCGTCTTGCCGACATTTACCAGACGCGCTGGCCGCATGAAAAGATCCGCGTCGACGTGGTGAGCTATGCCAATTGGGCCGGGGCATACACCACGGTTGATCCGCTGCGCGTCACCATCTCGAGTTTGGATCCTCGCAATCAGGGACCCCAGGCGCTCGAGGTCCTTTTCCATGAAGGTTCGCACGGGATTGCCGAGCAGGTGCAGACGGCCATCATCCGCGAATGCCGCCAGCGCGACAAACCCATTCCCCGGGATCTCTGGCACGCTCTGGTTTTCTACACCACCGGGGAAGTCATCCGCACTGTGCTGACTTCTTCTCCGGCAAGTCACGGCGATAAGAGTAACGGCGTCGCGAAGAACGAGTACAGCGCCTATGCCGTTCGCGAGGGTCTGTACCAGCGCGGCTGGAAGAATTACCTCGAGCTCTTGCAACGGTTCTGGCAGCCGTACCTGGATGGAAAAGCGACTTTCGACGACGCCATCGCCCGCATGGTGTCCTCGCTGTAACACGACGCGAAAACACGCTGAGAGGAAAACTGCTGACGCTTCCTTGTCGATAGCGCCGTGGGTTCGCGTTTATCGCTTAGGAGCTGGCGTCCTTGATATCCTCGCGCGCCCGTCTCTCTGCGCTCTTGGCCTCTGCCTTGGCGTCAGCATCAGAGTTGAGCATGCGGATCGCTGTACTCAGCGGCAATGCCTTGTTTCTCGGTGGGGTCTCGCACGATTTCACGTCACCGCTGGGACGCGCCGCAGTCATGTCCCATTTCAGACAGTTATATTTGATCTTCAAGTTGCGGCTCACGTGGAGCGCAGCGACACAATCTTGCAAGCTTAAGAATCCGCTGCATGCTTCTCTTAGAGTTGTTTTTGGCGGCAGCAGCGCCTGCAATTGCAGCGTCAGCTTTCGTTCTTCCTCTTTGTTCGCAGCGAGCTGCTCATTAGCTGTCAACCGTGGGCTCCCCTTGATCCACTTGAGGGGATTGTAGGAACGCGCAGCGGCTCCCGCAGTACCAAGCAAAATACTGATTCCTGCTGCTCCAATAATGAGCCATTTGTATTTCATGATGTCCTCACTTCGAGGGCCGGTGTGGGCTAGCCTCAGTAGGCCACGGTGTGAGCAGCGCTTCGAGCCTTCCCTAGTGCGGTACTCTCCGAATCCGTTACGTTGACCTTCCGGTCAGGTTTTGCAGTGAGAGTGCCTGTCCATTTGCCGCTGGCGGGCGTTTTGAAATACCGGTGCTATTCTTCGATTCCTAAGACCTTTTAGCGCATTTCTTTCGTCTTTTGGAAGGTTGTGCAAAGAGATTCTTGACCTCCGGGTGACATTGTCGCGGCTGCCTGCACTATGCTACGCTTTCTCGGTTAGAAATTGCCTGGCCCGGCGTCACGCAAACCCTTGCGACGCGCACATTTCCTTACGCTCTCCGAGAGGTTTCCAAGCAACAGGGGAGCTATCGGAGAATTAAGGGTCGGGAGAATTAGTCAAAGCGGGATCGCATTGCATGGTCCCCGATGCTATCGAATTCGCAACGGAACTAGTCCCGGAAATGGCCGGGGCCGCGTACGAAAAGGAATCACCAGCCCATGCCTGGCCAACAAGCAGCCTCGAAGACCGAAACAGCTCCCATCGAAATCAAGTTGGCGCATTCGCCAGATTCCGACGACGCGTTCATGTTCTACGCGCTGGCCACGCACAAACTTTCCACGCCCGGTTACAAATACACACACGTTCTTTCGGACATTCAAGCGCTCAACGAAGCGGCGCTCGCTGAAACGTATGACGTCACGGCGATTAGCTTTGCCGCATACCCCGGGCTTCGCGACAAATATGTTCTTCTCGATTGCGGCGCCAGCTTCGGTGAAGGCTACGGTCCCATCGTCGTTTCGACAAAAGCCGTGAAGCACCAGGAACTCACGGGCAAGCGCATTGCTGTTCCTGGCCTAAAGACTTCCGCGTATCTCACGCTGAAACTTTTCGAGCCGAACTTTGAGCCCGTAGTCATGCCCTTTGACAAGATCATTGATGCCGTCCAGAACAATCTTGTCGAAGCTGGCTTGCTCATCCACGAAGGACAACTCTTCTTCCCGGAAAAGGGTTTGCACAAGGTGATCGATCTTGGCATTTGGTGGCAAGAGCAAACCGGGCTGCCTCTTCCGCTGGGTGGCAACGCCGTTCGGCGCGCACTGGGGCCAGAGGTTGGGCGCCAAATCGCGAAAACCATTCGCGACAGCGTTTCCTACGGGCTGGAACATCGCGAAGAAGCGCTGAACTATGCCATGCAATTTGCGCGCGAGATGGACACCGAACTTGCCGACCAGTTTGTCGGCATGTACGTCAACCAATGGACGCTCGGGTACGGCGAAAAGGGCAAGCAAGCCGTGAAAGAATTGATTCTGCGCGGCACCAAGGCCGGGTTCCTCCCAGGACCGCCAACCGTCGAATTCCTCAGCGAAGAATAAAAGTCATCGCTGATTCCTCGCCGAGGTCCCTTCTTTTTTCGGAGTCAGGTATAGATCCTGATAGTCAAAGCTGAAATCCGCCAGCGGTGAGACCGCCTTCATGGTGAAGTGGTCGATCGAACCATCCGGCCGCAGTGTAAACGTGAGAAACGCATCTTCGATGGTGCGGTCGCGCCAATGTGCTTGGAAAGTGTCGTACTGCCAGTGCTGAACGTCGGCGATGGCTTTAGGCGTGTGGTCGAGAGTAAAGACGAGTCTGCTACTTTCCATTCGAATCGTAACCGGACCGTACCAGGGGTCGGTGTACACGCCGGCGTATTTCTCGAGCGCTAGGGACGGCTTCGAATCGGCCGCGCGGCCTGCCTCCTGGGTCTTCATCACTTCGGCCGCTTCCTTTTCCGTTTGCTCGTCTTCCTTCTTGTAGGCTGCAATCCAATCGGTTGGTGCAAGCCCAAAGTAAGAGTCCAAGATGTGAAAAAGAATGGAGTCGAAAGCTCCGCCTTGTTCGGCGTTCGTGAGAACAACCACGCCAAGGTTTTCTTCCGGAACCAGCATGACCCGCGAGACGAAACCCGAAACACCTCCCGTGTGACCGACCATCTTGCGGCCGTGATAGTCGCGTAACCCCCAGCCCAAGGCGTAAGCGGCAAACTTGCTGCTCAAAGCCGAAAGGGGCCCCTGCCTCTCACCTGCGGGAAGGGTGGTCTGCGCGCTCCACATTTCATGCGACTGCCTTTCGCTAAAAATCCGATCTTCGCGCCCGGGAATTTTTCCATGGTTCAACTGAAGCAAAACCCATTTGGCCATCTCAGCCGCCGATGAATTGATCGAGCCCGCCGGCCCGGCATTGTCCAGGTTCACGAATTCGATGAATTGCAGCTTTCCGTCGACTCTCGAGTGCGGCCAGGCGTAGTCGTCGCCAGGCTTGAAATCGGCGTTGCTCATCTTCGTGGTGTTCATTCCCAGCGGGCGCAGAATTTTCTCGCGCACGTAGTCTTCCCAAGACTTTCCAGTCACCGCCGGGATGATCTGGCCCGCAGTCATGTACAGCAAATTGTCATAGGCAAAGCGGCTGCGGAAACTGGAAGCAGGCTTCATGAAGCGCAGCCGGTAGATGATCTCCGCGCGTGTGAATGTGGTGTGCGGCCAGAAAAGCAAGTCGCCTTCTCCCAGACCCATGCCGCTCCGGTGCGTCAGCAGGTCGCGAATCGTCATTTCGTGAGAGACATACGGGTCGTACATCTGGAAGCCTGGAAGGCGCTCATACACCGGGTCATCCCATGAGATTTTTCCTTCATCGATCAGCGTCGCCAGCGCCGCCGACGTAAACGCTTTTGTGTTGGAACCAATGCCAAAGAGCGTGTTCTCATCCGCGAGGGCCGGCTCGCCCAGTTTGCGAACGCCGTAGCCCTTCGCCATCACCACCTTGCCATCTTTAACGATCGCCACGGACAGACCAGGCACCTCAAAAGTCTTTAGGACTCGCGCCACGTAGGCGTCAAGATCCGCGGGCGGCGCGTTTTGCGCCAAAAGAGGCTCGAGCCAAAGGGTGAGCAACAGACAAATCAGCAACCACGGTCGCAGGCTGAATTTCATGAGGTTCTCCTGGCTTCTGCTGGAAGCGTGCGCCGGAGATTAAAGCACAAATTCATGAATCTAGGCTGATTTGGATTTCCGCGTGGCTCCAAGAAACATCATTCCACATGCTGTAGCTCGCCTTGACGCTCCTCTGCGAATCCCTTAGTGTCTTTCCGTGATGAGCCAAAATCAAAAAAGAATTCTCCTGTCTTGCTTAGCCTTCCTGAACGGCAGCGCGTTTCTGGGACCGCCCGCAGCTTCGCAATCCGCATCGAAGCCTGCAAATCAGGTCGCGTCGCCCAAAGCCTGGCCCAAACAAGCAGTTCGTGCCGCCCACGGTATGGTCGTAACCGATGAAGAGTTCGGATCACAGGCTGGCGTGGAGATATTGAAGCGCGGCGGCAATGCAGTGGATGCGGCTGTTGCGACGGCCTTCGCTCTCGCGGTTGTCGAGCCCGCTGCGGGCAACATCGGCGGCGGCGGCTTCATGCTCATCCGTCTTGCGGACGGCAAAACGTCTTTCTTGGATTATCGCGAAACGGCTCCCGGCAAAGCCACGCGCGACATGTATCTCGGCAAGGATGGCAAGCTCGACGAAGAAGCTTCCGTGATTGGCTATCGCTCCGTCGCCGTTCCCGGAACCGTCGCGGGCCTAGAATTGGCTCTGAAAACCTACGGCACTATGAAGCTCGCCGACGTGATGGCTCCGGCCATTCGCCTCGCGGAAGAGGGCTTCGTAGTCAGCGAGAAACTCGCGGTTGAATTGGAGGAAGAGAGTCCCGGCCTGCAAGCTTTCTCTGCGAGTAAACAGATTTTTCTGAACGGCGGCCGCATGTTTAAAGCTGGGAACACGCTGAAGCAACCAGAGCTTGCCACCACACTCAAGCGCATCGCCGAGAAAGGTGCCGGTGAGTTTTATCGCGGCGAAACGGCGCATTTGCTCGCGGACGAAATGGCCAAGAACGGTGGCATCATTTCGCTCGAGGACCTTGCGAACTACAAGCCGAAAGTCCGCGAAGTCCTGCGCGCGAAGTACGCTAGCGGCGGCCACTCCTGGGAGGTATTGACGGCTCCCCCGCCGAGCTCTGGCGGCGTGGCGATCATCGAAGCACTCAACATGTTGAAGGATGTGCCGCTGAAAGGCTGGGACGATCAGCAAAGTGTTCACATCGTTGCGGAGACCATGCGCCGCGTCTTTGCCGACCGCGCCCCGT
>Ga0066709_100003217_pt1 | contig 12401 bp, 12 predicted proteins | sample GraSoiAngelo_158_FD_79665 | JGI IMG/M metagenome (GOLD analysis project Ga0066709, IMG submission 79665) | Grasslands soil microbial communities from the Angelo Coastal Reserve, California, USA - 14_1009_16_30cm | ecosystem: Environmental > Terrestrial > Soil > Grasslands | place: USA... | reverse complement strand
CGCGTTTCGGCAGGACGTCGATCCCACCGATCTGCACATGACGATCAGCGCCTTGTGCTTCTACAGCGTGTCCAACCGCCACACGTTCTCGACGATCTTCAAGGTCGACATGACGTCGGCCAAGGCGTTGGCGGCGCGCAAGAGAAGCGTTATCGCGACGGTTCTCGCGGCCGTGCGTCCGTCGCGCGAAATTCGTTGAGGATTTCGTCCATTACCCACGCGGTGCGCGCGCCACTGTCGCCGGTGCTCGGGCAACGGCTGTTTCCGTTCAATTCGTCGACGATGCTCTGGATCATCGGTTGATGCACGTGCGGCGGATCCGCGATGGGAATTTCTTCCGTCATGCTGCCGCGGCTCAAGCGGATCGGAACCGGCGCATAGGTCGAAAACCGGATGCGACCGCTCGCACCGATGATCTCGTTGTACTCTTCGTCGAAATCGGCGGCGAAGCACCATGCGCCGTTGCCGTAGACGCCTGAAGCGAAGCGGTAGCTGGCCGTGACAACATCTTCCGGGCGGTACGCGCCGGCCTGGTTGCCGGCAAAGGCGCGCACGGTCTCGATCGGTCCGCAAACGAAATCGAGCAAGTCGAGCGCATGGCAAACCATCTCAAAGAAGAAGCCACCGCCCGATAGCGCAGGATCGATACGCCACGGCAATGTCTTCATTTGCTCGGCAGGCGGCAGACGTTGGAACTGCCGCGTGATCACCATCCGAACTGCGCCGATCGCGCCGGAGTCGACGAGGTCCTTCACCGCGAGGAAACGCGGCAGCGCGCGCCGATAGTAGGCGACCCAGAGAGGAACGCGCGCAGACCGGCACGCGGCTATCATCTCCGCGCATTGGACATGATTCATCGCCATCGGCTTTTCGACATAAACGGGCTTGCCGGCGGCCGCACACCGCAACGTGTATTCGCGATGTGAATCCGTCAGCGTAGCAATGTAAACCGCGTCGATGTCGTTAGCCTCGATGATCGCATCCGCGTTGTCGTATGAGCGGGGAACGCCATGGCGGCGTGCGAAGTCGGCGGCCAGCGCGCCGTTGCGTCGCATGACCGCGGCCAGTTGCGAATGGTCGGCTTTGTAGAATCCGGGTCCGCTTTTGACCTCGGCGACGTCACCACAACCGATCATGCCCCAGCGAACGGTCTTCATCGTCGATCTTTCAGTACGCGACTTGCGCGACTGCGCGAAGCTCTTCGGGCGTCGCTGTGCCGAAGCCGAAAAACTCCAGATACGCGGGAATCTGCTCGAACAGCATGTCGGTGCCGATTTGGAAGCGGCATCCGCGCTCGCGCGCGGCTTGCAGCAGCGGCGTGATTTCCTGCTTCATCACGACTTCGCCGACGAACGTGCTGGGCGACAAGCGCCAGACGTCGAATGGCAGCGGATCGGTCGCCTTCATGCCGAGTGGCGTTGCATTGACGACGAGGTCGTAACCGGCGGGATCGTTGGAGCGAACGTCGACACGGACGTGGGGATAGTGGAGGCGTAAGCGGTCCGCGAGGCTCTCCGCCGTCGCGGCGTGCGCATCGAACAACGTGATGGACGCCGGAGCATCGGCGGCGAGCGACGCGGCGATCGCCGAACCCACGCCCCCGGCGCCCACGACAAGGCATGATGCACCGGCAACACGGAATCCTTTGCGCTTCAACCCCCGCGTGAAGCCAGCGCCGTCGAACATGTCGCCCAGCAACGTTCCGTTCTCCCGGCGCAAGACGGCATTGCACGATCCCGCGACCTTTACCGTCGTGGAAACTTCGTCTAGCAACGCAACGGTGGTCACCTTGTGCGGCATCGTGATAAGCGCGCCGCGGATATTGGTAAGCCGGAACAGCGCCTTCAGCACCTGCGGGTAAGCGTCCGCCTTGACGCCCATCGGCACCACCACGGCATCGATGCAGGCTCTCTCGAACCACGGGTTATAGATCAGCGGCGCCTTGAACGTCTCCGTCGGATAACCGATATGTGCGATCAATGTCGTCTTGCCGCTGATCATCTCGACTCCGTTGTGTTCACGACCTGGCCCGTACGCGCCGCCTCCGCAATGGCATCGGTGACGCGCAGATTTTGCAGGCCATCGCGTGCCGTCACCAGTGGTTCCGCGTCGCCACGAATGACCGCAGCGAAATGCTCGATTTGCGCAGCCAACGGATCGATCCGTTCGAATTCCTCCGTGCGCGTCAAGAAAGGCTTCCACCACGAGCGTTCTTCCTTTCCGGCGTAGTACTTGATCCGCATCGTCGGAACGGACAACGAGCCGTTCGTCCCGACGATGACGTAGCAATCCTCGTCGGGATACGTCGAATAGCTCTTGTTTTCCTGCGACGTTTGCTCCCAGCTCTTCGCGCTGCCGGCGGTGTCGGACAGCAGGAATGTCCCGAGTGCGCCGTTCGCAAACTTGAGATTGATCGCCACGGTGTCTTCAACGGGAAATCCACGCGTCGCGTTCGCCGCGAACGCCTGCACGGCGACGATCTCGCCCACCATCGCGCGCAGATTTCCCACTTCGTGGATCATGTTGATCAGGATCGGGCCGCCGCCGGGCTGCCGCCGCCACGGGGCTTCATCGAAGTAATGATCGGGCTTGTAGAAGAGCGCGCAGCCAATGACGCCGACGATCTCGCCCAGCATTTCCGATCGCACGATCTCGCACGCCTTGTGAAGAATCGGGCTGTGACGGCGATGATGGCCGACGAGCACCTTCACGTGGGCGCGCTCGGCGGCTTCGCACAGCCGTATACCTTCGGCCAAAGTGTGTGCGACCGGCTTCTCGACCAATGTCGGAACGCCGGCCCGTATGCACTCCAACGCTTGCTCCACGTGCAGCTGATTGGGTGTCGCGAGTACGACGCCGTCGGGTTTGTCCTTGGCGAACAGTTCGTCGAGCGAGCGATAGACGGGTACGTCGGCTTGGCGCGCTACATCGGCCGCCTTGGGAGCCGGATCGACGATGGCCGACAGTTTGCACGAGCGGCTTTTCTGGATTTCCTCGATATGGCGAAGTCCGATCAGCCCTGCGCCCGCAACTGCAATCCTGATTCTCTCCACAACCGTTCCTCTTTGTCGTTGGCGTCATCGTAACGACCGCCGAACCCATCGGCAATCGTGATCGCGATCATCCAAAGACGCGATTGGCATTGTCCCGTCAGTCACTCTAGATTGCATGCTGTGAAATCCTCAAAGGTGGCTGCATGGAAGTTCTTCGCGCATTCAGGGAGTCCGTCCTTGTGCGAATAAAACCCGAATGGCTGCTGGTCGCGAACGGATCATGGCTTCGCGCCGCATTCGTCGGCGCCAGCGCCCTCGTGGGCGGGTTCATCAACCTGTTCAATGGTGCAGCTGCACCCGCGTCTGCATTCGTGATCATCATCGGCGGTGGCGCGCTCGGCGCGTTTGCGTTTCGACGCGCGCGGCAAGCGCTCAACCGCTTAACATCCCCAGCTCCTCCGCAGCCTGGCGGAGCGGCGGCAGGAATGACTTCTCCATTTCCGCGATCGACACGCGAGGCGCCTGCACGCTGATGTTGATCGCCGCCGCGACACGCGCCCGGTAGTCCTTCACCGGGACCGCGATCGAGCGCAAACCGATCTCGAGCTCTTGATCGACGATGGCGTAGCCCGCATCGCGCACGCCGGCCAGCGTCTCGGCGAGCTTCTCCTTTGATACGATCGTGCGATTCGTGTACGGCGCAAGCTTGACGCGACGCACGTAGGCGCCAAGCTCGTCTGCGGGGAGATTGGCAAGCAGCACGCGTCCCATCGATGTGCAATGCGCCGCCAATCGGCTGCCGACGCCGAGGTCGATCGACATGATTCGCTTGCTCGATGACGATCGCGCCACGTACAGGATTTCATCACCGTCCATGATCGCGAGCGAGCAGGATTCGTGTGTCGATGCGCTGACTTGGTCGAGAACCGGCTGGGCGGCCATGACCAGCGGGACCGACGACAGGTACGCGTGTCCGAGCGACAGGATCTGCGGCCGGAGCGCGAATGTTCCGCCATCCTCCGCTCCGACGTAGCCAAGCTTTGCGAGCGTGTACAGACATCGTCTTACCGCCGCGCGCGGTATGCCGGTGCGCAAGCTCAACTGGGCGATCGACATCTTGCGTCGCTGCTGTGAAAAGCCGCGGATGACCGCCAACCCTCGAGCGAGCGACGTCATGAAATTCGGATCACCCGAAAGCGCCTGAATCTCGTCGGCGACGGTCGTGGCCGCGAGTTTGGCTGCCGTGCGATTGCGAGAGCCGGAAAAGCCATTCTTGAGGGGAGGCTCGGCCGGCGGGCGTTTGGGTGGCATCGGATGAGCGCTTTCGAATACGTCCCCGTAATGTAGGGCAGATAATTGCGGGCACCGGCGATCGCGAGAGGCGGTTCGTTCGATTATCGCACAATTATTCGATAATCGGCTTGACCGGGTGGACGGTAGTGTACTAACTTGTTCGTTAGCGAAGTATAAGTTGGAAAAAGCGCTTAACGAGGAGGTTTCGAGATGATCACGCGAGGCCATGGCGACGCCGGTCCATGCCGGCGATTCCACCGAGACGCCGCCCGAAAAGGACAGACGCAGTGGACCTGAGCCGCTTCGCTATCGACACCGTCACGTTGGCGGGCTCGTTGGAGGACAAGCTTCGCGTCATGCGCGACGCGGGTTTCGGAGGGATCGAGATTTGGGCCAAGGATCTGGTCACCCATCCGGGTGGTGTGCCGGGTGCGGTCGCGGCAATACGCGCGAGCGGGCTTCGCGTGTCGAGCTTTCAGTTGCTCAAGGACTACGAAGGACTCGACGCGCATTTGCACGAATACAAAATCGACATCGCCAAATCGCTGCTGGATTTGATGGACGCCGTTGGCGCCAAAGTTCTCGTCGTCGCGTCGTCGACGTCGGCGTACGCATCGGCCGATACGGACAAGGTTGCGGCCGATATGCGCGCACTCGCGACGCTGGCGGTTCCCCGCCAGGTCCGCATCGCTTTCGGCGCACCAGCGTGGGGGAAATGGATCAACGAATATCCGGCGGTATGGGAGACGGTCCGGCGCGCAGATCGAGAGAATCTCGGCGTGCTGATCAACGCGTTCCACCTGCTCGCGCGCGGTACGACGCTGGACGGAATCGACACGATCCCGGGTGAGCGCATTTTTCTCGTCCAGCTCGCCGACTACCTTGGCGATCTCAAAGACATCACCGAAACAGCGGACCACCGGCGCGCGTTCCCGAACGAGAGTGCGCATCGCGACGTGATCGGTACGTTGGTGCGCAAGATCCATCGTGCCGGGTACCGCGGCGATTACGTGTTCGAAGTGTTCAACGATGAGTATCTGCATCTCGCGCCCGAATCGATCGTCGGCCGCGCGCGAAAAGCGGCGCAATGGATCATTGCCGAGACGGCGCAGTCATGAACATCTGTTCAGCGGCTGTAACGCGAATGCTGCAGCCCAATGCGGCAGTAATTCACTGATGGCTTCACTCTAAGGAGGAAACGATGAATCGATTTGAACGACTCGCCATCGCTGCACTGGTCCTGTCCGCGGCGACGACATCGCTCGCGCAACAGGGCCCGGTCCCGATTTTCGGACTGATGGAGCTTTCGGGCACCGGCGCGACGGCGGGCACCAACTTCGACAACGGCGTCAAGCTGGCCGTGAAGGAAATCAACGCTGCGGGTGGCCTCCTCGGGCGCAAGATCGAGTACACGGCGATGGATACGCAAACCAATCCCGGCGTCGCCAAGGCGTTGGCGCAGAAGGCAGTCGATTCGGGCGCCTACGTCGTGATGGGACCGGTCTTTTCCGGTTCGATCATTGTCAGCATGGTGGAAACGAAGCGCGCCGAGATCCCAAACTTAACGGGCGGCGAAGCGGCGAACATTACGAAGCAAGGAAATCCGTACGTCTTTCGCACGTCGTTCATGCAGTCGACGGCAATGCCGAAGCTCGCCAAGTACATCAAGGACGGCGTCAAGGCGAAGTCGGTCGCGATGATCTGGGTCAACAACGACTTCGGCAAAGGCGGACACGATTCCATGCTGAAGGCGCTTGAGGCACAAGGCATCAAAGTCGTCGCCGACGTTCCGACGGATCCGGGCCAGGTGGATTTTTCCGGCGCGGTGCTGAAAGTGAAACAATCGAACGCCGACGCGCTGTTCGTCTATACCAACGAGGAAGAGTCGGCGCGCGCGCTCCGCGAGCTGCGCAAGCAGGGCTACGACAAGCCGATCATCGGCGAGACGACGCTCACCGGACAGAAAGTGATCGAGCTGGCCGGAGACTCCGCGAACGGCGCGCTCGCGCACGTCGGCTTGACTGTCGACGCACCGCAGCCGACGATCAAGGCGTTCGACGAAAAGTTCCAGAAGGAATACAAATACAAAAGCGATCACAACGGCATGAAGGGCTACAGCGCGATGTATGTCGTCAAGGCGATCACGGAAAAAAACAAGAAGCTCGATCCGAAGGAGTTTGCCAAGGCGCTGCACGGCGCGAAGATTTCCGCGAAGGAGTATCCCGGCGTCCTGCTCGACGTGTCGTTCGATCAGAATGGCGATCTCGATCGTGAAAGCTTTCTGGTCAAAGTCGAAAATGGCAAACAAGTCGTGACGGCGACGTTGCCTCCGGCATCCGCGAAGTAGAAACGCCGTACCCGCGCGCGTTGCGCCGGGCATGTCCCTCGCTTCGGCACGGGACGCTCGAGCCGATGCGCGCTAATTGCGGGAGGAACCGCCATGGGTGATCTAATCCATCTGATCCTGTCCGGCACGGCGACGGGCGCGATCTACGCACTCGCCGCGCTCGGCTTCACGCTGCTGTGGCAGGCCGCCGGCGTGATCAACTTCGCGCAAGGTGAATTCGTGATGCTTCCGGCATTCGCGATGTTGTTCTTCATCGCCGTCGGCGCGCCGCTGTGGCTCTCATTCCTGCTCACGTGCGCAGTCGCGATGGTCGTCCTCGGCTACGGTTTCAAGCGCGTCATCGTCGATCCGCTGATCAAGCACGGCGTCATTCCGTTGGTGATCGCGACGTTGGGATTGTCGATCGCCGTCAAGTCGATCGTGCGTGCCGGCTACAGCGCGGAAGCGCATCCTTTTCCGAGCGCGTTTCCCGCCGGTCAGCTTTCGCTCGGCGGCATCGCCGTCTCCTACGCAGACATCGGCACGCTCGTGTTGGCGGGCCTCATCGTGATTGGCTTGCAGATGTTTCTCAACAAGACAGTCACCGGCCGTGCGATGCAGGCGGTGGCGCAAAACACCGATGCCGCGCGCGTGCTCGGCATCGACGTCAAGCGAATGGTGTTGTATGTATTTCTGATCAACGCGGTGTTATCGGTCGTCGCAGCGCTGCTCGTGACGCCGACGTATCTGGCGAAGTTCGATATGGGCGACTCGATCGGGCAAAAGGCGTTCTTTGCCGCGATCATCGGCGGCTTCAACCAGACGCGGGGTGCGTTGCTCGGCGGTGTGCTGATCGGCATCCTGGAGAACGTCGTCGGGTTTTATGTGTCGCCGGCGTACAAGGAGGGTGTCGCGCTGGTGTTGTTCCTCGCCGTCATTCTGTTCCGGCCCGAGGGACTGCTCGGCAAGGCCGAGGAGCGCAAGGTATGAACGCGCAGATGAAGACCGGGATTCTGGTGGCATCGCTCGTGGTGGTCGCCGTGGTGGCATCGTTCGCCAAACGAAGCGACGTCTATCTGCTGACGCTCTATTGTGTGTACCTGATGGCAACGTTCGGCCTCAATTTGACCGTCGGCTACGCAGGACAGATGTCGCTCGGCCAGGCGGCGTTCTTCGGCATTGGCGCGTACGTCGCCGCGATCGCGCTGAAGGCGGGCGTACCGTTCCTGCTCGTGCTCCCGATATCGGCGATTGCGTGTTTCGTCGTCGGTCTCGCGCTCGGATTCCCGGCGTTGCGGGTGCAGCACCATTACCTCGCGTTCGCGACACTCGGGTTCAACGTGCTCGTCTACCTGGTCATGCGCAACGAAGAAAAATTGACGGGCGGCACGTTCGGGATTTCCGGGATTCCGCGGCCTTCGCTGTTCGGAGTTTCATTTGACGGTCCGCTCGCATTTTTCTTTTTCACCTTCGTGTCGTTGATCATTCTCGCGTTCTTCTTATGGTGGTTGCTGCGCTCGCCCTGGGGGCGCGCGTTCGCGGCCCTTCGCGACAATCCAATCCGCGCGGAAAGTCTCGGCGTCAATATCACCGCCTATACGCTGCTCGCGTTTGCGATTGGCGCTGCGTGCGCGGGCGTCGGCGGCGTCTACTACGCGTCGCTGGTCGAATTCATCGAGCCGGGCCCGTTCCATTTTTCGACATCGCTGACGATGCTGCTCGCCGTCATCGTCGGCGGCTCCGGACGCTTTTTCGGGCCGGTGATCGGCACAATCATCATCATTCTGCTGCCGGAGCTCTTGCGCTCGACCAACGTTTCGTGGCTCAAGTTCATGCAGACGTGGTATCTGGCGGTGTTCGGCGTTGCCGTCGTCGCGCTGATGATCTGGTTGCCGGGCGGCATTCTTTCGATCGGTGATCGCTTCAAATCGAAGGAGGTGGCCAAGTGACACCTTTCCTCGAAGTAAAGGACGTGCGCAAGGCGTACGGCGCGATCAAGGCCGTCGACGGCGTCAGCTTCGACGTGGGTCCGGGCGAGATCGTCGGCGTCATCGGGCCGAACGGCTCGGGCAAGACGACGCTTTTCAACAGCATCCTCGGGCAGATCGCGCCGACGTCGGGCCACGTCGAATTCTGCGGCGAGGACATCACCGGCATGTCGCCGCTCGAGCTGTCGCGGCGAGGCGTCGGACGCACGTTCCAAACCTTGCAGGTGTTCGTCAAGCTGTCGGTACGCGATAACCTGATCGCCGCCGCGCAGGAATTCAAAGGCACGCTCGGCGGGCGGCTATTCGCGAAGCCCGATGCGGGGCTCGGCGACCATGCGGACCAGATGATCGAGCTGTTCCGCTTGAAGCATGTCGCGCACCTGCCCGCGGGAAGTCTCTCGTACGGCCAGCAAAAGCTGATCGACATCGCGATGGCCTTCATGGCCGCGCCGCGGCTCGTGCTGCTCGACGAACCCTGCGCGGGCGTGAATCCTAGTCTCGTCGATCAGCTGCACGATCGCCTGGTGGAGCTCAACAAGACGCAGGGCGGCAGCTTCGTCGTCATCGAGCACAACATGGACTTCATCATGAAGCTCTGCCCGCACGTGATCTGCATGGTCGAAGGCAAAGTGCTCGCGGAAGGGCCACCGGCGCAGGTGCAAGGCAATCGCGCGGTGCTCGAAGCGTATCTAGGGAACTGAGTGGGCAACTGAGGGGCAGACATGGCGAACGAAAAGATCATCGAGTTCGATAAGGTCGTCGCCGGCTATTCGCCGAGTTTGACGATTCTGAACGAGACGACACTCGACGCCCGCAAAGCGGAAATCACCTTGCTGATCGGTCCCAACGGCGCAGGCAAATCGACCGTCTTGAAGACGCTGTTTGGCATGCTGGTTCCTCGCGCTGGTGAAATCCGCTTCGAGGGCAAGCGGATCAACGGCAGGACGCCACGCGAGCTCCTGGCCGAGGGCATCGCGTTTGTCCCGCAAGGTCGAAATCTTTTTGGGTCGCTGTCGGTGCGTCACAATCTCGAGCTCGGCGGCATCACGCTGCCGCGCGGCGAGCTGGGCGGGCGCATCGAAGAGGCGCTCACGCGTTTTCCGCGGATCAAGGAGCGGATCGACAACCAGGCATCGACGATGTCGGGCGGTGAGCAGAAACAGCTCGAGATCGCCCGCGCGATGCTGTTGCGGCCGCGGGTGATCCTGATCGATGAGCCATCAATCGGATTGTCGCCGAAGCTCGTTCAGGAAGTGATGACGCTTCTGCGCACGCTCGCCGACGGCGGCACGACCGTGCTGATGGTCGAGCAAAATGTGCGCACGGCGCTCAAGTACGCGAACCGCGCGCTCGTGCTCGAGATGGGCCGGCTCGCGCTCGATCGTCCGGCCTCCGAGCTTCTGCACGATCCGAATCTCAACCGCTTGTTCCTCGGCGGGCACGTGAAGACTGCATGATCATGGCGCACCCGATCGGACTTGCCGCATTAACTGTGCTGGAGCTTTCGCCGCCCGAAATGGTGTCGTGCGCCGCGAAGGCGGGATTCGCAACCATCGGTTTGCGCTTGCTGCCGCCGACTGCGGAGGAAGTTCAGCATCCGATGGTCGGCGACACGCCGCTCGTGCGCGAGACGGCGCGTCGACTCGCCGACACCGGCATTCCGGTGCTCGATATCGAGCTCTTTCGCTTGAAACCCGATACGAACGTTGCAGACTATCGCGCGGCGCTGGAGACGGGCGCGCGTCTGGGCGCGCACGAAGTCCTGTTGGCGGGCAACGATTCCGACGAAGCCCGGTTGACGGACAATTTCGCTGCGTTTTGCGACCTCGCCCGCGAATTCGGCATGGGCGCGAACCTCGAGCCGATGCCATGGACCGACGTCCGCAATTTCGCGCAAGGTGCGCGGATTGTCGCTGCATCCGGCCACGAAAACGCGGGCATCGTGATCGATCCGATTCATTTCGATCGCGGCGGAAGCCGTGCAGAGGAAATCGCGTCCGTGCCGCGCGCCCGCCTGCGCTACATGCAGCTCTGCGACGCGCCGGCCGAGCGGCCCACCGACACTGAAACGCTTTTGCATCAGGCGCGTGCTGAGCGGCTGATGCCCGGCGACGGCGGCTTGGATTTGCGCGGCATTCTGCGCGCGGTGTCGCCGGATTTGCCGCTCAGCTTGGAGATTCCGATGCGAACACTGACTCCCACGATGCCCGCGCTCGAGCGCGTGCGGCAGATGCTCGCCAAGACGCAACGGCTCCTGGAGACCTTATGAAAAAAGTGCTCGTCCTGAACGGTCCGAACCTCAATCTGCTCGGCACGCGCGAGCCGGCCGTATACGGCTCGCAAACGCTCGCCGACGTCGAGCAGATGTGTCGTGACGAAGGCGCGCGTTTGTCGCTCGCAATCGACTTCCGGCAGTCGAATCATGAAGGTCAGTTGATCGACTGGATACATGAGGCCGGACGCGAGTGCGCTGCGGGCACGATGCTCGGTGTCGTATTCAACGCCGGCGCGCTCACGCACACATCGATCGCGCTGCACGACGCGATCAAGGGCGCCAACGTCCCCGTCATCGAGCTGCATATTTCCAACGTCCATGCCCGCGAGCCGTTTCGTCACCATTCGTGGTTGTCCCCGGTCGCGAAGGCGGTCATCGCCGGCTTTGGCGTCCACGGTTATCCGCTGGCCATCGCCGGTCTCGCGAAAATCGCCGCGGCAAAGTAGCGCGCCATGCGAAAGTGCATCGCGACCGTATCGTTGAGCGGTACGCTCTCCGAAAAGCTCGACGCGATTGCAGCGGCGCGCTTCGACGCGATCGAAGTGTTCGAAAACGATCTGATTCATTTTCAAGGCTCGCCCGAAGACGTGCGCGCAATGGCCGCCGACCGCGGTCTCGGCATTGATCTTTACCAGCCGTTTCGCGATCTCGACGCCGCAACCGACGAGCAGTTTCGGCGTAACCTCGACCGCGCCGAACGCAAGTTCGACATCATGGACACGCTCGGCGCGCCGATGATGCTGGTGTGCTCGAATCCGACGCCGGGCGCGGTGACCGACGATGCGCGGATCGCCGCACAGTTTCACGCGCTCGCCGATCGCGCGGCGCGTCGCAATCTCCGCATCGCGTTCGAAGCGCTCGCGTGGGGCCGACACGTCAGCCGATACAGCCACGCGTGGTCAATCGTGAAGGCAGCCGATCATCCGCACCTCGGCGTCGCACTCGACAGTTTTCACACGCTTTCGCTCGGCGACGATCCCGCGGGCATCGCGGAGATTCCCAGTGACAAGATATTTTTCCTGCAGCTCGCGGATGCGCCGCGGCTCGCGATGGACGTCCTGCAATGGAGCCGACATTACCGGTGCTTTCCCGGCCAGGGCCAGTTCGATCTCGCCCGCTTTCTCGAATGCGTGCTGATCGCCGGCTATAACGGGCCGCTGTCGCTCGAAATCTTCAATGACGTATTCCGCGAGGCGCCCGGCCGGCGTACCGCCATCGACGCGATGCAGTCCCTCTTGTATCTCGAATCGCAGACGCGGCAACGTTTGGCGAGCGCCGCCGGGGCGAATCCGCAATCATCGGCAGTGCAGGCGCTTGGCCGTGTCGCGCTGTTCGATCCGCCGCAACCTCCGCGGCTCGACGGCGTTGCGTTTCTCGAGTTCGCCGTCGACACGGAAACCGAGACGGCCCTCGGTGGCCTCCTCGAATCGCTCGGCTTCGCGCGCGCCGGCCGCCATCGATCCAAAGAGGTTTCGCTCTATCAGCAAGGCGACATCAATCTTGTGCTGAACGCCGAGCCCGATTCG
>Ga0066709_100003214_pt1 | contig 12404 bp, 13 predicted proteins | sample GraSoiAngelo_158_FD_79665 | JGI IMG/M metagenome (GOLD analysis project Ga0066709, IMG submission 79665) | Grasslands soil microbial communities from the Angelo Coastal Reserve, California, USA - 14_1009_16_30cm | ecosystem: Environmental > Terrestrial > Soil > Grasslands | place: USA... | reverse complement strand
GTGAGAGACGTGTTAGATTCGCGCGCTGGGCTGGGTTGTCGGAGGTCAATTCCAACAAACTTCAGAGGTGTTGTTGTTGCTCATTCAGACCGTCGTCGGCACGTTCGAGAAACAATGGATCTTGTGTAATCGCATATCCGCGGCGTGTCGTCTCCTGGTCGAGCACACTCGCCAGCAAGGCGTCAAGTTCTTCAAGTACTTGATGCGTGTGCGCGACCCACTTCTGATCGGCGTCTTCCTGGAGAGCACGCCTATAAGAAAACACTCCAATACAGACCAGGATAACAATGGCCACGCCAAATGCCAGGAGCAGCTGGGTTTTAAACGTGAGATGACCCATAGCATTCGACGGAAGCGCATGATCGCAAAGCCTCGGCGCAGGATGCCTTCGCACTTCCAGTCCGTTCAAAAACGCCGAATTTAGTTTGCATCAAAGGCCATGGCCAAGCACGGTTCGTGCAAATGGCTTGTGTCGAATGGTAAACGCATTGCGGATCAAAGCGGACTTCGATTTCTGCCGCCACGATTGCGCCGTGGAAGGATCATGAGCCGCTTAGAAAAACGGCGGGGCTCCCACCTGGGTGGAAGCCCCGCCGCTAGTGATTCACTGGAAACGGGAATGTCCCGATTCAACTGTGGACCAGGCTGTGCCTACCGGTTGTAGGAATGACGGGAATAGATGAATTCATGTCCCGTCGTGTCTCCCGGATAAAACCATACTTTGAGAGCCATGGGCGAGTCGCCCGCGCGCTCCTCAAATTCAAAAATGGATTTATCGGGTGGTTCAAAGCGAGTGTTTGGAATGGTTATGGTCGTTGCCAGGATTTGCGTTTCATCCGCATTCCAAATCTGGACGATGTGCCGGTCGGTCGGGCTATCAGTCAGTCTGAAGATATAGGTCCCCGCGGGCAGAACCTGCCCGGGGACTTCCACCGCATCGCTAAAGGTGACAATGGTTTTCTTGTCCCACTGATCCGCTCTGGCGCCTGGGGCGAGTATGGCGCAGAACAGCACGGTGCACACTACAAATACGACTACTCTCAGAGTTTGCATGCTACGACCCTCCTAGTTGGATTGGCTGGACTAAACGGGCAGGGGTGACGGCTGAGGATGGAGCTGGGGCGGCCGAAGCCAGCGACCCGCACAGAATTGCGCAATCGCGCGCTCCTATCCGGACCTAGTTGACTTCTGCCTCGCCCATGGGATGCGCCTCCCCCACGCGAGGTTGCGCGCGACGTACCTATTTCCTAAATTTCTTTTGCGCGGCGCAACGTATTGCGCTCTCTTTTCACTTCGTAGTGTCTTTCTCCGTTGTAAGGGCGGGCTTGCCCCGCCCGTCCCTTGTATTTGCTATTGCTTTCTAGGGACACAGCAACTGTCTCAACACTGTCGGGACTGCTGCGCCCACTCTTCAAATTTCCCCTTGTAGCGGCCCTTTTTTTCACGCTTTTTGTGTCCCTGTAATTTTTACAGGGGCCGTCCAGCTTTCTTTTAACTTTTTTGACCTTCTTTTGAACTTTTCTAGCTCCGCAGCACTCGAGACGGACGTACCAATTGAGAGCCCTCGCCTTCTGACCGAGCTAATTGCGACACATCTTCGAGAACTCGGTTATAGCATCAGCGAAATGAGCAAGATGGTGGCAGAACTTGTGCCGAATTCCGCTCTTTCTATCTTCGAAGCTCGAAAGTAGCCAATTCTAGACAGGAGTCGATCGAGGGGCCGCACGCCTATGCCCGTGACAAGATTCTGGCTTGCCTACCATTTCTTTGGTTGTACAAAAGCCTTGGGCTTCTCGGTCATACGTGTGTTGACACGAAGGCGTGAGGCAGCATACCTTTCGGCACTAATGCGCTCCCGGGTCGAGCTTTCATGAAAAACAGGCTTCTCCTTGCGGCAATTGGCGCTGCGACGATGGCCATTGCTGCATCGCTGCTCGTGGGCGCTCAGGTGCTGCCCGCGCTTGTTCCAGCGCTCCTGCGCTGGCTGACGATCTTTCTCATCGCTGCCTATGCTACGTCACGCCGCTCGCTGACGACTTGGATCTTCGTCGGCCTTCTCGCCGGCGCGGAGCTGGGCCACGACTGGCCTTCCGTTGCGCTCAACTTACAGCTCCTCGGCACCATTTTTCTCCGCCTCATTAAGGTCATCATCGCGCCGCTGCTGTTCGGCGTCCTGGTCGTCGGCATTGCCGGTCACTCCGACCTGAAGAAAGTCGGCCGCCTCGGTGTCAAGTCCCTCATCTACTTCGAAGTCGTCTCCACCATTGCCATGCTCATCGGCTATGCGGCCATTCACCTGAGCCGCGCAGGAGAAGGCGTTCATCTCCCCCCGTCTTCGGCAGCCCAATCGCTCAATATCTCGCCCCACACCGCCACGCAACTTATCACCGACATTTTTCCGGAAAACATCGCCAAATCCGTCGCCGAAGGTCAGGTGCTCCAAATCGTCGTCTTCAGTGTCCTCTTCGCCATGGCGCTCGCCCTCGTTCCGGAGCCCAAGCGCCGCCCCGTGCTCGCCTTCGCCGAAAGCCTCTCGGAAACCATGTTCAAGTTCACCAATCTGGTGATGTACGCCGCTCCGCTCGGCGTCTTTGGCGCCGTGGCCTACACCGTCGGCCATCTTGGTGTGGGGGTCCTTCTTCCGCTCCTGAAACTTCTGGCAACGATGTATGTCGCGCTGGCTTTTTTCATTGTCAGCGTTCTGCTGCCCATCGCGCTGTGGGCGCGCATCCCACTCAAGCGCTTTGTCAGAGTCGTCGCCGAGCCCGTCACCATCGGATTTGCCACCGCGAGCTCGGAGGCCACGCTGCCTCGCGCCATCGAGCAATTGGAGTCCTTCGGTGTCCCGCGCCAAATCGTCGCCTTCGTCCTCCCCACGGGCTACAGCTTCAATATGGACGGCGCAAGTCTCTATCAGTCCCTGGCCTTGTTTTTTGTTGTCCAGGCCGCGGGACTGCACGTCAGCGTCGGTCAGCAAGTTCTGATGATCCTGACGCTTCTGATTAGCAGCAAAGGAACCGCCGGCGTGGCTCGCGCCTCGCTATTGATCGTTTTCGGCGCGGCAACTTCGTTTCATTTGCCGTTGGAGCCGCTTTTTCTTCTCTTCGCGATCGATCAACTCATGGATATGGGCCGCACCGCTGTGACTGTTCTCGGTAATTGTGTCGCCTGCGTGGTCATTGCCCGCTGGGAAGGCGAATTCCCCGCGAAACCTGCCACCTCCGGCTAGAATAGTCGCTCGGCACTCAAGTTCCTGCGGCGTGCACTACCCGACCGGGCAGGCTCACAATCGGCCCGCCACTGCCCTTTTTCGCGTTTCCCGTCCAGTTACTGGCCGCCCTCGCCAGCCATAGACTTGCTGCACAATCGATACCTAGTGAGCCACGACCAAGGCAGCCATACGGGTCGCTCAGTCACAAAAATCCTGAGCGGCAGATTGCCGACACTCTGCAAAAAGCGGACATAGTGCTGCGCCTTTCGAACGGCAATTACGTGAGGTTCGTGCCTGGCGGGGAAAATCCTCCGGCTGCCGACCCCAAAGCCGGCAAACAAAACTGGACCGGCGCGGACGAAGCGGTGCCACCGGGTTCAACGCGCATCTCGGTGATCGATCCCAAGACCGGCAACTCGCTTTGGTCCGACATTCGAAAGACGGACAACCCAAGAGCCGCAACCCATAGCTCGACGGCCTGCGCCAGGCCTTCGACCAAAAACAGAAATAGCGCAACGGAAGTTGGTCCTGCATCTTCCATTTTCCTTCGTCTCTTTGACTTTCAACTACCGACTATCAATTGTTGTATAGTGCCTTCCGCATATTTAGGAGGCTTTCTGAATGGAACTATGGTCACGCCGTAAATTCTTTCTCAATTCGCTTGCTGGGAGCGCCGTTGCCGGCGTGGGCAAGCTCTTTGGCCGCGCGCTGCCAAACGGCAGCAACGCGGCTGCTCTCGCGAACCCGGGCAAGCGTCCGCTCATTATTTCTAGCGCCAATGGCCTGCAAGCGCTCGGTAAAGGCATGGACATCCTCAAAAAGGGTGGCGATACACTCGACGCGGCGGTGACTGTTGTCACGGTGGTCGAGGATGATCCCAATGACGACTCCGTCGGCTACGGCGGTCTGCCTAACGAAGAAGGTGAAGTGGAGCTGGACGCCAGCGTCATGCACGGGCCCACGCACCGCGCCGGTTCGGTCGCCAGCGTGCGCCGCATCAAAAACGTTTCGCGCCTCGCGAAGACGGTAATGGAGAAAACCAATCACGTGATGATCGTTGGCGAAGGCGCGCGCCGTTTTGCGGTCGCGGAAGGTTTCGAAGAGATGAATCTCCTCACCGAGCACTCGCGCAAGATCTGGCTTGCGTGGAAAGCCAAATCTTCATTCAATTGGCGCCCGGGAATTGATTCGCCGGAGTGGAAAGAGCACGTCTCAGCCATCTTTGACCACGATGAAAAACAGATCGCCTATGCCGAGCGTGTTATTGCGCATCCGCCGACAGGCACAATTCCTTGCATGGCCGTGGACGCCAACGGAGACATCTCCGCGACCACAACGACGTCCGGCCTGTCGTGGAAGATTCCCGGCCGCGTCGGGGATTCACCGATCATTGGCGCGGGCTGCTGCGTGGACAATGAAGTGGGCGCCGCCGGTTCGACGGGAAAGGGCGAGGAAAACATCAAGATTTCCGGTGGCCACACCATCATCGAAATGATGCGCCAGGGCAAATCGCCGACGGACGCCTGCCTCGAAGCGCTGGGCCGCATCGCGCGCAACTACAAAAATGACAAGAAAAAACTCGCGACCTTCCACATCTATTTCTACGCCATCAACAAAGACGGCTCACACGGCGCCGCTTCTCTCTGGCGCAATGGCTATGAACCAAGCAAGCAGGCTTCTTATGCGGTGCATGACGGAAGCGAGGCGCGGCTGGTTCCCTGTAAACCCTACTTTGACGAAATCAGCGGCGACCAATAGAAATGGATCAGGCCAATATTCTGATTATCGGCGGTGGCGTTGTCGGCTGTGCCATCGCACGCGCCGTCTCCGAGCGCTGGCAGGACATTTTTCTTGTCGAGCAATTTCCGAAGCTCGGCATGGCCACCAGCACGCGCAACAGTGGAGTCAACCACTCCGGCATTTATTACCCAAAAAATTCTTTGAAAGCCCGGCTCTGCGTGGAGGGCAACCGGCTTACGTACGAATTTTGCGCCAAGCATAAAGTGCCGTTTCGTCACTGCGGGAAGCTCGTGGTGGCAGTGGACGCGCACGAGGAGACCGAACTCATTGCGCTGAAGAAGCGCGGGGAAGCGAACGGCGTTGCAGGGCTGCGGCTGATCGGCGCGGACGAGATCCTGGCCCGTGAGCCGCACATCAAAGGATTTGCGGCTCTGGACGTGCCATCGACGGGGATCGTGTCGGCGGAGGAACTGGTTCACGCCTTTGCGCGAGTGGCGACGAACCAGGGGGCGAATATCGTCACGCGCGCGCGCGTGGTTTCGCTGGAGCCTTCGGCTAAAAGCGTTCGCGTGGGGCTGCGGATCGGCGACGAAGAGGACGCACAGAACGAAACGATTGAAGCGCGTTGCTTGATCAATGCGGCCGGACTCTATGCAGATGAAGTTGCGGCGATGCTGGGGAATCATTCGTGGAGGATTTATCCGGTGCGCGGGGAGTACTGCGAAGTGCGGGGGCCGCGTTCGTCGCTGATCAACAATCTTGTTTATCCGCTGCCGCACAGCGATGGGTTGAGTCTCGGCGTGCACTTTACAAAAACACTTTGGGGGACTTTTCTGCTGGGGCCGACGGCGACTTACGTCGAGGGCAAAGACAACTACGAAAAGAACCGCTTGCCGATTGCGGACTTCGCGCACAGCGCGAAAACGCTGCTGCCGGAAATTGAGGAACGGGATCTGCAGCTTGGGTATTCGGGGCTTCGGCCGAAACTGGCGGCGCCGGACCACAAAGGCATTATGGATTTTGTGATTACGCGGGACCCGGCAGTGCCGCAAGCGATTCATCTGGTGGGGATTGAGTCGCCCGGGCTTACCGCGGCGCCTGCTATCGCGGAGCACGTGACTCAAATGGTTGCGGAACAGATGACATGATGATGACGGGTCGTTTCGTACGGCGCTAGGGGCGCAGCCTGCTACGCCCGTACAAAGATAGTCGGTGGGTTATTCGACGACGATTCGCAGGAATTTCTTTTTTCCGGCGCGCAGGAGAAATTCGGCGGGTTTACTCAAATCGAGGTCTCTGCGCGGATCGTCAACGCGCTGCTCGTCGATCTCGACGCCGCCTTGCTTGATTAGGCGTTCTGCTTCGCTCTTTGAGGCGATCAATTCTAAATCGACGAGGAGCGCCGTCAACTTTTTTGGCGGGCCTTTCAGCAACTTGACGACCGGTGCTTCGATGGGCGCCTGGCGATCGCGGAAGACGCGCTGGAAATTTTCTGCGGCTTTGCGGGCGGCGTCTCCACCGTGGAAACCGGCGATCACTTCCTCTGCAAGGCGCATCTTCGCGTCCATGGGATGCAATTTCCCGCCGGACACATCTTGCTTCAGCGCTGCGATTTGCTGGGGCGCGCGGTCGGTCACCAACTCGTAGTAGGACCACATCAATTCATCAGGGATGGACATCATTTTGCCGAAGATTTCGCCGGGGGCCTCGGTGATGCCGACATAATTGCCGAGACTTTTTGACATTTTGCGCTGGCCGTCGAGGCCCACGAGAATCGGCATGGTCAGCGCCACTTCCGAGGCCAAGCCGTACTCGCGCTGGATGTCACGGTGCACCAGCAGGTTGAATTTCTGTTCGGTCGCGCCGATCTCCACATCCGACTGGAGCGCCACGGCGTCGTAGGCGGTCAACAGCGGATACAAAAGTTCATGTACGGAGATGGGCTGGTTGCCTTCCAGACGGGAGCGAAAATCCTCCCGTTCGAGCATCCGCGCCAGCCGGTAGTGGCCGCACAGGCGCACCACGTCGTAACTCGAGAGCTTGTCGAGCCATTCGCTGTTGTAGCGGATTTGGGTTTTCCTGGGATCCAGAAGTTTAAAGACCTGCGTGAGATAAGTCTTGGCGTTCGCGTCAACCTGTTCGCGGGTCAGCGGTGGGCGGGTTTCGGATTGTCCGGTTGGGTCGCCGATCATAGCGGAGAAGTCCCCAATCAGGAAAATCGCGGTGTGCCCGAGGTCCTGAAAGTGCTTCAGCTTGCGAAGGACGACGGTGTGGCCGAGATGAATATCCGGTGCCGTTGGATCCACGCCGAGATACACGCGCAGCGGCTTTCCAGTCTTGGCCGATTGCTCGAGCTTCGCTGTCAGATCTTCTTCGCGGATGATTTCGGCGGCACCCTTCTTGAGGTAGGCGAGCTGTTCGGCTACGGGTTTGAATTTGGTTTCGGTCATTTCGATTTTTCGTTGGGAATCTAATTTGGGCGCCTTATCTTACGCTGCGATCCTTCGGGCATCCTTATCGGATGTCCTCAGGATGACAGATTCCTCTTTGAGCTAATTTGTCAAAAGCACGCGACGGCCTTCGATCTTGTATTTTCCCTCAAGAACCATTCGAACGGCTTCTGAATAAATACGGTGCTCTTCTTTCAAGATTTTGTCGGAGAGTGTCGCTTCCGTATCCTGATCCAGAACCGGCACGACAGCCTGGAGAACAATCGGGCCGGCGTCGAGATTTTCATTGACGAAATGAACAGTGCAGCCGGCGAATTTTACTCCGTATTCGAGGGCTTGGCGCTGCGATTCCAACCCGGGAAATGACGGGAGCAGCGAAGGGTGGATGTTCAGAATGCGGTTCGGAAATCTTGCGACAAAAAACGGAGACAGCAGCCGCATATATCCTGCAAGACAGATCAGATCCGCTTTGTGTTCTTCGAGAACCGCGGCGACCTGGCGATCATAGACCTCACGCTCCAGGCCTTTCGAAGGAATCACGCGCGTCTCGATTTGACGAGCTTCCGCGCGCCGGATGCCAGGCGCGCCCTCGCGATTGCTAATGACGACGGCGATCTCCGCGGTCGGAATCCTTCCTGCCGCAATGCTCTCCGCCAGAGCCTCGAAATTCGAGCCACGGCCGCTTAAGAGCACGCCAATACGCTTCTTCATAAACGGAAAAACGTTAGCACAACCGTTCGAATCATCAAAACTCGTAGTCGTTGAAACTCTAGAGTTGAAAATTGAGAGTCCGCGGAGGGGAACCGAGCCCTATTCAGGAAGCTCAGGGCGAGCAGGAATGGCTGTGTCACGAGAACAGTCGGCCACTACCGTTAGACTCGTGCGGTCTGGAAGACCAATTGCGCTAGAATGCAGAATGCCGATTTCGCAGGAAAGCCACGTCAATCGGGGAAGAAATAGTCATGATCCACAGCATGAACCGGCTTCGCGACTCCGCAACTCTATTTGCATTTATGTTTTTCGCTTTTGCCCTCAGCGCAATTCCGGCTGTCGCGCAGCGGGCAGTGTCGCGCGATCCGGCGGAGCCGCCGCAGGGAAAGCCGCGGCCGAAGCAGCTGGCGCGACCGGCGGGAGGCGTTGCGCGGCAGGCCGTGGACAAAAAATCGATGCGCGCCTTGATCGGGAAGCTGGTGGCGTGTGGGACGAGGCTCACGCTTTCTTCGTGGACAGATTCGAAGCGCGGGATTGGCTGCGGACGGGATGTTATCGTGTCGCGATTCAATGAGATCCTGAAAGATTCAGGAGGGAGGTTGCAGGTGGTGGTCGATAAATTCGAATCGACTTCGGAGCGAACTTCGGGAAAGCCAATGCCGCTGGAAAACGTGTATGCGATTCTTCCCGGCTCCGATCCGGTGCTGGCGAGAACCATCTTCATTGTCTCCGGGCATTTTGATTCGCGGCCGTCGAATGTGATGGATCCGGAGGCGGATGCTCCAGGGGCGGACGATGACGCATCCGGTGTAGCGGTGAGCGTGGAATGCGCGCGGCTGCTGAGCAAGGCGGGGACAAACGGGCGCGGGACGTATCGGGCGACGATACTTTTTGCCGCCGTTTCCGGAGAGGAGCAGGGGCTGCTGGGCAGCACGCATCTTTTGGAGTGGGCGAAGCAGCAGGGTTACACCGTTGGCGGAATGTTGGATGACGATATCGTGGGCGCCGATTCCGCGGCTGGCGCGCCGCGTAGGGTTCGGCTCTTTTCCGGGAATGGCGAAATGGACGATGCGGATTCGCCTTCGCGGGAATTGGGGCGGGCAGTCGAAGAGATCGATGGACGTTCGGCGATTCGAATGATTTTCCGCGTGGACCGCTACGGCCGCGGCGGCGATCACTATCCTTTCTACAAGGCGGGGCTGCCAGCGGTACGATTTACCGAGCCGCTGGAAGATTACAATCACCAGCATCAAACGCCGCGCACGGAGAACGGAGTCGAATACGGGGATTTTGAGAAATATCTCAACTTTGCGTTTATGGGTGACGTGGCGCGGGACAATGCGGAAGCGCTGCGGCAATTGGCATTGGCTCCGGCTCCGCCGAGAAATGCCAAGCTTACGGGCGCGGTCACGCCGGACGCCAAAGTGTCCTGGTTAGCCGAAGATGATTCCGAGCGGGCAGGATTTGAAGTTTTATGGCGTGAGACTACTGATCCACGCTGGCAGGTTTATGACTTTGCGGCTTTGCCTGGCGAAACAGTCTTAAAAGGAGTATCCACGGACAACCACTTTTTTGCGGTGCGCGCCGTGGGCAAGAGTGGCGCTCGGTCAATTGCGATTCCCACGGAAATCGAACGGCGGCCGCCGCCGCTGCCGAGCGCGCCGAATCAGTGACTCCATGCAGACAACTCCTAGAAATTCCTTTCCGTTTGCGCTTTGCCGAGTAGGGGCGCAGCGGTGCTGCGCCCCTACAACGGAGTCCGATGGCGTAAAATTGCGGGTCAGTGCTGCGGGGCGGCGACTGGTTGGGCGAAGGTGATGAAGTGGCCGCCGGGGTCCTGGACGGCGAATTCCTTCATGCCGTAGAAGGCGGTGCGCACGGGCATGACCATTTTTACGTCTTTCATGGCGACGAGCACGGCGTCAAAATTGTCCACCTCGATGTAAAGATACGTGGGACCCTTTCTGGCTTCGGCGGACATGGATGGAGGTGCGTCTTTATCGACGCTGGCGTAGGTTTGGTACATCACTTCAGCAGCGCCCTTCTGGAAAGTCACAAAACCGAGTTTATGGCCATCGCGAACTTCGATGGTTTTCGCGAAGCCGAGGCGGCCGACCCAGAAGGGCACGAGTGGCTCGATCTCGTTGACGAGCAGGACCGGGGTAATGCGTTTGACGTTCATGGATTTGATCTCCGGAGATGAACTGGCGCGAACGAAAGCCAGGACGAGAGCCGCGAAAGAGATGAGCGCATAGCGAAAGTCTCCTTGACGAGGACAGTAGTCTCATTTAGACTAGTTGAGGATACGGGCAGCAAGAAACGAAGTCAAGGAGGTTTTTATGGCAGGAAGGATGCTGCGACTGGACGACTTGATATCGATCGGACCGGCTATGCTCCGCGATTTCGAGTTGCTGGGGATTCGCAGCGTAGCGCAACTGGCGCGGCAGAATCCACAGCGGATGTATGAAACACTGGGCCGCGTGGCGGGGCAGCATCAGGACATCTGCGTGCTGGACGTGTTTTGCGCAGCGGTGGCGCAGGCGAAGAATCCGCGGTTGCCGGCCAGGCAATGTGAGTGGTCGTATTGGAGCAAGAAGCGCAAGACGGGAAAGAAATGAAGCAACAGCAAGGCGCAGAGACCCCGAGGGCCCAGAGGAACACGGAGAGACGGAAAAGATCCGCGCGGGCAGGCAGGAAATTAGCGCTGACCACGCCGGACCTAGTGCTGCTTAGTCTCCTGGCGGAGCGGCCGATGCACGGGTATCAGGCCAACCTTGAGCTGGAGCGACGCGAGATACGAGATTGGGCGAACCTGTCGCGGCCACAAGTGTATTACTCTCTGGAGAAACTGGCGCGAGCAGGACTGATTCGTGCCGCGGAAACATGTCAACCGGCGGAAGGACCGGAGCGCAGCACGTTTGAAACGACGGCCAAGGGTAGCGTGGCACTTGCAGCGGCTCTCCAACGCGACGAGTGGGCTACGCAGCGGGAGCGGCCGCCATTCCTCACCTGGATCGCGCTTTCCTGGCAAGCAGGGCCGGGAGTTTTTCAGCAGCAGCTTGAGCGGCGGCGCAAATTTCTTCAAAAGGAGCTTCAGAGGGAGAAGGAAACGTTACGGGCGATACTCGAAGAGGTCGGTCATCGCTATCACGAGGCCGCGTGGATGGTGAACCTGATGATCGAGCAATTCAAGGTGGAGTTACGATGGTTGCGCAAAATCGAAGGTGAATCGCCCTTCCGCGCACGGGCACAGCATCCAAGCTATGCTCAGGACGCACGTGGGTAAGTTATATCAGCAAGCCGAACACGACCACTGTTTTGGAGCTATCCGAAAGCGCTGCGACCTATTTCGCGGGCAAAAATTGTGCCCCTCCCATCGAAGGTGCGGTCCACAGTAATTCGTCTTTGTGGTCTTAGAACTGGAGCGCCGCCTGGCCCGCTGGAAACGTTTGAATCGGGAAAATGTAGGTGCGTCCATTCTGATGCTTCATTCCTGGGACTGATGGGCTCAGGCTCAGGCGCGCGTAAACATGGCCAGTTTCATCCTTTAGGACAAACTCCCGCGCTTCGGCCGTGCTGGCGCGAACCACGGGCGGCTCGATGCGGTCGGCGGGCTTTGCTCCCATCAGCGCAACAGAAACAGCGGAGAGCCCTAGAAGAGTATTCACCAACTTCCAGCGGCGATTCGAGGCTTCCAGTTTTTGCACCCGCGAGGTCAAGAGATCCAGATTTGTCTGCGAAGTATTCATGGCTTTGCTCCTAAAGATTAGGGGGCAACACCCATGAATTGGACGTTCTGGCAATTCCAGAGGTGAGCTTAAATGATCCTGAGAGCCGGCCCAGCATAGGAATTCCCGTCTCTCCCAATTGCCAAAAGTCTACGGCATCTGGAGGGAGCCGGAGTAAGCGATGCGGGCTTTGCCGGATTCGCTGCGCTCGATGCGGCCGACGCGGAAGAATTTTTCGCGGTGCTTTTTCAGGTCGGCTTCGACGGACTTCACGTTTTTCGGCGGGACGACGAGAATCATTCCGACACCCATGTTGAAGCATTGCAGCAACTCCCCGGTATCGATCTTTCCGAGCTTGGCAAGATATTTGAAGATCGCCGGCACCGGCCACGATGCCAGATCAATTTCCGCTTTCACGCCACTGGGCAGCACGCGCGGCAGATTTCCCGGGATACCGCCGCCCGTGATGTGCGCCAGGGCGGAGACCCATCCGCGAGCAACGATGTTTTTCAGGGCGGGCACATAGCACAGATGAGGCTTCAGCAACTCCGCGCCGATCTTATT
>Ga0066709_100003212_pt1 | contig 12407 bp, 12 predicted proteins | sample GraSoiAngelo_158_FD_79665 | JGI IMG/M metagenome (GOLD analysis project Ga0066709, IMG submission 79665) | Grasslands soil microbial communities from the Angelo Coastal Reserve, California, USA - 14_1009_16_30cm | ecosystem: Environmental > Terrestrial > Soil > Grasslands | place: USA... | reverse complement strand
CTGTTCGTGGTGCCTGCGGAGGGAGGGGCGGAGCTGGTGGTGACGGCAGACCCACCGGCCACCTCGGCGGCCGCCTACGGGGGTGGCGCGTTCGACTGGAGGCCTGACGGCAACGGGTTCGTCTACGCATCGACGGATGGCGGGCTCTACCTCATCGACGCGGCGGGCGGACCGCCGCGCCGCGTCGTCGAGCACGGTCCGGTGGCCGCGCCCGCCGTCTCTCCCGACGGTACACGTGTTGCATACATGGTCGACGCCCGCGACATCGGAGTCGCGTCGCTCGCGGCCGAGGGCCCGTGGCCGCAACGCGTCTCGACGGGGGCCGACTTCTGCTTCGACCCCGTGTGGTCGCCAGACTCGACGCTCGTCGCGTGGCACGAATGGGACGTTCCCTCGATGCCGTGGGACGAGAGCCGCATCGTGCTTCGCGCCGCGGACGGCCGCGGTGGTTCGGTCACGGTCGCGGGAGGCGAGGGCGTGTCCGTGCAGCAGCCCCGCTTCTCACCCGACGGATCGCAGCTCGCGTTCCTCTGTGACGCCGACGGGTGGCTCAACCTCTGGCGGGCCGATGGTGACGGCACCGGCGCCCGCCCGCTCGTGAAGGAGGGCGCCGAGCACGGCGATCCGTCGTGGGGACCGGGGCAACGGTCGTTCGCGTGGTCACCCGACGGGCGCCAGATCGCGTTCTGCCGCAACGAGCACGGGTTCGGCCGGCTGTGCGTGCTCGATGTCGCGGGCGGCGACGTGCGCGAGCTGTCGCGCGGTGTGCACGGTGGCCTGTCGTGGGTCGGCGCGCGCATCGCGTGTGTGCGAAGTGGCGCGGCGACGCCAGCGCAGGTCGTCAGCATCGACCCGGCGACCGGCGCGCGCGTCGAGCTGGCGCGGGGCCCGGTCGCGGGATTTGAGGCGGCCGGCCTGGTCGAGCCGGAGCTCGTCAACTGGCCGGCGGACGACGGCACCGAGGTGCACGGCCGCCTCTACCGGCCCACGGCCTCAGCGGCCGGGAGCGGGGGCACGGCCTCAGCGGCCGGGAGCGGGGACACGCCTCCGCCGCTGCTCGTCTGGGTGCACGGTGGTCCGACGGGCCAGTGGCCGGCGGCGTTCGTCCCGCGCATCGCCTACTTCGTCGACCGGGGCTGGGCCGTGCTCGTGCCCGACCACCGGGGCTCGACCGGTTGGGGCCGTGCGTACGCGCAGTGCCTCCAAGGCCAGTGGGGCGTGCTCGACGTGGAGGACACCGCCGCGGGCATGCGTGCCGCGGCGGAGCGCGGCTGGTGCGACCCTCGCCGGATGGTGCCGATCGGTGGCTCCGCCGGCGGCTTCACCGTGCTCCTCCTGCTCGCGCGTCACCCGCAGCTGTGCGCCGCGGGCGTCGACCTCTTCGGCGTGGCCGACCTCTTCGACCTGGACGAGACGACCCACCGCTTCGAGGCGCACTACCTGCGCGGCATCGTCGGGCCCTTGCCCGAGACCGCGGACCGCTACCGTGACCGCTCACCTGTGCACGTGGCCGACCGCATCGAAGCTCCTCTGTTGATCCTGCAGGGTCGCGCCGACAAGGTCGTGCCGCCGGCCCAGTCGCAGGCGATCGCCGACCGGTTGCGCGATCTCGGGCGTACCGTCGGGCTGCAGCTGTACGACGACGAGGGCCACGGCTGGCTGCGGCCCGAGACGGTGGAGGACGAGCTCACGCGCACCGAGTCCTTCTTGCGGCGACACGTGCTGCTGAGGAGGACGTGATGCCCGAGGAGCCGACCGCCGCCGACGACGGCACCTTGGCTGACACCGACGCCGACGCCGACACCGTCAGCGACAGCGAAACCGACACCGACAACGACGACACCGCGACTGTCGACGACACCGTCGTCTACGACCTGAGCGAGTGGGATCCCGATCAGGTCGACACCCTGGAATGGGCGCTCGGCCGCCAAGGGGTGCCGGGCGTCCTGCGCGACCGCGAGCTCACGGTCCGCCTCGAGCACGAAGCTCGCGTCGACTACCTCATCGACCACCTCTTCGACGACCTCGCCGGTGTCGAGCTGAGCCCGGTCGTCGACGAGGGCGACGCCGATATCGACGAGATGGAGACGCTCGGCGAGCTGTTCGTGGCCGCCGACCGTCTCGCGCACGATGCCGACGACCTCGTGGTGCGGGCCCAGTTCGAGGAGACGGCGACCGCCGTCGACGGCCTGCCGCTCCCGTACGGGTTCGAGGTGACGGTGTGGGAACGCATCCGGACGATGGCGGCGTGGCTCGTCGACGAGCTCGACGGCGCGGGACCGGAGCTGGTCGAGCAGCACGCACGAGCCCTGCGCGACCTCTTGCGGCAGTACGTCTGACATGCTGCTGGCCGAGCTCGAGATCCGCCACTCGCGTGCGGTTGCGCCCACCCGCCGGGTCGCGCTCGGCCTCCACTGGCTCCCGACCGACCCGCCGCCCGGGTTCGGTGGCGTGCTGCTGGGCGGCATCGTCGCCGCCCACCTCGACGCCATCGACGACGACATGCTCGTCGCCCTGCTGCGGCTGCTCGACGACCTCGAGGCCGGCCGCCGGATCGCGCAGCCCCGGCTGCGCCACCGGTTCCAGACCGACGTGGTCGGGCTCGACCGCAGCCGCCACAAGCTGGTGGGCCGCGGCGAGCAGGTGACGTTCGAGATCGACGATCACGGCGCGCCCGTCCCCCAGATCCTCGGCGCGGTCTACGCGGCGGGTCGCATCCACTCCTCCACCCGCGCCGTCGTGTTCGACACCGTGCGCCGGGCCATGCGCTGGGACGGCCACATCGGCCCCGAGCTGGTCGCGTGGCTCACCGACCCCACCTACGCGGGCCCGGCGTCGTGGCGGCGGTTTCCCACCGACGCGCGCTGGGCGCTGCAGGTCCTGGGGTTCGGGCCCGACACCGAGCCCGAGCCCGAAGACGTGCGCCGGCGCTTCCGCTCCCTCATCCGCGAGGTCCACCCCGACCACGGCGCGGAGACCGACGGCGCGGGCCAGCGCGTCGTCGAGCTCACGCAGGCGCGTCGCATCCTCCTGACATGACCGCCCGCCCCGAGCAGGCGCTCCTGATCACACCGGGCGCCGGCCACGATCGCGACCAGTCGTCGCTCGTCGCCATCGAAGCCGCCCTCGTGGTTCACGGTTACGCGGTCGAGCGCATGGACTTCCCCTACCGGCGCGCCGGACGCAAGGCACCCGACCGGGCACCGGTGCTGATCGAGGCCGTGCGCCGGGGCGCGGCCGAGCTGGCGGCGCGCACGGGCCTGCCACCGGAGAGGATCGCCCTCGGCGGGCGTTCCATGGGAGGGCGCATGTGCTCGATGGCCGTCGCGGAAGGACTTCCCGCGCGTGCGCTCGTGCTGATCGCCTATCCGCTGCACCCGCCCGGCAAGCCCGAACGGGCGCGCACCGAGCACCTTCCCGCGCTGCAGGTGCCGTGCCTGTTCGTGTCGGGCACGCGTGACTCGTTCGGCACACCCGCCGAGTTGGAGGCGGCCACGGCCACGATCCCCGGACCTGTCACCCACGTCTGGATCGACGGTGGCGACCATGGCCTCCGCAGGCGCGACGCCGAGGTGAGCGAAGCGGTTCGCGCCTGGTTACTCGCGCTTTGACGGGCGGACCCAGAGCGAGAACCGGGTGACGGGCAGGTAGCCCATGCGCGCGTAGATCGGACGCCCGGGGTCGCTCGCCAGGAGCACCGCCGGCAGGTCGGGCTCGGCCATCGTCGCCCGCCACGTCACGGCCTCGCCGTAGCCCCGTCGCCGCTCGTGGGGGAGCGTGGCCACGAAGTTCACGCCGAGCACGCCACCGGCCACGTACGCGGCGGCGGTCGCCACCGGCCGGTCGGCCGCCTCGCCGACCCAGAGCCGGAGCCCGGCCCCGAGCACCCGTTCGTCGAAGAAGGACCCCGCCCGAAACGGTTGCAGCTCGGGGATGGGGAAGCCGTCGACGAGCACCTGCGCGAAGCCGTCGAGCGCGCCCGCGCCGGCCACCTCGTCGACGCGCAGGTCGGCCGGAGGGTCGGGCGCGGCGCCGCCCGGTGGCCGCATCATCAATGGAGGATGGCCCTCGAGCTGCCACCCGAGCGCGCGCAGGTCCGGCGTCGGCCACGGGCTCCAGACCGTGACCGCGCCTTCGGACGTGTTGCCGTAGAACTCGTCGATCGCGTCGAGCGCGGTGTCGTCGCCGGGAAGAAGTGGTTGTAGCAGCGTGGCGGCGTTGAGGAAGGCGCAGCGTGACCCCGCGTCGGTCATCGACACGTGCGTGTGGCGACGAACCCGGCCACCCGTGACCGCCACGATGTGCTCGTTCATGGCTGCGAAGTTGAGCAGCGCCTGCCGGACGATCGTGTCGTCGACCGGGGCATCGGGCTCCCAGCCGGTGGCCGGCGCCGGTTCCGCAGTCATGGAGCGGGAAGCGTACCGGGTGGCGCGCGGGCGACGATCGCGGGCGGCGCGGCGCGCCCTCGGTGCGGTCGAGCCGGCACGCGCCGGTGAACCTTGGGGTCGCGAGCTCCGTAGAAGGTGATCGAGGAGCCCGACTGGGAGCAAAGGTGAAAAGCTTCGACCCGTGGAGCGCCCGGACGACCGCGCGGCCGACGCCGCGGCGGCGCGGGAGGCCGAGCTGCTGGACGCGGTGGCGGCCGGTGACCGCGGCGCGCCGCTCAAGGAGCTCTATCACCGCTACGAAGGCCGGCTCTACGGGCTCGGGCTCCGTCTCCTCGGTGACGCGGGCCTGGCCGAGGAGATGGTGCAGGAGACGTTCCTCCGGCTGTGGCGCTCCGCCGACCGCTACGACCGCGGGAGAGGTGCGCCGAGCACGTTCATCTTCACCATCGCCCGTCGCCTCGCCATCGACCTCTGGCGCCGGCCGTCGTCGCGGCCGTTCGCCGAGAGCGCCGACGAAGCGCCCGGGCCCGATGCGGTCGAGCGTGTGATCGTGCAGCTCACCGTGCGCGACGCGCTCGACTCGCTCTCCGATGCCCAACGCGAGGTGCTCGAGCTGAGCTACGACCGCGACCTCAAGCAGAGCGAGATCGCGGAGCGGCTCGGCATCCCGCTCGGCACGGTGAAGACCCGTACGTATCACGCGTTGCGGGCGCTGAAGCTCGCGCTCGAGGAGCGTGCCGTCGATGGCTGACCATCCCGTGCCGCACCCGGATCTCGCGGGCTACGTGCTCGATGCGCTGGATCCCGATGCGTCGCAGGCCTTTGCCGCTCACCTCCGCGATTGCCCCGACTGCGCGGAGGAGGTCGCCGAGCTGTCGGATCTCCCCGCGCTCCTCGCCCGCGCCGCGCCACACGTGGACGTGCCGGTCGACCTCGAAGCCCGTACCTTCGCCCGCATCGAGGACGAGGCACGTCGTGGCGCGGGTGCGCCGGCCGACGGTCGAGCCCCCCGCGCCCGACGTGTCGGCACCGGACTGCAACGCATGCTGGCGGTGGCGGCCGGCTTCCTCATCGTCGCGGGTGCCGTCGGTCTGGTCGCCAACCTCGTGAGCGGGTCCGGAGAAGGCGGCGGCACGACCATCCGGCTCATCTCGGCCAACGGCACGACGGCGAGGGCCGAAGCGAAGGTGCGGAGCACGGCGCAGGGTCGCGTGGTCCAGCTCGAGGTGGACGGACTGCCGCCCGCGCCGGCCGGCTTCTACTACGAGTGCTGGTTCGTCGGTGACGGCGACACGCTCGCCAAGCCCAACCGGGTCTCTGTCGGCACGTTCGAAGTGCCGGACGCCGACAGGTACACGTTCGAGATGATGTCGGCGGCGCGCGCGAAGGCGTTCCCGCGGATGGGCGTGACCCTCGAGCCCGACGACGGCAACCCGCAACGCACCGGCCCGAAGGTGCTGGTCTCTGTGCCATAGGTCACCTGAACCTCGCGTCCGTCCGCTCCCGTAGTGAGACCTGCTACTCGACAAACGGAGAGAGGACAGACCGATGAGAAAGCAGATGATCGTGGTGTCGGGGTTCGCGTTGGTGCTCGCGCTGGCTGCGTGCGGCAAGACCAACTACAACGCGACGAGCGGCAACACGAAGAGCACCGCGAAGAGCAACCCCGGGCCCACCGCGCGGGCTGCGACTCCGCAGGCACCCCCGCCGACCGTCGCGGTGGCGAAGTCCGACAAGGGCGAGGTCCTCGTCGACGCGAACGGCATGACGCTCTACCGCTTCGACAAGGACAAGAGCGCCGTGAGCAACTGCGCCGGCGCGTGCGCCATGACCTGGCCGCCGCTGCTCCTCGAGGCCGGCGCCGCCGCGCCCGTCACGGGCAACGGCGTGCAAGGCCCGCTCTCCGTCATCGCCCGGTCCGACGGCGGACGGCAGGTCGCCGACAACGGCCATCCGCTCTATCGCTTCTCGGGTGACAGCAAGCCCGGCGACACCAACGGCGACGGCTTCGGCAACGTGTGGCACGTCGTGACCATCGGCACCACGTCCACTCCTGCCGCCGCGCCCAGCGGTTACTGATCCGACACAACCCGGCGGAAGGCGCCCGTCAACGGCGACGGGCGCCTTTCCGCGTGTTCAAGGAAGCGGGGGGTGGGCGTCCTCGGGGTTGATCTCCTCCAGCTCGAGCCCGGCGGTTTCCGGGTAGGCGACGACGACCAGCAGCGCGAGCACGAGCGGGCCGATGCCGAGTAACGCCAGCGCCGGCCCGATGCGTCCGAGGTGGTCGGCCAGGGCGCCGGCCGCGGCGAGACCGACCGCGCTGCCCGCGAGGGACGTGATGGTGATGATCCCGTTGGCCCGACCCCGGAGCGACGTCGGGAACAGCTCGGGGCCGTACACCGCCAGCGCGGGGATCTGCGCGTCGACGATCACCGCGCCGAGCACGGCCCAAAGCCACAGACCCCAACCGCCGACGAAGTAGAAGGCCACATTGCACACCGTGCCGAGGACGAGCGACACCGCGGCCACCATGCGCCGCCCCCGCACGTCTGCCAGCCGTCCGCCGACGACGATGCCGATCACGCCGGGTGTGCCGGCGCCGAGCGACAGAAGCGCGATCGCACCCCCTGAGTAGTGGCGCTCGTCGCGGAGGAAGCGGTTGTTGAACTGCGCGTTGGGTGCGACGAACAGATTGGACAGGAAGCCGGACGCGCCGAGCAGCCACAGCCGGGTGCCGTGGCCCCGTACCTGCACCTCGACGTGGGGACGCTCGAAGCGGCGGGTCTCGGGCAGGCGTCGGGCGATGCCCCGGAGGAGCGGCAGTGCCCCGAGGGGGAGCACGTACAGCAGCCGCCAGCCGTGCTCACCGAGGTCCGCCAGTCGCAGCGCCGCCACGCACACGCCCGCGCCGAAGCCGGCCGCCATCGCCAGGAGGCTGATCGCCCAGGCGCGTGAGCCGGCGGGCATCTCCTCGACGGTGATGATGCTCGCCACGACGAGCACCGCCACCGCGCAGCCACGCGCCAACACCTGGGTGATGGCGAGCCATGCGAGCGACGGGCTGAGCGCGCCGGTCGCGGCGAAGATGCAACCGCCGGCGACCGCGCCCAGCAGGACGGCGCGACGGCCGCGGCGATCGGACAGGGCCAGCAGCCCGAGCGCGATGAGGCCACCGAGGCGCACGAAGCTCCCGGCCAGTCCCTGCGCGCCGTTGTTCGCACCGAACTCCTCGCCCGCGAATGCGATCGTCTGCGTGAACAGCGTGTTGAGGTAGCCGAACACGATTGCGATCGCGGCGAGCGTGCCGAGCATCGCAGCGGCGCGCGCGTCGAGGCGCTCGGGTGGCATCCACCACGGCCTCGCGGTGTCGGGCCGGCGCATCGCCGACTCGAACGGCTTGCGCACGAGCCACGCGAAGTAGGGAACCGCGAGCTGGAACTCGACCGTCTCGGTGACCTCACCGCCGCCATCGGCGTCGGGTGCAACCGTGACGGTGCGCCGGTACGACGACACCGCGCCCTCCAGCGCGTCGAAGACGTCGTCGCCCACGCGCGTCTCCAGCACGGGCTGATGGCGCGGTTGTCGCGCCGCCTCGACACCGGCCCGGTCGAGGGTCGTCCGCGTCACCAGGCGCCGGCGCATCACGGCGACCCTAGCGACGGGTGGGGGTCCCCTGAGCGCCCGCCCCCGGGGCCTAAGGTCGCTCCCATGGAACGCTCCCGCAACGCCCGGCGCCTGGCCGCCGCGGCCTTGGCCTTCCACGTAGGTGTCGCCCTCACCCTGTGGGGAGCGGCCGGCGCTGAGGCGGGCTCCGGTGGGTCCTGCGACGGCGTCACCGGCCGGCTCGTCGACCACGGCACCACCGTCACCGGCGTCTTCGACGTGCCCTCGACCTGCGAGGAGGTGTCGGTGCTCAGCTGGTTCGCGGCGGGCCCCAACGGCGAGCAACCCCAGGTCTTCCTCGACCGCATCGGCCACGACAACGTCGCGCCCGGCCACTATGAGTGGACGATCGCCGCGCCCCCGCCCGAGTGCTTCCGTCAGCTCGACCTGCGGGTCCCGGGCCGCAACGTCGACAGCATCGTGGGCGGCGAGCACGAGTGCCAGCCCACGCCGCCGCCCCCGTCGGGCCCCACGACCACGTCGACGAGCACCACCACCCCGTCGGTCAGCCCGACCACGCCGACCACGGAGAGCCCCACGACCACGACGACGAGCACCACCACCTCGACGAGCACCACCACCCCGTCGGTCAGCCCGACCACGCCGACCACGGAGAGCCCGACGACCACGTCGACGAGCACCAGCATCTCGCCGGCGGTCAGCACGACGAGCTCGACCTCGAGCACCGTGGTCGTGCTCGGTGAGGTCCTCACCCCGCCGGCCGCCAAGGGCGAGCTCGCCCGCACGGGCAGATCGCTGGCCGAGGTCGTGGGCGTCGCCCTCATCGGCATCGCCCTCGGGCTGGGCGTGCTCATCGCACAGGAGCGGCAGCGCCAGACGCGGGCAGACTGACCCCGTGGAGCGGTTGGTCGTGCGCCCGGGCCGGCCCCTCGAGGGCACCGTGCGGATCGAGGGGGCGAAGAACTCCGTCCTCAAGCTGATGGCGGCCACCCTCATGGCGGAGGGTGAGTTCACCCTGCGCAACGTGCCGCGCATCATCGATGTCGAGATCATGAGCGATCTGCTCGTGTCGATGGGCGTCGACGTGCACCGGTCGGCCGAGCACGACCTGCGCATCCGGGTCGGCCCCGACATCGTTCCCGAGGCGCCGTACGAGCTGGTCGAGCAGATGCGCGCGTCGATCGTGGTCCTCGGTCCCCTGCTGACCCGCTGCGGCCAGGCCCGCGTCGCGCTCCCGGGGGGCGACGACTTCGGGCCGCGACCCATCGACATGCACCAGCGCGGCCTTGAAGCCCTGGGCGTCGAGTTCACGAGCGCCCACGGTTACGTCGAGGCCCGGTGCGACCAGCTGACGGGCAGCCGGATCGTGCTCGAGTTCCCGAGCGTGGGCGCGACCGAGAACATCCTCATGGCCGCGGTGCGCGCCAAGGGCACCACGCTCATCGACAACGCCGCCCGCGAGCCCGAGATCGCCGACCTGGCCGCGTTCCTCAACCGCATGGGCGCGCAGGTGTTGGGCGCGGGCTCGTCGACCATCGAGGTCGAGGGCGTCGAGGAGCTGCATCCGGTCGAGCACACGGTCGTTCCCGACCGGATCGAGGCGGGGACGTTCCTCGCGGCGGTGGGGGCGGCCGGTGGCGAGATCACCATCGAGGGCGCGCGCCCCGACCACATGGACATGGTCGTCCAGAAGCTGGGCGACATGGGCATGCGGATCTCGCCGGCGAGCGAAGGCGTGTGGGCGCAGCGCACCCGTCGACTGCGCTCGGTCGACGTCGCCACCCTCCCGTACCCGGGCATCGCCACCGACTACAAGCCGTTCTTCGTTGCCCTACTGGCCCTCGCCGACGGTGTCGGCATCGTGAGCGAGAACCTGTTCGCGGGCCGCTTCCGCTACATCGACGAGCTGGCCCGGATGGGCGCGGACATACGCACCGAGGGCCACCACGCGGTCGTGCGGGGACGAGAGCGCCTCTCGGGCGCGCCGGTGCGGGCACCCGACATCCGAGCCGGAGCCGCGCTCGTGGTCGCCGCCCTCGGTGCGGACGGCGAGACGGTGGTGTCCGACGCCAACCACATCGCCCGCGGCTACGAGGACTTCGCGGGCAAGCTGCGATCGCTCGGCGCCGACGTGCGGGAATCGACTCCGTGATCCAGGCGTTCCCGCCCGTGGGAGGATAGGCCCATGAAGACGGAGCTGCTCGCGGCGATCGACGCCATCCGCCCGGCCCTTCAGGCCGATGGCGGCGACATCGCGCTGGTCGAGGTCGACGAGGACACAGGCGTCGTCGACGTCGAGCTGGTGGGGGCGTGCGGAAGCTGCCCGGCCGCGACGATGACGCTGAAGGCGGGGATCGAGCGCATCCTGCGCGATCGCGTGCCCGGCGTCACGACGGTGAACGCCGTCGGCGGCGACGCGTTCTGACGACTTGCGCCGGCGCGACCCGAAAGAGCTGTTCGACGCGGCGACGGGCGGCGACCGGCTCGCGGTCGCCCGTCTGATCTCTCTCGTCGAGGAGGGCGGCGCGGCGGCGCGCGAGGTGGGCCGGCTCACGTTCCCGCGCACCGGCAACGCGTACACCGTCGGCATCACCGGAGCGCCCGGAGCGGGCAAGTCCACCCTCACCGACGGGCTCATCGGCGAGGTGCGTTCGGCCGGCGACGAGGTGGGCGTGCTCGCGGTCGACCCGTCGTCTCCGTTCTCGGGCGGCGCGTTCCTGGGTGATCGCGTGCGCATGCAGGACCACGCCCTCGATCCAGGCGTGTTCATCCGCTCCATGGCGTCGCGCGGCCACCTCGGCGGCCTGTCGCTCGCCACCCCCGAGGCCATCCGCGTGCTCGACGCGTGCGGGCGACCGTGGGTGCTGGTCGAGACGGTCGGTGTGGGCCAGGTCGAGTTCGAGATCGTCGAGCGGGCCGACACGACGGTCGTCGTGCTCACACCCGGCACAGGCGACAGCGTGCAGGCCAACAAGGCGGGTCTGCTCGAGGTGGCCGACCTGTTCGTCATCAACAAGGCCGACCGGGCGGGAGTGCACGAGCTGGAGCGCGACCTGAGGAACATGCTCGAGATGAACGAAGCGCTCGCCGCCGCGGCCGAGCGCGGCGACGCCGCGGTGTGGCGCCCTCCCGTCGTGCGCACCGTCGCGACGACGGGGGAGGGGGTGGGCGAGCTGTGGAAGACCGTGCGCGACCACCGCGCCCATCTCGAGGCGCACGGACAGCTCGAGACGCGGCGCGCTCGGCGTCTCGAAGACGAGCTCCGCGAGATCGTCGTTCGTCGCCTCGAGGAGCGTGCCTACGCAGCTTGCGCGGGGCCTGAGCACGACCGCCTGTTGCGCGCGCTGCAGGAGCGCCGCCTCGACCCGTGGCAGGCGGCCGACGCGCTCCTCGACGGGGTCGTCGACTGACGAGCGACAGACCGGGCGACCGACCGAGCGAGTGACAAGGTAGCGTCGGCGCCATGCCCGTCGACCGCGAGCTCGTGAACGTCGAACCGCGCGCCGACGGGGTGACTGTGCTGCGGCTCGATCGACCACCCGCCAACGCGCTCTCCCGCGCGATGCTGGAGGAGCTGGCCGCCGCGGCGCGCGCGCTCGCCACCGAGCCGCCCGGCGCGGTCGTGATCACCGGCGGCGAACGCATCTTCGCCGCCGGCGCCGACATCACCGAGTTCGGTGGGCCGGAGGAAGCCGCAGTGGTGGGTGGTCACTTCCGCGAGGCGCTCGACCTGGTGGCCGGCATCCCGCGTCCCGTCATCGCCGCGGTCAACGGCTACGCGCTCGGCGGCGGGTGCGAGCTCGCGCTCGCGTGCGACCTGCGCGTGGCCGCGGACGACGCGAAGCTCGGCCAGCCGGAGATCCTGCTCGGCATCATCCCCGGCGGGGGTGCTACTCAGCGGCTCGCTCGTCTCGTGGGGCCGTCGCGCGCCAAGGACCTCATCTTCACGGGTCGACAGGTGCCGGCCGACGAGGCCCTGCGCATCGGCCTGGTCGACAGGGTGGTCCCTGCGGCCGACGTCCTCGACGAGACGCTGGCGTTGGCCGCCGAGCTCGCGCGCGGGCCGTCGATGGCGCTCGCGTTCGCCAAGCGGGCGATCGACGACGGCCTCGAGACGAGCCTCGGGGCCGGTCTCGAGATCGAGCACGACCTGTTCACCGACGTCTTCCGCACCAACGACGCCAAAGCCGGAGTGGCCGCGTTCCTCGACAAGAGCCTGGGGAAGGCCACGTTCCGGGGGCGTTGACCCCGCCAGTTCTCGCGCATCGTGTTCGATAACAACGAGCAGCTCGGGGTCGTTGCGATCGGGGGCCAACCGGCGTTGCATAGCGGGTGCACAACCATGGCCCGCACCGACGTTCTCATCGCCCTGCTCAGCCTGGGTTGGGTCGCGTG
>Ga0066709_100003211_pt1 | contig 12408 bp, 9 predicted proteins | sample GraSoiAngelo_158_FD_79665 | JGI IMG/M metagenome (GOLD analysis project Ga0066709, IMG submission 79665) | Grasslands soil microbial communities from the Angelo Coastal Reserve, California, USA - 14_1009_16_30cm | ecosystem: Environmental > Terrestrial > Soil > Grasslands | place: USA... | reverse complement strand
TGCGCGCCCGGATCGCCCGGCTGGCGCCCCTGGCGATCGCCGGGGCGGGCTTTGACGGGGCGGGAGTCTCAGCCTGCGTGCGCTCGGGTCGGGAGGCGGCCCGGGCGATGCTCAGGCGGCTCGGGCACTGAAGGCCCGACCAGCGGCATCACCTCCTCGGCGAAGCGTTCCATCTCCTCGAGCTGAGGGCTGAACTGGAGCAGCAGCACATCCACGCCCGCCCGCTCGAAGGCGCGGATGCGCTCGGCTACCTGCTCCGGGGTTCCCACGAGCCCCGAGTTGAGCCCCCGATTCGAGACCGAATAGTCCTCCAGGCTCACACGCTGCTCGAGTTGGGTGTTGGCGAGCCACTGCTCATAGTTCGCGTATCCGGCGGCGCTCTGTCGGACGTCGGTGATCCGCGCGATCTCGCGGCGGACCGCGGCGTCGGTGGGCCGGCAAACGACGTAGCCGGCCACGCCGTAGATCATGCGCGGCAGGCGGACCGACTCCCGGCGCGCGCGCATGTCGGCGATCTTCGCGGCGATCCGGTCCGGTGCGTCGCCGTGCATCAGGTAGCCGTCGCACGCGCCGGCGATCAGGGCCTTCGCTGTCGGGGACTCGCCCCCGGCATACAGCGTCGGACGGGGCTCGCGCAGCGGCTTTGGCTCGAGGGCGGCGTTCTCGATGCGATAGTGGGTGACGCTGTAGGTAAACCGCGGTTCGGCCCACAGGCCGCTGACGACGGCCAGCCATTCGGCGGTCCGCGCGTAGCGCGCGTCGTGGGTGTCGAACTCGACGCCGTATTGGCGCGCTTCCTCCGCCCACCACGACGCGACCACGTTGAGCGACAGCCGGCCGCGCGAGATCCGGTCGATGGTCGCCGCCTGCTTGGCGAGCGGCGCCGGCGGATGGAAGGTCGGCCGCACCGCCACCATCAGCTCGAGGCGCTCCGTCACCGCGGCGAGGGCCGCGGCGGTGGACCAGGCGTCCAGGCAGGGCGCGCCCTCCCCCTTGATGTCGTTCAGGTTCAGCTCGGCGATCAGCGTGAGATCGAACCCCATGCGCTCGCTGGCCCGGGCCAGCCGGCGTACGTACGACCACTCGGCGGCCATGCCCTCGTCCTCGACGTTCCGCAGCCAGCCGCCGAACACCGGGAGCCAGTAGCCGTACCGCATCAGCGGGCCTCCCGCTCGAGGAAGTCGGCGAGCCGCGCGAACGGGTCGAACCCGACCACGCGCGGCGCATCGGCGACGAAGTTCGACAGCGCGTTGACGTCGTAGTAGTACAGTCGATCGTCACGTGCGTCGATCACGTATTCGATCCCGCCGACCTCGATGCCGCACGCCGCCGCGATCTGCTCGACCTCGGCCACCACCTCGGGCGGGGGCGCGTAACCCTCCACCCGCAGCTCGTTCCGCGGCGCATCGGCCGGGCACGCCGCCCGCGCCAGCTCGGCTCCCCCGGTGGTCCGGCACACATCGGCGGGGCACAGGTTGAACGTGTCGCCGGGCGAGTAGACCCGGATCGCGTACAGGAACCGGCCGCCCAGAACTTCGACGCGTGTGATCCGGCCTGCCTCGGCGGGGATGAATTCCTGCACCAGCGCCGTATGATCGGGGCCCAGCTCGAGCCCGCCACCGGCCGCGGCCTCCGCGAGCGCGTCCGGGGTGTCGAACCGGCGCACCCCCGCTCCGCTGCCACCGATGTTCGGCTTCACCACCACCGGGAACCGCAATCCTGCGGCAGCCGCGGGGGCCTCGCCGCAATCGTTGATGGCGCGCGCCCGCGGGTACGGGAGTCCGAGGCAGTCGAGGATCGAGAGCTGCCGCGCCTTGGAGATCTCGGCGAGGAAGGCGCGGTGTCCGTTCACGACCCGAACGTCGTGTCGCTCCAAGTGCGCCAGATACTGGAGCGTGTAGAAGACGGCCTGACTGTGCCCGCGCTGCCACGCCGAGGGACTCATCCGGTTGAACACCAGGGAGTACGGCGGCCGCTCCGCCGGGTCGAACCGGTGCCGCGCGGCGTGCAGGCGCTCGTGGGGCGTGCCGCGCCGCTCGAGCTCCGCGAACAGCGGGGCGAACCAGTGGGGGTGCTCGTAATAGATCGCGATCGGTCGGCTCATCGGTCTGCCATCCCGTGCAAACGAATCGGCCGCGACTCGGGGAACGGAGTCGCGGCCGATCGTCTGGCGTCAGTGGGGGGGGCGGTTGCCCCTACGTGGTGCTCATCCCGGATGCCGACGCGCCGCGATCGTCCGCTCCCCCATACACATGGGGCAGTGACAACAACAGCACGCTGCCATCCGGTGGGTCGCCATTGTGCCCAAAAACCTATCGGGCACTCCGGGGGCTGGCAAGGAGCCGCATCGCGGTTTCGACGACCCGCTCCACCGTCAGTCCCAACTCCCGATAGATCCGCTGATACGGCGCCGACGCGCCGAACCGCTCGATGCCGACGATTGCGCCCTGCTCGCCGACCCACCGATACCAGGGCTGTGGCGCCGCCGCCTCGACCGCGACGCGCGGCGTCCCCGGAGGCAACACGTCGTCGCGGTACGGCTGAGCCTGCTGCGCGAAGTACTCGAGGCAGGGCATAGAGACGGCCCTGGGCCGTCGGCCGTCGGCGATCAGCTTTTCGTACGCGCCAACCACGAGCTCGATTTCCGAGCCTGTGCCCATCAGGACGATTTCAGGCTTTCCGGCCGGCGGGTCGGCGAGCACGTAGCCACCGCGCTGCAGCCCCGCGGCCGGCGCGTACCTCGCGCGGTCGATCACGGGCACCTTCTGGCGCGTCAGCACGAGGGCAACCGGACCGCCCTGGTGCAGGATCGCGGCGCGCCACGCCTCGACCACCTCGGTCGGGTCGGACGGGCGGATGACGGTCATGTTGGGGATCGCCCGCAGTGCCGCCAGCTGCTCGATCGGCTGGTGCGTCGGGCCGTCCTCGCCCAGCCCGATCGAGTCGTGGGTGAAGACGTAGATGGGCTTCAGGTGCGAGAGCGCCGCGAGTCGGATGGACGGGCGCATGTAGTCGGAGAAGATGAGGAACGTGCCGCCGAAGGGAATGAACCCGCGATGCAGGGCGATGCCGTTCAGCACCGCTCCCATCCCGTGCTCGCGGACACCGAAGTGGAAGTTGCGTCCCGCTCGCTGGCCGGCGGCAAAGGTGCCCGCGCCTTTGATTTCGGTGAGGTTCGATCCGGTGAGGTCGGCGGAGCCCCCCATCAGCTCGGGCAGCTTGGGCGCGATCGCGTTCAACACTTTCCCCGAGGCGGCGCGCGTCGCTTGGGTATCCTTGGGGCCGAAGACGGGCATCCCGGCGTCCCACCCCTCTGGGAGCCGCCCGGCCAGCCGCCGGTCGAGCTCGGCGCCGAGATCGGGGTGCGCCCCGCGGTAGGCGTGCCACTTGCTCGTCCACTCTGCCTCGAGTCGAGCCCCGCGGTCCCGGGCGCGCCGCCAGTGCGCGAGGGCGTCCTCGGGGACGGAGAACGGCTCGAGCGACGGCCAACCGAGCTTCTGCTTGGTCAGCTTCACTTCGTCGACGCCGAGGGGCGCGCCGTGGGCTTCGGCGGTGTCCTGCTTGTGCGGGCTTCCGAAGGCGATGTGGGTGCGGACGGTGATCAGCGACGGCCGGTCGGTGACGCGCTTCGCCGCCCGGATGGCGGCGTCGAGCGCGTCCATGTCGTTGCCGTCGGCGACGCGCTGTACGTGCCACCCGTAGGCCTCGAACCGCTTCGCCGTGTCGTCGGAGAAAGCGAGCGCCGTGTCGCCGTCGATCGTGATGTGGTTGTCGTCATAGAAGCCGATCAGCTTGCCGAGCTTCAGGTGCCCGGCGAGCGAGCAGGCCTCGTGCGAGATCCCTTCCATCAGGTCGCCGTCGGAGGCGAGGAAGTAGGTGTGGTGATCGACGATCTGGTGCCCGGCCCGGTTGAACAGGGCCGCTAGCTGCGCTTCCGCGATCGCCATGCCCACGGCGTTCCCGACGCCCTGCCCCAGCGGACCCGTGGTGGCTTCGACGCCGGGGGTGAGGCCGTGCTCGGAGTGGCCCGGCGGGCGGCTCCCCCACTGCCGGAACTGCTTGATCTCGTCGAGGGTGAGGTCGTAACCCGTCAGGTACAGCACGCTGTAGAGCAGCATGCAGGCGTGCCCGCACGACAACACGAACCGATCGCGGTCGGGCCACTCGGGGTGCGCCGGATCGTACCGCAGGTGCCGCTGCCACAACACGTAGGCGAGGGGCGCCAGGGCCATCGCGGTGCCGGGATGGCCCGAGTCCGCCTGTTGCACGGCGTCCATCGCGAGCGCGCGGACGGTATCGACGCAGAGCTGATCGAGGCCGGCGCGGGCGGCGGTCTCCGTCACAGGAGGCCGGACTTGGCCGCCTGCCACAGTTTCATTAGGCGGTCGAACCCGTCCACCAGCAGGTCGACCTGCTGCGGGCTCGGGGTGGCCTGAACGGCGACCTTGAGCTCTTCCACCAGGCGCGGCATCTCCTTGCGCCCCTGCTTCGCGCTCTCCGTGCCGATCTGATCGAGGATATCGGCGATCTGTTCGCGGACGGCCTCGTCCTTGGGCACCTGCCACAAGTACTCCGCCGCAGCCTTGCCATCGGCGCAGAGTTTGCCGAGGGCATCCATGAGGGGCTGGCGCGGGGGCCGGGGGTCGGGCATCGGAGCGGATAATCTAACACCGAGCTTCGGAGGGGGTGTGGCGGCAGCGCGACACCTACTGCGCGCCTCCGGTCGCGCTCCCTTCAAGCGTGGTGCCCATGGTCAGGCCCGGTTTGTGCTGCGACGCGGGGGACGGTGGGAGGTGTCCGGCATCGACAAGATCGAAAGGAGCAGCTCATGGCGAAGATGGGTCTGCTGGTGCCCGTCCTGTTGGCTGCGGCTCCGCTCGCTGCCTGGGCGCAGACCGGGACAGTCACAGGGCGTGTGAGTGGCGAGCGCGGCGGCGGGCCGATCGCTGCTGCGCGGGTGTCTGTCGTGGGATCCAACGTCACCGCGCTCACGGGCGCGGACGGCTCATTCACGCTCGCCGGCGTGTCGCCGGGGCGTCATGAGCTGCAGGCGACCCGTATCGGCTACCGACTCGCCACCACCCCTGTTGACGTGCTCGCCGACCAGACCGTGCAAGCGACCTTGCAGATGGTTGAGGTTCCGCTGGCGCTCGACGAAATCGTGGTGACCGGCACGGTAGGGCAGGCGCGGCGACGCGAGGTGGGCAATTCGATCGCGCAAATCAAGGCTGCGGATATCGCGCAGCCAGTGCAGACCTTGGAGGCCATGCTCCAGGGCCGCACGGCCGGCATCGTCATTCCCTCGGGGACCGCCGACATGGGGTCGGGTCAGGCGATCCGACTGCGGGGAAACGCGAGCCTCTCGCTGGTCAGCTACCCGCTCGTGTACATCGACGGCGTCCGGCAAACCGCGTCCGCGTACCGGAGCACTCGATCCGCCGGACAGACCAGCATGATCAGTGACATCGACCCCGCGACCATCGAGCGCGTGGAGATCATCAAGGGACCCGCGGCCACGGCGCTCTATGGCACCGAAGCCGCCGCCGGCGTCATGCAGATCTTCACCAAGAAGGGTACCTCCGGCCGGACCGTCTGGACTTTCCAGACCGATCAAGGCGTACGATGGGAGCAGGCGTGGGGCTCCAAGCCGGGCAGGTACAGTGAGGGCCTCCTGGATACTGCCTTGAGCGGAACCCCGACGCAGCCGTGCATCGCCCTGCACGGCGCCGCGGCGCGATCAGGGTGTCACCGGCCCTATCTGGACATGGACCCCTACCTGCGGCAGCCTCATCGCGAGCGGTATACGCTCACCGCCGCGGGCGGCAGCGGCCCGGTGCGGTTTTTCACGTCGGCCTCGAGGGACGGCGGCAAGGGGATCCTGCCGAACGACGAAGACCTGCGGTATCAGATGCGCGCCAACGTCAGTGTGCAGCCGTCGTCTAACCTGAACCTCGACGTCTCGTCGGCGTTCACCCGCTATCGCTTCGGTGTCACGGGTTACAACAACACCCTCGAGGGTCTGTATTTCCAGGTGGTGCGCCGCCCGCTCAACACCGTGGCCTCGGACAACTACGCGGTGCTCGACAGCATCCTGCAGCTCCAGGACCGTCAGGTCAACGATCGCATGATCCTCGGCGTCACGGCCACCTGGACGCCGATCCGGGGCATGAGCCAGCGGCTCACGGTTGGGTACGACGAGGCCCGAACGGAGCAGGAATTCGTACGGCCCCTCAACTATATCATCGAACGTGGGGGCCGCATCGGGCTGACCGAGTGGTCGAGCCGTTCGCTGTCCGCGGACTACGTGGCGAGCCAGCACCTGCCCGTGTCGGAGAATCTGAGCGCCACGCTCTCGGTGGGCGGCCAGCTGGTCCAGCGGGAGCAAACGCGGGTGACCTTGGAGGGCGTAGGCTTGCCCGGCCCCGGGGAGCACACCGTCAGCTCCGCGAACATCCAGTTTCCTCCGGAGGTCACGGGCGAGCGCGTGGTCACCGGCGGCTTCCTAGTGCAGAGCCTTGTCGCCTTGAGAGACCGGTACTTCGTCACCGCTGGCGTGCGCTTCGACGGGTACAGCGCGTTCGGCGAGAATCTCGGGACGCTCCAGGTGTATCCCAAGGGAACGGCGTCATACGTCATTTCCGAGGAGCCCTTCTGGCCGGCGGCGCTGGGGACCATGAAGCTGCGCGCCGCGTACGGCTGGGCGGGCCGGGCGCCGGGCGCCTTCGACGCCTTCAGGACGTGGACCCCACAGGGGTTCCTGGGAGGCGGAGGGTCGGCACTGGTCCCACGGAACCGCGGCAATCCGGACCTCGCTCCTGAGCGGTCCCGGGAGCTCGAGGTGGGCGCCGACGCATCCCTCCTCCACGAGCGACTGACGGCTGACTTCAGCTGGTATCACAGGGTGACCGACGACGCGCTGTTGGCCGTTTCCTACCCCGCGACACAGGGCTTTCTCACTGCCCAACTCGAGAACGTCGGGAAGTTCGAGAACCGGGGCATCGAGCTCAGCGCGACTGCCAGGCTCCTCGAGCGCGGCGCCTTCGGTGTCGACCTTGCGGCGACGCTGGCCACCAACTTCAGCAAGGTGCTGAAGGTCGGCAACGCCACAGTCAATAGCATTGTGGTGGGCCAGCCGGCCCCGGTGGTGCGTCTGCTGAAGGTGAAGAATGCGTTCGAGTTCGCGGACCCGGTTTTCGAGCCGGCCTCCGGAGGCTTTTACGGCCCCAACCTGCCGACTCACATCGTCACGGTGGCTCCCACGATCCGCTTCCCGCGCAACGTGTCGCTCACTGCGCGGGCCGAGTACCAGGGCGGGGCGTGGATCAGCCAGGCCGCGGCGCACTTCCTGGCGCAGCGCGGCCCATACGGTACACCGAGCTGCGACGAGGTATACCGGATCGTGCCGTGGGAGGAGTATGACGGACCTTACCCAAACGCGACGCGGAGGACGCACCCGAACCTGGGGCGGGTGAATGCGGTGGACCGCGCCCGGTGCTACCGGACCACGCGCGTGGGTGACCTGTTCACGTGGCCGGCCGACTTCCTCAAACTGCGGGAGGTCACGCTGCAGGCGCCCTTACCGTTCCAGCTCAAGGGCGCGCAGTCGACGATCGTGACGCTGTCGTTGCGCAACATTCTGACCCTCCTGAGCCCGCGCAACCATTCGCAGGACCCTGAGACCGGGGCTACGGGGAACACCGTCGACGGCTTGACCTTCCAGTTCCTCGACGCGATCCCCGCGCCGGCGGAGTTCACCGTCTCTTTCCGGACCACCTTCTGAGGGAGGCGACGATGCACACGGTCACGAGGATCTCGGTCGCCGCCGCGCTCGTCTTGGGCGCCTGCAGCTTCGAGGTGACCAACCCGGGTCCAGTCCCGGACGACGTACTGAACGATCCCGGTTCGTATCCAGCGATCGTCCGCGGGGTGCAGTACAACCTGTCCCGCGCGGTGTCGATCGACGCGTACTACGGAGCGGTAGCGGCAAAGGAGTACTCGACCGCCGGGCGCGTCATCGCGACGAAGTTGCCGTCGGTGTTCGGGCAGCTGTCGGTGGACGACATGGCGGGAGGCGCGGGCACCTGGAACTGGTCGCACGGCGCGCGGTGGCAGGCGGAGAATGGGGTGGAGCGCCTGCGTGCCGCACTGGGGGACGGCTTTGCCACGAACAAGTTTGCGGGGCAGTTGCTGATGTTCGCCGCGCTCACGAACCGCGTGCTGGGCGAAAACATGTGCGAAGCGGTGATCGACGGGGGCCCGGCGCAGCCGCACACCGTGCACCTGACCCGCGCCGAGGCGTACGCCACCGAAGGCATCGACGTGGCCACCGCCGCCAACGATCCGGCGACCGCCAACGCCGCCCGCGCGGTACGGGCGTCGGTGCGGCTCTACCTCGGCAAGTTCGCCGAAGCGGCGACAGATGCCGCGGCGGTGCCGTCGAGCTTCGTGTTGAGCGCGCCGTTCGATGAGCAGGTGCGGAACCTCGTCGTCGAATCGAACGACTTTGCGCTCAGTCGCTCCACGGGCTTTCGCGCCCATACGGTGTGGCGCACGTTCTTCGAGAACTACTACCGAACCACGGGCGACCCCCGCGTCCCCTGGGACAGCCTGGTTTCCAGGCGGTTCGGCGAGTTCACGAATATCCTGTGGGACTTTCAGCAGAAGTACACGGCGTACGGGTCGGAAATCAGGCTGGCCAGCGGGCGCGAGATGCGGCTCGTCGAGGCGGAAGTCGCTTTGCGCAACAGCGATATCACGGCCGCAATGATCCTGATCAACGGCATCCGGACGACCGTGAATAGCCGCCTCAACGGGCAGCCACTCCAGCCCTGGACGGCCTCCACGCTCCGGGAAGCGTGGGATGCGCTGAAACGCGAGCGCAGCATCGAGCTGTGGCTCGAGGCCCGCACCATGGGCGACCTGCGGCGGTGGATCGCCGACGGGACCTACCCCGCGATGTTCACCATCGGCCCGGAGAACGACGTGGCGAACCGGATCCGGTTGTGCATCCCGATCACCCGCGGCGAACGGCAGACGAACTCGAACCTCTCGCTCACCCCGAACGATCCGACCAACCCGATCTTCAACGGATCGGTCGCGCCCTGGTAACGACGGGCGAATAGGGGGCGTCCTCCCCAGGCTAAAGCCTGGGCTCGGCTGGCACTGTCCCTAAGGACAGCGACGGGCCGAGCCCACCCTTCAGGGTGGGAATCCACGACGCTGGATTGCCGGGAAGTTCGATCACGTCTAGCTTGCGAAGTCCCATGACCCCCCTTCTCCTCGCGATGCTGCTCCAGGCCGCGCCCATCCCCGCGGACTCGGGTGAGCGCCACCTCGAGAACATCCGCCAGCTCACCTTCGGCGGCCAGAACGCCGAGGCGTATTTCTCGCGCTCCGGCCGGCAGCTCATCTTCCAGCGCCAGGCGGCCGACACCGGCTGCGATCAGGAATACGTGATGAACGTGGACGGCACCGGCATGCGGCGGGTGTCGAGCGGAGCGGGGCGCACCACCTGTGGTTACTTCTTTGACCACGACCGTCGGCTGTTTTACTTCAGCACCGAGCACCTCGGCCCCGCGTGCCCGCCCCGCCCGGACTACTCGCTCGGCTACGTCTGGGCGCTGTACGACTACGACCTCTACACCGCCGACTCGGCCGGCGGCGGCACGCGCCGCCTCACCACCAACCCCGGGTACGACGCCGAAGGCACGCTGTCTCCCGACGGCCGCACTATCGTCTTCACGTCGCTGCGCGACGGCGATCTGGACATCTACACGATGCGCGTGGACGGCACGCACCTGCGGCGCCTGACACACACGCTGGGCTACGACGGCGGGCCGTTCTTCTCGCCCGACGGCAAGCAGATCGTATATCGCGCCTGGCACCCCCAGACGGCGCAAGACTCGGCCGACTTCGTGGCGCTGCTGCGGCAGAACCTGGTGCGGCCCACGCGGATGGAGATCTGGATCATGGACCCCGATGGCCGCCATCAGCGGCAGGTGACGAGCCTCGGCGGCGCGAGCTTCGCGCCGTACTTCCACCCCGACGGCCGCCGCATCATCTTCGCGTCGAACTATCGCAACCCCCGGTCGCGCAACTTCGATCTCTACCTGGTGAACCTCGACGGCACGAGCCTCGAGCAGGTGACCACGAGCCCCGACTTCGACGCCTTCCCGATGTTCTCCCCTGACGGCCGGCGGCTCGTGTGGGCGTCGAACCGCCACGGCCGAGTGGCGGGCGAGACCAACATCTTCATCGCGGACTGGGTGGAGCACCCGTGACCACCACCGCGCCGCGCGCTCCCGCTCCCCCCCCCGCTCCTCCACCCCGCAAGACGTTCCGGGATGAGGCGATCAGCTGGGCCAAGGCGATCGGAGTCGCCTTCGTCATCTGGGTGGTCCTCCGTTCGTACCTGATCGAGGCATTCCGCATTCCGTCGGCCAGCATGGAGAACACGCTGCTCGTCGGTGATTTCCTGTTCGTCAACAAGGTGGCGTTCGGCGGGGAGCTGGAGATTCCCCTCACGGGCATCCACTTCCTCCGGCTCCCGGGGTACGCCACTCCCCGACGCGACGAGGTCGTGGTGTTCCGCTCGGTCGAGGACTCGACCCCGAACCTCAACATCGTCAAGCGGGTGATCGGCGCGCCGGGTGACACGCTGCAGATGGTGCGCGATACAGTGATCAGGAACGGCCGGCGCCTCGACGAGCCGTATGCCCTGCACACCGCGCTCACGCCCGCGCCGGTGGAGGAGTTCCAGCTCCGGCAGATCCGGGGGCGCCAGCTGCCGTACTACATCGGCTCCGACAGCGCGCATTACCGCCCCACCACCCACGACTGGGGGCCGATCGTCGTGCCGCCGGATCACTACTTCATGATGGGCGATAACCGCGACGAGTCTTACGACAGTCGCTTCTGGGGCTTCCTGCCGCGTCCGCACATTCGCGGGCGGCCCCTGTTTATCTACATGAGCTTCGCCGGTGACCCGTTCCGGATCAGATGGAACCGGCTGTTCCGGCATCCCCACTGACGCACTATGACCTCCCTCGGAGATGGTATGACACAGCGTTCCTGGCAGGGCTTTCTCGTCGCTGGTCTGCTTGTGCTCGGCGTCGCGCCCCTGGCGGGGCAGGACGCGCCCTGCCGCCTGCCCGTCGATACGACGCTGGCCAAGCGCGGCCAGACGCTCTACACCGGTCGGGCCTGCGTGGGGTGCCACACGATCGGCCAGGGGCCGCGCGTGGGCCCGGACTTGGCCGGCGTTACGGCGAAGCGTGACATCGCCTGGCTGCGGCGGTGGCTCAAGAACCCCGCGGCAATGCTCGCAACCGACTCGCTCGCCAAGGCGCTGCTTGCGCAGTCCAACAACGTGCCGATGCCAACGTTACGGCTCGAGGACGACGAGGTGGAGGCGCTCCTCCATTACATCGCCCGCGAGAGCCGGAAGGCATGCGTGAGGTAGGTTGCCTCGCGTTGGCCTGGGCGTGCGCCGCCGCGACGGCCGCCGCCCAGCAGGCCGACACGCTGCCCCCGGTCACCGTCTCCGTGACGCGGGCCGACCTCCCCCTTACCCGACTGCCGTTCGCCGTGGCGGTCGTGAACAAACAGGACATCGGCCGCGGGCGGCCCACCTGGGGGCTGGACGAAGCCTTGAGCGGCGTGCCGGGGGTCCTGGCGGTCAACCGCTACAACTTCTCCCTCGACCAGCGGCTGGCGATCCGTGGATTCGGCAGCCGTTCGGCGTTCGCCGTGCGGGGTGTCAAGATCCTCATCGACGGAATTCCCCAGACCCTTCCCGATGGACAGGGCCAGCTCACCCACCTCGACCTCGGCGCGACCGACCGCATTGAAGTGCTGCGCGGCTCCGCGTCGGCGCTGTACGGCAACGCCTCCGGGGGGGTGATCAGCATCTGGACCGACCCGACGCCGCCCGCGCGGCAGAGCGGCGAGGTGCGCGTCGAGGCGGGGACGTTCGACCGACACCTGAATCGCACCTGGACCAAATGGCAGACCGTCATGCGCTCGCGTGTGGGAGCCGGGGGAGGGATGACCATCAGCGCCTCCCGCCTCGCGTACGAAGGCGAGCGCAACCACAGCGCGGCAGATCTTCGGTCCCTGGGCGCGCGGCTGCGGCTGCCGCTCGGACCCGCTTGGTCGCTCTCGGCGCTGGCCGACATCGGCGATCAGCCGCGCGCCGACAACCCCGGCGCCGTGACGCTGACCGAGCTGCACACCAACCGCGACATCGCGCCGCCGCTCAACGTGGCGACGCACGCGGGCAAGGACGTCCTCCAGGCGCAGGCCGGGGCCACACTCCGCCGCACCCTGCCGGGGAGGGTGGGGGGGGCGGGGGGAGAGGCCACGGTTACGGTATTCGGCTTGACGCGCGATCTGGAGAACCCGCAGACG
>Ga0066709_100003210_pt1 | contig 12409 bp, 11 predicted proteins | sample GraSoiAngelo_158_FD_79665 | JGI IMG/M metagenome (GOLD analysis project Ga0066709, IMG submission 79665) | Grasslands soil microbial communities from the Angelo Coastal Reserve, California, USA - 14_1009_16_30cm | ecosystem: Environmental > Terrestrial > Soil > Grasslands | place: USA... | reverse complement strand
CTACTTCTTCGAACGTTTTGGCTCAACCGCTTTCGCCGGAGGGGCGGGCTCGGAGGATTTCTTGGTTTCCGATTTCGATTCTAATACTGCGGGGGGCTCGGTTTTCTTTTCGCCGCCGTCACTCGACTTCTTTGCATAGTCGGTGACGTACCAGCCGGTGCCCTTGAACTGAATGGCGGGCGAAGAGAGCAGTCGCTCGAGCTCGCCGCCGCACTGTTTGCACTTGGTCAAAATGGGGTCGGAGAACTTCTGGATGTTCTCGAACTGCGCCCCGCACTTCCGGCAGCGATATTCGTATAACGGCAAGCGCCCTCCTCTCGAACCCCTCTAAAGATTATACCAAGTACGTGAGACGACGACAAAGCCGGGCGACCGGACCTTCGCGGCTTGGCAAGGCCATTAGTGAACTGATAGACTTCACAATGGATTTTCAATGTTGGCACCCAGTCAAACGCGCTCATCGGAGTCGCTCGGCAAGTTATATGTTGTCGGCACGCCCATCGGCAACCTAGAGGACATAACTTTCCGGGCCGTCAGCACGCTCAAAGGAGTGGATCTCATCGCCTGCGAGGACACGCGGCGCACCGGGCGGCTCTTGCAGCGGTACTCGATTCGCACGCCGACCGTAAGCTACCACGAGCACAACGAGATGACGCGCGCCCCCGAGCTCGTCCTGCAATTGGAGGAAGGTTCGCATATCGCCCTGGTTTCAGACGCCGGCATGCCGGGCATCTCCGACCCCGGGTACCGGCTGGTGCACCTGGCCGTAAGGCACGGCATCCCCGTGATTCCCGTGCCTGGCGTGACCGCGTTTGTCGCGGCACTCTCCGCGGCCGGGCTGCCCGTGGACGAATTTCACTTTGCGGGGTTCCTGCCGCGAAAGAGCAGCCCGCGGCGAAAAGCCCTCGAAACGCTGAAGCGCGCGGGAGGGACGCTAATCTTTTACGAGGCGCCACACCGCGTACTCGAAATGCTCAGGGACGTTTTGGCGGTGCTGGGCGAGCGGCCTGCGACGGTGGCGCGCGAAGTGACCAAGACTTACGAGGAGTTCCTACGAGGGGGGATCGGGGAAGTCCTCGCGCGCCTGAAGGCCAAGCCCGTCAAGGGCGAACTGACCGTCCTCGTCGGCCCCGACCGCAGCGGAACCGAACGTGCCCGGCCTGAGGCTCAGGGCTCCGTTCGCGAAGCCATCGAACGAGCCATGGCGGAAGAGGGGCTCAGCGAACGAGCGGCTCTCAAGGCCGTGGCGCGCTCTCTCGGCATCTCCAAAAGCGAAGCCTACCGTCAGTGGCAATTCGAGAAAGGCCTTCAGAAGTGACTGGAAAAGTCACGGAGTGGCACGGACACGCTGCCCGCCTGCCGCAACGCCGAGCATCCGGGGAGCTCAAACTGTTTCAGCGGAATAGGTGGCGAGCGTTGCGCCAACAAAGCGCAGAGCGATGCGGTTGAGGTCGCCGGATTTCTCTACTCGGACGACGGTGGCGTCTACCAAAAAATCCGAAGGGCCTTGACCCGGCTGAAAGCGGCCGCGGCCCGGGATAACGATGCTGATGGTACTTGAAACGGCCAGGTCGCGGCGGGTGAGTACGGAAAGCCCGCGGCGGCTCACGTCTTGGGCCTCCAAGGTTTCTTCAAAAATCTCTCCCCGAGCGTCCGTGCCACTGAGGCGCACGGGAATCATTGCTTTGGTGCGCCGCTGAGCGCGCTGTTCCATGAGGACCCTGCTCTTTTCAGGCCTATAATGGCGCTGGGAATTCGGCGAGCGGCGGCGAAGTCACGGGCCCGGCGAAGAAATCATCCACCAGGGTGATTACTTCGCGGGGGTGGTTGGCGCTTTGCACTCGCCGCCGTAAATCGGCCCCGTTCCGAACGCCGTGCGTGAACCAACTAGCGAACTGTTTCATCTTACCGATGGCGCCAGGAATCTCCTCTTCGGCAAGCATCTGATAATACGTCCGGATCAACCTATAGCGGTCGGCGTCGGTCGGCTCCGTGTAATGGCCGGCGGAAAAATAATCCGCCAACTGGCGAAACATCCAGGGGTTGGTGGGCGCGGCCCGGCCAATCATGACCGCGTCGCAGCCGGTCTGGTCGAAGAGCGCCCGCGCATCTTCGGGCTTGTGGACGTCGCCGTTGCCGATCACCGGGATTCCGACGCTCTGCTTGACCTCGCGGATGAGTTCCCACCGCGCTCGGCCGCTGAAACCCTGGAGGCGCGTGCGCGGGTGGACCGCGATGGCTTCGACGCCGGAGTCCTCGGCGAGCTTCGCCACCTCGACGGCGACGATTTCCTCGTCACTCCAGCCGGAACGAATCTTGACCGTGAAGGGAATTTTCACCGCACCACGGATTCCATGGAAGATTCGCCCGAGAAGCGGCAAGTCCCTCAGTAGCCCCGATCCGCCGCACTTGACCACTTTTTTCGCGGGGCACCCGAGGTTCAAATCCACCATGTCAAACCCTAGGTCCTCGATCATCCGCGCGGCTTCGGCCAGGTGCGCGGGTTCGGCGCCGAAAATCTGCGCCGAGATCGGCCGCTCCTCCTCCGTGTAGTAAAGAAACCGCTCGGATTTGAGGTTCCGGCGAAGCATGCCTTCGCTCGAGACGAACTCCGTCATGATCAGCCCGCAGCCACCCAGCCGCTTGATGAAACGGCGAAACACCGTGTCCGTAATTCCGGCCATCGGCGCAAGGATGTGCGCGGGGCGGAGGGTCACCTTGCGTATGCTCAACTCTTCAAACGGCATGCTCGCTCTATTGTGGCAGGAAAACGGCGGGTTTAGCAACCGGTGCGCAGGTCCGGGTCGTGAGGGCTCGAGCTTAACCTTCGCTAGCTTCCCGAAATTGGCGCCCGTGGCAGTGGGTTCCTGCTGCAGTGAAACCCCAGTGGGCCCCCTCCTCCGCAGGTACGACGACCGGGAAGGGAATCCAGACACCTGCCAGCGCGGAAAAGGCTAGGCCGTCGCGCGGTTTCTCAGCGGGGGATAATGGATTTCGCGTCTGTGATAGCAAAGCGCATCTGGCCTTCGGCGACCAGCTCGCCACCGACCGTAGCGCGGCCGATGAGTTCGCCGAGCGACTCCTTCAACTTGAGCACCTCCGCGCGGAGTTCGAGTTTATCTCCGACGCGCACCGGCTTGGTCATTGCCGCGGAGGGGATTTGCAGGATGACGGCGATTTTGTCCTGCATGTTCGGCCGCTCCAGAACCAGGATGGCGCCGAGCTGCGCCACCATTTCGATGAGCAGTGTCCCCGGGACCATCGGAGCCTCCTCGTCGAAGCCGAGGCAGGCGGGCTCGTTGGCGGTGATAGTTTTCGTGCCCGCTATGTGTTTGCCGGGAACGAATTCGGTGACGCGATCCACGAGCAGGAATGGATAGCGGTGAGGGATGAGGCGTTGAATCGCCGATTGGAACATTTCGCTCATCAGTTCGAGTCCCCTTGGGGCTGAGGCCTGGGCCGCGGGCGGACGCGTGCGCCGAGCGGCGAAGGGGCGTTTCCAAGACCGCCCTCGGGCATTCGCCCCAAGTGCAGGCGCAGTTGGTCGCGCGAGCCGCCGAAGAAGTCTCGGGCTACGCGGTCAATGGCCCGCTCGCAAAACAGCTCAGCCGGCACCAGTGGCCGGTAAAGGTGGCGCCGCCCGCGCTTTTCACGCGTCAGGACACCTTTCTGCGTCAGCCGCTGGAGCAGCGTTTCAACGGTCGTGTAGGCGAGCGGGCGCCGGGGAAAAAGCTCGGCGCGAACGTCGTGCACTGTTCCTTGGCCTCGGGACCAAAGCACTTTCATGCACTCCTGCTCCAGGGGTGGAAGCTCCGGAGGCGGGGTCGAGGTGCGGGAGCGCATCGGATGTTAGGCTTCCCAGGGGCCGGGCGGCGTCCCGCTGGCGCCGGAGTCTTTAGCGAAGCGCGTCAGACGCTCCGGCGAAAGCGTTCCTTACTCCTTGCCGCCGCCTTTCGTCGGACGCTTGAACAGTTCGCGGCCGAGCGCGCGGTTGCGCGAGGTCCAATCCCCTGGGCGGCCGAAGTCGGCGGCGTATTGCGCGCGCATGCTCTGGAGCTTTGAATCCAAATCGTCGAGGTAATGCACGGCCAGCGCCTCGGGAAATGCCGGCTCCTTCGGGGACCCGAACTCGAGTTTGCCATGATGCGAAAGCAGGATGTGCTCGATTTGGTCCTGCAAGCCGGCTGGGAAGCTTACGATGGCAGCGGCCTTCGCGCGGACGATTTCGAGCGACAGAACGATGTGGCCCACCAGTTGTCCACGATTGGTGTAGCGGAATGCGCCCGCGTATTCGAGCTCCTCAATCTTTCCGATATCGTGGAGCACCAGGCCGGCGACTACGAGTTCGCGGTCGAGCCAGGGGTAGTGGTCGCACACTCGGTCGCCGAGCTCGACCAACGACAAAACGTGTTCGAGCAGGCCGCCGAGATAAGCGTGGTGAAGCGCGGTCGCCGCGGGAGCGAGCTTGAGCCTCGGAGCGATGCCGTCATCCTCCGCCACCGCAAGCAGGAGTTTTCTGAGCGGCCCTTCGGGCATCCGCCGGAGCCGCTCGAGAAGGCGCGCGAACATTGCCTCCGGGTCCTCGAGGCTGTGGGGCATAAAATCCAGCAGGTTCACCTCTTCGGTTCGGCAGCGCGAGATGGCGCGTATGATGATTTGCGGCGCGCCTTTGTACGTATCCACGCGGCCTTCCACTCGCACGACTTCGCCCGGCTCGAAATCGACGCGCAGACGGTCGGCATCCCAAACCTTTGCCTTGATGGCTCCGGTCGCGTCGCGCAGCTCGAGGTCGAGATAGGCGCTGCCGTTCGACGAGATCTTGCGCTCCTTGGATTGGACCAGGAATTGGCTCTGGACGGGGCTTTCGGGCGCGAGCTCAGAGACGGAAAGGCGCTTCATTGGCCGGTCTTGGTGGATCCGGTTTCAGCGTAGGGCTCCGCGCCCGTGTCAATGTAACCCGAGGCGATGTAGATGTAACTCTGTTTGCGCAGCTCCTGGAGGTACTTGCGGAGAGCCGGCTGCATCTTCTGGTCGTAAAGGAATTCTTCCACCTGCTGGTCCACTTCCTCAAATTTGGCAGGGCCGGCGCTGCGGCGCTCCAGCACCTTCAGGATCAGGAATCCCTGCTTGGTCGGGATAACGCTGGTCGTCTCCCCCGAGTCCACCTTGGCAATGGCCTGGGCGATGCCGGAAGCGAGAGTCCCTTCTTCCATAAAGCCTATGTCGCCGTCCCGTTGGTCGCCTGGATCGTCGGAATACTTCTTCACTACGTCCTCCCAGCGTTGGCCGGCCTTGACTTCCGCAAGGGACGCATCAGCGCGCTGGGAGGCGTCCAGGGGGTGCTTTTCGGTCAAGATCAGGATTTCCGCCAAGTGGACTCCGGGCGCGTGGGCGAACTGGTCTTTATGCTGCTCGAAGTATTTTCGTGCGTCTTCGCGCGATACGATGATGGTGCGGCCGACTTCACGACCAATGACTTCGCGCATCAACAATTGCCGTTTAAAACCGTCCACGAAGTCTTCCCAGATCTGCCCTTGCTTCTCGACCGTGTTTTGGAGGTCTTCCTGCGTCGCGAAGCCGAAACTCTTGCGGATCTCGTCCAGTTTCTTGACCACCTCGGCGTCCACGTTGATGTCGAGGTCTTTGGCCTTTTGGACCATGAGGTCCTCGTCAATCAAATCCCGCAACTGGTTACGGCTCTGCTCCCGCAACTGCTTTTCGAGCTCGTCCCCGGAATACTTCTCCGCCAGCTTCGCGCGGAGTTTCTCCAGCTCGCGTTCGTATTGCCGTTGCGTGACGATGTTGGCGTTGACGCGCGCGATGATCCTCTCCACAACCACGCGTCGCGCGCCGGCCGGTCCCGCCGCGAAGAGCATTCCCGTCAAGGCTGCGGCCAGCATCGCCGCCGGTTTTATCATTCCTTCGAATTTGCCACTCTTGATGATACTGCCCTCCAGAGCGATGTCCTCCTTTGCGGCGCGGGTTCGCGTGCCGAACTAGCAGCCGTAATTCCATCTTAAAGCTAACCGCGGAGTTCTCGCAAGGCGTTTTCGATTCCCGCCGGGAGCAGGCTTTCCGACGCCGTTATGCGAATGCGCAGGGTCCCGTCGGGCCGGAAGCTGGCTCCCTGATGCCGGCGGAGAAAACGCGTCAGTTTTTCGGGGCTGAGCGGAGACTGCTCGTGGAAGCGCATCCAGACTTCGTCGGCCTTGCGTTCCACCGACTGAACCATCAGCGTCTCGGCTGTGGACTTCAATTGGGCGTAATTGAGCAGGTTTGCCACCGAAGGCGGAACGGGGCCGAAGCGGTCGGCAAGCTCCGCTTCGATTTCGGCCCGCTCGTCGGCTGTCGCCAGGCTCGAAATGCGCTTGTACATGAGCAGCCGCTGCCGTTCGTCGGCGATGTAGCTCACCGGAATTTTGATGTCGAGGCCGAGGTTGAGCGAAGTGCGGACCTCGAGCCGAGGGGCGGCGCCGCGCAGTTCCGCCACCGTTTCCTCCAGCATTTCCAGATAAAGTTCAATGCCCACCGCATTCAAGTGGCCCGACTGCTCGGCGCCAAGCACGTTGCCCGCTCCTCGCAGTTCGAGGTCGAGCGCCGCCAGGCGCAGCCCGGAACCCAGCTCCGAAAATTCTTTGAGCGCGGCCAAGCGCCGGCGCGCCGTGGGAGTCAGGGACTCCTCCGAGGGGACCAGAAGATAGGCGTACGCGGGGCGGTCGGAGCGCCCTACGCGCCCGCGGAGCTGGTAGAGGTCGGCGAGCCCGAAGCGGTCGGCGTGGTTGATCAGAATAGTGTTCGCGCGCGGGATGTCGAGGCCGTTCTCGATGAGCGCGGTGGCCGCCAGCACGTCGTAGGCGCCCTCCATGAACTTGAGCATCACTTTTTCCAATTCCTTTTCGCTCATCTGGCCGTGCGCCACACCGATACGCGCCGTCGGCACCAGCCGCTGGAGGAGCGCCGCCATTCCGAAGATGGACTCGACGCGGTTGTGAACGAAAAAGGCCTGGCCTTGCCGGTTGATCTCCTGGAGGATCGCCGACTGCACGAGGGCGTCGGAGAAGGGCGCGACGAGCGTCTGAATCGCCAGGCGGCCGAGCGGCGGCGTTTCAATCACTGACAAGTCGCGCAGCCCGCCGAGCGACATGTGGAGCGTGCGCGGGATCGGCGTCGCGGTCAGCGTCAACAAGTCCACTTGCGCCTTGAGCTTTTTGAGCCGCTCTTTGGCCGCCACACCGAAACGCTGCTCTTCATCCACAATGAGCAGGCCGAGGTCGCGGAAACGCACGTCGTTCGAGAGCATCCGGTGCGTACCCACCAGAATATCCACGCGGCCGGCTTCGGTGTCGGCGAGAATCCGCTTCTGCGCGGCGGCGCTGCGGAAGCGGCTGAGCATTTCGATGGCGACGGGGAAAACCGACATGCGCTGGCGAAAGGTGTTGAAGTGCTGGAACGCCAGCACCGTCGTCGGCGCGAGCACGGCCACTTGTTTCGAGTCCTGGACTACTTTGAAGGTCGCGCGCATGGCAAGTTCCGTCTTCCCATAACCGACGTCGCCGCAGACCAGACGGTCCATGGGCTCCGGGCTTTCGAGGTCTTTGCGGATTTCAGCCAGCGCGGCCGTTTGGTCCGGCGTCAATTCGAATTCGAAGGCTTGTTCGAATTCTTTCTGCCAAGGCGTGTCAGGGCTGAAGGCGTGGCCTCCGTGCATCTTCCGTTCGGCATAGAGGCCGAGGAGCTCCTGAGCCATATCCCGCAGCGCGCGCTTGACACGCGTTTTCGTCCGCGCCCAAGTGGCGCCCCCCAGCCGGTCGAGCCGGGGCTTGGCGCCGTCGCCCGAGCGGTACTTCTCGACCAGGTCCAGCCGCTCGAGCGGGACGTAAAGCTTCGCGTCCTCCTGATAAGTCAGGAACATAAAATCGCGTTGCCGGCCCTCGGCCTCGATTTGCCTCAGACCTCTGTAGAGGCCGATGCCGTGGTCCACGTGAACAACGTAGTCGCCTACCTTGAGGTCGTTGAGATCGGAGAGGAAACTCGCGGCAAGCGGCCGCTCGCCGCGGGCGGCACGGGGCGCGGCCCCGAACAGATCCGCGTCCGTGAAGATCGTAAGGCCGAACTCGGGGAAAATCACGCCGTCGTCAATCTCCCCGCGGACGAGTGCCACCGGCCTCCTTGGCGCCACAACGGGCGCGCCGGGAGATTCGGAAGGCTCCGCCCCCCCCGCCACCTCGAAGGGAAGCTGGTAGTCCGTCAGAACCTCCGACATACGGCCGAGCTTTCCGGCGCTGGGTAGAACCAAGATCAACTGCTCGCCGCGTTCATAGCGGCTTCGGATCTCCTCGATCAGCCGCTTCAGCCCCCCGTGAAACTTCGGCGTGGGTTGCGAGGCGAAAACGAATTCTCTCCCCGCGCCGCTCGCGAGGCCCGACGAGGCTGGGCTATCTCCTGCCGACGCCGGGTCTGCCTGCGCAGGCAGGTCGGTTGCGGCGGAGCGTGGCGCGGCGTCGAAGGGAAGTTCTCGCAACCACAACGAGGCGGCGTTTCGATTTGAAATCGCAAATTCCTCCTCTGTCAAAAAGATTTCCTCCGGCCGGGGCCGAGCCGGGACGGCGTCACGAACTTCTTCGTATTGCCCCTCCAGATTCTGCCGCCAGCTTCGAAGCTGCTGAAACCGTTCGGCGGGCTCCTCCCAGACAAGGCATGGCCGCTCGAAAAGCCCGAAGAGGGCCTTTCGATGCGGCTCCGCCAGAGAGACGTAGAACTCCCAGCCTGGAAAGGCGCCGGCATACTCGGGCGTCCAATCGGGCTCCCGGCCTGCCTGCGCAGGCTTGGCGCTTCGCTCCTTAAGCCGTTCGATCAATTGGGCAAAAAGTTGCGGGGTCCGTTTGTGCTCCATCAGCGGGAGAATCCGTGCGCGATCCAAAGGCCTTTCAGAGCGCTGGGTATTCAAGTTGAAAGTCCGCAGGGATTCGAGTCTGTCGCCGAAAAATTCCATCCGCGCCGGCGCGCCGGAAGGTGGGCAAACGTCGAGGATGCCTCCTCGCAACGAGAACTGACCGACCGTCGAGACCGGCTCGGAGTTCTCGTAACCCACCTCGTTCAGGTGGGAAACCAAGTCTTCGAGGGGCACCTCGTCACCCACTTTCAGGTCCACGGCGAGCGAGCCATAGTACGCGCTCTCCCGGAATCGCCCGAGGGCGGCTGGAAGCGGAGAAATTACGACCTTAACCGAGCCCCGCGCGATACCCCACAAAGCTACGGCGCGGCGTTCCGCAATCTCCGCATGTGGCGAGCGGCTTTCGTAAGGCGAGCAGTCGTAAGCGGGCAAGGAAGCGACGGCATCCGCCGGGATTTCCGGTTCAAGCCAATGAAGAAAAGTTCGAGTGGCAGAACACAAGCGGTCCGCGGTCTCGTTGTCGGAGGTGAGAACGATGATCGGGCAGCCCAGCTCGTGTCCGAGCGAGGCTACGATCAGCGCCTTGGCCGTGCGGGTCAAGCCCCCGAGGCACATCGGTGCGCCTCGAACGCTCAGCGCGGACCGAACCTCGCGCAAAGGCGGCGCTTCGCGGACAGGATTGAGCAGGGAAGAGAGTCGCGGCATCGAACTCAAGAGCTTTCGAACCTTTCAACAACAGTTTCAATCAGACGGGAAGAGGAAAAGCCAGGCGAAAGCGCTATGCCGACAACCCGGCCTCCGGCCGCCAACACTTCCTCTCGCCCAATGATTTCACTGATCGCCCAGTCGCCTCCCTTGACCAGCACGTCGGGCAGCATTCGGGCGATCAGCGCGCGCGGCGTTCGGTCGTCAAAGATAGTGACAACGTCCACGGCGGCCAAGGCGGCGAGGATTTCCGCGCGCTCACGTTCGGTTTGAACCGGCCGTCCGGGGCCTTTGAGCTCCCCCACGCTTCGATCGCTATTGACCGCCACCACGAGCACATCGCCCAGCTTCTTCGCTTCCGCCAAGTACCGCGTGTGGCCCGGATGGAGCAGGTCGAAGCAGCCGTTGCTGAAGACGACGCGTTTGCCCTGGCGCTTCAGGTCGTCCACAACTTCGAACGCGCGCTCGAGCGGCAGGATTTTTTCCGCAGCCACGCTCATGTTTTCCCCGAGAAGGGGACCAAAAGCTGATTCTAGCACGCGGCCTAAACGTCGGGGGCCCCCTCGGGCCGGAAGCTTTCTTCGGGTAGTGGGTCAGTTTGCTGTAGCGGCGCTCTATGAGCGCCGAAGATGCCGTGGAATCACCACCGGCGGTCATAGACCGCCGCTACAGAAACTCAAATTGACCCACTACGTTTCTTCGAGGCAAATTTACACATGGATGAGGGGCGTGATATTCTGCGACCGAGGCCGAACCACGGTAGCGGTCATCGGTGGCGGACCGGTGTGCCTCGCCTGAGGGACGGAAGTTTTCCGACACCGTTGGAGCATTATGACCTGCCGAACCAAATCCCAAGAGCTGTTTCGCCGGGCACTCCGGCTGATGCCGGGTGGGGTCAACTCTCCTGTGCGCGCCTTCAAAGCGGTCGGAGGCGAGCCGATCTTCATCGCCAGCGGCCGGGGCTCGCGCGTCAAAGATGTGGATGGGAGCGAATATGTTGATTATGTGGGTTCCTGGGGGCCGCTCATTCTCGGGCATTGCCCTCCCGAAGTGATGGAATCGGTGGCGCGGGTACTTGAAACCGGCACGAGCTTCGGCGCCTGTACCGCGGGCGAAGTCGAGTTGGCTGAGGAGATCACCAAAGCGATGCCCTCGATCGAGCGTGTGCGGTTGGTGAGTTCCGGCACTGAAGCAACGCTTTCGGCCCTGCGCGTGGCTCGCGCCGCCACGGGCCGCGACAAAATCCTCAAATTCGAAGGCTGTTACCACGGCCACGCCGATAGTCTCTTGGTCAAGGCCGGTTCCGGCGTCGCGACGCTCGGCCTGCCGGATAGTCCGGGCGTCCCGCGCGCACTGGCGGAATTGACTCTGACCGTGCCGTTCAACGACCTCGAAGCGCTCCGGAGCGCGTTTGACGAGCATCCCGGCAAAATTGCCGCCGTCATCGTCGAGCCGGTATGCGGAAATATGGGATGCGTTCCGCCGGCGCCCGGGTTTCTCCGAACACTTCGCGAGCTGACGGCCAAGCAGGGGACCGTGTTGATTTTCGACGAAGTGATGACGGGCTTTCGCGTCAGGTACGGCGGCGCTCAGGCGCTTTACAGGATCGAGCCCGACCTGACCACGCTGGGAAAGATCATCGGCGGTGGGCTGCCCGTGGGTGCCTACGGGGGCAAAGCTGCGCTCATGGACATCGTGGCGCCTGCGGGGCCCGTCTATCAAGCGGGGACGTTGTCGGGAAATCCGGTCGCACTCGCGGCGGGGCTCAAAACGCTCGAGATTTTGCGGCGCCCCGGCACCTACGATCGGCTGGAAGCCGTTTCCGCAAAACTCGCGGCTGGGCTCGCGCGCGAAGCTCAGAAGGCTGCCGTCGCTGCGTGCGTCAATCGCGTGGGCTCCATGCTCACAATGTTTTTTGTCGACGGGCCCGTCGTGGATTTTGCAAGCGCGAAAAAGTCCCACACAGCAGCTTTTGGTGCCTTCTTCCGCTCCGCGCTCGACCAAGGCGTTTACTTCCCGCCGGGCCAATTCGAAGCCGCATTTGTCTCGACGGCCCACACCGAGACCGACATCGAAACAACCCTCCGCGCCGCCGCCCGCGCCCTCTCCCCCGGGCGTGTGGCTCGGACCAGCAATCGAGGGAGCGAACCCGCGTCAGCCCGCAAAGGCCGGTCCTGATGGACGCCGCGGTGTTGCGCACCATTGGGAAACCGCCGCGGCTTGAGCAGTTCCCAGAGCCCATTCCCGGCGAAGGTGAGGTGCTCGTACTCGTCCGCGCCGCAGCACTGAAGCCTGTTGAAAAGCAACTGGCCAGTGGCACTCATTACGCGAGCCCCACCGAATTGCCCGTTGTCTGCGGAGTGGACGGGGTTGGATATCTCGACGACGGCACCCGAGTGTTCTTCGGCGGACCCCGATTCCCCTTCGGGGCGATGGCCGAGCGGACGGTCGTGGCGCGGTCACGCTGCTTCGAGATCCCGGAGGCTTTGGATGACGCAACCGCCGCGGCCTTGGCCAATCCCGGCGTGTCCGCCTGGCTCACGTTGACTTGGCGAGCGAAGCTGGCCCCGGGCGAAACTGTCCTGGTCCTCGGCGCCACGGGCGTCACCGGGAAGCTCGCCGTCGAGATCGCGAAGCTCCTCGGCGCCGGACGCGTCGTTGCCGCCGGACGGAACGAACAGGTTCTGAACACACTGCGCGAACACGGAGCGGACGCAACTATCCGCCTCGACATACCTGACCTCGCCGAAGCGTACGCTCGGGAGGCCGGCTTCAACGTCGTCATAGACTACTTGTGGGGCCGCCCTACCG
>Ga0066709_100003207_pt1 | contig 12411 bp, 12 predicted proteins | sample GraSoiAngelo_158_FD_79665 | JGI IMG/M metagenome (GOLD analysis project Ga0066709, IMG submission 79665) | Grasslands soil microbial communities from the Angelo Coastal Reserve, California, USA - 14_1009_16_30cm | ecosystem: Environmental > Terrestrial > Soil > Grasslands | place: USA... | reverse complement strand
GCTCCGGGACGCGCGATCGCCTTCGCCGCGGACCCGGCTGAAGGCGGGGTGGGATTATCCTGCTCTGAACGGCCGGCCGGGCGCGGTTGTTCGGCAGCGGACCGGTCTGCGGCCGCTTGATCCTGCGCCGGTTCACTGATCGCAGTCGGACTCGCGGACGACCTCGCCGATTTCTTTCCGCAACCGACGAGGCAAAGCGCGAAGACCGCGACAAGAATAAGGCGCGATGCCATCGTCGGAGATAATCAGATTCTCCCAAAAAAGACAAGCCATACTGGAATGTTCCGTGGCGACCCGTGCCGGCGGACCCGCAGCGGAGTGGGACACTCCGCGTTCCGACGAGATGCCGCTACGAAGGCGGAGTTGGCGGCTTTGACCGAGGTGCCACGCGCAGTCATACTCTCGGAACATGACCACACGACAACTCATTTCCACCGGCACACCATGGGAACCGATCGTGGGATATTCCCGCGCGGTCCGTGCCGGAAACGTCATCCACGTCTCCGGCACCACGGCCACCGACGCCCACGGGAAGATTCTCGGGATTGGCGACCCCTATCGACAGACGGTCCAGATTCTCAAGAACATCGAATCCGCCCTGAACCGCGCGGGCGCGACCTTGAAGGATGTCGTGCGGACCCGCATCTACGTGGTCAACATTGATGATTGGGAGAAGGTTGGCCGCGCGCATGGCGAGTGGTTCAAGGACATCCGGCCCGCGACGAGCATGGTCGAAGTCAGGCGGCTGATCTCCCCGGAGATACTGGTGGAGATTGAGGCCGAAGCGATTATCGCCGAATGATCGGACCGAACATTCGCAATTCGCGGTCGCACTCTCGAAAAATTTATGGATTACAGCGCGAGTTGCGAAAGCTCGGTTGGTCCGCGATACCGATGATCGACCGATCCGTCGTGGTTAGCCCTTTTTCTTCTCTTTCTTGTCCGGCTGGTCTTTCTTGTCTTCCTCTTTTTTCGGTTCTTCTTTTTTCGGAATCACGAACGTTTCCGCCGGGATCGCGTTGGTGGTGACAGTCGGACTGGCCGGAGTCGGGACCGTCCTGGCAGCAGTGTTCGAAATCTTGACGCGGGGAAACAATTTGCGGTCTTTGTCGGCCGGGAAATAGAACTCGGCGTTGAGAGGCAGATCTTTGAACTTGACGGGTTTGTCGACCGGTTGCGCCGCCCGCGGACCCTGGTACGCTGGCGGCGCGGGGCGGGGCCGGTTGTAGTTGTATTGAATTCGTCGATAGCGTTCTTGAGCATGCGCCGTCGCCATCACGACGCCGACCGCGGTCAAGAACGCCAGACCCATCAGGAGTCCTGGGGTTTTCATGGTCAAAAATATCCCTCATCCGACGGAAGTCATCAAACGATTCTCTCATCATTTCCCAAAGGAACCAGGGGCTTTGGATGAAGCCGGCCGCTACGGTGGGGGGAGCCAGGGCATTTCGTGTGCTTCGGCAACCGCCTTGCAGGCCACGCGGCCATTCGTCACGTTGATCCCGCCGGCGAAGGAGGGGAGGCGGTGGCAGGCTTCGGCCAGGCCGTGATCGGCGAGCAATTCAATGTAACGATAGGTGACATTAGTGAGGGCCTGGGTGGCGGTGCGCGCATACGCAGCGGGCATGTTCGCCACGCAATAATGGATCACGCCTTCCTCGACGAACACTGGATCGTGATGGGTGGTTGGCCGCGAGGTCTCGGCGCAACCGCCCTGGTCGATGGCGATGTCCACCAGCACGCTGCCCGGCCGCATGCGGCGCAGCATTTCGCGGCGAATCAATCGCGGCGCTTTGGCTCCCGGTAGGAGCACGGCGCCAATCAGCAAATCCACTGACGGCAACAATTCCATCAAATGCGCCTCGTTCGAGTAGAGCGTGTGCGCGGTATGGAGTGTAATATCGAGAAAACGCATCCGCTCGACGTCCACCTCCAGGATGGTCACATCGGCGCCGAGACCGGTGGCCATGCGCGCGGAGTTGACACCGGCGACGCCGCCGCCGAGCACGACCACCCGGCCGGGCAGGACCCCGGGCACTCCACCCAACAACACGCCGCTGCCGCCGAAATGTTTCGCCAGAAAATAGCCGCCGACGAGGATGGACATGCGCCCGGCGATCTCGCTCATGGGCTCGAGCAACGGGAGGCGGCGGTTGACCTCGATGGTTTCGTAGGCCAGAGCAGTCACTCCGGATTGTACCAGCGCTTCAGTCAGCGGCTTGTTGGCCGCCAGATGCAGGTAAGTGAAGAGCAGTTGACCGGATCGCAACAGAGGACATTCGGACGACTGCGGTTCCTTCACTTTGACAATCAGATCGGCCTGCTCAAACACCTCGGCGTGGCTGTCCGAGAGGTTCGCACCGGCCTGCTCGTAATCGGCGTCCGGGTAGCCCGAGCCCGCTCCGGCGCCGCGCTCGACCACAACTTTGTGGGCGCGCTGGATGAGTTGATAAGCTGCGGACGGCAGCAACGCGACCCGGTATTCCTGGTCTTTGATTTCTTTGGGGACGCCGATAATCATGGCGGACGTTAGCAGAGCGACGGCGGGCGTCGAGGCTCAGGCTTCCTGGGAAGCGCGGCCGGATTAAAGCATATTTTTAAACCCAATCGAGCGTTGCGGATCGATCCGGCGATAGTTTGCGCAGCAGTTCCTCAGCCTGCTCGAGCAGTCGGCGCAGACCGCGGTCGTGCGGATTGATTTTGAGCGCCGCGCGAAATGATCGGCAGGCCCCCTCGACCTCGCCGAGGTGCAACTGACAAAGCCCCATTCCCTGCCAGGCGCCGAAATGGCTGGGATTGAAGGTGACCACCCTTTTGCAGTCGGCGATGGACGCTTCGTATTTCCCCATCTGCCAGTAAACAATGGCGCGGCGGTTCCAAGCCTCGGCGAACGCGGGATACTTGGCGATGATCTCGTCAAGAAGGGCGAGGGCTTCGGAGAACTTTTGCCGCTCCAGGGCGAGGTTGGCGGATTTCACCAGTCGAAACGCCTGCCCGCCCGCCGCGTGGAACCAGAGGTTCCAAAGCGAGTCCGTGGCGATGTCTCGAACGGCGGTCGAAGAGGACTTGAGCGCGCGCAATAATTGTTCCTGCCCGCCCAGCCACGCCAGGTCAAACGCGGCGGACAGCTTTTCGCTGCGGTCCCCGGCCAGAAGTTTGCGATAGAGTCGTTCCTTGTTCCAGAAGGAGTATTGTCCGAAATGGAAGGCGGCGTAGACCAGCAGGAACGCGCCAAAAAAACCGTAGAGCCGGCGCAGGAGCGGTGTGAGGAACCGGTGCACGCCCCGAATATAGACAGGCGGCGGCGGCGCGCAAGGCGAAGGAACCGCCGACGCGTCGGCGGCAGCGCGCGTGCAAGAAAGGAAGACGCATCCGGGCGACTCGCTAAAGGATATTGGCGGCGAGTTCGGCGAGTTCGGAGCGTTCGCCTTTTTGCAGTTCGATATGCGCCGCAATCGGCTGAGGACGGAACTTGCTGATGATGAAATTGAAGCCGTTGGACGAGGAGTCCACGTAGGGGTTGTCGATCTGGTAGGGATCGCCGGTGAAGACGATCTTGGTGCCGTGGCCGACGCGTGTGATAATGGTCTTTACTTCCAGCGGGGTGAGGTTTTGGGCCTCGTCAATGACCATGAACTGATTGGCGATGCTGCGCCCGCGAATATAGCTGAGCGCCTCCACCACGATGGTGCCGGTGCGCATCAGGTCGCCGCTGCGCCGGTGTTCCTGGCCCATGTTCAGATCGCTGAGCATCTCCAGCGCGTCGTGGATCGGCTGCATCCAAGGGTTCAGTTTTTCCTCGAGGGAACCAGGCAGGAACCCGAGTTCCTTGCCCATGGAAATGGTTGGCCGGGCGACGACGAGCCGGCGGTATTCGCGGTCCTGGACGGTTTTCTTCAGGCCGGCCGCCATGGCCAGCAGCGTTTTGCCCGTGCCGGCCTTGCCCATGAGGGTCACGAGTTTGACGCGGTCGTCCAGCAATGCGTCGTAGGCGAAGTGCTGCTCGCGATTGCGCGGTTTGATGCCCCAGACCCCTTCGCGGGCGTCGGTGATCGGTACGACCTTCTGGCCGGACCCATCCACCTTGGTCAGAGCCGTGCGTTTAGGATTCGTCTCCTCGCTGAGCGTGCAGTATTCATTCGGATACCGCGACCCGCCGCCGTTCAATGCGAATTCAGAGTCGGCCCGAAAGGCGGCCATCTGGGCTGCGCTGACACTCAGTTCGAACATGCCGGTGTACAGGTCTTTGATCAGCACCCGGTCGGTCTCGTAATCCTCGGCCTGCAACCCCAGCGCGTCGGCTTTGATGCGGAGGTTGATGTCTTTGGTGATGAGGATGGTTCGCTGGCGGGGATGGTTTTTCTGGACGGCGATAGCCAGCGCGACGATGCGGCTATCTACGTTGTTGTCGCCGATGGTTGGGTTGCCCGTTCCATTTTTGTCCTGGAAAATGATGCGGAGACGGCCTCCGTTGGGCAGAGTAACGCCTTCGCTCAAGCGGCCCTGCCCGCGCAGACTGTCGAGGGTGCGCGAGACGGTGCGCGCGTTGGCCCCGCGTTCGGTGGATTCGCGCTTGAATCGGTCGATTTCCTCGATGACCTCAATGGGGATCAGGACGTTGTGTTCCTGAAAATGAAGGATGGAGTTGGGGTCGTGAAGGAGAACGTTGGTGTCGAGAACGTAATTTTTCACTGAGAACGAACGGATTTGATCCGGCTCATGCGGCCATACCAGTCTTTGAGCCGGTTGTGGGCGGCCGGCAGGGCGTAATGCCCGGAATAAAGAAAATTGCCGAGCATGCCGCAAAGGTCGAAATCGACAAAGCGCGGCCGCGCATCGAGCAGGAATTGGTGTTCGAGCAGCATCTCTTCGAAGGGAAGCAAGCTTCGGGCCAAGCCGTCCAGCAACGACTGCTGCTGCTGGCGCCACAGGTCGAGGCAGCCGCGACCGAACTTGCGTTCCTTGTGACGAACGAAGGCCCACCATTCCGATTGGGGCACGAACTCCTGCCAATACACGTCGTTGAGTTTGAAGCCGCACCCTTCCACTTCCATTTCGACCCAGCGCCAAAGGATGCTCTGCACTCCCTCGAGTTGGCGCGGAAACAGGCCCAGTCGAAAGCGGTCATCGAGGTACTTGGCGATGACCTGCGAGTGTTCGTCCGTTTCGAACACGACGGTTTTGCCCTCTTTGATGACGGGCACGGCGTAATAACGACCCCGGGTGAGCTTCCAGACGAGCGAGCGTTCCGTGTTGGGGACGTTGCGGATTTTGAAGTTTGCGCCGGCGCATTCCAGAATGCGCCGCTGCACGATGCAAAATGGGCTCCAGGGAAATTGAATCAGTTCGATCATGCGGCGAGCCGGGAACCGGCGGCGCCCATCAGGCCCGGCAGTTTGTTGCTCAGCAGCTTCAGGCGGCGCAGCGATTTTCCCAGGTCGGCTGCGAAGTCCCGCGCCTGATAACGGTCGCCGGATACCTGCAATTTGCGCAGCGCGTCTGCGACCGCTTTGTGTTCGCGGGCGAACTCGGCGCCAAGTTGCTTGGCCCCGCGGTCAATCGCATGGAGCCGGTCAAATTCCCGCATCTGCGAAGCGCGGCCCGCTAGGATTTCTTCGATGTCCCGGCGGACGCGGACGATCAGGCCCGGGTTGAACGTGTAAAAGCCGTTGAAGCGTTTTTGTTCGAACACTTGCGCCTCATTGGCCTGCTGGCAAACCAGCATCGCCTGGCGGTGCCGGCCCTGATAAAGCACCGTCCAGAACGGGCCCAGCGTCCGGTGCTTTGCAGCGATAAACTTCAGGTGACCGTGGCGGGGAGGCCGTTTGCCCCTGGCACTGACGCGCGCTTCTTCGAGGGTCGCGGCGAGCTGCCAGTAACGCTCGCGATGCGGCTCGAAGTTCTTGAACTCCTGCATCGTCGCCAACAGAAAGCCGTTGGCTTCCTCCAGCGCCAGTTCCTCAATGGCGTGGCTGGCGGCCAGAATCGCCTCGGCATCGAACAGGTAGAAATGATTTTCCAGCATGCCCGTGGCTATGGCGCAGGAGGAAGGTTTGCCTTTTTCGTTGGTGTTCCAAACCGACGCGTCCATGGGCAGGTAATCGCGGACGTGTCGCAGAAATACTTCGTTCGACAACGACTTCTTTTTCAACACGACCAGAATTTAGGTGGGGCGATTCAGGCTGACAAGTGGAAATCCCGTCTAATCGCCCAGCAGTTTCTTCAACTGGTCGCGCGCCGCGGATTCGCGGGGGTTCTCCTCTTCTTTCGCAACAAACACGCGGCGTACGAACTCGAAGTACTCGCAGAAATTGCCCAGGTGCTTTTCAAACACCGGTTCCGCCCGGCGGTCACGACACTGATGGGCTGCGCGGACATCATAGCTGACGCAATTCAAGCAAACCCTCAGGTCGGACCGGCACCGCGGGCAGCTCTCGCCGCGACCGGGCTGTCCGGATAACGTCCATTCCCATCCGCATTTCCAGCAATGCCGCGTCATCCCGAGCAGTTTAGCGACCGGGACTGGCGGAAAAGCGAGTCCGACTTGTTCACAATCCATCCCCCACCCTTCGTGCATACGTTATTCGTTCGCCCGCCGACTCGATCGTTAGGATTGCGCCGATGGCCGCCGACTACCAGCAATTGCTTGACGCTACCATTCAATACCTGGAAAACCTCAAAGCGAAGGGAATCAGGTTTGTCTCGGTGTCGCCCGCAAGATTGGCCGCGCTCTCCTCTTCACGCCCGCAACCTATCGGCCGGGCGGAAGCTGTCCTGAGCCTTGCTCCAGCGTCGCCAACTCACGCCAGCGCTTCCGGCGAGTCAACGATGGCCGCGCGGCCGGCAACCCCCGCCAATTCCCAAACCAGCTTGACCGCCCACGGGTCATTCGAGCCGGCGGTTCCCGTTTCCAGAGCGAGCGCGTCGCCCGGTCGCGAAGCCAAGCAAGCGGCCATGGCCCAGGTGCAGGCACGCGCGTCCGTGTGCCGGAAATGCCCGCACCTGGCCGCGTCTCGCAAGAATGTCGTGTTCGGAGTTGGTGCGGTAGATTCGCCGCTGATGTTTGTGGGCGAGGCGCCGGGCGCCGACGAAGATGAGCAGGGCGAACCGTTTGTCGGCAGAGCCGGGCAACTCCTGACGAAAATCATTCAGGCGATGGGTTTCAGGCGCGACACGGTCTATATCGCGAACATCCTCAAATGCCGTCCTGACACACCCGGCCAGCGCACGGGCAACCGCAAGCCGACCGCCGAGGAAATGAAGACGTGCCTGCCCTATCTGCTGGCGCAGGTTGAAGTGATTCAGCCGGTGGTCATCGTCGCCTTGGGCGCCACCGCCGTGGAAGGGTTGCTCGGCCTGTCCGGAGGCATCACCAAACTGCGCGGCCAGTGGCAGGAATTTCGCGGCGTGCCGGTCATGCCCACCTATCATCCGGCTTTTCTGCTGCGCAACGAGGCGCTGCGCGAGAAGCGCAAAGTCTGGGAGGACATGCTGCAGGTGCTGGAAAAGCTCGGGCAGCCAATCAGCGACAGGCAACGCAATTATTTCCTGGGCGGCTAAGCTCGAGGTTACCTGCCCGATGCTCGGTCCGGGCCGGTTCCTGGAAGCGGATCAAACCGAAATACGCTCTCTATTCGTTGATGCCCCAGTGAGAATACGGACTCGCCCGCTGGTAGATTCTGCCCAACATCGAAGTCGCTGGCGCGGCCTGTTGCGTGATGGTTTCAATTGAACCGCCGACTCCTTCGGGCACTGCGTCCGGAAGATTGGACAAATAATCCATTTCCGCCCGCTGCGCCACACTACGCAAGTAAATGTGGATCGGACCGGTTCCGTTCGCCGGATCATTTGCGTTCCCAATCAAGGCGACCAACGCGCCCTCGCGAATTTCTCTCCTGGCAGCCCAGGACTCGACCCAACTTTGGACAGCCGGCGTCAATTCCCGGTCGGCCTCGGTCGAGAAGATGACCATGTCGGCCCGCCGGGCGGCGCCAGCGGCAGCAGCGGCGATCCGCGGGTGGTTTAAGTAATCAAATTTCCACCAGGTGATTTCAAAATCCACGCCCTGCCAAAGTTTGTGGACCAGATGGTCGCAAAGCAACATCGCCCGCTCGCGTGTCACCGTGTCTGCGTACGCCACCGCTACCGTCATTGCGTCCGCGGAATCCGAACGAGGCCGTCCGATTTGGGGACTCTTCACTCCGCTGTAAGTGGTTGGAATGTTTTGGATTTCTATTCGAGTTTTCATTGTTTGCTGCTCGATATGCTTTCCCCAAAAGGAGCGTTGCAATCTGCGTTTCGAATAACAAAACCGGACACTGAGAAGACAAATCTGTCCTGTTTCGGTACTCATTGAACGCGGATACCGGTCGCAAACTCTAGCAAGCATTCAATTTGCCAGAAGGAGGGAATCCGCGGCGACGGCGAGGCGATTTCTTCAAGGATACCATGCGTGATTCCAAGGTGTGACCCCTGTCCAATCGCCACTGATGAACAAGCGCCGGTACCGATCCATCGTCACTATCTTCACTTTGTTGGGCTTGGTAATCCTGTTCCTTGGGCTGCAAACCAGTCGCGGGAAGAAAGCGCTGCGCGCCTACAAGGCCGAGTTGGTTGGAAAGGGAGAGCGACTGACGGTGACGGAATTGGATTCGCCCGTGTCTGCCGAGGCGAATCAGGCCGCAGACCGGCTTTTACAAGCCGCATCGCAGTTGCCCCAAAACGGCCCGGCGCTGTTCATGAACCCGCCCCCAACGATGCGTCTCGTGGCGCCAGGCAAAGCCATGGTCGGCTGGCGTCAACCGGCGATCCGCAGCGCCAAGCAAACCAATCATTGGGAGGAACTCGAATCGGATTTGGAGGCCAACGCCGATCTCCTCAGCCAAATACGCGACGAGCTGGAGACCGGCCAAATCCGTTGGAGCCTGGATTACCGGCAAGGGTTCAGCCTGCTCCTGCCGCATCTGGCAAAGCTGAAGGGGACTGCCCGCTGGCTTGCCGCGGGCACGATGGATGCTTTGCACCACGGTCGGCTCGGCAAGTCCCTGACCGACCTGAAATTGATGCTCGCGTTGGCTGACGCACTCCGCCAGGAACCGCTGCTCATTTCTCAACTCGTGCGCATGTCGCTCGCCGTTATTGCCCTCGAATCCACCTGGGAAGCGCTGCAGGCGGACGGTTGGAATGACGCGCAGCTCGCCGAACTGCAAAACGCCTGGCAAACCCGGGAGTTTTTTCCGCCGATGGAAAAAAGTTTTCAAATGGAACGCGCGATGGGAATTCTGATGTTTGGCCGGCTTCGAAACTCCGCGATCGACCCTGAACAGTTCGGCCTGTCCGGACCCGCTGGAGCGTCGCCCAATCCGGTCACCTGGCCGTCCAGCGCCGTCGATTTCCCAGAATTCCTCCTTGAAGGCATCCACGGTGCGCTGGCGCGGACGGCGGCCTTCGGCCAACAGAGAATGTGGCGCTGGAGTTGGTCGTATCAGGACGAACTCAATTACGTCCGCTATTTTCAATCCACCATTCAGAGTCTGCGCGAGGCGCGACAATCGGCGGGCTTCCTCGGCGTGCGTTCGTCGCTGGACCGCGCCGACGGCCTCGTGTTTTCCAATGCGCCGCCTTTTTCGTTGAGCAAGGAGCTCGTGCCATCCCTGAACGGGGCGGTGCTCAAAGCCGCTCGAATGGAAACGCAAAAGGAAATGGTCGTTGCGGCCGTTGCCCTCAAACGCTGGCGCCTTCGCCACGGTACGCTGCCTGCAAGCCTGACGACGCTCGTGCCCGAACTGCTGGGCCGCCCACCGCGGGATTTTATGGACGGCCAGACCTTGCGCTATCGGCCCAGGCCGGACGGCACATTCCTGCTCTATTCGGTCAACGACGACGGCAGCGACGATGGCGGCGACGCGACGCCACCGCCCTCCAGACCTGGCACCCGGAACCCGAGCCTGGTCAATGGCCGTGACCTGGTCTGGCCGATGCCGGCGACCGAAGCCGAAGAGGCCGAGGCGGAGGCGAAAGGAGCGAAAAAGATCATCCGGCGCTGATGAACCGCAAACGCTGGAACACTGCGAGTTGGCGATAGGGTGAGAACCGTGATCTCAGATTCGAAGCTTTGTCCCGGCCGCCGGCGCGGGCTTGCCATTTTCCGCGTGTGTGCTACGGTAATTTCAGAAGTAACCGAAATTTCAGAAACACTCAACGTATAAGAAAGGTACTGCTATGAAACCGATCCTGTTCGCCGCCATCGAGGCCGACACCGGCGCCGCCGCCACGGTCTGGACCTACATCGCCTATCTGCTCATCAGCATTGCCCTCACGGTCTGGGTCGCCCGGACGCTGCACCGCAACGGACGCATCTTTTTGGTGGACAGCTTTGCGGGCAACGAGGCCCTGGCCGATTCCGTAAACCATTTGCTGGTCGTCGGGTTCTACCTGATCAACATCGGCTATGTCACGCTGGCTCTGAAGTACGGCGACCGGGCGATGGATGCGCGAACGGCCCTGGAAACGCTGAGCACCAAGGTCGGCCTGGTTCTGGTCGTGCTGGGCGTGATGCACTTTTTCAATCTTTTTATCTTCTCCAAGCTGCGCCGACGCGCCACGTTGCACCGGCCGCCGCTGCTTCCGCCTCAATACCCTGTGAAAGCGACTCAGGGCTGATCCTCGAGCGGCGAATGGATCGCGTGTCGGACAGGCGATCCAGGCGTCTTGCGAATTGTTCCTTGAGTTTTCCCTTGAGCTCCGGCCTTCGAGCCTGCTGCTTCAGGAGCAGGCGCGTCTCTGGGTGACTCGGCGGAGGGCTTCCAGGAGCTCGCCGATATTCGGTGGTTTGTTCAGGATGCCGTCCACCTGGGCCGGGAGGTCTTCGCCTTTGATGAGGGTGCCCCAGCCGGTCATCATGAGGATGGGAGTCGAGGGGGATTCACTCTTGAGTATTTGCGTCAACTGACGGCCGTCGAGACGGGGCATCCCCAGGTCGGTCACGACGACTTCGAACGGTTGATCGCGAAGTTTGGCCGCGCGGAACGCCTCCAGGCCCGCCTGGCCGCCGTCGGCGACCTCCACAATGTGACCTTCGAATTCCAGAATCTCCTTCACGAGTTCGCGCAGCAGTGGTTCGTCATCCACGAATAAAATCCGCAACGGGGGCAAAGCAGGGGGGACGGCCGAAGCGCCGCCGGTTGCGGTGGGAGGCGCTTCGCGCAGGGGAAACACCAGCCGGAAAGTGGCGCCCTGGCCCGGTGCGCTCTCGATTTCGATGGTGCCGTCGTGTCGTTGGACCACGCCATAAACCATGGCCAATCCGAGACCTGTGCCGCGCTGCCCTTTGGTCGAGTAAAAGGGTTCCAGACAGCGCTTGCGCGTCTCTTCGTCCATGCCTGTGCCGGTATCGGAGACTTCCAGGACGACATGGGTGGGCGCCTGAACGCGGACGCGGCCCGGGGTCCAGGAGCGGACGCGTGTGCGGACGGTGATGATGCCGCCCTCGGGCAAGGCGTCCACGGCATTGAAGATCAGGTTGGTGAGGGCTTCCCGCAGCTCGCTTTCCGTCCCGATGACATCGGGGAGGTTGGCATCGAAATCGAGCTTCACTTCGACCGAGATGCCGCGTTGGTGGGAAATATCGCGCCAACGCGGGCGCGTCAATTCAATGACCTGCTGGGAAAGCTGGTTGAGCCTCACGGGCAAGAGCGGCTGGTGCTCCTCACGTTTGCGGTAGAAGTCCCGCATGCGGGTGACGATCTGGGCGACATCGTCGCCGGCCGTTTTGATATGGTGCAGATATCTGCGGGCGGTTTCGCTGAGGTTCTGCTCGGTCCGGAGCAGCAATTCGGCGAATCCGGAAACGGGCGAGAGGGCGTTATTGATGTCGTGCGCGATGCCACTGGCCATTTGGCCCAGGGCGCGGAGCCGCTCGTGTTGCATGACGGCCTGTTGAGTCTGGCGGAGTTCATCGTAGGCGCTCTGCAGTTGGGTGTGGAGACGCGCCTGATGGGCGGCCAGGGCGACGTGTTCGCAAAGCGTCCGCAGGAAGTCGCATTCTCCGATGCTGAAAGCGTTGGTCCGGGCGCGAGCCGCGATGAGGATGCCGAACAGATTTTTCTCCACCAGCATGGGCACGACGACCGCCGAGCCGAGGTGGGTCGCGGCCAATTTTTTCAACAGCGGCGCCTCGGTTTTTGGCATGTCCGGCTCGTAGAGGAGTTCACCTCGCGCACTCGCTTCCAGGCCGGTCTGACCCAGCGGCAGGGCGGCGGCGTCAGGCGAAAGCAGCGGAGCGGCGGGCGAGAGGCTATGGGGCCGCGACGCGGCCAGGCTCAGGCTGGCGGCCTGGGCGTTGAACAAGTAAACGCTGCCGTAGTCGATGGGCAGATGGGTTTCCAACCGGCCGAGCACCACATTGAAGAT
>Ga0066709_100003206_pt1 | contig 12411 bp, 6 predicted proteins | sample GraSoiAngelo_158_FD_79665 | JGI IMG/M metagenome (GOLD analysis project Ga0066709, IMG submission 79665) | Grasslands soil microbial communities from the Angelo Coastal Reserve, California, USA - 14_1009_16_30cm | ecosystem: Environmental > Terrestrial > Soil > Grasslands | place: USA... | reverse complement strand
CCAAATCTGCATAGTACCGGAGCGTACAGAATTGAAGTAAATATATTTTCCATCGGGTGAATATTCGGGTCCATCATCAAGCCCTTTTGTATTGGTTAAACGAACTTCACCTCCCCCGGATGACGATACTTTATAAACATCATATTCTCCGTCACGTGAAGCACAATAAACAAGGCTCTTTCCATCGGGCGACCATCCGTGCAAATAGGAAGGTCCTTTAGGAGTAATTTGTTTCGGAGTGCCTCCGGTAACAGGTACAACATAAATAATTGAACCCCCTAATTCCTTTACATTACTGCTGAGGCCTATTTGTTTTCCATCGAATGTGAGAACATGATCATTGTTATTATTAGTAACATTCCCCGTGTTGATTTGAACAGGTTTTTTTGCAGTAAGATCGAAATTATACAATAAGCCTTTGTAATCATTAAATATGAGGCTTTTTTCATCGGGGGTCCAGTTCGGCGCCTGGATTGAATAAGGAACTTTATAAATAACTTCCCTGTTGCCAGAAGCTACTTCTAATAATTCAAGGTTGCTTCCCAATGTCATAGGAGTCTGCTGATTTGATACTCCATTAAATGGTACCGATATACTAACATTGCTGAATACACCAGTTTCCAATATATCTGAATTGTGTGAGCCAACAAAAAGTCCAACATAAACCTCCTTGCCTAAATCAATATTTTCAATAGTGTCTGTTTGGAAGGGTTCTCCATAGATGGCTGCACGCATTATGTACTGGTCACCTTTTCTTTCCAATTGCAGAATGTTAGCCTGAGTCATCTTGAATTTTTTTTCTTCGGTTTGTGCAGCAGTCGTGCGCCGGAACTGCAGAGAAGTAAGCCCATCGCCATGCTCAACAGCATTTACATGAGCAGAATTTCCATCCAAACTTTTACGGACCATCCATCCAACTTTTCGGTGATAGGTAACCCAATTTCCTAAAAATTCTGCACGGGTATACAGAATAAAATCACCCTTCATTTTTTTCCACACATATTGAAATTCATCATGGTCGCCCCACACATTATACCCGGCACCGGATACTACATATTGACCGGTAGCACGAATAAAGGTAGCAGAACCGGGTTTCACATTGGCTCCAACATCACTATGCCCATCAAAAATGCCGACAGGTTGGTTTTGTGAAAAAGCAATATTATATACCATAATCCCCAAAGGAATTATGATTAGATGAAGTATAAAATTGTGTTTCATTTTATGAGAATTTATATGTAAAAATATTGATAATAATACCGGGAATTTTTATTTGACATTCTTATTAATTGCATTCACTAACCTGAAAACCGATTCAGGATTATCTTCATAATCGATTAATTTTTTTTCAGAAGAATATAAAAACATCGAAGGATACCTTACCGGCTTAAATTTTGCGATAAACTGCTGAAGCTTATCCTGTAAAACGGTTACGTTTTTTTCCCTTTTCAATTTGCTGCCATAAGTATTCATAAAATGATCCATTTTATCCAATCCGTCCATAGAGATCAAAAAAATTGAAGCTTTTTTAAATGATTGATATTGCTCACCAATGCTTTTAATAGCATGCTGGCAATGATCACAATCTGAATCAAAAAATAAAAAGAACAACATTTTACTTTTTGGCAAATCCATAGTTGTGAACGGTCTTTTATCAAACCGGAAAAATTCAAAATCAGGAACTGTTTGTGCAGGCGGTTGACCTGAAACACTCAAGGGAATAACAAGGAGTAAAACAAGAGCATTGAACATATTTCTCATATTGAAAATCATTATAAATGAAAAATTAATGTCAAGTTTTTTTAAGGAATTGAAAGTAATTTAGACCTGCTAATAATCATCTTACTTCGTCAACCAATAAAAAAAACAAAATGGCGGGTAGAAACTCTCTAGCGTAGTTATTTAACTCAAAACAAATTATTACCTTCTTGCTCGTTTATGATTATGAGCCCTTAAAATTCTTTTCAGTAGTATGCTTTTTATTCGTTTTCTAGATTTGATAAATCCCAAACTTTCAAAGACTTTATCATTGTGTTTTTCCCTGATGCAAATGCAGATAATTCAATGGCATCAGTTTCGGGGAAAATATAGGTAGTTAGAACTCTTTCACCATTATTGATAAAAATTTCAAGAGAGGATTTGTCAAACAATATTTCCATTTTGATTTTACCTTTTTCATTTAGCAAATCAATAGTCTGCACCAATTTATCTTTTCTAATTTTTCCATTTCCACTTTTACTTTTATCAATATAGAGTTGATTTTTCAACGCATCATACCCTATTTCTACCTCTTCGATAGGTTTGTTATTATTATCTTTTTTCTGGGCAATTTTAAAACCAGCAATTGTGCCCGGTTCAACAATTAATTCGGTTTCCAGCCAAAATGAATTGCCCTGAGTTAATTCCCTTTTTCCAACAGTCATTTCCTGATTTGTCATCTTCACATCTTTCATCTCAATCACATTATTGCGTGAAAATTTTACCAGATTATTTTTTATTAAGGAAGATGGTTGTTGAACTAATCGAATTCCATTATTGGTTTCTTTCAAATTAATATCTCTCGGTATTGACATTTGTCCCTTCCATGGATAAGTTTCCTGTCTCCCAGGTACCATCCAACCGATGAAAATTTTTTTATTACCAGGAAGATTATTCCATGGGATGGCAGCATAAAAGCAATCTCCATAATCAACTGTTAAAATGGTATCGGATGGATTATCACTTTTGAATTTTGTTCCATCAAAGTCCCCTACGAAATATTGCATAAATGGACCCCGTTCGGGGCCTCCGGCAGAAACCATCAGCACCCATTTCTGAAGGCTTGGTTTTCCTGTTACGGGTAGTTGAATTAAAAAGGGACATTCCCAACCTGCATTTATATATCCCTGTGGCCCAAATTCACTAAGGAGGTTCCAGCTCTTCAAATCATTGGATGCGTAAAATCTTACTTTATGTTCAGTCGGTAAAGCTACTGTCATCACCCATTGTTTGGTTTTTTTAAACCAAAACACATTGGGATCCCTAAAATCTTTTTTATGTAAATCAATAACAGGGTTATGCTCATAATTTGTAAAAGTTTTTCCACCATCATTGCTATAGGCAATAAATTGAGACTCTTTCTTTAAATTGGGTTGATGGGCTGTATAAACAGCGACAATACAACTTTTACTCTTACAAAGCCCACTGGTATTATTTTTATCCAATACTGCACTACCCGAAAATTTCCAGGTCGTGTCTTTATCAATACTTTCAGGTATAGCAATGGGCAAATGTTTCCAATGTACAAGATCAGTAGTGGTGGCATGGCCCCAGCTCATATGTCCCCATTTATTTTCAAACGGGTTTTGCTGATTATATAAATGATATACTCCATTTAGATAAATCAGACCATTGGGATCATTTGTCCAATTCTTCAGGGGTGTGAAATGATAAACTGGCCTCCACTGGGGTGTTGGTACTTCTTTCTGCTCCTGTGCCAAAAGTGTATGGTAAAGAAATATTAAAAAAAAGTTTAGAAGCACTTTCGTTTTCATAAATTTTTAGTGGTGCGTAAAATTTCTTTTTGTACGTTAAAAATTGTGTTTACTGTCTCTCTAAAATCTAATCATGAAATCTCAAACAAAATATTTTAAGGCCAAATGCTTTTTAAGCTTATATATTCCAATTTTTTAATTGTAAAGCTGCCAGCTGATTTAATATAAATATCATTGTATGGTTTATTTGGAAAGAAAATTTCTGTCATAGTGGTTAAACCATCATCGGCAAATAATTCCACAGAGCTTATATCAATTACCAATGAAATATTCATTTTAGCATTATTTGTAAACCGCGGAGCAACATGCCTGTTTGAAAAATCTTTTTGGAAATCGGTCTTACCTGATTTAGTGCGGTCAATATAATACTGGTTTTTATTTTTCTCGTATCCTATTACCAGCACTTCACCCAATTCATTAGAAAGTACGAGTGAAAAATCTTTTATTTTATTCATAACGATGTTAATACGGCAGGGGAATTGACCCTTTCCTGTTTTCTCAGCAATATTCAGACTATTTGTAGCAGAAATATTTTCGGCAGTAATTGGTTTTGATTGAATTTTAGATAATTCTGTAACAGGTTGAGAAGCTATTAATAATTCATTACCAACATGCATTAATTTTAATTCACGTGGTAAGGTCATGGCATTTCTCCATTTTATTGTGGGAACCTTGTTAGCATATAGCCAGTTACTCATCCATCCTAAAAATATTTTGCGCTTACCAGTATTTGACCAGGTAATACCTGCATACTCATCCGGGCCATAATCTATCCACTTCACATCTTTACTATTGGGTGTGAATTTTTTGCCATCAAAATCACCCAGAAAATATTGTGTCGCAGAACCTTTATTAGGGCCACCGGGATTTATGTTCACAATAAGCACCCAAACGTTTTTACCATTATCATTTAAAGGAAATAAATCAGGGCATTCCCAAACCCCTCCATGAGCACCAGCGTCATTTCCAAAATCACTTTCTTTTTTCCAGTTTTTTAAATCTGGCGAAGAATAAAACGTTACCCTGTCTTTAGTTGCCAAAGTCATAACCCATTTTTTTTGTGGTTCGTACCACATTAGTTTTGGGTCGCGGAAATCAGTAATGCCTGGATTTTTTAATACTGGGTTTTGAGCATATTTTTTCCATGTACTCCCATTATCAAGGCTATAAGCGATACTTTGATTTTCGTAATCAGTTCTTTTTTCTTTTTGTGCAATTGGATTGTGGTGGGTAAAGATGGCCACTAACGGTACCTGCCTTTCTTTACCAAAACCCGTTGTATTTGTTTTATCTACCACTGCACTGCCTGAAAAAATATAACCTAAACTATCCGGGTAAAGCGCAATGGGCTGCTCCGCCCAATGAATCAAATCTCTGCTGGTGGCATGCCCCCAATGCATCGGGCCCCAGGTTGTACCTTCCGGATAGTACTGAAAAAACAAATGATAAACACCATTATTATACACCATTCCGTTGGGATCGTTTGTCCAGTTGGCCTTTGGTGAAAAATGTATTTGCGGACGATATTGTTCCTTCATAATTACATCGACAGACTGGGCCATTATACTGCTGCTGCTTAATTGCATAATGGAGAAGCCAATTGTTGTAATAAATATTTTTAGTGTCATGCTGGTGTGTTGTTAAACTATATTAAATAACCTGTGGGTTTTTTTATTGAATGAAACATTATTCATTCCATCCGGAGCAAAGGAGGAAGTAAAAACCTCCTCCGGTTTAGAACGACTGCTTATAAAAATTCCCTTATGTTAAACTCTTGATTCTATGAATTACTCACGAATTGATCTTCTATGAATTTAAGCAGACATCCATTAAGAATTTCTGCTTCGCATTTGTTTCCTCATTAGTAGCCAGGGTTTTGTTTATAAATACCATTAGTAAAGACTATCTGATCCTGCGGGATTGGAAAATACTCGTGTTTGTTTTTTGTAAACTGAGCATTATTGAGAAAGGGATGCCTAATTTTTTCTCTAGCAAAATGAGCATTGAGAGTCTCCGCTGCAATACCCCAGCGTACCAGGTCAAAAAATCTCGGACTTTCCATAGCAAATTCAAGTCTCCGCTCCCATTGTAAAGCTTTAAACGCTGTTGCTTTATCCCAGACAGGAATATTCACGCCGGGTTTATAAATATCGATCTTGTAGTTAGAAGGATTACTACCATCTAATTTTTTAACTAAACTGGTACTGTTTGCTGCCCTTGTTCTGATTTGATTAATTAATGGCAAAGCTGCATCAGGATTATTTAATTGAATCTGTGCCTCAGCATTCATTAAAAGAACATCATCATACCGTATGACATCCATATTCACCGATGTACCATAAAAAGGTCCTAACTTTTTAAAACAAGCACAACTGGCCAATTGCAATTCTTTCATTGTTCCAAAACCACCGTAAACACCAGCTAATCTCTCCCAACTGTGATCATAAGGAATAACGGCATTATATTTAAAAGGATGTCCCTGAATCCCAACAGTGTGGTCAAGACGTGGATCAACAGTTACTCCATTAGTAGTTAAATCCGCGTCTGTTAACACGACATCATCAAACGTATTAAACTTGGGCAAACCGGTAGAGGCATCAGTACCGAAAGCATTCACCAAATTTTGGCTTGGGATATGGAATGCACAACATCCATATTGCGGAGCACCCGCAAAATAATTTAAACTGGTAGACATACTAAGCCTCCCTCCGATTACTGTTCCGTCATTTATGGAATATTGGATCGCAAAAACAGATTCGGGACTGTTGTCGTGTCCATCCAGGAAATTAAATGCAAAATCACTATTCAAAGCATATTTACCAGAATTAATAATATCATTTGTCAAAGTTACCACCGCCTGCATTTTTGCTGCGTCAATACCTGTTACATTGTAATTATTATCTTGTGTATATGCCTGATAAAGTCTTGTTTTAGCGAGGTAGGCTTTTGCAGATAACTGATTTGCCCTTCCAGGCTCCCCAGGCTGTGTTAGTGGAAGATCTTTAATCGCTTCTTGAAAATCACCAGCAATTTTTTCCCATAAAGCATCATTTGCCATGGTGTTTGGAACTTGCAGAATCTCATCATTGCTGAGTGTTTCGTCAAACCAAGGAATGTTGCGGAACAAAACTTTGAGAAGAAAATACATATGTCCTCTGAGAAAATGCATTTCCCCTATCCGGGTTGTCCTCTTCGAGAACTGTGCATCAGTTAACCCATTCAATGCCCTTAAAGCCACATTTATTCTTCCGATGGCAGCATAAGCCCTATTCCATGTGCCGGGGAAACCAAAATTGCCAGCGCCATTGTTTGTAGAGTTAAGCAGATAAAATTGTTCATACTTATCCATCTGTTGCTGGTCGCCTATATCACCACCGCCTTTATAAGCATCATCAGAACGGACACTTCCATATTCCCACATACTGGTTATAGGTGCATCCCACCAATCATTTGCAATACCGGCGTAAGCGGCCGTTGCCAGTCCGTTAACTGCTTCAGGCGATGACAAATTGCTTTCTGATAATGCACCCTGTGGTTTGTAATCCAGGTATTTTTTACAGCCAATCGAAAAGAGGATGACTGCTGCAAAGATAAATTTCGTAATATGTTTCATAATCATTTTTTTTAATAATTAAAAGTTTGCGTTCAATCCAAAAGTAACTGCAGTAGGAACGGGCCATAAGCCGAAGGCATTGACTCGTTCAGGATCTTTGGCAGTATATTGATTGGATTTAATAGCGAATAAATTTTGACCGGAAACGTATATTCTCAATCCTTCCATTTTCAGCCTGCTGTAAATATTCTTGGGCAAATTATATCCCAGCATCACATTGCGAAGCTTGAAATAGGAAGCATTGACATAATAAAAATCAGAGGGCTTGTCTTCACCATTGGCATTTAAAATTGTTAGGGCGGGCGTTTTTGAACCGGTGTTTTGGGGTGTCCAGGCACTCAGGGTACCAGGCCCAAAATTATTTCTGACATTTACAAACGAATTGAAGAATTTGGTAGGATCAAAGCCGGTTTTGCCAGCCACGCCTGACCCGAAAATGGATAAATCGAAATCTTTATAATTGATTTCTATTCGCAAACCATATTCAAGTTTAGGTAAAGTAGTGCCAAGGAATTCCTGGTCATTGGCATCAATTTTACCATCGCCATTAAGATCCACATACCTGATTCTTCCAGGTCCCGCGCCAGGTTGTGTGGCATGTTTGTCTACGTCATCCTTACTCTGGAAGATACCATCAGTTTTATATCCAAAAATGGTGAATTGAGAATGCCCTATAATTGAATGATTCAAATCTCCCGGATAAGCAGGACGAACGTTGTCAGGCAAAGAAGTAATCACGTCCTTCCAGTGGCTTGCATTTCCCGTAATACTATATCCTAAACCCCATGAAGTGTTGTCGTGATAACTCAATACAAATTCCCACCCTTTGTTGTCTTTGTTGGCCCCATTAACCCACTGGAGTTGCCCTTCACCAAGAGCAGCTGCAACAGGAGGCTGTATTAATATATCACTGGTTTTCCTGCTAAAATAATCAAATGAACCTGTGATTTTTTCGTGCAGAAAGCCAAAGTCAAGACCGATATTGGTTTCAGTTGTCGATTCCCATTTCAGGTTGGCATTTCCTCTTTGTACCTGAACAAATCCGGAAGGGAGTGAGCCGGTATTAACTCCGTTAATATCGTAGGCCGTACCAGTGTTTAACCATAAGGGGAATTGGCTACTGCTGGTTCCATAATTTGGTTGAAGTATCGTGTATGCAGATAAATTACCTATTTCCTGGTTTCCCACTTTTCCCACACCTGCTCTTAATTTAAGATTGGATACCACATCGATATTTTTAAAAAATTCTTCATTGTTGATTCTCCAGCCCAAAGTAGCGGCAGGGAAAATACCATATGGATTATTAGTACCAAAACGTGAAGAACCATCCCGCCTGATTGTAAAGGAAGCCAGATATTTATCGGAATACCCATAGAAAACTTTTCCAAACTGAGACAACAACCGGTAACCGGTCGCCGAACCATTATTGGTTTGTGCACCTGTGCCAGCGCCCAATTGGAAATAATTAACGTCCTGTAGTGCAAAGTTGGTAGTAGCAGCCCCGAATGTCTGGAAATCATTCCGAACAGCTTCGGTACCTGCCAACAGGTTAAGCCGGTGTTTTCCTAATACCAGGTTATAGTTTAGGGTATTGGTCCAGGTAAAAGTGAGTTCTTTTGATTCCTGAAGCGCGAGACTGTTAAATGATCTCACAGGTCCTTCTGTACCAATCTGGGCAATTCTTTTTGCAAGAGCATCAGAATAATCAAAACCCAGGCTTGTGTGGAAAACCAGGTGATTTATTATTTCCAAATCGGCAAATACATTACCGTATAAAAGAACCTGTTTAGTTGTATTCCACCTGTTCAGGTATTGCATATCCACTGGGTTATTTCTGTCGGTATATCCGGCTCCTATTGGCCCACCATAGGTCCCATCAGTCTTATATAGCGGGATTGTAGGAGAAAGTGTCAAAGCAAGTTCAGGTGTGGGGGCCCCACCAACATCGGTAGTTGAATTTACCTGGGAAGTTCTGCTTAACTGGAGATTTTCACCGATTTTTAGCCTGTTGTTAAATGCGGAAGTATGCGTGTTGATACGTGCATTATACTTTTCATAATTTGTAAATACAATTAAACCGTTGTTTTTGTAATACCCCAAATCAATAACCAATCCGCTCCTAGCAGTACCTGCAGAAATAGAAAGATTATTGGATGTAATGGTAGCTTTTTTGAAAAAAGCATCCTGCCAATTAGTATTTCCAACAGGTTCAAGTGGGTCACCACCAACAAAAGGCGCGATATTTACTTTATTAAGAACAGGATTGTTATAATCACCATTCCAGTCGTAAGTATATATTTTGTTTACGAGGTTATTGGGATCAGTTTTATCGTTTACGGCAGCCCTCCATAAAGCTTCCCCTCTTTGTTCTGAATTCAATACTTTTTCCTGCCATGGTTTTTCAGTTTGAATAGTAAGGCTCGAATTTAGCTGTATCCTTATTTTTTCTTTGCCACTCGGGTCGCTGCCGTCTTTTGTGGTAATAATGATAACACCGTTAGAAGCCCTCGAACCATAAATGGAAGATGCCGATGCATCTTTCAAAACCTGTATGGATGCAATTGAATTGGTATTCAAATTAGCAAAGTCCTCATACCGTGTGGTAGGAACCCCATCAATGATATAAAGTGGGTTAGTGCTTCCCAATGTGTTGACCCCGCGTATAAGTATTCTGGGAGGTGCACCATTAGCACCCGTCGGGGAACCATCCGTCTGAATATACAAACCCGGAACCTGTCCCTGAAGGGCAAGCATCGGACTGGTAGTGGGGGAGTTTTTGATGGTGCTCAGATTAACTACCGAAACCGCTCCTGTCAAATCTACTTTTTTCTCGCTTTTATATCCCGTAACAACAACCTGTTCTAATTCATTTACTCCCTCTTCCATTTCAACAGACATGGTTTGAGTGTTGCCTGTAATTCTGACAGCTACAGATTTCATTCCTACATAGGAGAACAACAGGTTATCACCTGCCGATGCTTCAATGGAAAACTTTCCTGAAACATCAGTCAGTACGGTTTTATTTTTTGATTGAATAGAAACACCAACAAGCGGCGCCTTATCCGACTTACCGGTAACCGTGCCGGTAATGGTTTTTTGCTGAGCAAACGAGAACATTGCTAGCATTAAGAGCAGTAATAAGAAAAACAACTTTTTCATAATCGCAGTTTTAAAGTTTGAATAATTAGCAGTGGCTCTATTTTTTTAATTGTTGGTAAAAAAATCAGTTGGAATATTGAACAGCATCCCGCTTAATGAGGTCATCTATTTCTTCTGTATGATAATCAGGACAGGCGCCATTATAACTTGCTATCAAGGCGCCTGTGGCGGAAGCAAATCGTAATGCATCTGCAGGTGCTTCGTCTGATGATAATTTTGTAAGTAATGCTGCTAAAAAGGAATCCCCACTTCCTACCGTATCGGCAACTGTCACTTTATACCCCGGATGAGAATATACTATTCCACTGCAATTAAATAATGAACCATCGCCGCCTTTAGTAACCACAATATTGGGTATGCTGAATTTATCCTGCAGCACTTTGATGCGGTCAATGTCTGATTGGTATTTTGTAAACCACCCGGTTATTAATTCCAGTTCCGCCTGGTTTAATTTTAATAAATTGATCTTATTAAGGAGTAGTTCAATAATCCGCCGGTTAAAATGTGGCGCCCGGAGATTAATATCCAAGACTTTGAATTTTGCAATATCCAGCAACCTAAATAATGTATTTCGGGTAATCTCGCTGCGGGTTGCTAAACTTCCGAACACAAAATAATTGGCATGAGCAACGAGACTCTCAAAATCATCTTTCCACTCAATGTAATCCCAAGCAACTGGTTTTACTATATCATAGGTCACTTCATTATTCTCTCCGATAGAAGCGTTTACTTTTCCGGTTTCCATCGTAGTATCCAATTGAAAAAACTCAGTGGAAATATTTTTTTCCTCCATTAATTCAATGAGCTTCTTACCCCAATCGTCTGATCCAACCCTTGTGATTAAAGCCGGTTCAATACCTGTTTTTTTTAAATGATAAGCTACATTCATGGGCGCACCACCGGGTACAGTACCTGTTGGCAGAATATCCCAAAGGATTTCGCCAAAACAAACAATCGAATATTTTAAAGCAGTGCTACTCACCTTAGCCTTTTAATAATATCGTTTTAATGCAATACCAGTGTATGTTCTATTTGCTCCAATGATTTACCTCTTGTTTCGGGCATTACCTTCCATACAAAAATTAATTGTAGGCACATCATGATACAGAAGAAAAGAAATGTATTGCCTCCGCCTGCTTTTTCAGCTATGTATGGAAAAGAAAAAGCTATTGTAGCGGCCATCACCCAATGCGTAGTGCTTCCCAATGTTTGCCCTTTAGCTCTCACCTGGTTAGGAAAAATTTCTGAAATAAAAACCCAGATTACTGCGCCTTGTGAGAACGCAAAAAATGCTATGTAAATAAAAAGGAATAGAGGAACAGACCAACCATTAAAGTTTGCGGCAAAGAAAGAGTAGGAAACCATTCCTAATGTGAAAATCAGGCCGAACGAGCCGATTAGCATTAACGTTTTCCTGCCAACCCTGTCAATGAAATTCATGGCGAGTAAGGTGAATGAGAAATTAATTATACCCAAACCGACCGTAGATAATAAGGATGAACTGGTGCCAAGCCCTGTCATTTCAAATATGCGTGGTGAATAATAAATAATGGCATTAATGCCCGACACCTGGTTAAATATTGCAAAGAGTATAGCCAGCATAACAGGCGTTTTATACCTTTTCGAAAACAAAGCATCCTGCTGAAGGACTTCTTTTTCCTCTTTATCAGTCTCCGATATTTCTGTAATTATCCTGTCGGCGGTATCCGGATTTATTATTTTAAAAATCTCACGGGCTTCTTCAATTTTGCCTTTTTTCATTATCAGCCAGCGTGGGCTTTCAGGAATAAATCGTAAAAGGAAAAAGAAGACAGCAGATGGGATTGCCTGTATCCCTAACATTAATCGCCACGAATGTTCTCCTGTAAGCCCTATAAGATAATTAGATAAATAAGAAACCACAATTCCAAATACTACATTGAATTGAAAAAGGCCAACCAATTTTCCTCTTCTTTCAGCCGGAGAAATTTCAGAAATATAAATTGGTGCAGTTACCGATGAAGCGCCAACTCCCAATCCACCCAATAGACGGAAAATTAAAAAACCATACCAGTTGGTAGCAAGAGAGGTCCCCAAAGATGAGATGAGATATAAAGCTGCAATAAT
>Ga0066709_100003204_pt1 | contig 12413 bp, 13 predicted proteins | sample GraSoiAngelo_158_FD_79665 | JGI IMG/M metagenome (GOLD analysis project Ga0066709, IMG submission 79665) | Grasslands soil microbial communities from the Angelo Coastal Reserve, California, USA - 14_1009_16_30cm | ecosystem: Environmental > Terrestrial > Soil > Grasslands | place: USA... | reverse complement strand
TCGGAAGCGCGCGGGCGGATCCTGGCCGAGGACGTGATGAGCCTCACGGCGCTGCCGCCCTGGGACAACTCGGCGATGGACGGGTACGCGGTCCGGGCCGCCGACGTCGCGGCTGCCGGTGAGGCCTCGCCCGTCCTCCTCGACGTGATCGGCGAGGTCCGCGCGGGGCAGGCACCGGAGCAGGAGGTCGAGCGCGGAGCGGCGATCCGGATCGCGACCGGGGCGCCGATCCCGCCACGTGCCGACGCGGTCGTCCAGGTCGAGCTGACCACGCCGGCGGACGCCGACGGGTCACCGGCAGGGGACCGCGGCCGAGATGCGACGGGCCCGCTCCCGCCGCGCATCCTCGTTCATGCGGCGGTTGCTCGGGGGACGGCCATCCGGCGCGCCGGCGACGACCTCCCGGAGGCGACCCACATCCTCAGCGCCGGCACGCGCCTCAGCCCGGCCGTGATCGCCCTCGCCGCCGGTGCGGGCAACGAGACCCTCCGCGTCCATCGGCTGCCGAAGATCGCGATCATGGCCACCGGCGACGAGGTCCGCGCCGCCGGTCGTGACCTCGGACCGGCCGGCATCCCGGACGCGAACGGGCCGGGTCTGACGGCGCTGGCCGAGGAGGCCGGCGGGTCCGCGCTGAACTATGGGATCGCCCGCGATCGGATCGAGGACGTCCGGGCGCGGCTCCGCGCCGCCCGGGCCGGCGAGGTCGACGCGATGATCGTGTCCGGGGGCGTGTCGGTCGGGCCGTACGACGTGGTCCGCGCGGCGTTCGAGGAGATCGGCCGGATCGAGCTATGGCGCGTCGCGGTCCAGCCGGGCAAGCCATTCGTCTTCGGGGTCGTCGACCGCGGGCCCGACGACCGGACCCTGCTGTTCGGCCTGCCCGGCAACCCCGTCTCGACCTTCGTCACGTTCGAGCTGTTCGTTCGGCCCGCCATCCGCCGCCTGGCTGGGTGGCCGTCCGACCGTCTGGTCCGCTCCGTCGACCGGGGCGTCCTGCGCGACGACGTCTCGAAGGCTTCCGGCCGTCGCGCCTTCCTGCGGGTGGTCGCGGACCGGGACCCGCATGGCGCGACCGTGCGCGACGCGGACGGCCGTGTGCCGGTCCGGCTGGCCGGTGGTGGACGAGGGCAGGGGAGCCATGTCCTGTCGGCGCTGGCGATCGCCGACGCCCTCGCGATCGTCCCGGAGTCGGTCGACCGTCTCGCGGCGGGCTCGCCGGTCGACCTCTGGTGGCTCGACCGGGACTGAGTCATGCCGGCTGGCCGGCAATCGCCCCGATCGAACCCGGCAACCGCCCCGATCGAACGCGGCAACCGCGATACTGGAGGCGATGGCCAAGGACCTCCCGCCCCGAGCCGAGCGCCGCCGCCTCACCCACGTCGACCGCAGTGGCCGGCCGCGGATGGTCGACGTCTCCGAGAAGCCGTCGACCGCGCGCCGGGCAATCGCCGAAGCGACGGTTGCGGTGTCCGACGAGACGATGAGCATGGTGATCGACGGCGGTGGTCCGAAGGGCGACGTCCTCGGCGTGGCCGAGCTCGCGGGGGTCATGGGCGGGAAGCGAACGAGCGAGCTGATCCCGTTGTGCCACCCGCTCGCTCTGACCGACCTCGTCGTCGCCGTGACGCCGGATCGCGGCGGGGGCGTGCTGCGGATCCGGGCCGAGGCCGCGACGACCGGTCCGACCGGCGTCGAGATGGAGGCGCTGACCGCGGCGAGCGTCGCCGCTCTGACGATCTACGACATGGTCAAGGGGATCGAGCGGGGGGTCGAGATCCGGTCGATCCATCTCGTGTCGAAGACCGGGGGCAAGAGCGGTGAATGGTACCGGCCGGTCGAGACCGGGTCGGCGCCTGCGCCACGTCATCGGCCGGGAGCGCGCTCCGCCGGCCGGATCGGAGGCAAGCGGCGAGGACCGATCGGGTGAGCGCCTCAAGGTCGGTGGTCGCTGGGCGGCGGACGGCGCTCGTGCTGACCGCGAGCGACCGGAGCGCGGCGGGAACGCGCGACGACGACAGCGGCGCCGCCCTCGCGTCGCGCCTGGAGGGCCTCGGCTTCGCCGTCGAGCGCGACGTCGTCCCCGACGACCGCGACGCGATCGCGGCCCGGCTCCGGGACGGCGCAACGCGCCACGTCCTGGTGGTCACGACGGGTGGGACCGGCCTCACCCCGCGCGACGTCACCCCGCAGGCCACGCTGTCGGTCGTCGACTACGAAGTGCCGGGACTGGCCGAGGCGATGCGGGCCGAAGGCCGCCTCCAGACGCCGTTCGCGGCCCTCAGTCGCTCGGTCGTCGGCGTCCGAGGCAGAACGCTCATCGTCAACACGCCCGGCAGCCCGAAGGCCGCGCTCGAGTCCCTCGACGCGATCGTCCCGGTTCTCGACCACGCGCTCGAGACGCTCGCTGGCCCGTTCGATCACGCCTCGGCGGATCGCGCTTCGGACGGCGGCTAGTGTTCCCGATCTTCGGCCACGTGCCGGTCTACCCCGCGGTCTTCGTCGTGTTCTGGGGCGCGGCTGCCGTGTTCGTCATGGCGATGGCCCGCCACCTCCGCGTGTTCGTCGCGGCGAACCCGGTCCAGTCCCAGCCTCGCCCGCTCGGCGACATCCCGCGACGGTTCGTCGGGCTGGTCGAATTTGCCCTCGTCCAGACGAAGATGTTCAAGGACTGGCGCGCCGGCCTGATGCACGGCGGGATCTTCTGGGGCTTCGTGCTGCTGACGATCGGGACCGCCAACATCGTGACCGGCGGCGTCATCCAGGCGGTCCTGTCGATCCCGTTCGATGGCCTGATCTGGACGGCCGTCGCGGCGATGCAGAACGTCGTCGCGGTCATCGTCCTCGTGTCGATCCTCTGGGCGTTCGAGCGGCGGCTGATCTCGCGGCCGCGGCGACTGACTTACAACCGCGACGCGCTGGTGATCCTGTCGATGATCGGCGGGGTCGTCGCGACCGAGCTCCTCGCCCAGGTCGTCGAGTTCGCCAGGTACGGCGATCAACCAGGGGCGTTCGTTGCTGCGTTCCTCGCCGCGCCGCTCCGCGGGGCCGTGTCGCAGCCGGCGCTCGAGGTCGCGTTCGCGGCGCTGTGGTGGGCGCACATCGTCCTCGTCGCCGCGTTCCTGGTCTACCTTCCCTTCAGCAAGCACCTCCACATCGCGACGGCGTTCCCGAACATCTGGTACCGCAAGCTGGCGCCGCGGGGCGAGCTGCCGGCGATGGACCTCGAGCGCGAGGACGCGACGTTCGGGCTGCGGTCGCTGCAGGACCTCGGCTGGAAGGACCTGCTCGACGGCTTCACGTGCACCGAGTGCGGCCGATGCCAGGCCGCCTGTCCGGCGAATGCGACCGGGAAGCCGCTCAACCCGAAGGCCTTCATCATGGGGATCCGCGACATGTCGGTCGACGCCGAGCACGGCCTCGACCTCATCCCGAACAGCCCAATCGTCCGGGAGACGTACGGCCTGTCGGGCGCCGACCCAGAGCCAGCGAAGATGCAGGCCCGGATCGTCGGCGACGCGATCCCCTACGACGCGGTCTGGGACTGCGTGACCTGCGGCGCGTGCGTCGAGGCATGTCCCGTCCTGATCGAGCACGTCGACAAGATCGTCGGGCTGCGGCGGAATCTCGTCCTCGAGGAGTCGAGGTTCCCCTCGGAGCTGACAGGCGCGTTCCGGGGGATGGAGGGCCAGGGCAACCCGTGGGGTCAGCCGGCCTCGACCCGGACCGACTGGACGCGCAACCTGCCGTTCGAGGTGCCGACCGTCGCCTCGCTGGCGGCATCACCGGGCGGGCTGGACTCGCTCGAGGTCCTGTACTGGGTCGGTTGCGCCGCCGCCTTCGACGAGCGGAACAAACGGGTGGCTCGCGCGGTCGCGACCTGCCTCCAGGCCGCCGGGATCCGATTCGCGATCCTCGGGCAGGAGGAGTCGTGCACGGGCGACCCGGCGCGGCGGATGGGCAACGACTACGTCTTCCAGATGCTGGCGTCGGGCAACGTCGAGACGCTGAACCGCTACGGGATGGGGGAGCGGACGATCGTCACGGCCTGCCCGCACTGCTTCAACACGATCGGCAACGAGTACGGCCAGCTCGGCGGGTCCTTCCGGGTCGTGCATCACTCCGCCTACCTCCAGGGCCTGCTCGCGGACGGCCGCTTGCGCGTCGCCGAGGACGGCGCCGCAGCGGCGGGCTCCGTCACGTATCACGACTCGTGCTACCTCGCCCGCTACAACAACGTTGTCGCCGCGCCGCGTGACGTGCTCGGCGCGGTGCCCGGCCTGGAGCTGCTTGAGATGGACAAGAGCGGCAAGAACACGTTCTGCTGCGGCGCGGGCGGCGGCCGGATGTGGATGGAGGAGACGCGCGGGACGCGGATCAACGCGGAGCGGACGCGTCAGGCGCTGGAAACCGGTGCTTCGACCGTGGCGACCGCCTGCCCGTTCTGCATGACGATGCTGAAGGACGGCCTGAGCGACGCGATGGCGTCTGCCCAGCCGGCGAGCGGCGTCGTCAGCGCCCGCGACATCGCCGAGATCCTCGCCGACGTCATCGACTCGGCGCCGGTCGACCCGCGGAGGCGGCTGACGGTCATTCAGTAGGTGGGGTGGGAGGCCGCGCTGGGGTCTCAAGCTTCCCCGCTCGCGACTTTCTCTCGTCAGCGAACGATTGCGGCGGTCGGCGGGTCCGACTGCGCGCCGAGGCGTTCCCCGTCTGTGTCGCGCACGCTCGGACCACGGCGAGGGTTGAGCGGAGGAGTCGAGTGACGATGAGCGAAGCGGTGGTTTGACGCCAGGAAAGGGCGATCCTGTTCACTGCCGAGAGAATGTCGTCTACGCCGGCTGGTCGGGAAGCGCTCCGCCTCGCAGGCCATCTCGGCGTCGTCATCAGCGACGCACGGCGGACGAGACACTGGACGCTTCGGGACCTGTCGGAGCGCTGCGGCCTCGCGGTTTCGTCGATGCACGCAATCGAGCACGGTCGACCGGCGTCGCTCTCGAGCTACGCGGCAATCGCCGCCGCATTGGGTCTCGACTTTCGACTTGACCTCGCCGACCCGCGAGTGCGTGCCCACTCGGTGCGAGGCGACGATCCTGTTCACGCGGCGATGGGCGAGGTCCTCGCGCGACGGATGCCGACCGAACGAGTTCAGGTGGCGATCGACGAGCCGTTCCAGCACTACCAATTCGCCGGCCGCGCCGATGTCCTCGCCTGGGATCCGGGACGTCGGGCGTTGCTGCACGTCGAGAACAGGACGCGGTTCCCGAATGTCCAGGAAGCGATGTGCTCCTATAACGTCAAGCGCCGATACCTGCCCGGTGTGCTTGCCGATCGGTGGGGGGTGCGAGGCGGATTCCGGAGCGTGACCCACGTCCTGGCCGGCATCTGGTCCGCGGAGGTTCTCCACGTTGCGAGGCTCCGGTCGGCGACGTTGCGAGCGGTTTGCCCTGATGGCATCGACGGATTCGAGGCGTGGTGGTCGGGATCGCCACCGGGCCATGGCGACCCGACGAGCACCTTCATCCTGCTCGACCCCATGGCAGTCGGTGGGGGCCGACGACGTCCCTTCGTGGGGCTCGATGAGGCGTTGGATCCGTCGCTGCCCGCGAGATACCGAGGCTACGCGGATGCTGCGGAAGCGCTGCGTCGGAGCGGCCTCGCCTGAGGCGTTGACTGGCGGATTTCCCTCCTGGCCGAACGACTCCTGAGGTTTCGTCCCGATTCCAGGCGCTCAATCGGTCCCCGGAGGGTCTGGCGAGAGAACGTCGCGCAGCCGGTCGAGCGGGGACCGAGCGTCGCTCAGCCCGGGAGTTTCCGCTTGCAGCTGATGCAGTTGCGGTCTGTCCAGAGATTGAACATCCCGCAGTAGGGGCAGCGCTTCTCACCCTCCGTCGACGTCCCGTACGGGCTCTCCTTCGAGCGCGCGTCCCGCTCGAGCCGCTGCCGGCGAAGGATGATGTACGTGGCCCCGATCCCGATCGCAACTGCCGCGATCAGCAGGAGCAGCTCGTTGATCAGGGTCATGACGGTCCTCGATGGCTGGAACGGGCCCCCGGTCGGCCGTTCGCCACGTGGCCGAAGCCTACGCCGAAGCGTCACGGGGTGCTCACGACGCCCTGTCGACCGACGACCCCGCCCGGCGAGGGCCGGGCGAGGCCGGGCGAGGGCAGCCGGGCCGACTGCTACGATCGGCGCGATGGCTCGCGCGACGCCGCCACTGGAGTCCGATCCGCCGCCCGGCGCGACCCCCGCCACCACCGCGACCCCCGCCACCGCCGCGACCCCCGCCACCGCCGCGACCCCGGCCACCGCCGCGACGCTCGCCACCCGCCCGCCGACCTATCGGCTGACCGAGGACCAGGCTGCGCTGCGCGACGCCGTCAAGGTCCTCGCCGACGAGCGCATCGCGCCGCGGGCCGCCGAAATCGACCGGACCGCAGAATTCCCGTGGGACGTCAAGGAGCTCCTGGCGAGCCACGACATCCTCGCGATTCCCTATCCCGAGCGGTACGGAGGCCTCGGCGGCGACCTCCTGACCGTCTGCCTCGCCGTCGAGCAGATCAGCCGCGTCTGCGCGACCAGCGGCCTGATCGTCGCCGTCCAGGAGCTCGCCAGCCTCCCGCTCCTCCTCGCCGGCAGCGACGAGCAGAAGGAGCGATGGTTCCCGGACCTCGCAACGGGCAAGCTCCTGATCGCGTTCGCGTTGACGGAGGCCGAGGCCGGCAGTGACGTCGCGGCCGCCCGGACCCGGGCCCGGCGGGACGAGGCGACCGGCGACTGGATCATCGACGGCTCCAAGCGGTTCATCAGCCAGGGCAGCGTCGCCGACCTGATCACCGTGTTCGCTGTGACGGACGACACCCAGGGCACGCCGCGCCACAAGCGGCTGTCGTGCTTCATCGTCGAGAAGGACATGCCCGGCTTCGCCGTCGAGCGGATCGAGCACAAGATGGGCATCCGCGGCTCGCCGACCGCGGAGCTGAGCTTCAAGGGTGTGCGGGTCCCGGACGCCAACCGGATCGGTGACGTCGGCCGGGGATTCGAGCTGGCAATGCGGACGCTCGACCGCAGCCGGCCCGGGATCGCGGCGCAGGCCGTCGGCATCGCCCAGGGTGCGCTCGAGGTCGCCGCGGCCTACGCCCGCGATCGGAAGCAGTTCGGGCAGCCGATCGCCGACTTCCAGATGGTCGGCGCGATGCTCGCCGACATGGATGCCCAGACCGAGGCCGCGCGGCAGCTCCTGTACAAGGCCTGCACCGAGATCGACGCCGGAGCGCCCGACGCGGGACGCTGGTCGGCGATGTGTAAACTCGTCGCCGGTGACACCGCGATGCGGGTGACGACGGATGCCGTCCAGGTGCTCGGCGGGTACGGCTACATCGACGAGTTCCCGGTCGAGCGGATGATGCGCGACGCCAAGATCACCCAGCTCTACGAGGGAACCCAGCAGATCCAGCGACTCGTGATCGCCCGAGCGCTCACCGCCCGCCGCTGAGACCCCACTGCTGACCCTGCAATCGCTGAACCGCCTGCTGCCCACCGCCGCCGACCATCCAACGGAGGCCGCCCGCCCGTGCGAATCGTCGTCCTCGTGAAGCCCGTCCCGGACACGGCGTCCGGGGGCGAGCGACTTCGGCCGGATGACTTCCGTTTGGACCGCGCCGCGGTCCCTGCCGTCGTCAACGCGAACGACGAGTACGCCCTCGAAGCCGCGCTCAAGCTGACCGAGGCGCACGGCGGCGAGGTCGCGATGCTGACGATGGCCGGTCCGACCGCCCCGGAGACGATGCGCAAGGCGCTCGCGATGGGTGCGGCCAGCGGGACCCTCGTGACCGATGATTCCCTCGGCGGCTCCGACATCGTCTCGACGACGCGCGTCCTGGCCGCCGCGCTGAAGGACCTGGAGTACGACCTCGTCTTCGCCGGCGCCGACACGTCGGACGGCGGCGGCGGCGTCGTTCCAGCCGGCGTGGCCGCGCTCGTCGGTCTGCCGTACCTGTCATACGCAGCCAGGATCGAGCCGAACCTGGAGAAGAGGCAGGTCCGCGTCCACCGGATCAGCCCGACCGGCTACGACGTCCTCGAGGCGCCGATGCCAGCCCTCATCGTCGCGACCCAGGCGCTCGGCGAGCCGCGCTACCCGTCGCTGAAGGGGATCATGGCCGCCCGCTCGAAGACGATCGAGACGACCGGGCTTCCGGCGGACGCCGCGCTCGACGGAGGCGCGCCCGGCCGCGATTCGTCGACCACCGCCGTCCTCACCACCGAGGCGCCCCCGCCGCGGGCGGCCACGAGGGTTATCCGCGATCCGGCCGACGAAGCCGCCCGCCAGGTCGTCGCGTTCCTCGCCGAGCGGAGGATCATCTGATGGCGGCGACCGGCCCGGCAGGCGCCATCTGGGTGCACGGCGAGTCCGCGCCCGACGGGAGCCTCGCCCGGATCAGCACCGAGGTCGCCACGCTCGCCCGGACACTCGGGGAGGAAGCCGGCTGCGAGGTGGTGGGGATCGTCGTCGGCGCCGATCCGAGCGCTGCGGCGGCCGAGCTCGCCACGTACGTCCCGCGCGTCCTCGCGATCAGCGAGCCCGCGACCGCCGATCACGCCGCGGGCACGATCGTCGGCCAGCGGCTCGCGGCGCTGATCGACCGGGACAAGCCGGCGTACCTCTTCGCGGGTGCCGGGCCGGAAGGCCGCGACGTCGCCGGTGTCGTGTCGGCGCTCACCGGTCTGGGCATCCTCGTGAACGCGACCGCGGTCCGCTGGGACGACGGCCCGGTCGTCGAGATGAGCGTGTTCGGCGGCAAGCTGAACACGACGAGCCGCTTCGCCGGCGAGGCCGGGATCGTCACCGTCCGGCCGAACGTCGTCTCGGCTGAGCCGGCGAGCGCGACCGGCACCGTGGAGCCGACCGACGCGCCCGGCGAGCTCCGGCTGCCCCAGGTCGAGATCGTCGATCGCGTCGAGGCCGCCACGACGGCCGCCCCGATCGAGGAGGCCCGGATCATCGTCTCGGGTGGCCGCGGCGTTGGCGGCCCGGAGGGCTTCAAGCTCGTCGAGGAGATCGCCGAGGCGCTCGGCGGCGCCGTCGGGGCGACGCGCGCGGCGGTCGACGCCGGCTGGATCCCGTATGCCCAGCAGATCGGGCAAACGGGCAAGATCGTCAAGCCCGCGCTGTACCTCGCCCTCGGGATCTCGGGCGCGATCCAGCACAAGGTCGGGATGCAGACCGCCGAGACGATCGTCGCGGTGAACCGCGACCCGGACGCGCCGATCGCGGACTTCGCCGATCTCGTCGTGATCGGCGACCTGTTCGAGGTCGGACCCGCGCTCCTGGCGGCGCTCCGCGCCCGCGCCGGCTGAGACCCGGCGCGAACGGGGACGGGCGGGGCGGAGGGCACCGGAAGCGATGGAGCTGCTGCTCGTCCTGCCGCTGTTTGCGTTCCTTATCCTCCTCACCCTGTTCATCCTGGTCCTTCGGCGGGCCGGCCGGTTCATCGCCCGGACGCGCGACGTCGAGCGGTTCCGGCGGCAGGTCCGCGACCTCGCCGGCCGCATCGAGCGATCGCTCGGCGAGATCTGCGCTCGCGTCGACGAGCTCCGCCGCGGGCAGCTCGGCGCGGACGCCCTGGCCGACGACCTCTCGGCCTCGCTCGATGCCGTCGGCCGATATGCCGACGAGGCACGCGGCCTGCGACCGCCGACCGACGCACGCCGGATCCGCGACGAGATCGTCGGGGAGCTCGAGCGGGCGGCCCGGGCCCTCGAGATGATCGAGCACGGCCGATCGATCCAGGCCTCGGCCCGCTCCGGCGGGCGCGAGGTCGAGGCGCAGACGTCGATCAAGCGCGGCTACCTCAACGTGCTCCACGCCCGCGAGGCGATCAACCACCAGGCCGAGCTGGCGCGGGTCGTCGGAGTCCGCGACGACGCCGGGCTGGAGCGCCCGCTGCCGTAGGTCGAAGGGCCAGGTCGGGAGGCGCCGCACGGTCCATCGGCCCGCTATGTAGTGGTATCATCCGGCGACACCACAAGCGGTTGTGGTGCGACCGTCAGGAGCCTCGATGCGCTGTCCACACTGCGGAGCCCGCGAGACGCGGGTCGTCGACTCGCGCGACCTCGACGATTCCGCGACCATCCGCCGCCGCCGGGAATGCACCGCCTGCACGACGCGGTTCACGACCTACGAGCGGGTCGAGGCCGCCCGTCTCGTCGTGGTCAAGCGCGACGGCGCCCGCCAGGAGTTCGACCGCGAGAAGTTCGCCGCCGGGCTCCGCAAGGCGCTGACCCGTCGACCGGTCGCGGACGATGCCGCCGAGCGGGCCGCCGATGAGATCGAGGCCGAGCTCCGTTCGCAAGGCTCGACCGAGGTCGCCTCGTCGCACGTCGGCGCGCTCGCGATGGAGAAGCTGCGGGAGCTCGACCAGATCGCCTACATCCGGTTCGCCAGCGTCTACCAGAGCTTCGACGACCTCGAGGACCTGAAGCGCGAGGTCGACTCGCTGTACGCGGAGCGGGACTCCACGGACGACGGCTTCGGCAAGCACGGGAAGTGATCCGCGCGGCATGAGCGTCCTGTCCGACCGCGACATCCGGACCGCGCTCGAGAGCGGCGAGATCGCGATCCGGCCGTACGACCCGGTCGATCTCCAGCCGTCCTCCGTCGACCTTCACCTCGACCGCGCGTTCCGGGTCTTCCGGAACAACCGCTATGCCTACATCGACGTGCGGTCGCCGCAGCCCGACCTGACCGAGCTCCTGCGGGTTGCCGACGACGAGCCGTTCATCCTTCACCCCGGCGAGTTCGTCCTCGGCCAGACGCTCGAATGGGTCGAGCTGCCGAACGATCTCGTGGCCCGCCTGGAGGGAAAGAGCTCCCTCGGGCGGCTTGGATTGCTCATCCACTCGACAGCGGGGTATGTCGACCCCGGCTGGAAGGGCAACCTGACCCTCGAGCTGTCGAACGTCGCCAACCTGCCGATCGCGCTGTACTTCGGGATGAAGATCGGCCAGATCTCGTTCTTCAAGATGAGCTCGGCCGTCGATCGGCCGTACGGATCGCCGGAGCTCGGCTCCAAGTACCAGGGCCAGTCGGAGCCGACCGCCTCGGCCTTCCACCGCGACTTCTCGCGGCGCAGCTGACAGGCGCCACGGCGTGAAGCTCGTCGCGCCGTCGCCGCTCGTCGTCCTCGGGATCGGCGCCGTCGTCGCCTTCGTCAACATCGCGACGATCCGGCCGCCGGAGGGCGCCAATCCGGCCGCGTACCTGATCGGCTATCTCGCGACGCCGATCGTCATCGGGATCCTGTACTGGGTGTGGTGGCGCCGCCGCCACCCGCCTGACGCGTCTTGACCGGACCGAACGACGCCGTCGACTGGCGACGCGACCTTGGCGGCGGGACGACCGTCGCCCTCGTCCGAGCCGGCACCTTCCGGTCGGATGCCGGAGCCCTGTTCGGGCCCGTGCCGCGGTCGTTGTGGAACCGCTGGGTCAGCAACGAGATCGACGCCGAGAACCGTCTGCTCCAGGCGCTCAATTGCCTCTTGATCGAAACGCCCGCTGGTCGCGTCCTCGTCGAGACCGGGATCGGCGACCGGCTCGACGACAAGACCCGGGCGATGCGCGGCTACGAGGGCGCGTGGATCGAGCCGGCCCTGCGGACGGCCAGCTTCGACCCCATGTCTGTCGACATCGTCGCGATGAGCCACCTCCACTTCGACCATGCCGGCGGGCTGCTCCGCCGCGACGGGTCGCGGGCGTTCCCCCGCGCGACCATCGTCGCCCAACGCGCCGAGTGGGAGATCGCCCTCGGCGACAACCCGCGGCTCGTCGCGAGCTACGTCCAGCCGGAGCTCCGGCTCGTCCGCGACTGGGGCGCGGAAGGCTGGGCCGACGGGGAGCACGAGGTGCTGTCCGGCGTTTCGGTCGTCCCCACCGGCGGCCACTCGGCCGGGCACCAGGCGATCGTCGTCCGCGCGGCCGGCGCGCCGCCGCTGGCCTTCTTCGGCGACCTGTGCATGCGTCCTTGGAGCGCCAACCCGCGCTGGGTCACCGCCTTCGACGACTTCCCGCTGACGTCGGTCGAGGTCAAGGCGTCGCTCTTCGCCCAGGCCGCCGACGAGCGCTGGACGATCGTGCTCTCGCACGAGCTGGGCCACCCGGTCGGGCGACTCGTCCGCGACCGGGACCGCTTCGCCTACGAGCCGGCCTGAGGCGTCAGCCCGACGAGGCCGAGGCGGCCGGGGATGAGGACGGCCCGATCGTCGACAGGATCGCCTCGATCTGTGCTGTTGCCGCGGCGGCATTGAGCGGGGCGAGGACGAGCGAGCGGACGGCCCCCTCCGGCCCGATGAAGACCGAGGTCGGCAGGCCGCGCGGGCCGTAGGCCCGGAAGATGTCGCCGGTGACGTCGGCC
>Ga0066709_100003203_pt1 | contig 12414 bp, 8 predicted proteins | sample GraSoiAngelo_158_FD_79665 | JGI IMG/M metagenome (GOLD analysis project Ga0066709, IMG submission 79665) | Grasslands soil microbial communities from the Angelo Coastal Reserve, California, USA - 14_1009_16_30cm | ecosystem: Environmental > Terrestrial > Soil > Grasslands | place: USA... | reverse complement strand
TTTTTGGAGGACGCGGTGAGCCGACAGGTGATCCGAAAAGGGCTGCTCGTCCTCGCTCTCTCCCTCGGTATCTGCCTGCTTCTCTCATCCGTCGCAGCTCTCGCCCACGAGGCGTGGGTGCTCAGCCCCGAGGAGATGGAGAAGTTGAACGCAGAGCCGCTGCCCCCGATCTTCATGCGCCTCAACGCCATCAACGTGTCGATGTACCTCGGCACGCTCCTCGTCCTGGTGGGATGGATCTCGCTCAACTACACCGGAGCTCGCGAGCTCTTTCCCGACCTGCAGGTTCGGCTGGCTTCCTACGGGGGATACGCGTCGCTGGGGCTCCGGATCGCGCTCTTCATCCTTTTGGGCATGGCGGGCACGGGGCTGGGGCCCCGACACGGCACCCACCTGTTCGAGGCGCCGACCCTGGCCGCCCCGGATCTCGAGTTGCGGCTCCTGGGGCCAGGCTGGGAATGGATTGCCTGGGTCGAGATTGTGCTGGCCCTCTGTTTCCTGCTGGGCATTTACGTGCGCTCGGCGGCGGCCGTCCTCCTCGGGCTCGCGATCGTGGGCCTGTTCACCTTCGGGCCGCGGATGTTCGACTATCTCGGGTTGATCGGCGGGGCCGGAGTATACCTCGTGATGCAAGGCGCCGGCTCCTACTACGTGCCGATGCCGTCGATTGCCGGGACCGCGACGATCCACGCCTGGCTGGAGAGCCAGCCCCGCTCGCGCGCCCAGTTCCTCCTGCAGCTGCTGGCAGGCTTCAACCTCGCGTACCTCGGCGTCTACTGGAAAGGATTCCAGGCGAACTCCATGCTGGCGATCCTCCAGATCCACCACGTGCCGACGTTCGGGATACAGCCACCGACCTTCGTTCTCTGGATGGCTCTGGTCGAGACCCTGTCTGGACTTCTCATCATGGCCGGAGTCTTGATGCGCTTTCTGTCTGTGATCCTCTTTGCGTCCTTCGTCTTCTTCAGCGCTCTCCTGGGGGAGAGCGTCTTCGGGCACATCATTTTCTACGGACTGCTCGTCTCCTTCATCACCAACGGCGACGGACGCTGGCGCCGCCCCGTGGCCGTCGACAAGCCGGGCCGCATCGTGATCGCGGGCGCGAGCTTTGCCGGCGTCCACGCCGCTATGAGGCTCGAGCGTCTCCTTGGGGAGTACACGAACGTCACAGTGACCCTCGTCCACAACGAGAGCTATTTCCTCTTCCAGCCGCTGCTCCCCGAGGTGGTCGGCGGCCGTGTCCAGCCCGGAAGTATCGTGAATTCTATACGACGCCTCTGCCCGCGGACCCAGTTGCTCCAGGGGGAGATCACGTCGATCGACCACGCCGCGCGGCAGGTCCGCCTCCGCCTCGTGTCGGGAGAGAACCTGGCCGTCGACTACGACGAGCTTGTCATCGCTCTCGATCCCGACGCGGACTTCAGCGGCGCCCCCGGTCTGCTCGAGCGCGCCCTGCCGATGATGTCGATCGGCGACGCGCTCTTCCTCCGGCAGCAGGTCCTGGAGCGCATGGGCGAGGCGGAGCTGCTCGCCGACCCCTCCAAGCGGCAGGCTCTCCTGACGTTCTCCGTGGTTGGTGGGGAGCTCCGGGGTTCGGCGACGGCGGCCGAGATCCGTGCGCTCATCAAGTCGGCCCTGGTCTCTTATTCAGGAGTCAGGACGAACGAGCCGCGCATCCTGCTCTTCGAGGAGAGAGTCCAGATCCTTCCCCGGTTCGGCCCGGCGATCGGCGCGGCGGCGCGCCGCCAACTCGAAAGGCTCGGGGTCGAGATCTTCACCGCCACCCGGGTCACCGCGGTGACCCCCGAGGATGTCGTGCTCTCGTCCGGACAGAGGATGCCTTGTCGCACGGTCGTGGCGGCCTCGGTGTCCGCGTCGCGCATCGTCGCCGCGCTGCCGTGGGCGGGTCCGGACGGACGACTGCCTGTCGACGAGTTCCTGCGGGTCCGGGGAGCGCGGAACGTTCTCGCCACGGGCGAGAGCGCGGAGACCGGGGCGCGGATGCCCCTCACGGCCCGCCGGGAGATCAAAATGGGACGGCGCGCCGCGTACAACGCCCTCGCGCTGCACCGTGGTTACAAGCTTCTCCGTTGGTCGGAGAAGAGGCCGCGCATCTCGCTCGCCGCACTCGGCCGCTACGCCACGATCGCCAGCGCTCTCGGGATCCAGTTCCGCGGCCTCCCCGCGTGGATTCTCTCGCGCGCCTCCTGCCTGCTCACGCTGCCGGGGCTCGAGCGCAACCTGCGGGTCCTGGTTGATTGGATCCTGGACATTCCCTTCCGGAACGACATCGTGGTGCTGGCTCCCCAGCAGACCTGCAAGCTCGGGCGGGCGCATTATGAACCAGGTGATGAGGTCGTTCACCAGGGCGAGCGAGGGGAGTGTGCCTACGTGATTATGGACGGCGAGGTGGAGGTGCTGAGACTTGTCAACGGTGGCTGGCAGCAGATCGGGCGACTCAAGTCGGGAGAGTGCTTTGGGGAGATTGCCCTTCTGGCCGACGTCCCCCGCACGGCGACCGTGAGATGCATGACGCCGGTGGAGCTGGTCGTCCTGCCCCGTGACCAGTTCACGACCCTGGCTGCGGGCTATCGCGATCTGGGGACCGCGCTCAAGACAAGGATGACGGAGCGAATGTTTCAAATTCAACACCTCGTTCCGTCGAAGGGGATGACCGACTTGACGTGATGTTCATGGCATCCGGGCACGGGTGGTCGAGCCCAGGGGCCTAGCAACTCCGCAGAGCTCTATACGAGCTTCTCAGACGTCCGACAGCACGTCATCGAGATCGTGAAGGATCGTCATTCTCCGGGGAGGAGTCAATGATGAACCAGAAGCCCACACGGGTTCTCATCGTCGGCGGGGGCTTCGGCGGCGTCTACACGGCCATGACGCTCGAAAAGCTCCTGAGAAAGGACCCGAGCGTCGAGGTGGGGCTGATCAGCAAGGAAAACTACCTGGTGTTTCAGCCGATGCTGCCAGAGGTCATTTCGGGAAGTATCGGGATCCTCGACACGATCACGCCGATCCGCCGGCTCTGCCCCAATACCAACCTCTATACGCGGGAGGTGGAGTCGATCGACCTCAGGACCAAGACCGTGACGACCAGCGCGGGCGTTCGGCCCCGACCGTCTCAGCTCGAGTACGATCACCTCGTCATCGCGGTCGGGAACATCACGAGCCTCGTCGGCCAGCCGGGGCTGGCCGAGCATGCGCTGCCCTTCAAGTATCTCGGCGATGCGCTGCTGTTGCGCAATCACCTCATTCACACCCTCGAGGAAGCCGATATCGAATCGGACTCCGAGCTCCGCCGCGCGCTGCTGACGTTCGTCGTCGCCGGCGGCGGATTCTCCGGTGTGGAAGCGGTCGCGGAGCTGAACGACTTCGTCCGTGCCGTCGCCCGGAGCTTTCGGCGCATCAACCCCGCCGAGATCCACGTTGTCCTGCTACATGCCGGGCCGCTCATCCTGCCGGAGCTGCCGGAGAACCTCGCCCGGTTCGCCCAGCGGCTGCTCCGGCGCCGGGGTGTCGACATCCGCCTCGACACCCGTCTGGCCGGGGCGACGTCCGAATCTGCCCTCCTGGAAGGAGGCGACAAGATCCCCACCAAAACCCTCGTGAGCACGGTTCCCGGCGCGCCCAACCCGCTGGTTGCCGGGCTCCCGTGCAAGAAAGAGCGTGGGCGGATCGTGGTCGACGAGCACCTCGAGGTGCTCGACTACCCGGGCGTGTGGGCGGTCGGCGACTGTGCCTGGGTCGTGGACCACAAGACCGGACAGCCCTGTCCCCCGACCGCCCAGCACGCCACCCGGGAGGCCGCGTGCCTGGCCAAGAACCTCGTCGCCACCCTGCGGGGAGGACCAAAGCGACCGTTCGCGTTCCAGGCGTTTGGAAAGCTCGCGGCACTCGGACATCGGTCCGCCGTCGCCGACGTGGGCGGCGTCAAGCTCTCCGGCTTTATCGCCTGGCTGCTATGGCGCGCGATCTATCTGATGAAGATGCCAGGCTTCGACCGCAAGCTCCGGGTCTCGACGGACTGGTTCCTCGATCTGGTGCTGCCACCCGACATCGTCCAGCTCAAGACCGAAAAAACTGCGGGATTCCGCCGAGAGCACTTCGAGCCGAACGAGACCATCTTCCGTCAAGGAGACCGCGGCGATCGGCTCTATATCGTCGTCGACGGCGTCGTGGAGATGGTCAAGAAAGAGCCCGGCCAGGACGAGCGGGTCCTGGCGCGTCTCGGATCGGGCGAGTGTTTCGGGGAGATGGCATTGGTGAGTGACAGCCTGCGGATGGCCACGGCCCGGAGTGTCACCAGCGTCAATCTGTTCACCGTGGACCGGCACGGCTTTAGCGCGCTCTTCGCCTACCACCCGCCGCTCCGCCGGATGTTCCAACAACTCATCGAGCAGCGACGTCGCCCGGCCGATAGCGGGGAGGGGCCCGCGCTGGGCCGGGAGACACCCGGAGCGGGCCTGTTCATCGTGGCCCGGGAGCAGAAGAAGATGTACGAGGATCTGAGCCGGGCGATCTCGGCCGGCGATGGCGTTCGGGTGATCCTGGATCGACGGTCGGGGGAACGGCGCCAGCAGGCCGAGAAGGTCGCCTCGGAGCGGCGCCGCGGGCAGCGCCGCTCGCATCCGGAGGTCGACACCGCGGTCCGGTCCCATGGTTACGCCTACCTCGCCCAGGGGTAACGTCTACGGCGGAGAGGGCTTCATCACCCCCGCCGAGGGTCTTAACACGAGAGATGGGCGCCGGTCGCGACGAGGGCGGCGCCCAGGAGGGGCGCTCTCGGGTTGAGCGCGACCTGCACCGGAATCGATTCCATCAGCGGGGCGAAGCGTCCCTTGTCGCGGAACGCCTCGATGAAACTGCCGTCGGAAAGCTTGGCTCGGAGCTTGGGCGCGATGCCGCCGCCGACGTAGACGCCTCCGACGGCGAGCGCCTTGAGCGCGAGATTTCCAGCCTCGGCGCCGTAGATCGACGCGAAGAGGTCGAGCGCCTCGACGCAGAGCGGGTGCTCGCCGGCAAGGCCGACTTCCGAGACGAGGGCGTTGCGGTCGCCGCTTTCCATCCGATTCCTGAGCCACCGAGGCTCCGGCGTCCCACTCGTGTCCCTCAGGAAAGCGTAGATGTTGAAGAGCCCCGGCCCCGAGAGCACGCGCTCGTAGCTCACGTGACCGAACTCACGACGGAGGTAGCTCAGCAGCTCGGTCTCGCGGTCGGTGCGGGGCGCGAAGTCGGCGTGGCCGCCCTCCGACGCAACCACGCAGTGACGCGAGCCGTCCCAGACGATGAGCGCCTCCCCGAGACCGGTGCCGGCGGCGATCAGCACCATGGTCCCCGTCCGCCGGGTGCCGCCCTGGAGCGGCCCCAGCTCCGACGCTGGCAAGTGCATCACGCCCCAGGCGGCCGCCTCCAGGTCGTTGAGGAGCTTCGCGTGGGGTGTCGGAATAGCCTTCATCAAGGTCTTTTCGTCGACGATCCAGGGGAGATTGGTCGTCGTACAACGCCCGTCGATGACGGCGCCCGCCACGCCGAAGCAGGCGGCGGTGATCTTCGGCGCGGGCGCGGCGTCGAGCCAGTGGCGAATGATCGCCTCGAGGCTCGGGAACGGACGGCTCGGGTGCGTGACTTCACCCACAAGCTTGAGGCCACCGGGCTGTTCTTCGAACAGCGCCAGCACCGTCTTCGTGCCACCGACGTCGCCGGCGAGGATCATCGGCGTCAGCTGGCGTAGATGTCCATGATGGTCTTCAGGAACTTGAGCGCATCGGGCTTCTTCCGCTGGAACGAGTTGCGGCCGATGATCGAGCCGAACCCCCCGCCGTCGCGGATCGCGTGGATCTCGTCGAAGACCGCCTCGTCCCGCTCCTGCGTGGGGCCGCCCGAGAAGATGACCACGCGGCGCCCGTCGAAGGTCGACTGCACCACGTGGCGGACGCGTTCGGTGAGCGTCCCGATCGGAATCCGTTCCTTCTCGTAGACCTTCTTGGCGGCGTCCTGCTCGACGTGGGCGGAGGGGAGCTTCACCTTGACGATGTGCGCGCCGAGCTGCGCGGCGATGTGCGCCGCGTACGCGGTCACGTCGATGGCCGTCTCGCCCGGCTTGGAGAGCGCCGAACCGCGCGGGTACGACCAGATGACCACGACGAGCCCGTAACGCTTGGCCTCCTCAGCGAGGGCCCGGATCTGGCCGTACATCTCGAGCCGGTGCATCGATCCTGGGTAGATCGTGAACCCGATGCCAACGCATCCCAGACGGAGCGCGTCGGTGACACTTCCCGTCAGCGCCTGGGTCGGGTCCTGCTCCTCGATCAACACATCGTGATCGTTCAGCTTGAGGATCAGCGGGATCTCGCCGGCGAAGTCGCGGGCGCCGGCTTCGAGAAAGCCGAGCGGCGCCGCATAGGCGCTGCATCCCGACTCGATCGCCAGCTCGAAGTGGTAGCGCGGGTCATAGGCTGGCGGGTTCTGGGCGAAGCTTCGCGCCGGTCCGTGCTCGAAGCCCTGGTCCACGGGCAGAATGACCATCCGCCCCGTGCCCGCCAGGGTGCCGTGATTCAGCATTCGGGCGAGGTTCGTCAGGGTGCCAGGGTTGTCGGCGCCGTACCAGCCAAGGATCTCTCGGATCCGTTCGCTCATGGGAGCACCTCACATTCCTTAGCGGCGGCCCGCCACGAACTCCTCCGCCATCGTCACGTCCTCCCGGCTTCCGATGAGAAGCGGGGTCCGCTGGTGCGGAGAGGCGGGGTGAATGTCCTGGATTCGTTCGTGTCCTGTGCTGGCCTTCCCGCCGGCCTGCTCAGCGACGAACGCCATCGGCGCGCCCTCGTACTGGAGCCGGAGCTTTCCGGTCGCCTTGCCGTCGGCGCTCACCTCCGCGGGGTAGAGGAAGATACCGCCCTCGAGAAGCGTGCGATGCACATCCGCGACCATCGAGCCGACGTAGCGCCCGGTGTAAGGGCGCCCGGTCGCGGGGTCCCGTGCGCGCAGGTAGTCGATGTATCCGAGGATCCCGGCCTGCCAGACCGGCGCGTGCGCGTCATTCACGCTGTAGATGTGCCCACGGCTCGGAATCTGAATCTTCCGATGCGAGCAGACGAACTCGCCGATCGTCGCCTCGAGGGTGAAGGCGTGAACGCCGTTCCCGGCCGTGTAGACCAACACCGTGCTCGGCCCGTACATCACGTAGCCCGCCGCCACCTGCGCCGACCCCGGCTGCATGGCGTCCACGGCGACGTGATCGATGCCCGGCTGGCGCCGCCGGCGGATCGAGAAGATCGTCCCCACGATGCCGTTCACGTCCAGGTTCGACGACCCGTCCACAGGATCGAAGCACACGACATACTTGCCCTGGGCGCAGCGTTCGGCGAGGTGGAGCGGCGCGTCCATCTCCTCGGAGACCATGGTGCACACGAGGCCACTGGCCTCGAGCACCTTGACCATCACCTCGTTTGCCCAGACGTCGAGCTTCTTGACGACCTCGCCCTGCACGTTCACGGCGCCCGTCGTACCGAGGCGGCCGACGAGGCTGGCCCGGGCGAGCTCGCGCGCGACGAGCTTGCCGGCCACGGCGATCTGGTCGAGCACGAGGGCCAGATCGCCGATCCCGCCGGCCTCCGTCCGCAGGTGCTGCGCTAGCCGCAAGGCGATCTCGTTCATCGGCAACCCTCCCGCGCGAGCTCGCTGGCCGCCGCCCGATCGGCGAGCCAGGCGAGCCGCCCGGCCACCGGGTTGAGGAGCTGCGACGGCCGCCGCTCGGGGTCGTGGGGCCCGTCGAGCACATCCTTCAGCGCCGGCGCCTTCTCGGCCCCCGTGACGATCACTCGGATCTCTCGGGCCCGGTTGATGATCGGGAACGTGAGCGTGATCCGCTCGGCCTGGAGCTTCGGGACGTAATTCCGCACGACGTGGCGGCGCTCCTCGCGGAGCGCCTCGGTGTAGGGAAAGAGCGAAGCGGTATGCCCGTCCGCCCCCATACCGAGGAGGATCAGATCGAGCGTCGGCGGCAGACCGTCGGGGGTCGCGCCGAGGATCCTGGCGATTTCGATCTGATAGTCGCGGGCCGCCTGCTCGCGGTCCGGCCGTTCGGCCTGGATCCGGTGCACCTGTGCCGGCCGCAGGCCCAGTTTGGCGAGGCACGCGGCCGCAGCCATCCCGTAGTTCGAGTCCGGGTGATCGGGTGAGACGGCGCGTTCATCCCCCCAAAAGAACTCGACCCGTGTCCACTCGACCTGATCGCGATGCTCGTGGTCGGCGAGGAGCTGGTAGACGCGGCGCGGTGTGGAGCCTCCCGCCAGCGCCACCGCGAACCGCCCGCGAGCCGCGACGGCCTGCCGGCCGAGATCGATGAGCTCATGCGCGGCCGCCCGGCTCAGGGCCTCGGCGTCGGGGAACACGCGAACGTCGCTCATGGCGGCGTCACAGAACGGTCTCGGCCATAGTGCGCGCGAGCGCGACGCTCGACTCGAAGAGTCGGTCCCGCGCGAGATCGGGAAGCTGGCGGGCCACCAGCTGACCGCGGGTGTGCACTGGCCCGGTGAGCCAGAGCGTTCGATCGGCGAGCCCGTCGGCGAAGACGCTCACCCGTCCGGGCGCCTCCCGCTCGAACCGGAAGGTGACGGGCCGCGCGTTCACCCTGGTGACGATCCGAATCGTCCGCAGATCGGTCTCGCCCTCGGGATGACGCCTGATCTCCACGCGCGGAGTCCCGTGAGCCCACTCGAACGACCACGACACCTCGGGGCCCGGCAGGACTTTCCCGCCCCGTGGGATCCACCCGAGGCGGAACGCCAGCCACCCCGTGAGGAGCCAGGCCTCGGTCAGCGCGTGCGGCCCGTGCTCGATGTGGACCTCGCGGATCGCCTCCAGCGCGCCCGGCGCGATGCTCGGGTCGAGCGACTGGGCGATGAGGCGGCGCCACAGCTTCGGGCGCCGCCACGCGAGATCCGCCGTCACCCGGCTTCCCTTGCCGCCGACCCAGTTGGCCATCACGATGAGCTGCCGGAGCGGATCGGTCCACGCGAAGCTGTCGTAGACCACCTGATCGGTGAGCTCGGCCAGCTCGACGAAGAGATCCCCGGCCAGCGGTGGCGCCTCCGCGGTCGCCCACCAGAGCGCGGTCGGCAAGTCGCCGAGCAGCACGGCGCGCGCAGTCGACGCCAGCCGTGGGGCCGCAGGGCTACCCGCGCGGATGGTGGCCACCTCACCGCACACGTGCTGAGAGGCTCCCCGGAAGCGCCTCTGAATCGTCACCGAGGCCTCCATCTCGGTGGATCGGCTCCCCGCGTCGGCGACGAGGAGCAGCACACGCGATGGGTACTGCGACACGATGGCGGAGACCTCCTGCGCGATCTCCGGTTCCTCGTGCTGATGCCGGCAGACGATGATGAGGTTTCCCATCAGCGCGCGAGCGGCCCGCTCCGCTGGCGGACCCTCGCGCTCCGGCCACGGCCGGGCCAGCTCACGCTCGATCCCGCCGAGGCTGACGGCCCGGGGCTCGCTGGCAATCACGTCGGTGGGCGTCACAACGTTCTCCACTTCCGGCCGTCGGCCTCGATGAGGCGATCGGCTTCCACGGGGCCCCAGCTCCCCGCGGGGTACTCGGGCACGTATCGCGTGCGGCTCGCCTCCCACGCCTCGAGGAGAGCGGTGACCCACGCCCACGACGCCTCCACCGCGTCGCGGCGCATGAAGAGCGTGGCGTCGCCCGACATGACATCGAGCAGCAGCCGCTCGTAGGCCTCGGGCGAGCTGTCGCCGAAGGTGGCACCGTAGTGGAAGTCCATCTTTACCGGGTAGATCCGGACCTTGGGGCCGGGCAGCTTGGAGGACAGCCGCAGCGAGAACCCCTCGTCCGGCTGGATTCTGAGCGTCAGCACGTTCGACTCGAGCGGCGCGTCGCGGTTGGTGTTGAACAGAATCTCGGGAACGGATTTGAAGTAGATCGCCGCCTCGCTGACGCGCTTCGGCAGCCGCTTGCCCGTCCGGACGTAGAACGGGACTCCGGCCCAGCGCCAGTTGTCGATGAACATCTTCAGCGCGACGTAGGTCTCCGTCGTCGAGTCGCGCCGGACACCCTCCTCTCGGCGATAGCCGGGCACGTCTTCACCGTGGTGATAGCCGGGCCCGTACTGCGCGCGCACGACGTGCGTTTCGACGTCCGAGCCCGTGAGACGGCGCAGGCAGCGCAAGACATCGAGCTTCGCATCACGGATGTTCTCTGGGTCGAGCGACCAGGGCGGTTCCATGGCGATCATGGCCAACACCTGGAGGATGTGGTTCTGCACCATGTCCCGAAGGGCCCCGGCCTCCTCGTAGTAGCCGGCGCGCTGCCCCACGCCCTCTTCCTCGGCGACCGTGAGCTGGACGTGGTCGACGTACTTCGCGTTCCAGAGCGGCTCGAGGACCGAGTTCGCGAACCTCAAGACCAGGATGTTCTGTACCGTCTCCTTGCCGAGGTAGTGGTCGATCCGGAAAATTTGGGACTCGTCGAAGGTGCGGGCCAACATCTCGTTGATCCCCCGGGCGCTGACGAGATCGCGCCCCACCGGCTTCTCGACGATGATGCGAGAGATGGGCGCCTCGTGAGGGTCAGCGACGAAGCCGGCCGCCTTGAGCTGCTCCACGCAGGTCTCGATCAGGCTCGGAGGGATGGACAGGTAGAACACCCGGTTCCCGGGGATGCCAAACTCGCTCTCGACCTTCTCCAGCCGCCGCCTGAGCTCGACATACGCCTGTCGATCCGTGAACGACCCCGTCACGTAGAACAGCGAGTGCGAGTACTGGGCCCAGTGCGTCTCGTCGAGGGGGCGGCGCGAGAAGCGCTCGATGCCGTCGCGGGCAATCGCGCGAAAGCTCGAGTCGTCGAGCTCGTTGCGGGCGAAGCCGACGATAGCAAAGTTGGCCGGCAGCACGCCGTCGAGCGACAGATTGTAGACGGCGGGAAGGAGCTTGCGGGCGCTCAGGTCGCCGGCGCCGCCGAAGATCACCAGCGTACAGGGCTGCGGGATCAGGGTCTGGGACAGTCCAGCCGTGAGGAGGTTCGGCGTACCGGCGTCCGCCCTGACGGTGTCCATGGTCAGGCTTTGCGTACGGCGTGGCCGCCGAAGGCGTTACGCAGCGCGGCCAGCATCTTCTCGGAGAACGACTCCTCCTGGCGCGAACGGAAGCGCGTGTAGAGGGAAGAGGTCAGGACCAGGGCCGGCACGTCCTTCTCGATCGCATCGAACACCGTCCAGCGCCCTTCCCCGGAGTCCTCGACGTAGCCCTTGATCCGCTCCAGCTTCGGATCGTCCTTGAGCGCCGACGCCGCGAGTTCCAGCAGCCACGACCGGACGACGCTTCCCTGCATCCACAGATCGGCGATCCTCGGGAGGTTGAGGTTGAAGCTGCTCTTGCTGAGCAGTTCGAAGCCCTCGGCGTAGGCCTGCATCATGCCGTACTCGATGCCATTGTGGATCATCTTGACGTAGTGTCCGGCGCCGGCCGTGCCCATGTACGCATAGCCGTTCTCGGGGGCCAGGGTCTTGAAGGTCGGCTCGAGCCGCTTGAAGATCGCCTCGTCGCCGCCAATCATCAGACAGTAACCAACCTTTAGCCCCCAGATGCCGCCGCTGGTCCCGGCGTCGACGTAATGGATCCGCTTCGGCTTCAGTTCCGCGGCCCGGCGCGCGTCATCCTTGTAGTAGCTGTTCCCGCCGTCGATGATGACGTCGTCGGCCTGGAGGAGGTCGGACAGATCGCGGATCGTGCCCTCGGTTGGGCCCCCCGCGGGGACCATGAGCCACACGGCCCGCGGCGGCGTGAGCTGAGAGACCAAATCCTTGAGCGACGTCGCGCCGACCGCGCCTTCCTGCACCGACTGCTTCACGATGTCCGGCGTTCGATCGTACGTGACGACGCGGTGCCGGTCTCGCTGAAGCCGTATCACCATGTTCATGCCCATCCGGCCGAGTCCGATGAATCCGAGTTCCATGGTCCCCCCTCTTCCGTGATTCTGTACTCTGGTCGAGGCCGTTACGTGTCCGTGAGCGCTGCTTCCAGGAGGCCGCAGGCGCGGTCGAGCGCCACCGGATCGGCGGCGGGCAGATGGAGACGGAGCGCGCGACGGCCCGTCGCCTCCAGCGAGGCGAAATCCCCGAGCGCTTGCGCCAGTTCGAGCACGCCGAACGAGAACGGCTCGCCGGGGACCGCGAAATCCTCCATCGGGTGCCCGGTGATCATGACGAACTGACCGCTGTTCGTTCCCCCTTTGTGGAGCTGTCCTGTCGAGTGGAGGTAGCGCGGACCGAGGCCGAGCGTCGTGGCGACGCGCTTGGCGCTTCTGAGCGCTGCGCGGAGGCGCTCGAGTCGGGCCTCCAGCGCCGGGTGGGACGGCAGGTAGGCGAGGAGCCCCACGTAGTCGCC
>Ga0066709_100003201_pt1 | contig 12416 bp, 13 predicted proteins | sample GraSoiAngelo_158_FD_79665 | JGI IMG/M metagenome (GOLD analysis project Ga0066709, IMG submission 79665) | Grasslands soil microbial communities from the Angelo Coastal Reserve, California, USA - 14_1009_16_30cm | ecosystem: Environmental > Terrestrial > Soil > Grasslands | place: USA... | reverse complement strand
TGAAGCTCCGCCGAATCTCCATCACTTCAACACTCATCTGATGGGTTTCAACGGCTCAGAAGAGATCAGCGGAGCCGGAACAGCCTATCTCCTCGCAAAGGCGATCGACCCGAAAAACGTGGATCTCTCCCCACTCGCCATTGTAGGATGTCTCGGGGACCAGCAGGATAAGGGTCCCAAGAGATCACTAATCGGCCTCAACACGGAGATTCTGGACGACGCGGTCAAAGCGAAACTCGTCGAGGTTACTCAAGACCTAGTCTTGTTCGGACGACAAACCAGACCGATCCATAGAGCAATCGCATCAACCACAACACCATTCCTGCCGGGCCTAAGCGGTGAAGAAGACCGCTGTCTTGCTCTGCTTGACTCGGTAAGCATTCCCACCAAGGTTGACGACCGCTGGAGAACAATCTCGGATCTCTCGCTTGAAGAGAAGAAACGACTTGTCGACAAGATCATTCAACACATGATCTCACTGAAGCTCAGTGGAGAAGTCGCCCTTGAACTGATAGGGTCTGTCTACACGCTGACCAAGGAAGAACCCTCAACTCCTCTCCGCGACGCCAGGGAATACGGATCTCTCCTGAATGCTTGCGGCCGCATGGGCAAACCGGGCCTTGGGGTGGCCTTGGGCCTAGGGGACCGTGGAGCATCGTTTGAGGAAGCACAACAAGTCTACTCAGAATACCGAAAATTCCTATCGAAATACATGAACTGGATTACCTCTGATCCAAAGTCGCTGGTTCAGAAAGGACACTTGGTCATAGTTAGGGGCGAGGGAGTAATTGATGAAAACATGACTGGAGCCGTCTCTTCCATACTCTCCTCCTCGAACCTCTTCGGCGGCTCAAAAGTGACCTTGGTGGTAACTGCGACAAAAGAAGGCGAGTCAAAAGTCTCTGCGCGTGGAACCGATCAGCTGATCGAAAAAGGATTGAATCTTGGGAAGATTCTTCAGGACTTGTCGCCCAAGTACGGTGGATACGGAGGCGGCCACGCAATCGCAGCAGGCGCTACTGTACAACGTCAGAGCTTAGAACCGTTTCTCACCCAGTTTGAAAAGACCGTCGAGTCGACAATCAAATGATAAGAGCGCAGATCAAAATCTCGACACCGAACAAGGCAACATCCAGGTCGCTTGTAGCATCGGTTCAACCTGATAACTTGAACATGAAAGGTCTCACGGTAAAGGGAAAAGCACTGGACCGGTCAGCGTCATTTAGTCTCGAATTCGGTGGAAAGATTGAAACCTTCATATCCACCTTGGACGACCTCCTCCGCTGTCTTCAACCAGCAAAGGAGACGCTAGAAAAAGTATCAAGCTAAGCAAAATGGAATAGAGACTGTGTCAAAGACCACCAAGAAAGTGCGGGACAAGTGGAGAACCAAGGAATGGTATTCCGTGTACACCCCCGGCTACTTTGGAGAACAGAATGTTGCGGGAATACCTTGTGAGGATCCGAAGAAGCTTATCGGTCGAGTCGTCGAAACGACGCTGTATGATATTACAAATGATTTCTCCCACCAGTCCATCAAACTCTACTTCCTAGTCACGTCCATTACGGGCGACCGTGCTGATACGATCCTCAAGAGCCACGAGTACTCCACTGACTATCTCAGAAGCCTTGTCAGGCGCGGAAGTACTCGTTGCGATGGGATTTTCACCGGTCGAACAGTTGACAACTATCTTACACGAGTCTACATCGTAGCATTCAGCCACGGCAGGATAAACGGCTCGCAGGAGCACGGGATACGACAGGTTATGGGCAAGATCGTTGCCGAGAAGGCGTCGAAGCTCACCTATTCGCAGCTATGTCATGAAATGGTTCTTGGAAAAATGGGATCCGATGTCTACAATGAAGCGAAGAAAGTCTGCCCTCTGCGCCATATCGGCGTACGGAAGTCGAAGTTGCTCTCTATGCCATTGAGCTTGGAGGACGCAGTTCCTAAGGGGAAGGCCTCCAAGGAAATCATCGAAACTGTACCTGAGATCGCGGCAGTTGCTGCCGAGCCAGCAGCGTAGCGCTGCCCGCTTTTGAACCTACAATTCGGCAGTTCCGGAATCCGGGGCAAATATCCTGAAACAGTAAATTCAACGGTTGCTTTCGAACTAGGCAAGCTCATTCCAAGGATTATGGGGGAAGAGCTGGCGCTTGGAAACGATCCCCGATACTCGGGGCCGGTCCTGAAAGCGTCTTTTCTTGCGGCTGCGCTTGAAAACAGAGCGAAAGTTCTAGATTATGGTTTGATTCCGACGCCAGCACTTGCCTATGAAACAAAGTCTCTTGGGCGATCGGCTGGAGTCATGATCACTGCTAGCCACAACCCGCCAGAGTATAACGGGTTCAAGGTGTTCAACAAGTCCGGGGAGGCCCTCGACGACGAGACGAGACTGAGCCTGAAGGACCCGAAACCACTCCCCTATAACGGAAGAGCTTCAAGTCTTGAGCCTGCGGACCCAAGGGAGTACAAGCAACTGCTCTCCAGGGTCGTCTTCAAGAAGAAATGGAAAGTTGTCCTCGATTGCGGTAACGGTGCAGCCTCACAACTCGCCCCAGCAATCTATCGAGAAAGACTGGACAAAGTTACGACCATCAACTCATACCCTGATGGAGGGTTCCCCGGTCGCGGCTCTGAGCCCACGAGGAAAAGCGTGCAGACTCTTGGTAGCATGGTTGTCGAGACTCACTTTGACGCGGGGATCGCATTCGATGGTGATGCAGACAGAATGTACGTCGTTGATGAGAAAGGAAATTGCCCCTTGCAAGACAGAATACTTGCATCCTACATTGCGTTTCTTGCGAAAAGGTCCAAGGGTCCCTTCGTGGTCCCGCTCGATGCCTCAATGGTCGTGGATGAAATAGCCAAGAAAACAGGTGCGAGGCTGGTTCGAGGCCCGGTGGGTGATGCTAAGCTTCTGCGGGAAGCTAAGCGGTTGAACGCGAACTTCGCCGGAGAGCCATCCGGGGCATGGATTCACCGAGACTACAACAGCTGTCCAGACGGACCCTTATCAGGACTATTATTTCTCAAAGCGGCAGAAAACCTTGGTCTCCGTGTGTCAGAAATGGTCAGGGATGTTCCGGAATACCATATGATGAGGGAAGGGATGAAGTATGCTGGAAAACTCTCCCAGGCCAAACTCTCCAAAATAGCTACGGGCTTGAAAAAGATCCTTGGAAAGAACTCGTCCGTTGAGACGAGGTTCGGGCTGAGAGTGAGCACAGAGACCGCCTGGGTTCTCGTCCGGGACAGCGGCACGGAGCCTGTGATACGCGTGACCGGAGAATCGAAGGATAGATCTGAGGCAACGAGAGTTATGAGAGATACGCTTCGACTGTTGAGACAAGTTCTGAAGGGACGGTGACAGGATTGAAGGCAGCGATTCTCGTGGCGGGTAGAGGAGAGCGACTCTGGCCTCTTGCTGAGAAGAATCCGAAGCATCTACTCCCGATCGGTGGAGAACCACTTCTACAGAGAACAGTCAGGGCGCTGGTTCAAGCCGGGGTCCGCGAGGTCGTTATGGTGGTCCAGTTTGAGGCAGAGAAGATCAAGAGCTTCTTCGGAGACGGCCAACGGCTTGGTTGCAAGATCAAATACTTGAAACAAAAGAGACTCGGAGGAACCGCAGACGCGGTGAGGATTTGTGAGAATGAGCTCCAAGGAGAAGATCGGTTTCTAATCGTCTACGGAGACAATTACTACGATCAGAAAGCTCTCAACAAGTTCGTCAAGTCGTCGGACTCTAAGGATATGCTGATGGGTGCGGCGGAGGTCAAGGACCCGTCGCGCTTCGGTACGCTGAAGGTCAAAAGGGGGAATATTGTCTCGATCCGTGAGAAGGTGGCTAGCGGCAATATCGGAGTGGTGAACGCTGGTGTCTACATTCTTGATAATTTAATTTTCTCTGCAATAAAGAAGACCCGTAAATCTAAACGTGGAGAGTTCGAGCTTACAGATTCGCTAACCCTCCTGATGGCTGAGGGGAGAGGAATCCGGACGATTCCCTTCGGGAAAGGAGAATGGGTAGGAATAAGCTACCCTTGGGACCTCCTAGAGGCGAACCGATCAGCGCTTGATTCTGACGAAGAGGTTCGCGACGGACAGACGGAGCCAGGCGTGCATCTGAAGGGGAGCGTTAGCCTGGCGAGAGGATCGCGTGTGAAGTCTGGCTCCTACATCGAGGGTCCCGTTTACGTCGGCGAGGGTGCAGTAGTGGGCCCTAATGCCTACCTCCGACCGGGAACCTCGCTTGGAAAAGGAGCAAAAGTCGGTGCTGGTTGCGAAGTCAAGAATAGTATCGTCATGGATGAGGCCAAGATTCCCCATCTATCCTATGTTGGTGACAGCGTTCTGGGCAACGGAGTATCGCTGGGAGCAGGTACAATCACTGCCAATCTAAAGTTCAACGATTCCAACGTAGAATCAATGGTGAAAGGCCGGCGAGTAGACAGCGGACAACGAAAGCTAGGCGCGATCTTTGGAGATGGGGTAAGGACGGGTATTAACGTCTCCATCTTCCCTGGAGTCAAGATTGGAGCAGATGCGTGGATTGGTCCTGGAGCGATTGTCAGAACAGATGTCCCATCAAGAGCCAGAGTGAAGTGACCTCATAGGATCGAGTGATTCGTCGGGAGAGATGTGTGAGCGTTTCATTGGTGGCGGCCAAATCGCCTTTAGACGTAACACGGGCGAATCGAAGTCGTATTGGCGCTCTAGCTTTTCCTATCTCCGGTCTAGTCGCAACTTCGGCAGCTCTAGTTCCGGGCATCGGCATGAACCCTGCAGTTGACGCCGCCGGTTTTGCTCAGGCCGCAAATTACGTGGGTCTCGCTAACCTAGTCGGCATAGTTAGTTTGGTCTTTTTGCTGTTCGGCTTTGAAGCCTTGCACGCGTTCCTTGAAAGAAATTCTGTCGACAAGTGGGCATTTGCAGGCATGATTCTCAGCGTTATCGGTCTCGGGCTGTTCTTGCCGTTCTTGGGCATTTTTACTTTTGCCGACCTGTTGCAGGGAGAGTCTATCTCAGCGGAGATCTTCAGGCTGTCAGTATCATCTCAGAAGCAACAGGGACAACGAACCCGACTGCCCTTGCCTTCGGCGGAGTCTCTGTTCTATTCTCGGTTCTCGGGGGGATTCTTTTCTCCTTGGCCATCTGGCGATCTGGCAAGCTACCGAAATGGTCGGCCGTTGCCTACGCTATTTCGGCTCCCCTGAATTGGATTCCACATTACGTTCCTGCTCTTTGGTTCCTTGGCGGAATACTACTCCTCGGAGCTGGAATTGGGATTGCAAGGGGAATTTGGACCAATAGCTAGACAACGTTCTCTGCGGTCTTGTTGAAGAGAGCGTCAGTAACAATTTCTATCCCGAGGTGGGTGCATTGTAGTGAGACTGACAACCCAAGTCCGCATTCTCGTAAGTCTTTGTCTTTTGCGATTGTCAATTTCTAGTCCTCTCCGTGGTACACATGACGCACAATCAATATACCCGTCGTAGATCTCTAGGTGAAAATTTGGACCTTCCTTTGACCTCACCGGCAATGAGACCGGTTGAAGGTTGGGCCAATGATCGAGGCGTTAAGCTACATTTTCTTCACAGTCTTCCAGGTGAACAGGACAAAACCTTGCTTGTCATCATACCTGGATTTTCTGAATCAGCCGAGTACTGGTTCCGGGTGATGACTTCACTGGCTCCCAGAGGTTGTGTTTCACTCAGTCTTCGGGGCCGAGGGAAGAGTGACGCACCCGAAACAGGGTATGCTTTCGACAATCACGTTGACGACATCGAGGCCGTAATCGATTCTCTCGATCTTGGAGGGTTCTGTTTGATGGGATTTTCGAGAGGCGTAACTTACGGTCTCGGATACACATCTCGGCACTTAGAGAGAGTTAAAGGGTTGATCCTGATCGATTTCCCCGCTCGTTATCACCCGTTTCCCCCAAGTTTCATTCAGGAGTTCTTATCAACTTCTCATGGCGGAAAACTTGGTGCGGAGCTACTGCAACCTCGGGTAGCCTGGGCACTGCAACGAGAAGGTCTTGATGTGCCCCTCTGGGATGTCCTATCGAGGGTCGAGTTTCCAGTTCTCTTTTTGCATGGAGGTCAAAAGGAATCTCTCATAGCTTCCTCGGCTGTTGAAAGGTATCGACAAGTTATCCGAAATGGCAGAGTTGTGAAATTCGAGGATTCTGGACATGACCTCAGAGAGCCCGACTATGAGCGATTCGTGAACACTGTCGAAGCTTTCCTGTCTGACATCGACCGACCTTCGAAGCATTGACTTGGGCCACCTCCAATGCAAGTACTAGCTAGTCCCTCAATGCCCATAGGTTGCCCCATCTATCGGCGAAACTGACATGTGACAACTGCGGGAATGTTACGTCTACCTCCTCCTTCGGGTAGCCCATTATCCCGAAGTGAACAAGCTCGTAGTCTTCGGGTATTCCGAGTACAGTCCTCACACCCCTATTTACTTCGGGCATGAGAAGGCCCATTATTGGCCCATGAAGTCCGATGCCGTACTCCAGAGCCTTGAGTTCGATACTTCTGACAGCGGATCCTATTTCGTGAATCTCTCCGATTCTGGCGTACTCGCCAGGAACCCATTGAAATGGTTTGAAGTCCTTGGGCTGACAGAACGCGATGAACAGAGGGGCGAGTTTCCATCTCTCAATCCAGTCGACATCTTTTAGCCGGCCTATCTTCCTTAGGTCTTCTTGCCAGGCCTTCACCACCTTTATCCGCTGACTCTTGTCGGTGATGATTAAGAGCGTCCATCTACCCAGCCACGTACAGGACGTTGCAGCCTTCAGAATCGCCTCCTGAATACTGAGTGGGATTGCTTTGTCTTGGAAGGACATGGGACCTGTTTTGTAGAAGATGAGGTTATCCAGTCTTTGTTGGCCTTCTTGCATGATTGAAGCAGGCAACTCAGGCCTTTCGGAGCAGATAACTACGCCTGTTAGGAAGACATTCCCGTCGAGCCGATTCCCGTGACCCTCAGCTTACCAGAACGATCAATCTCGCCTTCGAGGTTGAACTTCGTTCCAGCCAACCATTCTGCTACTTTGACATTCGTCATGGTGTGCTGTGTAACGCGCGAGATTGAGACATCCGACGTTCCATCCGCTAGCACTAGGTAGGGTACGACAATGTCTCCCATGTGGCGGTCCAGCATGGCTCCCGACTCGACCTCTTCCACGAGGATTCTTCCAGCAGTCGAGCCCACTTCCTCCGCTGGTCTTCCCCTCTCCCCGAGAGCGTCGGCTCCTAAAATGTTCCCATTCTGAGTCTCAGCAGACAACACTATCCCGCTCCCTGGACTCATCTGTCTCCGATCTTCTACCACCTCAACGTCTATGGAGGCGGACGGCAGCTTTGCTTCTTCTAGATTCTTTCTAGCGGCGGCTACTTGTCGCTCGGCGACATGTCGGGGCAGAGCAACAGCGTGGCTTATACCATGGATCTTCGAGACTGACAGAGGTTTCTCGAAGCTCGTCGCCTGCAGTTTGGTAGCACCTCCAGATGAGAACTTGACGAGTCCTCCTCCCCTCGGATAGTGTCCCCTTCGCACAGTCTCCAAATGACCACGGTAACCGATTTTCTTCAAAATGGGTAAAGTGACAAGACGGACGTAGTCGATAGGTGGACTCCACTTCACATCGGTTCCACCCGTGATTTCCAATTGGACTGGTCCGGGCGCAAACGCAAGGATGGGCATGAGCGTCTGAAGGACAAGCGTGACGCTTCCCGCGGTGCCTACATCAAATCGGAAATTCCCCGTTCTTAGTTTTCCAGGCTTGAAAACGAACTCCGTAGCGCCTACCTCCAACCCTTGCAAATTAGCAGAACAAAGCTCGGCTGCAGCTTTGACCCCTGTCATGTGTTGAGGTCTTAATCCCGGTTCAGCTCTCCCCGCCCTGATATTGAACACATGGATCTCTTTCGATAATACTGCCGAGAGAGCAACAGCGGTTCTGAGGACTTGTCCCCCGCCCTCGCCATAGCTCCCGTCTACCTCGATCATCTTTCGGCGAGCGTCCGAAGACGCTCTGTTAAGTCTTCGCGGTATTAGGTGGTGACAGTCGTCGGATCATCCTAACTGTGGCGTAACCAAGTTGCCACGCAGGAACTTCGCCGTTCAACTACTTCAGAGAAGGAACTAATTATGTCGGGAGCACGGGACGATGAGCAACTAACAAACGAGAAATGTCTCTTCCTTTTATTGCAACATGTCAGCACTAGACCCGGAACAGAGAAAACGATACGACATCCGAACGAGAGACGTGCTGACGAAACATATTGAAATCAAGGAACTACCCGACGGCTATGGATTTCGCTTCCCGAACGACCGATCACTTTTCACAGCACTATCGGAGTGGGCCACTCTGGAACAACTCTGCTGCCCCTTCATTACGCTCACCCTAGAATTGCACCATGATCAAGGACCTATATGGCTCAAGGAAAGCGGAAAGGACGGCGTCAAAGATTTTTTCAGAGCAGAACTAGGGAATTAGCATAGGATAGGCAAGGCCAGTCTCGCTAACCCAAAACGCAAACCATACGAAGTCGGTTAACGGTCCATCGAGTCAGCCGGAAGCAACACCTCGCAAGGGGTTCAGGCAACCTATCGGTTGACGCCTCCCAGCTGTAACTTTGGGTTGCTGAGGCTGGCGTTCTGAATCATAGTTATCCATTTGTTATTGCGCCGTACTTCCCACTCACAATAACAGATTCTACTTTCCGAGCAATGATCGGGCGTTCAGGGTAAGACAATTTGGAAAGGTCTATGGAACTAATCATGTGACTTTTCAGCCAGAGAAGAGACTTCAGCCGGAACGCAACAATCCTAGGAAGTGGAACATAATCATGCGCTCGAATGTGAAATTCATATTTCCCAGATAGAAAGGTGTCAGGGATAACCCACTTCCACTCAAACCTACGATCTACGAAACCGTTTAGCTTGCCTTTCGAGAAAACATTGGCATTTCGAGGAAAAGTTGTGTAGTCGAGAGCCCCAGCTACTATACGATCCTGAAATCTGATTTCAGTCCCGATATGTCCGTTTGCCAACATGCCCTTGAACCTAGCATTGAAGGTCACCAAGTCCCCAACATGCAGGCCTTTTTTCGGTGAAAATTCAGCGTCGAACTCTATTCCATGAAACTCTTGATTTGCAATCTCATCTGAAACCGTTATTGTCTCAGAAACTGTCTGTATTGCAGGCGTTCTCCCACGATAGACTAGGGCCACTCCACCGAGTATCATGCTTGCTAGGACAAGTTCCGCAATCTGTTCTAGGGCCGATTGCACGTTAGTTAGCACTCCGAGGCCGACAAGAGCCGCGAAAAGGACTGGGGTAACGATGAGAATGGCAATCCCAATCCAGCCTTCTCGCTTCAGAGGCATGTCTTCTATTGGATTCGAATAATCCGCTTATAATGGCAACCGATTGTTCACATCCTTGCGAGCAACCAGAGAGCTACCAGAACCTCGCAAGACTATTCTTTAAGGAGAGCAGTTCTTGGAGAAAGAAGAAGGGCAATTCATGTCGAAACTTACTCTCGCAACCAAAGAGCACGACGGAACCTGGTTTGGTGTACTGATAAGTGATCAAGGTAGACTGATCGCCTCGTCATTCTCAAAATCAAAGGTCGCTCTGGAAAGACATCTTCGAACCGACACTCGCGGAACAATCAGTCATGGCCGCACACGCGAGTCAGACAGGGCACTGGACCAAATGATCAACCTCTATGAAGGCAAGAAGACGACCAGTACAGTACCCCTCGAATGGGAAAGCGTGTCGGAGTTCCAGAAGAATGTCTGTCAACGAATGAGGGAGATTCCGAAGGGACGAGTGACGAGTTATGGGTTGATAGCCCGACGAATCAGTTCAGGTCCGAGAGCTGTTGGAACGGGTGTCGCGAGGAACCCATGGCCGTTATTCATCCCGTGTCACCGAGTAGTTCCTGCAAGCCTTGAGATTGGCAATTACTCAATTGAAGGGGCGCTCTCCGATTACGGTTGCGAGGTCAAGCGAGACCTTCTAGAGCGCGAGGGCGTGTCAATTGAAGGCGACAAAATTGCTTCGAAGGCCCTCTGGGTTCCAACCGGAGCCTGAGAGTTGACGACCGGTCTCTATATTGGCCGGTTCCAGCCATTCCACCTCGGACACCTCGAAGCTGTAAAACATATTCTGGGCAAAGTGGACGAGCTAGTCGTAGTCGTGGGAAGCGCGCACGACAGTCACACTGTCGAGAACCCGTTTACTGCCGGAGAACGGATCACAATGATCAGGCTGGCTCTGAAGGAGGCGAAGATAGATGCGAACCGATACACGGTATTGCCTCTTCCCGATGCCGAGTTCCACAAGGTATGGGTCTCCCACCTTCTCTCCCAAACGCCCAGCTTTGACCTAGTTTTCACAAACGAACCTCTGACAGGTAGGCTTCTCAAAGAGGCGGGGATGCGCGTTGAGAAGATACCTATGTTCAACCGAACCTCATACACTGCAACCGAAGTGAGGAAGAGGATCATTGAGGGAAAAGACTGGGAGGAACTCTTGCCGAAATCTGTTGCCGCTTACATCAAACAGATCAAGGGAGAGGAACGAATGAGAGAGATTGCCCAGACAGACAAAGCGAACTAGAACCGAAGTTCCAGTTTGTCTAACGGCTTTACGTCGAGTTTGTGTCTCGCGTCTTCTTCTCTGATTGCTATTTCCAGGAAGCCTTGACTTCCGAGTAGTACTGCCATTGCTCCCGTGTCAACTTCGTAGTAGGATCTCGCGTATTGAGCTTGTAGCTTTCGGGTTCCTGATCGGATTTCAACGCCTTCTCCAAACTTCAGAGGCATTTTCTGAAACATCTCCTCACTAACATTGGTGATGACGTTTCCAAAAACATCTACGTGCAACACCTGACAGCTGAGATTTTTCCCAGACAACTTCGGCTGTGATACGTCGAGTTTTTCCAGTTTGGAGATTCTGGGTCCCACCTCCTCGGGTCTCCGACCAGAAGCTATCAGGCCGGCAGCGTAAGCGAACACGTCCCTCCCATGAAACGTGGATGAGATCGAGGTTCTCTGAAACTCCTTTTCTCGAATTTCATAAATCGACTTGAGACCTAGTTTTTCGCTTGCGCGGGCCATTAGACCATTGTCGGGTCCGATGAGCAAGCCAGCGTTGCATTCGATAACAATCGCCTTTCTAGCGCTTCCAACTCCGGGATCGACGACTGCCACGTGTATCGTGGCTTCTGGAAAGTATGGGGCGGACGTTTCAAGAATGAATGAGCCCATCGGAATATTGTGTCGTTCGATGTCATGTGAAATGTCGGTGATGACAGCATTCGGGCAAAGGTCGAGGATTGTTCCTTTCATCTGTGCAACGTAGCCGTCTCCTAACCCGAAGTCAGAAAGTAGAGTGACGACTCTCATCAAAGAGTTGAGACCGGAGATGTGAGACTTAAACGCTCCAACCAGGCTGGTTCTTTAGAGACTTTGGGAAAGGTCGCCTTCGAAAGTGTTACTCGTCCCTCAGAAGATGAAACCGGGAAGGCTTGGACTAATCACAACACAACCAGATGTGAGAGTAAAACTGTCACCTGGTTCCCGTATTCACTGTTACAGAGATGTGATGGTCTAGGTTAATGTCTCAACGCACCATGATCCTACCTCTGAATGATCTGGCATTCGTACTAGGAGCCGTCTGCATTTTGCTTGGAGGCTACGCGCTCTACATGAGACACAGGAACGCGAAACGGAAGAGGAGACAGCGAGAGTTCCTCGCAAGGGGAGAAGCCTGATTTGAGCTTGTTCGCAGGTGCTTTCTTCGCATTCGCCGCGGTCTTCGGCTAGTTGGTGTGCGCCAGCAGGCCGGAAAACATCGTTTGGATAATATCGACTAACGCTTTTCTGGTCTCCGCTGCTAAGACCATCCTATAGATGGTCATGGGAATGAGTACGGATAGAGAAGCGAACCTGACCGACGCGACGCCGACTCGCAATGATAAGCTGACGAACGTCGTCCTCTGGGGTCTCGTAACGGCGTATGTAGTTGCTAGCACTTTGAGAGCAATATTTTCTAACATCAACACCTTCCCTACAATTCTCCTCCTATTTCCCTTCACGCTAATCCACGGGATGAAACGCTATCCGTGGAAGGGCATTGCAGTCTTCATCGTCATCACGCTGATCGTAAGCGGCGTCATGGAAAACCTGAGCATCCTGACCGGCTTTCCGTTCGGGCACTACTACTACACCGACGCACTGGGACCTAAAATCACCCTCGTACCGATCCTGATATTTCCATCCTACATCGCATTCGGCTACCTTGCCTGGGTTCTATCAATACTTATTGTTGGCGGAGTCCGCCGAGGCTCAACTATCTTCACCACGGTCGCCTTTCCATTG
>Ga0066709_100003200_pt1 | contig 12417 bp, 10 predicted proteins | sample GraSoiAngelo_158_FD_79665 | JGI IMG/M metagenome (GOLD analysis project Ga0066709, IMG submission 79665) | Grasslands soil microbial communities from the Angelo Coastal Reserve, California, USA - 14_1009_16_30cm | ecosystem: Environmental > Terrestrial > Soil > Grasslands | place: USA... | reverse complement strand
CTCTTTGAAGGAAGACATGATTTCAGGTCATTTACTGAAAGGCCTCAAGAGCAAGGATCGACCCTTGTGGTTGTCGAGCAGGTCCGGCTATTTCAAGTTGAAGACTTGATCTTGATTCGGCTGGGTGCTTCCCATTTTCTCTGGAAAATGGCAAGGCGATTGGTGGGGGTTCTTGTCCAGGTGGGAGCGGAAAAAATTAAGATAGATCGAGTCGAAGACTTCTTGAAGTCCCATTCCACCGAGGTAGGTCAATGGACGGCTCCAGCTTCGGGCTTGTTCTTGGAAAAGGTCGTTTATCCGGGAGATTTCCCACCAAAAGCGTTTAGGCCTGTTGTGGCGGTGTTTTCGACAAAGGAATAAATCCCGGGTTCAAGATGCCTTGAGGATCGTATTTGGATTTTAATTCTATCAAACCTCCCCAGTAGTCCCCGAAGTGGGCTTGCCACTTAGCGAGATCAAAATTAATCCAACCCGATAAATAACGCTTCCCGCCGGCGTTCTGGCTTAGATCACTCAAGAGATTCAGTCGAGGCAGGACCTCGGCCAGGAAGGGCTTCGGCACTCCGGAAAGGATGCCAAATCCCATGACAAAATCCGATCTAGGGGTTTGAAAGAGAGGAACCTCGGAGATTGTGCCGCGACATGGCCACAGCAGGATGTGGCCACCTCCGAGCGCATGAGGAGGGAACTGAGACAGCACCTGGTTTATGAACAGTCCCGCACTCTGCCAGGGCAAAACCGTCTCGATCCAGGGATGACAGGCATCCCAGTAGCCGGCACGCTTCCACAAAGCAAATAGGTCTTCCAGGCGAAACAAAAAATTCTGCAGCGGACCCTCTTCCATATGAACCTTCTTGTAGAAAGCAAGGCCAGTCAATTTATCTTCAGACGGGCTGGCGGTAGCAGACTCAAACTCTTCCGTTAAATGTAATGGGAAAAACCAGGCAGCAAAGGGTTGGCGACCCATTCCAGTCCTGCGAAATCCCTGCGGACATGGCACTGCCCAGGACTCGATAAAATCAAAGCGATCTCCCTCCATGACGAATCGGACATCTTTCATCAACTGGGAAAGATCATCATAGAGCAAGAAATGGGTGCGATAGTGAGACCCGGCTTTTCGAAGGCGCAATCGGGCTTTAACGATAATCCCAAATTGGCCCAAGCCGGCTCTAACAGCATTGAAGAGTTCGGCATTTTGTTCGCGGGAACAGGTGAGGACTTCACCCGTTCCCGTGACGACTTCCAACTCGATACACTGGTCTGCCTGAGTTCCGTAACGATGAGAAGCAACTCCCAAGCCCGCGACTGATAACGTTCCAGAGACGGTAACATTTAAATTGTTCGTCAACACCGGAGGCACGAGAGACTGGGGGAGCAGGGTGTTGACCAGATCCCCCCAGAGTATTCCGCCTTCAACCAAAACGGTTTGGCTTTGTGGGTCGAGGTCAATTATCCGATTCAAGGATTTTATATCCAGAATCACACCGTTTTCACTCAAACATTGACCGCTCTGCGAATGTGCACCTCCCCTCGTAGTTAAAGAAAGATTGTGCTCGAAGGCGAAGCGAACGGCTTGGACGACATCCTGAGACGAGCTTGGACGAACAATGACAGCAGGCTTCTTGAATCGGACCTTTCCAAAGTCCTGACTGGCCTCTTCCAAATGAGAGTCCTGGCCGCTTACCAGGCCCTTGATTTCTCGCTGCAGATCCGCGACTAGATTCATAAAGTCACCTTAAATCTTCAGGCGGACTTTCTCACAATCCGGCTAGCTGCTCAACCAGCGTATATATAACTGAATGATCTTTTTGCCCTTTCCCTTGGGCACGGCAGGCCGTAAAAAGTTCATGAATTAATCCAGTCGAGGGAAGCGCCACTCCCAAAGATTTTCCTGCCAGCAAAGCGTTCTTCAAGTCCTTAATATGAAGATCCATTTTGAATCCCGGTTCGAAATTGCGCTGAATAAACATGGGTATCTTCATGTCCAGGGTACGCCCACCGGCCATGCCGCCTCTAATAGCCTCGTAGACGAGTTGAATGTCAACTCCTGCCTTTTGGGCCAAAACCAGGGCTTCCGAGATGGCCTGCAAGGCAGCGGCTACAATGATTTGATTGGACAGTTTGGTAAAGCCTCCCGCGCCGATACGACCAACCCGCACGACGCTCTTGCCCATTTTTTCGAGGACGGGCTTGACCTCATTAAAGACCTCTTCGTCACCACCGACCATAATAGAAAGGGTGCCCTGGACCGCTCCGGTTTCTCCACCGCTGACCGGCGCGTCCAGCATGGTTGCCCCTTTGGTAGAGAGTTCCGCAGCTATTCTTTGGGTAACCACCGGCGAAATTGAACTCATATCTATGACCACACTTCCCGCCTTTAGACCCTGGATCACGCCCTTGGGACCGAGAATGACTTCTTCCACCTCCGGAGAATCTGAAACCATCGTGATGATGATCTGCGAATTCTCAGCCACTTCTTTGGGGGAGCCGACCTGCTGGGCGCCGGCCTGAACCAACTCTTGTGCTTTACTGGCTGTTCGATTGTAAACCACCAAAGAGTAGCCGGCTTTCATCAAGTTTCTTGCCATCGGTTTCCCCATGATCCCGAGTCCAATGAATCCGATTTTTTTCGACATTCAAGTCTCCCATGAAAATCCCCTCTTGGAAGGGGTAGAAGGCGTAGCCTTCGGGGTGGGTCCTGCCTGTTCGGACCGCCCACCCCTGCACCCCTCCCGTGGAGGGGAATAATTTTCATCGGCCGTGGCGCCGCAACGCGGCATGGATAACTCCTTTACAGAACAGTCTGAGCTCTTGGACGGAGTCCAGCCAGCACGCTGCTTCTACGGGCTACAGTCTGTGCTGGCCTGAAAAACTCGATCGGCACCTTTGGTAGCCTCACAGGTCAAAATGAGGTCAGAAAAATCCCTGGATTCGATAACGATTTCCGGATGCACGATCTTCAAATACTCTTGGAAATATCGGCGCTTAACGATTTGGGTGAAGCGATCTAGCTCGGAGTCTTGCACCAGGGCGACGACACAACCTCCAAAACCGGCGCCAGTGAGCCGCGCTCCTACCGCACCCGCGTCCCGAGCGATCTCAACCAGATTATCTAATTCAGGGCAACTGATCTCAAAGTCTTCGGCGCAGCTTCGGTGAGATTCAAACATTAAGTCACCCACTCGTGAGATCTGACCATGTTCCAAAGCCAGAGCGGCTTCCTCGACTCGTTTTGCCTCCGTAAGCACGTGTTGATAACGCTGCCTCAGCGGAAAGCCTTTCAGAGGTTGAGAAAGAATTCTTCCTTCTTTGGTGGTGAGATATTCGGCTTCAATTTGCTGGACAGAGGTTTCTAATTTTCGACTGATTTCACCAAGCCCCAGGGAGCCAGGGGGAAGGGCTTGATCGACAGCAGTTTGCAACTGGTAATCATCCAAGTTTGATTTGTTCAAGTCTGCCAATCGATCGATGTGACAGTTCTCTCCCTTCAGCCTGCGCAGCACCTTATTGAGTAAGGCCACTATTAATCGGCATTCCCTGGGACGGCGATTGTAATCTTCCATGGCCGCCCGCGTCTTCTCTGCCTTAACAAGGCTATTGACCACCATCACCTTGTAGCCTGTGGGAAGTGGCACATGTTTTACACGCAAAGGGAAGAAGTCGATTTTCAAAGCCTGGCCTCTTTCCCCCAGCAGCGAGGCGGCTTGATCCATTCCTCCTCCTTCAGTTCCGACGTATCGTTCGCCTTTAGCCAGGAGGTCTGCCAGCAAAGCCTTTTCGATTTGAATGTGGTTGAGGTGAACAGTTGCCAAGGCATTGGCAACCACCAATGCAGACGAGGAACTCAGGCCACCAGTCGAAGGCAGGTCGGAGTATACGAGTAAGTTCATGCCCGCTGGCGGCTTCTGAGATTCAGCTTTGGAAGCCACATAGTCCAGGATTGTTTGCACCCCGGCCTTAGAATAGTTCCCCCATTCTCCTTTGGCAAAGGGAGGAATCTGGGAGGCTATCTCATAGTGGCTGTCCGGGAAACGGTCGTCAAGGTTTTTCAAATGGACCTGATTGTCTGGTCTGGAGGAGGCCAAGACGAGAATATCCCGATTGATTGACATGGGCATGACAGGTAGGCCGTTGTAATCTGTATGCTCTCCAATCAAATTAACACGGCCGGGAGCGCGCACCACAACTGGATTAGTTGACTCGGGATAGTGCTCCAGAAATTTGTTAAGGAAGAAACCGTAGCGCGGTTTCTGGTAGCGGATGGTTTCTGCCCCGTAGATGCTCGAGAGCTCTTGCACAATTTCGGCGGAGGAGCTGAGTAGCGCGTCTAATAGTCTCTTAAGAGATCCCATGCTAGAATCAACCACCTTTGACCCTATCTTCACCGATGGCACGGCTGACCGCTTCAATATCTTCCGGTCGTCCAACATCACTCCAAAAACCCTCCAGCCTGAAACCACGCAGCTGACGTTTGTCTCCAATCATCGCCCTAATGGCATCAGTAATCTCATATTCTCCACGAGGCGAAAGCTTAAGGTTCGACGTGTACTGAAACAGCACGGGAGAGAAAACCATGAGCCCGGCATTGTTCCAGTGGGAGGTAGAAGTTCCCGCCGGGGGCTTTTCAATGATATCCGTGATGAAGTTCTCGTGGTCGATATAAACAGCAGCTCCTCGGAAAGGATCATCCACCCAGTTCAAGGAGAGTAGGCCATCGCAAGGCCGATGCTGGAAATCTCGTGTGAGACGAGGATAATTATTCAACGACGTAATAATGTCACCGTAACCGGCGAAGAAGGGTTCGTCTCCCACCAGTTCCTTGGCCAGGTGAAAGGATGAGCCCGTTCCGTCTTGAACCTGCTGGCGAATATAGTGAATTTGGATGCCCAGCGCTTCTCCATTCAGAAAATAGTTTTCAACCTGCTCGGCAAAGTAACCCGTGATGAGAATGAACTCTCGAATGCCAGAGTCCCGCAAAGCTATAAGGATGTGCTCCAATATGGGCTTTCGGCAGATTTCCACCATTGGTTTGGGCCTGGACGAAGTTAGTTGCTTCATTCGTGTTCCCTTGCCCGCAGCCAGAATCACTGCTTTCATAAGGTCCTAGCTATCCCATCCGGAGAACTTCACGACTTCGCCAAAGCGAGCCGAGCGATAGGCGGCTTCGAGTATCCGCGAGGCTTTCATCCCTTCCTCGCCGGTCACCCGGGGATCCCGATTTTCAAAAAGGGCCTGGTTAAAATCTTCAATCAAGGGCAAATGAACATTACCCGCTTTGGGCAAATCGAAAGTCTCCAGGCTGTCGGTGACAACCCGTAGTTCACTCCCATTTAGGGGACTGGCCTTGAAATGTCCTCCGGTTCCGAAAACTTCAAAATCATCCAGAGGAAACCGAACACAGTGGCTGGCAAAAGCCAGAGCGTGAACGCCGCTGGCAAAACGGATCAGCAAACTGCCAGTATCTTCTACGGCGATTCTGTGAACCCGCGTATCGGTGACGGCCGAGACTGAGAGAGGGCTGCCGAACAGCATGGTCAGCAGATCTAAGCGATGACTGGCCATGTCCATCAGCAGACCCCCTCCGCTTTGATCTGGTACAAATCGCCATGGGGCAGGGGCCTGGAGTCCTACCTGAGTATGCCCAAACAAAGTGGTTCTGGCCAAAATCGGTTCGCCAATAGCTCCGTGTTCAAGCAGCTCTTTGATCTTCAGGACGACCGGATAGAAGCGCCGGTAGTAGGCAATCCCCAGCTTGACTCTGTTGCTGCGACAGGCCTCAATCATGCGTCGACATTCCTGCGAGTCCATGGCCATGGGCTTTTCACAAAGAACATGTTTGCCTTTCTCGGCGGCCATGATTGTCTGTGAGCAATGAAAAAATACGGGAGTCGCTATATAGACGGCATCAATTTCAGGATCATCCAACAACTCGGAATAATCAGTGTAGGCTTTGGGGATTTGGTGCTGGAGCTGAAATTCGCGGAGGAGACCCGGGTTTTTTCGAAGGCAAGCCCGCAATTGTGAACCTTGGGCCAATTTAAGGGCTGGAGCCACACGCTTGTTGGCAATGTCTCCGCATCCGATTAAACCCCAGCCAATCTTTTCTGGCATGACACGGCCGAATCAGTCCAGGACTGCAATGCAATCGATCTCGACACCAATCCCACCAAAAATATCGCCTGCCTGAACAGTAGTTCTCGCAGGGGGAGTTGCTTTAAAATAGGTTCTGTAGACCTCATTCATCGCTTCAAAATCCTTAATGTCCCGCAAAAACACGCTACATTTGACAGCTTTGTCGAAAGACGAGCCTGCCGCCTTTAAGATAGCTGAAATATTATCCATGACCAATTTTGTTTGACTCTTGATGTCACCTAAGACTATTTTTCCGCTACTCGGATCAATCGGTCCTTGACCCGAAACAAAAACCAAGCCGTTGGCTATTATGGCCTGAGAATAAGGAGCCTGAGGCGCCGGACCTTCACTTGTCTTAACCGCCTTTTTCATGTATACCTCCTCTTCTTGGATTTCAACTGTGTTTGGATCGCATTTGTTAAGAGTTGCCGAGTCCTGGTCGACGAACTATGGGGCAAAGGAATTGCAACCTAACACTATTCAAAGAATAAATCAACCTGGGCCGGCGTCGCGTCAGCGGCCTGTCAATCCCTGGCCCTCCCTCACGGTCGGCCTACTGAACAGGACGAGGCTCAAGTCAGTAGCCCGCGCGTCAGCAAGGGCGAGCTCAAACGTAATTGAGTTAAGATCTCGGGTCGCATTAATCGCAATTAGCGCAAGCTGCGTCCGGGAAAACCACCAGGCCAGGCAGGCTACCGTCTATCGTTGAAAGTTTTTCGCGTGCAGAGGAGACGACGATTGTGATAGAACTCGCCAGAGTCCCGGGCCGCTGCAGGCTGGGTCTCCTGACGCGGCAGTGGAGATTGGACATTTGCGAAATCCTAAACTGACAAAAACTCGCTTCGCCGTTTCGGGGAGGCACAGGAGCTTTGAGCAGGCTCTTGATTCAACTTCGGAATTTGGGTTAGCGGCTCGGAGTCGGCACTCTATATTCATTCATTTGAATCCTCGAGGAAAGAAATGATCGAACTCTCCACTCGTATGAAACATTTACCAACACTCAGAACGGTTTGCGTTTGCCTGATTGCGTTGCTTTTATTTTTCGTGGCGGCAGCCTGCGTTGAGGTATCCAATCCTTCGGCCGATAACGGCCAGGTTCTTGTTTACATCGGTACTTACACAGGTCCTAAGAGCCAAGGGATTTACGCCTATCGGCTGGATCGCGCATCAGGTGCGATGACATCCCTCGGGCTTGCGGCAGAGACGGTGAATCCCAGTTTCCTGGCGATCCATCCCAACCACCGGTATCTGTACACCGTAAGTGAGGTGGACAGCTTCGGCGGTAAGAAGGTTGGGGCGGTGAGCGCCTTTGCGATCGATCCGCGGACAGGAAAACTGACTTTCTTAAATCAGCAGTCTTCCGGTGGTGAGGGGCCTTGTTATGTGGTGGTGGACAAAACAGGCAAGGATGCTCTGGTGGCAAACTACAATGGTGGAAGTGTCGAAGTGCTGCCCATCCAGCCAGACGGAGGGTTGGGCGAGGCTACCGCGTTCATTCAACACAAGGGATCCAGCGTTGATCGGCAACGCCAGGAAGGGCCCCATGCCCACTCCATCAATGTGGACGCCGCCGACCGGTTTGCCTTTGCAGCCGATCTGGGGCTGGACAAGGTGCTGGTTTACCGGTTTGATCCGGCCAAAGGCACCCTCTCCCCCAACAATCCGCCTTCCGTTTCAGTCAAGCCCGGAGCCGGGCCCCGCCATTTCGCATTTCATCCCGAGGGCAGATATGCCTATGTGATTAACGAAATGCAGTCTACAGTCACGGCTTTCGGCTACGATGCCGGCCGCGGGGTGTTGAAGGAACTGCAAACCGTCTCTACGCTTCCAGCAGACTTTAAGAGTGAAAACAGCACCGCCGAAGTACAGGTCCACCCTTCAGGGAAATTTCTCTACGGCTCGAACCGCGGCCACGACAGTATTGCGGTTTTCGCTATCGACCCGCAAAGGGGGACCCTCCGCTTCGTCGAGCACCAAGGGACGCAGGGCAAGACCCCTCGTAACTTTGGCATCGACCCGATGGGCCAGTATCTTCTGGCAGCCAATCAGGATTCCGACAATGTCGTGATCTTTCGCATCGATCCCACGACGGGCCGCCTGACTCCGAGCGGTCACACCGTCAAGGTCCCGTCACCTGTATGTGTGAAATTCCTGCCACTTAAATAGTGGTGAAGGCCCCGGTCCCGTGGACATTTTTTCTTCCCATTTTGACTCATTATGCTAGAATTAATCACGTTGAAGAGAGTTGAGTTCGCCCTAACAAAGTTTAATGCACAATTTAGAATATGCCGTATCAAATCACAGGCAACTTTGTCGGCTGAAAGTTTCGTCTAACGGTGGGAGTTTGATTTTGTGCCTTATGTTGGAGCACCGATGAACCAGTTGGAAGACCAAAAAGGCTTAATAGAATACCTGGAGGCCGCGCTGGAAGAGGCTAAGAAAAGGTCTCCGAGCGATTTCGTACAAACCATCGAGATCGAAAGAGAGCTTAAAGAAGCTCGTTCGGAATATCAACGACTCTCAGGCATGACAGGCCCGAGGCCGGATCAGCCCCCTGCGGTTGAAGTGGATCGCCCTGCTTCACAGCAACCTGAAGCGTCACAGCAACCTGACTTGGTTTTGAATTTCGAATTGGAGCCTCGACATCGTACTTTCATTAACAATTTGAAATCACTATTTAGCCACGAAACAAAAGTCTACACGATCACGGCGCAACCCATTGAAACCGATCTTATCGTGGAACCTCCGCCCTGGTACAGGACTGTTTGGGATAATCTTAAATCTCTGGCCAGCTCCGACCAAAAGTCCTATTCTAATATTACCTCCAAACCGATTGCGACGAATTTGCTAATCGAGGAAAAACCCTGGTATGTAGAAATTTTTTCTCAGCTAAAATATCTCTTCGTCAAGGAAGAACAACCCGACCTTCAGATTACGGCCCAGCCCGTTGAAGTGGACGAAGTCTTTAAAGAATATAAGTTCCGTTCCAGTTCGGTCTTGTTTTCTGCCTTGGTTCATGTGGCCATGATTGCTGCCATGCTGTTCCTTCCATTGCTGTTTATGGGCAACACCAAGAAGGTAAAGCAGAACGAGACGCAAATTTCCCTATTAGATGCAAGCAAACTGCTGCTCAACATGCCGCCCAACGCCGAAAAATCTGGCGGTGGAGGCGGTGGTGGGCGTCGCGAAAAGACCCCGGCTTCTCTGGGCAAATTGCCACGGCCCGCTGATCGACAATTAACTCCGCCTGTTCCGAAAGTGGTGAATCCGGCTCCGGTGTTGCCTGTTGAGCCAACCGTGGTAGTGCCACAACTCGCCCAACTGCCGAAAGTCAGTTTCCCTGACTATGGAGATCCGATGGGAATCCCCGCGCCTCCCTCGAGCGGCCCCGGAACCGGTGGTGGCATTGGCACAGGTAGCGGTGGCGGAGTTGGACCCGGCAAAGGAGGGGGAGTAGGTCCCGGATCAGATGGAGGCACCGGCGGGGGTGTATTCCGGGTAGGTGGCGGAGTCAGCGCACCCTCAGTGATCTACCGGGTGGAACCCACTTATTCTGAGGAAGCCAGAAAGGCCAAATACCAAGGGGTCGTCGTCCTGTCAGCTATCGTTCGAAAAGATGGCACCATTGAAATATTGAAGGTCGTGCGCGGCTTGGGTCTGGGGCTTGATGAAAATGCCATTCAGGCGTTAAGGCAATGGAAGTTTCGTCCAGGCATGAGGAACGGAGTTCCGGTGGATGTAGCCCTGAATATTGAGGTGAATTTTACCCTGCGGTAGAACGTACTGCCTTTTCGTACTCTTCCATCATCCTTCTTTCTTAAGTAGTCTTCCCGCGACAAAGATTCCCACTAAACAAATCGCCAGTAGCGCATAGGGTACAGGCTGGGCTTGCCTCAGCCAGGGCAAGTAGTGCGAAATGTTAGAATTTGAGACCGCAATGCCCCAAACATTGATAACGAGATGAGAAACGATGGAGTTGGAAAGGCTGCCGCTGCGAAGCACTACGAATGCCAGAAGAACTCCAGACAGAGTGGCAGGCAGCAAGATGTAGAAATTTCGATGAAATAGTCCAAACAGAACTGACGACGTCATAATGGCTCGCCACGGGTTATCTGCCACCGACAGCCGGTCCAGGATGTATCCTCGAAACAAACATTCCTCGCAGATGGCCGGGATGATGCCTATGGAGAGCAGAAGCCCAATCAATTGAGGAAAGGAATCGATCTGGAGCAATCGTTCGATCTCATTCTGAAAGTGACTCGGTTGAATGACGAATCTGCTTTGCAGATAATTAACTTCCTCAAGGAGAAAGACGAGACAAGCAGTAGCCACCAAAGTGAAAAGAAGATTTGAAGCGGAAGTGGAGCGGAACTTGAAAACGCCTCTGAGTTTAAGATTGACAAGCTTGGAGGCAACCAGAGGAGTTCCCAGAACGAGAAGGAGTTGTAAGACCGCCGACTGAATTAGGGCATGGTTAGAATTGGACTGTGGAGCCAAGTAATGGGAAGCGATCCACACTACCAGGAACACCAACAAAGCTTGGAAGGTGGGCATTCGCGATTATTTCGTCGTTGCTGGAGGCGGGCTCGGATCTCGAAACAAATTTTCGTCCAGCCCAGAGTTGAAATCCACTTGACCCACTGTCAGCTTGGAAACTTTTCTGCCCTGCTTTGAAATAATTTCTACAGGAAATTTCAAGCCATTCGTTTCGCGGTATTGCAAATATTTTTCTTCCCCTTTTACGATACCTTTACCCTTGGACAAGTCCCTCTCAATCTCGAATTCATATTTGTAAACCAAAGCGGTACTTACATCAAAAGAAAGCCTACCTCTCACATACTCACCGCCAATGAAACCGGAAATCTCTACCTGATCTAACGTGCGGTCGTTTTCTTGCGCCTGACCGGTGTAACGGTGCTTGGGGAAGGAGAGCAGTAAGAGGTCTGGACGAAGCTGAGCGACCATCCCGGTTCTCAAGGGATCGATTTCCTTTCTTGCCAGGGTGAGGGTCGTGTCACCCACTTTGACCCAGCCCTTGTCTCCATTGAGGATCGTGACGGCATCTAAATTGTCCCCGCTTACTTCCGACCGAAAATAAGACTCACTCTTTAAGTATGTCTTCACTCTTATCGGCTTGGGTGTCGAAGGTTCCATGGCCTCAACGATATATTCATAAGTGGCATCGGTAACTGAGGAGATTCTGGCTTCGCCGCCGTAGGCCTCCAGCGATTTTCTAAAGATAGTTTCTGCTCTCTGAATGGAGGGGTTTGGCTGATTCTTTTGGATCAAGAATGAGGGAACCGAAAGAATTGAGCTCCTCAGCGAGTGACCTGAGTTTTCACGGGTTGCTTTTGATGGAAGTGAAAGGCCGGCGCGATTCAGACCAAGCAGTATCCAGAAAAGAGCTATACTGTGAATGGAACGCATCATGGGAAAGGAACTGGATTGGATTTGATTAAGATTTCGGAGCGTAGTACCCCTTTTTGGCCCTTATCTTTAGATTCTTCTGGTTTGGCAGAGAAATTTTCAGGGCCCTATAGCTCCCGTCCTTGGCTGGATTGGAAGAATTATAGGCCAGGCTGTATTGGCTGCGGAGTTCCTCTTGGATAGCATCAAACGCCTTCTTGAAATCTTGAGGCTTGGAAGGGAAGAAGGCCTTGCCCCCAGTCGTCTCGGCATACTTCTTGAGAGTTCCATCATCACCACCATACCCGCCAAAGAAGAACCCTCCAACGCGATTTGAAATAGCATAAATGATCACGTCGGCCCGTTGGGCAGATTCAACGCCATCTTTGATTCTTAGCTTGCTGGTCGTGTCTCCGCCGTCGCTAATAAGAATAATGGCCTTTCGCCCCGTTTCATGTTTCAACTTCTCATCACAAGCCAAGAAAACAGCATCGTGGACCGAGGTTCCGCTTCCAATTGAAACGGATTGGATTGCTTTATTCAAGCGGCGTGTGTCGGAAGTGAAGTCCTGCAATAAGGAGACGCTCCGATCAAAGTTCATTACGAGGGCTAAATCCTCCTTGCGTAATACGGTCTGCAAGAATTCTATGGCGGTTTCCTTCTCGAGTCCAAGAATGGATTCCACGCTTGGGCTAGTGTCGATGAGAATAGCCAGGGTTAAGGGAAGAGTGACTTCTTTAGAGAAATAAGTGATTTGCTCTTTCCTCCCGTCCTCCTCGACCAGGAGATCTTCCTTGTTCAGATTGGTGATCAGGCGGCCATTGTTGTCAGTCACGGTAAAAAGAACATTCACCAAATCAACACTGACACGCAAGGTCT
>Ga0066709_100003199_pt1 | contig 12417 bp, 9 predicted proteins | sample GraSoiAngelo_158_FD_79665 | JGI IMG/M metagenome (GOLD analysis project Ga0066709, IMG submission 79665) | Grasslands soil microbial communities from the Angelo Coastal Reserve, California, USA - 14_1009_16_30cm | ecosystem: Environmental > Terrestrial > Soil > Grasslands | place: USA... | reverse complement strand
TTCCGCGGTGTTTTATCCCACGGCAGCGTAGTGAAATTACGACAAGAGCTGCAAGTGCTGGAAAAACGTTAACGAGTGAGAACAGGAGATTAAACGCGGATGGGGGGGATTCGAACCCCCGGTGAATATAAGCATCTTCGAAACACTGCGTTTCCTACGTAACAAGATACTCTGCGTTTTCGTTTGGCCTCCACGTTATTGTTACTATATTGTTAGCAGTCCTTATGGCCTCTCTTCGAAAACATCCCAAGTCGCCATTCTGGTTCGCCTGCATCACGCTCCCGGATGGCAGACAGACACAGCGATCCACCAAACTTACAGACCGAAAGAAGGCACAGCAGTTTGCGGAGAAACTTGAAGAAGCCGGTCGCGGAAAACTCGCAGAGAAGCAAGCCCGCAAGATCATCGCGGAGATTTATCAAATGGTGAACCGCGACGCCATGCCGGGTAGCAAGGCGCGAGATTTCTTCACGAAGTGGGTTGAAAACAAAAGGCGTGAAACTGCCGAATCAACCGCGCGCCGTTATCACGATGTTGTACAGCACTTCATCGCCGCACTCGGCAAAAAAACTGATGCCGACGTTAACGACATTTCGCGCGCAGATGTGATCGGATTTCGTGACGACTTGAACAATCGTCTGACAGCTTCGAGCGCGAATCACGCGGTCAAGATCGTCCGCATGGCATTGAAAGACGCGCTTGTCGCTGAGCTTGTTGATCGCAATGTCGCGGTAGGCGTTAAGCGAGTAAAGCATCAAGGAGAGATAAACGCACGCAGACCGTTCACCGTCCCGGAACTGAAAAAAATTCTCTGCAAGGTGAAGGGCGACGAATGGGAAGGTTTGGTCTTATTCGGTATCTACACCGGCCAGCGATTGCGAGATATCGCAAATCTGACGTGGCAAAACCTTGATCTCGATTCCAACGAGCTTGCGTTCGTAAGCGGCAAGACTGGGCGACGGATGCGCATTCCGCTCGCAGCGCCGTTGCAACGTTACATCGCAAAACTGCCAGCTGGTGATGATCCCGGACAGCCGTTATTCCCGCGAGCCTACAACACGAAACGCACCGGGACCTTGAGCAATGACTTTTACGATATCATGGCGGATGCCGGACTTGTGGAAGCGCGTACCCATCGCGGGAATGGGAATGGTCGCAGTTCAGCGCGCACGTTCAACGCGATTGGATTCCATGCACTGAGACATACGGCCACAAGTTTGATGAAAAACGCCGGCATCAGTCCGGCGATCGTACAGGACATTATCGGCCACGATTCACCGGCGATCAGCGCGCATTACACATGCGTCAGCGGAAGCGCGAAGCGGAAAGCGATAGACGCGATGCCGGACCTGCTGCGGTGAAAAGTCGGGCGATGTCCAACAAAGAATATGAGCGCGAATTCCAGCGTAAATTCGGCGCTCCACGAAGATTGACGAAGCACGACGCACGGCAGATTGCGCGCGATCTCCAACGACTGCAATCTCTCGAATCCAAGGTAAACCAGATGCCGTTGCATCGCGACACACTCGAAACCCTGAAGTGGGCGAGGCAATACAATGAGCGGAGACTCGGCAAGCTCCGCCCGGATGATCTTGCAAAAGTCGTCTGCGCGCTGAAACGCCCGTATCGCACTGATCTACAAAATCAGTTTGCCAAAGTTCACGACGCGCTGTGTCGTGAGAATGACGGCCAATTGCCAACGTACGGTGCAATCAAGCAAAAGCTTGAAGCAAATGGGCTGCGGCATTCACTTCGCAACCTGCGCCGAATGAATAAAGCAACACTGCATTTGCCAATGCCGGGGCGAGGTCGTCCAAAAAGCGGACAAAAAAAGCTCGCACGATGACCTTTTTTTAGTGACGCGGAGAGTGCTTTGCTCTCGGCGTGACAACGACCGTCCTAGAGCAAGACGAAATTGATCGCCCCGACTACATCCGCCTTCCTAAGCCGTATGAGCGTTGCCGGCTGACGGGACTCTCGCGCAGCACACTTGCGGAGCTGACCGTCCCAGGTCCCGCGAACGGTTTCAAGCCACCTGTTAAATCGCTCGTCATCAAAAAGCGCGGAGCAATGCGCGGTATCCGCCTAATCAACTTCGATTCGTTGCTCGATTATCTCCACGAACTTGAATCGCAAAATCCAAGTGATGGAGGAACGACGACGTGAGCGAAAAAAAAGCCCCGCAGGAGAGCGGGGCACAGAAAGGAAATCAACGAACATCACACGAAGCGCACGCGCCAGTCACCGATTCCGTAAATGATGAACAAACTTTCGTTCGCCTCGCCGCGCTTCCGCGAACTGAGTACGATCGCCGACGTAAAGCAGAAGCGAAGGCGCTCGGAATACGTCCAGCAACTCTCGACGCCGAAGTTGATGCGCGCAGGCCGCAGACGAACGGCACCGTGCAAGGTACCGCAGTCGATTTTCCTGATGTCGAGCCTTGGGGAACACCAGTCGAGGGTCCGGATCTGCTGAACGAAGTTTCCGAAAGCCTCAGCCGATACGTTGCCATGTCCCGCGCCGCTGCGGATGTAGTCGCGCTTTACAGTGCGCACACACATTGCTTCGAAGCGTTTTCGCACACGCCACGGCTTAACATTTCCTCGGCCGAGAAAAACTGCGGAAAAACAACCACGCTTGATGTGATGGCAACTATAGTAGCCCGACCGCTGCGAGCAGAAAGTATGACGCCTGCGGTGATGTTCCGATTAGTGGCATTGTGCAAGCCAACTTTGCTGCTCGATGAGGTCGATTCTTATCGCCTCGACGAAGCGGAAGAACTCCGTGGACTACTCAATGCCGGACATAAGCGCGGCGGAGTGGCATACAGGTGCGAAGGTGACTCCAACACTGTTAGGGGTTTTTCAGTGCACACTCCTGTCGTACTCAGCGGCATCGGCGGAATTCCGCCAACGCTCTATGACAGGTCGATTATCATAAAGCTTGACCGCGCCAAGCCCGGCGAAGTCGCGGCAAGGTTCGACTCGCGTCGTGTAGGACATGAGACAGAGCTTTGCCGGAAGCTCGCGCGCTGGGCTGATGATAATTTTGATCGGCTGCGGGAGTGCGATCCGCAGTTACCGGAAACCGCATACAATCGGTTGGCCGATAACTGGCGACCGTTGTTCGCAATCGCGGAAGTCGCGGGCGGGGATTGGCCGCAGCGAGTGCGTGCTGCCTTTCTCGCGTTGACGACGACCGCAGATTTGGATGCGCAAGGCGTCGGGACAATGTTGCTCTTTGACATCGCTGATCTCTTTGTTGCCGAGGACACGGACAGATTACCGTCGAACAACATCGCTGAGTCATTGACAGCAATTGAAGGGCGTCCGTGGGCCGAATGGGGAAAACATCGCAGACCGATTTCACCGAACCAACTGGCGCAACAACTACGGCGCTTTGGTATCTCCCCGCGCAAGATTCGGTTTAGCGATGAAACACTGCAAGGCTAGCGGCTAGAGGACTTCAAAGACGCTTTTTCTCGGTATCTACCGCCTTCAGACCGGAACACTGGAACATCACGAGCGGAAACGACTGTTTTCAGAGTGGAACAACCTGAAATCTTGTTCCATCCCGAAAGAGAGCCCGTACAGAGGGAGTGTTCCGGTGTTCCATCCTGTACGGAGGTGGAGCCGAATGCGAAGCTGGACGTGATGGAGTTATGAGCACGCCGTCGCCGATTGAGATTCTCGCGGAAGCGGCAGAGCGCGGCCTAACCTTGGGCGTCAAGCAGCCACACACGTTGACCGTCCAACCGGCCAATCGTTGCCCGAAAGATTTCGCCGACGTGCTGACTCAGCATAAACCGCGGCTTTTAGTTTTACTGCAGCTGGCGTTTACGATCGCGTATTCTGACGCCCTTGGTGAGACAATCATCTTCGCTGAGAACGAGGACACAAAGACGGCGCTCGTAGCAGCAGGCGCGGAACCTTTCTCGATCTACACAAAGGACGAGCTACGCATCCTCGTGGCGCAGAATCGAGCAAAACCCTTTCTGCCGGATGAACTCCACAAGCTTCACGAGGCCAAGCGGCGATTCAACGGGACGGTGACGCCATGAAATCATCCGTCTCGGAAATGCACCAACACTCTATGAAAAAGAAAACAAACCAACTCAAAACGGCTGCGGCTGCGCCAGAAGCGCCGCGAAGGTTGAGCCCTGAAGAAAGAGAATGGCTAGCGATCCACAGAAAGGCTGGGCGCAACATCGATCCTGAGACTGCCGGGGTTATGTGGGATTACAGGTGCGACGTCGACGTTTACGGGATCGAAAATCCCAAGGGCTGGGGGTGGTCAAGGAAATACTTCGCTCGATCCCCCGGAAGCAGGATATGGGTTTGGTTTGGAGATTTGCCCAAAGCTACTGAGCATTCCTTGTGGGAAAAACATAAGACAAAGCTGGCGTTTCCTGCAGGCCTAGGGCAAATCGCAGACGGTCATATCAGCGAAGCGAAGTCGAACGCGTGAGCCTGGTCAGGCCATCGTCAAGCCGTTGCACTTTAACTAATATCTTTTTTCGGTTCTCGCCAGCAGGTTCGATCGAAATCGCAGTCCGATTTTATGAGCGGTACTTTGATTTCCGGAAACGCGCGCAGTGCTGATGATAGAAGCAAGAGCATTTGGTGAACGAGAGAGCACCGATAGCATGACAGCAGCGGCTGCTCGCTTGGGCGTTCCTTTATCCATGATTAAGCATTGCAAACGGCAGGGCTGCCTTGCATTCCGGGGAAGCCGTGTTTATCTGCGACCACTGGCAGAAATGATCGCCTCTGGGCAAACCGAAACCGACACGATTCTGTTCCCAGTTCCGACGGGTCCCGAAGCGAGCCCGGAAAGGATATCAGAGTTTCGCGAATTGCTGCGCGTATCTATCCGCTGCGGCTTTCTGCGAGCCTCGGAAATATTCGAAATTCTGTTAAAACAAATCATTGACCGCTTATGCGGTACCTCGCCAGCGGCCACTTCCGCTGGTTCAAAGCGCGAACTAGAAGAATTCGACAAACTGACGGTGGCGATCCACCAAGGCTTTGGACTCGCGTCCTGGCTACTTGATGACGATGCGACCGACGAATATTTGAGACGATCCGCTGCGGCATTGGAGCGAGCGAGGAAGAAGTTCTCTCAGTCACACCGCGTGCGACGGGCCTGCAAATATGGCGGGCCCGGGAGGCGCGAGCGTTTTGTTGGCTAGCGCGTCCTCCATGTCGTGGGCGATCGTCGTGGTGCGGCCGGCGGCCTGTTTGGCCAGCGTGATCGGTCCCTGGATACCGCCGAATCCAACAGCGTGGCTGACGATGTTGATGGTTCCCTGCGCCGTCTTTTTCGTCTTGAGATCGTTGAAGATGCCCTCGATTGTCTGACCCTTGGTGGGCGCATCGACCACGGTCGATCCGGCGCCGACGAAGTACTGCCTGGCGAGGGTGTAGAACTGGTTCGTCGTGCCCGCCGGGTCCGTATTCATCAGGTAAGTCAGGTCTGGCATGGGCTCAAGTCAACTCTCGCCGGATCCACCATCTCTAACCCTAGCTGAAGTCATCCTGCGCCAGCGCATGCGTCAACAGCATTGCGGCCGTTGCATGGTGCACGTACTGCCAGGCGTCGGCGGCCGGCAGCTGGACATTGATGGCGTTCTTGACGAACCCGATCCAGCTGGTCCTGGACACGAGCCCAAGGGTCCGCAGGTTGTCCGGCGAGTTCGCCAGGAAAGGCTCCTTCGGCAGCGGCGACGGGAGCACCTTCTTCAGCGGGTCCCACAGGTCCTGGGTGTAGAACCGCACGCGCTTGTCGCGCTCGGGTGCGCCCGCCCAGGCCAGCGCAGCGACAACGCAATCCCCCACCGACCACGCCGGGGCATCGAGAAAGTAGACCGCGTTCACCGTGTCGTTGAGAAACGTTTCGCCGCGATTGTCGGGGCTCGCGAGGATCCGGGCGAGGATGTGGGTCCCCGAGCTGAATGACGCGATTGCGGTCTTGCCGAGAGTGGTTGGTGGCGTCGCGATGCCGGCCCGGCGGAACATGAATGCCTGCAATTCCAGCAGAATCCGGCCCATTTGCTTGGTCGACTCGATCACCCCGAAGTCTTCGTTGAGGCTGTTGACGGGATGAACGGTGACCGCTTTTGCGCCGGCCTTGGCGGCCTGGTAGGGCACTCCCTTGGATCCTGGCTGGTTGAACGGGTCGACCTCCGGGTACGCCATATCGTCGAAGAGGCCGAAACTGGCGTAGTCGAAGTTGTCGGGGTACGGACCGAGGCCGTCGCCAGAGAAGAACGAGCCAATGTACTGGGCATTTCCCTGGCGAAGGAATAGCAGGATTGGTGTGGGCTGCGCATCATTCCTGTCGATCGTTGCTGGCCAGCTCACGCCCCACAGCTTCGGCGCAACGACTCCGGCCAACCTCAGTACCACGTTCTCCGCGTCGACATGCACCGAGGTGTCCTTCGAGAAGCTCACGCCCTGGACTACCTGTGGGGGGTTGGGCAAATCAAGAAAGTGCGCATCGGGTTTGTCGTCGAGGTCCCAGTCCTGCGGCGGAAATACGCCGTAGGTATCTTTGTAATCCTGCAGGACGTGAGCAGGACGCCCCTGGCGCGTAGCGGGTGGATTGGCTAACAGTTTCAGCACATCATCCGATACGTCCTTGAACCGGCTCAGCACCACCGTCGCGAAGGAAAGCACGACGCCCGCGCCGTGGAGGTCCTTGACGGTCACGAAGGCAGCCGTTGGCCCGGCAGGCGTCAGCGCGCCCGTGTTGCCGACGTCGAAGGTTACGGTCGTGGGCCAGAACGTCGGCACCGTCGGCGTAGCAGTTATGGTGACCGTGGTCGCGGTCGTCGGCACGGACCAGAACGGCTTGGTGTCGTCGGCGACGGCCAGTGGCACGCCGTCGGCCGTCGCGCTGAAATGACAGGTCAGCGCAAAGCCCTTCCAATCGCTCCCGACGGCGGTCAGCAACGAAAACAATGTCATGCCGTCTCCAACGTGGGCGGAAAGCCCGAGCCGGTGTCGCCCTCGACCGGAACCGCAGCGGGCGCGTCGGTGTCGATGTCCTCGGTCGCATCGCCCGTCGGTGTACTGGCCAGGAGCGTATCGATGTCATCCTGGCTGACACCGGCAGCGAGCAATTGCTGCGTGACGGCTTGCAGAAGATCGGCGTCGCCCGAGCCGGATCCCCCGCCACTTCCCGCGCCGCCGCCGGTGGCCTTCGGCCCCGCTGACGGCGCCAGACCCTTGCTGCTGGTCACCCGTGCATAGCCCGGCCCTTCCGCGATGAGCACGTCCTGATCGATTATTTGCGCCAGCAGGATGAGCGTGATTGAGTATTGCGACTTGTCGGGTTTCGCCGGATAAGCGTCGGTGCCGCTGACGGTGGTGACCACCGTAGTGTCGTCAACCTGCGCCGCCGACTGCGCGGTGGCGGTGACCGGATCGCCGTTGGAAAGCGGCTTTATGCTGTCTGCCGCCTGCTTCGCCGTTTGCGTCCCGGTCGGGAAGACGTCGAGCGTTTCTTCCAGGAAGAACGCCGGCCCGATTGCCTTGGTCGCGCTGCTCGCGGCAGTCGTCAGAATCGTCGTGAAGCGATGGTCGCCGTCGATCTCGGAGAGGATTGCGGCGCGTCCGAACTTGTCGGACGCGTCCTTCACGAACTGGGTGCGAAAGGCCGGCCAGCCCCCGGTGGGCTCATTGGCGCCGGCCGGCGTCAGGTGCACCTTGCGAACCAGCGTCCAGCTTTGCGCCTGGCGATACTTCACGGTCGTTCCGTCCTGCTTGAACATGCTCAGACGCCGCGGGGCCAGCAGCTCGCCGGGGTTGCCGAACAGAAGGGACAACAGCTTGAGGAAATTCAGCGAGCGTCCGACGTCGCATCCGTAGAGCACAATCCGCGTCTTGTCGGTGATGATGCCGGGCTCGGGAGGCGCGAGGGTTTTATTGGCCAGCGCGTCCTGCATGTCATCGGCGATCGTCATGGTGCGGCCGTTGGTCTGGTCGGCGAGCGTGATCGGTCCTTCGATGCCGCCGAAGCCCACCGCGTGGCTGACGATGTTGATGGTTCCCTGCGCCGTCTTTTTCGTCTTGAGATCGTTGAAGATGCCCTCGATCGTCTGACCCTTGGTGGGCGCATCGACCACGGTCGATCCAGCGGCCACGAAGTACTGCCTGGCCAGCGTGTAGAACTGGTTCGCCGCGCCCGCCGGGTCCGCATTCATCAGGTAAGTCAAATCTGCCATCTTCGGCTACCCTGGCACCGGTTCCGCGACGTCAAAGCGCAGGTCGCTCGCGCCCTCGCCCCGGCCGGTGGTCACCGATCGCGCTGCCCACGCGTGTCTGCCGCCGTCAGCGGAGCGCGCGAGGAACCATCGCCGTCGCACGACGATGCCGGCGGAGGGGACTTCTTCTTCGGGCAACACCAATCCGCGAAGCTCCTGCAGAACACTGGATCGCGGCGACGAGGTCACGAGATCGCCGAGGCTGTTTGGCCGAGGCAGCACGGCTTCCACCAGACCCACTTGCCGCGAGCTGCCGGCGAGGTGAACCGGGATGAACGGCACCCAGTGGTCGGGAACGTCGGTCATCAGCCGATAGGCAACCGCGGCGTTCCGCGGGACCGCGTCGGCTCCCACGCTCGCCCGAACGTATTCGTCGGCAAGGTCGCGGCGGGTGCCGTCCGCATCGGTGACGATCTGTTCGACGCCCCACACAAAATTCGCCATCTCGTCGCGCAGGAAGCGAACCTCCTCCACGACGTCGCCGGCGACCGGCGCCACGGTGATGGACGGCACAACGAGTGCCGCCGCCAGCGGTGATCCGGCGGGCCGATACATGGCCCATTGCGCGTCTGCTGCCGGTGCGATCAGCTCGTGCGTGCCGAAGGTGTCGCGCACCACGAGCTCCGAGACCGCCTGGATCGATCCGTAGGTGACGGGGATGGGAAAGGTGAACCAGTCATTGCCGTAGATGGTGCTGAATTCGACGAGCGCCAGGCGGGCAAGATCGCTGGTGGTCGCGTCGATTCGAGACAACGCGAGCGTCGCTTCCTCGAACTCCCAGAAGCGGTCGCGCGGCTGGCCGGGGAACTGGATGGTGGTCGGCACACGTCTGCGGGAGGCGGCGGTTGCGTTGCCGATCGCGTTCGCGCCCGCGGCGGCGGCTACGAAATCGAAGTCGTACCAATCAACTCTTTCACGAGTGTGGCCGGGCGCTCCGAGGACGGATGTTCCCTTGATGGCAAGCTCGAAGCGGCGCTCAAGCCGCTCGGGCGTCCAGCTGTTCGGGCCGCTGCCGAAGGTAATCGCGCACCAGCGCGCGAAGGCGTCGAGATCGGCGCGCGCGGCCTTCGCGTCAGTTGCTGAAAGCTTCAGCGCGGTGCCGAGTGCCGCGTCCGTTCCGTCGGCAGCGCCGGCGAATGCGGCGGCAACGGCGAGGCCGTCGGCGAACTCCGCCGCCGCGCGAACCAGGAGCCTCGGCGAATCGTCCGTGACCGGCAGCGGAAACGCGGCGCGCAATTTGGAGGCTACGGACGCCGACACCGCGACGGCGAGCGCTCGTCCTGCCTGCAAACGATCGAGCGTACTGTGCGCGGGGCCGGCGGCTTCGCCCGCGACGAGCGCCTCGACGACGTCGGCTTCGGCTGAGTACGGCAACACCGCGCCGCTCTCCGGCTTCCATCCGTCGAAGCGCGCTTCGGTCTGGGTGAACGCAACCTGCACCGGCGAGCCTGTGTCCTCGCCGGTCAGCTCGCCGAAGTGCCGCTGGCGCGCGAGCATCCAGAAGGGATCTTGGACGGTGGCAGCAAGGCCGCGCCCGGGGTCGCCACCGCGGCAGACCGGTTCGACGCGTGTGAGCGAATAGACCGTCGTCATGCCGTCTCCTTCGCAATCCAGCGCACCGGGAACGAGCTGGCCACGCTCAGCAGGTGCCGAATTCCGAGATCGTTTTCATCGAACTCGGCGAGATAGACCGCCGGCAATAACGCCGGCACTCTTCGGGCTGCATCGAGGTCAACCATGCGGCAGTCAGCCAGCTCCAGTGCTTCGTCCACCACTGACAGCAAGGCTTCGGTTGTCCACGGTTTAGTGACGTCGGGTGGCACTGCGAGCAGGATCACGTTGGGCGCGCGCGCGTCCGGCGCCGTCAGATTCGCCGTCACCGCCCCGGTTCCGACGGCATTTGGTATGACCTCGGTCCATGCATCGAGCTCAACGCCGGTCACCGCACCGGTGGCGTCGTCCCCGAGGATGACGGCGCTGGTCACAGGAGCGTCGCCCAGTGCGGCAGGAAAGGGCAGGCCGACCCAGCCTCGCGCCGAAGCGGCATCAACGCTCGCGACATAAGGCACTGCCGGCGTCTGCGCCGCCCAGGAACCAACGGATGCGCGTCCGGCAAGATCGTCGCGCAAGAGCGCCTCGCTGAGACTCGCGGCCGCCTCGCGAACACGCGCGGAGTCCTGGAGCCAGCGTGCGAGCACGCCCTGGCGCGGACCGAGCAGGGACTTCTGATCGCCCGTGGTGGTGACGATGTCCGGCGGCAGGCTGGCCAACGATCCTTCGACAACCGCGGGACCTCCGAGCAGCACGCCCGCGGCTTTCACCGGATCGGAAATCTTCGCGGCGGCGGCGACGCGATCGGCGGCGACATTGCGGGCGGCAGTCGCGTCGAGTCCGCCGATTCCCCACGCCTTCAACGCGGCCGGCGACGCTGCGCCGAGCTCCTGCGCAAACGCCTTGACTGTGGCAGCGATGCCAGAGGTATCGGAGGGCGCGTCGAGTTGCGCGCGCGCGACGAAGGTATCAGCCGACAGCGGCGTTCTTCCGGCGAGCGCGTGTTGCCAGGCGGCAGCGTGATCGAGCAGATCGAGCAGGTCGGTGTCGAGCGACAGATCGAAGCCGACGGTTGCGGCGCCCGCTTGGTCGGCGGCAAGCAGAAGCCGCGCGACTCCCTGTCGCCCAGGATTGGAATTGGGAGCGCCGGGCATCGTACTCGGCGAATCGAAACTCGACAGCATGACGTTCTCCGTCGAGAGATCGAGGGCTGCGATATCGAGCGCTGACAGCCCGAGCGAGGCCAGCGTGGGCGCGGCGATTTGGACGCCGCGCGAGTTCAGCAGACGGATGCGGATGGTGCCGAGCGCGCCCAGCCTGCGCGCGACGAAGGCGTCGGCGGCAGGCGCAAGGCGCGCGCGTGGCGTGTCGCTGGCGTACCCGGCCGGGCGCGCGCTGGTGCCGAAGGTAACGATCAGCCGCTGCTCAATACCGCGTCCGCCGCGGGGAGTTGCCGCAGATTCGAAGACGTCGGGCGGCGAAGAGGCGCGGCTGATCATGTCGGTGGCGGCGGCGGCACGCTCGAAATTCGCGCCTGCCAGCTGGTACATGGACTCGGCAAGCCCGAGATCCGCGAAGGCGTCGAGCGCCGCGACGACGTCGGCGATTACCGATTGCAACGCGTTTTTCTCAGCTGGGCCGAAGGTTGGTTGGCCGGCGCCGGTCGGCGCGGGAATCGCCGCGGGAATCGCCGCGACGACCGCTCCCGGCGTCTTCGTTTCCACCTGCGCCAGCTTCCACCCATCGGCGACGACTCGTTGTGCGCTGGCTTGAGGCGCGTTGTCGATGGTGTCAACCTTGAGCGGATACTGGCGGCGAAGCTCGAACACTACCCAGTCGATCTCGATGCCGTTGACTCCCGATACGTCATGGATGCCTCGCTCCAGCAGGTATCCAAGAAGCGCGCCGAGTTGCTGGCCGTTGCGCATGCCCTCGGCGATGGTGAGCGCGCGACGCACCGCGGTTGAGGTGAGGCCAGTCGCAAAGGGCGCGAGCGCTCCGCCCGACGCGCCACCGTGCGCGCGCCAGGCCGCGCGCAGCACTCCCGCGGTGCTCGCCTGCCTCGGCGACGGCGTCATGACGAAGCCGCCGCCCGACGGATCAGTCTCTGTTCCCGCCGGAATGGTGTCGGATGCCGGCACGGCGGTCAGCTGCCGGCGCTGGATGTTGCGGACGGCGCCCCACGCGCCGACCTGGTTCCCGCGCTTCACCGCTTGCATTCCGGCGAGCCGCGACGTTGCCAGCGATGTTACCCATGCGTCGTAACGGTGCGACGCGCAGTCGATGATCTCCCCGGTGAGGACCGCGCGGCGGTCGGTTGAAATGCCTGAAATCGCGCTGAGCGCATCGCGGAAGGCGGCGAGTGCGTCGCTGTTGAAGTAGCGGGTATAGTCCGCCACGAACTTTGCCGGGTTGGCAACGATCTCGGCGAGGCGGTCCTGGATGGTGAAGGTCGCTCCTGTAACGTCTTTGCCCGGCCCAGCCGCCTGCGACTGCGGCGTTACCACCGTCGTTTCGGCGGTGAACCCGGCAAGCGCGGTCGTTGCGTGTCCGGCTGCAGCCGGCAGGTTCGCAATCGACAGGTTGGAAGTCATTCGCGC
>Ga0066709_100003198_pt1 | contig 12417 bp, 7 predicted proteins | sample GraSoiAngelo_158_FD_79665 | JGI IMG/M metagenome (GOLD analysis project Ga0066709, IMG submission 79665) | Grasslands soil microbial communities from the Angelo Coastal Reserve, California, USA - 14_1009_16_30cm | ecosystem: Environmental > Terrestrial > Soil > Grasslands | place: USA... | reverse complement strand
TGCTCAAAGACCGGGTCCCAGGTGCTGGCGGTCAAGAACCCCAAGCCAAACGTTTGGCGCGGCAGGGCGGAATGGACCCACAACTCATAAACCAGCCAAGCGGTTAGGAAAAGGATGGTCGAGGCAAAAATCAAGGTGATGAGATGGGCAATCTCCTCCCCGCTGTGCAGGCGCTCGACGAAGGCTCGGGCGCCGCCCGGCCGCGGAAAACGGGATGGGGCCGGGCGTGCAACCGCGATGCTTGGAGTGGCCATATTATTGGATCTGGGAAATTTGGGTCAGCTCGATGGCCACGACTTCCTTGGGCAAACGCGCATAAGCGAGTGGCTCGGCATCGTTTTGGCCCTGGGTCAGCATCCAGTGCAAAAATTGTTTGATGGTGTCGAGCTTGACCGGGTCAGCGATTTTCACCGGAATCAGCAAGTAGGTAAAGCTGCAGATGGGATAAGCACTGGGCTCCGCCGGATCGGTGATTGATACCCGGATGTCCTTCGCCATCTGGCGCGAGGCGCCCGCGCCCGCTGCCGTGACGCTTGCCAGGTCCGCCTTCACGAACTTCCCGGAAGAGTTCTTGACCGTGCCGTAGTTCATGTGGCTCTGTAACGCGTAGATGAGTTCCACATACCCAATGGAGTAAGGCGTCTGCTTGATGGTCCCGGCGACACCTTCGTTTCCCTTGCCGCCCAGTCCCACCGGCCAGTTGACGGACGCGCCGCTGCCCACTCGGCTCTTCCAGTCTGCGCTGACCTTCGAAAGGTAGTCGGTCCACACAAACGTCGTTCCGCTGCCTTCCGAGCGGTGAACGACTACAATGTCCTCCCCGGGCAAATTCACGCCCTCATTCGGGCCCGTGATGGCCGGGTCATTCCACTTGGTAATTTTCCCCAGGTAGATGCCCGCCAGAGCTTCCGGCGTGAAATTCAGGGACGCGCTCACGCCGGGAATGTTATAAGTGGGCAGCACCGCGCCCAGAACCGTGGGGAACTGGAGGACCTTGAATGGGAAGTCTGCCAGCAGTTTGTCGTTCAAGGGCATGTCGGAGGCGCCGAAATCCACCGTCCCGGCCTTGAGCTGTTGGATGCCCCCGCCTGAACCTATACTCGCGTAATTGATTGAGATGTCGGAATGGAGCTTGTGATACTCATCAAACCATTTGGAATAGATTGGGTAAGGGAAGGTGGCTCCTGCGGCAGTCAGCGATACAGGGCCCGCCTGAGCGGCCTGTGTTAGTTGGCGAGGCGCAGCCAAAAGCAGACCGACCACTAGCAGGCTGAAAAGGGCAATAAGCGTCGCAACCGATTTCTTCAAGTTTCCTTTCACCATCAGATACTCTCCTTTAGTTTAATTTCCCAATGTTTCAGAATTGTTACACCCCTGTTACAAAGTCTTTAAGGTTCCCATACCTTCCCAAGGGTGCGTCGCGATTCCCCCAAGACCGAACCGAGGGGGCGACAGAGCCGCCCCCTAAAAGTTCAGAAACTGAACACGAACTGACTATGGATTCGGTAGGAAGTGTTCGCGCCCCTTTGCAGCGGGACAAAGAAGTTCCGCGCAGGATCGTTGGGAGAAAGTTCATCTTGGATAAATAAGATGTTCTGCCATTGTAGGAACTTCGCGAGCCCGAGGTCGAACCGGATCATGTGGGCGCGGATATTCGTCCCCACTCCAGTCCCAATGTCGTCGTCGGTCACTTCCGAAATCATGGAGTTGGCGTCTTTGATGAAGTATCCGTACATAAGTCGCGCATCACCGAAGTTCTTCACCTGGCCGATCCCGACCGTCGCCATTTCGGCGTTGGAAAGGAAGCTGGAGCCGTAGTTGTGCGAGCCCTGAAGGTCGAGGAATAGCGGCCAATTATTCCAACCCTTATAGTCAATGCGGTACTGAAGGTGTCCGACGTGAAAGTCCGGAGCGGTGTAAATAAATCCGCCCTTGGTCGTGGTGCCGTTTCCCCCCTGACCGGCGCCACCGGACACGGTTATGCCGCTATACCCGTTGACGAGCACCGGAGTTCCGCTGGCGGCGAGAGCGATCAGAAACTCATTAGGGTTACGGTAGCTCTGGAAGTCCACGGTAACTCGGTGGCCCCAGTTATCACCCGATTTGCCGCTCAGCACCAAACCTTCGTGGAAGAGGTTGCTGTCGCGAACATTTGTTCCCGGCGCGAAGCCCGCCTGTTCGAAGATGCAGGTGGCGGGCGGGTTGGCACCCGCGCAAGCAGCGGCCGAGGGCAAGATCTGAACGTTAGGATTGGTAAAGATATACTGTCCCGCCCGGAACTCCAGGCTTCCGCTTTTCCCAAGCGACACCTTGGCGATTTCGTGCGCGCCGTTGAAGCGAATGTCGTCGTCAAAAAAGAACCTCGAGTTATCAGCGAAAACTTCCTCAATCCTGCCCGCGCGGATGTTGATATTCTTGTTCGGGTGATAGTCCGCGTACGACTCAAGGATGAAGAAGGGTCCACGCGTATCGGCCCCAGCGAAATCAGTGTCGAAAGTCAGGGGGTTGTTGGCAGTCCCCGTGCCCACTTGCAGGTGGAACCCAAATTGGTCGCTTAATGGTTTATCCAGGTTCACCCGGATCCGGTAACGCTCGCGGGCGTTTTGTAGGGGGCCGGCAACGGAATTCCCCGAGCGGAAGGCCCCATCCCAGCGGAACCGCAGGTCTCCGCTAAGCTTAAATCCACCAAGGTTTTTCGAAACGCTGTCGAGGGACTTCCCCAACGCATCCACCTTCCTCGTGTACGTCTCAATCTGCTCCTGGCTGGCGGCCGCGGAGGCCGGGGACCCGGAAAGAGCGACGACCGGCGTCGCCTCAGGCGAGCGTGCGGCCGCGGGAATCACCGGAGTCACACTAGCCACGGTCCCGACGCTCGGAAGTAGAGCTGGTGAGGGGTTTGAACTTGGGGTCGCTCCGTCGAGCCTCTGTTTAAGTTGTCCAACGATGCCAAGAAGCTGATCAATCTGTGTCTGCTGCTGGGTGATTCTCTCCTGCAACGCTTTGATTTGAGTCTCTGAGGCGCCCGGTTGAGGGTATGTAGCAGCGGCATTCTCCAGCCGTGTCTTGTCTACGGTAACGCCTTTTTCTTCCGCCACCAAAATAGCAGGCGCCAAGGCCGCCATCGTAAAAACCGCCAGCAGCATCTTCACTGCCGGCCTTTTCTTTCCGTTTGTTGACATTCCGTCTCTCCTGTCTAAGGCAAATTCGCGCCGGGGCGCGGTTTGCTGATTCACATCTACTCCTTGATCCGGTATTACCTGGATCAAGGAAAGGATAAATGGCCAAAGTTAAGCAGATATAACTGTAGTGTGAAGTTTCGGTTACGAGTCAGGCCCCGGCGGGCTGTAACCACGGCGCGGCTGGAAACCCCTTGGTCGGCCATCCACCGTCCCGGGCGCCATCGAACAGCTTCGAACTCAATGGGCCTATGGCGACTCGTCGAGGGGACTCTCGGGAGTGGCGCTTCGCAATGGTCTCAAGGGCGAGGGGACGAGTGTCGGCTTCGTGCGAGCCTGGAGCGCGTTATCCATTGCATTTCGGATGACGTAGACAACTTCCGACACCGTGAAGTATTCGGTGATGAAATCGAAGGCGCCGTGGTTCATCACCTCCACGTAGAGCCCGATATCGGCGCGTGGCGACACGACCACGACATTGATCTTCTCCTTGGCCTTCGCCGCCAGGTCCAGGACGTCCAACCAATTCCCGTCCGCCAGCACCGCGTCGGTCAAGACCAGGTGCACCGGTGTAGCGTCCGCGAGGAGCCTTTCGGCCTCGGCACAACTGCTCGCGTAATGGGGCTCGATCCGCAGGGTTTCGAGCATCGGCCGGAGGAGTGTATAGTTGCCTTCGCGCCGCGATACGATCAGGCCTCTTACTTTTCTTGGTTTCATTGTTCTCCTCTCGCCAACCGCGCTCGCCGGCCGATAGACCGCCGCCGAACAGTCCCGCCTTTTTCAGAGTCAAGGAGCGCGTTCCTTTTCACTCTTTCAGATCAAGTATGCAGATGGCGTGTTAAGGCGACGTTAAGGGCGTGCGAAAGTCAGGTGAAATTGCGAAGGAAAGAAGAGACGGGTAGCGGGCCTCAACGCCCGGCTTGTAGCGCGGGCCACTGGCCTGCATGCGGGCGTGCCCGGGTTGAGGGCTCCGATGTCCCGATTGGGTTCATCGGGACGGAGATCGGAGACGCCCGCGCTACGCGAACGAAGCGCCGGTGCCGCAGTTGCGGGACCGGGCGAAATCGAGTAAGCGGGCTGGTCATGAACCTGCGCCTCAGACTTCCTTCACAGGCAGCAGGATGGCAAATGTCGAGCCCTTGCCGAGATGGCTCTCGGTGCTGACCGTGCCGTTCATGCGCTCGACGACGTGCCTCACAATGGAAAGGCCCAAGCCCGTCCCGCCCATCTCCCGCGAGCGCGCCCGATCCACGCGATAAAACCGCTCGAAGATCCGCCCGAGGTGCTCGGAGGGAATGCCGATGCCCGTGTCGGCCACGGTGATTCGAATTTTTCCATTTGACGCGCGGGCCGAGCGCACGCGCACCTCGCCGCCCGCGCGGTTGAATTTGATCCCGTTGTCGAGGAGGTTGATGAAAGCCTGCTCGAGCCGGACTCGGTTACCAAGAACGATGGCGTCTTCCTCTCCGTCGCGCAGAAGCTTCACGCCGCGCAATCGAGCTTCCGACTCCACGGTCCGGAGCGCGGCTTCCATGGCCTCCCCAACTGAGAATGTTTCGGGCTCGCCGGCCGGCTGGCCCGATTCGAGTTCGGAAAGCGTCAGCAAGTCGGAAGCGATGTTGCTCAGCCGGATGGCGTGGGCCTTAATGATCTCCAGGAATTTCCGGTTGTTCTCGGGGTCTTCGATGGCGCCTTCGAGCAGCGTTTCGGCGTAGCCGCGGATCGCTGTCAAGGGCGTGCGCAGCTCGTGGGAGACGTTGGCGACGAAGTCTTTGCGAATCCTTTCCAGCCCTTCGAGGTCGGTAACGTCGTGGAGAATCGCCAAAGCGCCCCGACGCGAGGGAGAGGCGAGGGGAGCGGCTTGGACCTCGTAAATGCCCGGTTCGAAGGACGAGAGGCGAAGGCGAAGGCGCCGAGGCTCCTCGGTCCTAAGAACGGTGGCCAGCAGGTCGCGCAAGTCGGGGTGGCGCACCAACTCCGCGAGGGGGAAATTCGCCGGAGGCGGCTCCTTCCGACCGACAGCGCGCAGCAGCGAATCGTTTGAAAAAATGACCCGCATCTCATCGTCCACTGCCAACACGCCCTCGATCATGCTGGCTAATATCGCCTCTCGCCGCGCGGACTCCAGGCGCGCGTTTTCCATAAGGTCGTGAAGTTGTCTTGCCGTCCGATTGAGCGCTCTGGCGAGTGAGCCTAGTTCGTCGTCGGCCGGCACCTCCAGGGCGGGCTGTGACGGGTTCCCAACCAGACCATCGGCGAAATTCACGAGGCGCTCGATTCGCCTCGTCAAAGTGCGGGAGAAATAGAAGGCAAAACCTAGGGCCAGGAGCGCGGCGAGGATTATTGCGGAAAGAATTCGGATACGAACAGCTCGCTCGGCGACTTCGAGGTCTTCGAGCGGCACAGCCAAGCGCAGCACATAACCCGGCTGCCCGTCGTAATTGGTCCGGAAAGCGAAGTAGCAAAGGTCGCGATCGAGCGTCGCGCTATGCCGGATCGAGGAGCCCGTGGTGTGGGCAAGCGCTTCGCGGATCTCGGGCCGCCCGGCGTGGTTCTCCATGGTCTCGGGGTCGTGTTCGGAATCGGCCAGAACTTTGCCGGAGGGGTCAATGAGGGTGACGCGGGCTCCGGCCCGTTGGCCGGCGTCGTGGGACCAGCCTTCCAGCCGCTCCCGTCCGACGTTCGCGAGTTCCGCCGCGAGAATGCTCCCGCTGGCTTCGAGCTTCTGCCGAACCGATTCGATTTCGCGGCTCGCTGTGAACCGGGTCAGATAGAAACCAAGTCCGGCCATCGCCGCGCAAGTGACAGCTGCGGCGCCGAGGAAAAGCTTCCGGAAAAGTGGACTGCGCAACGTCATGGACCTCGGCGCCTTGGTCCCGCGCCTGCGAGACCGTGCGCATGGACAGGCCCGACACTAGGTCCGATCCGAATCAGGCCATCGTACTCCTGTTATCGGAGATGCCTATGCTCCGTGCTACTGCGCGTCCGCCTCGCGCCCCGGCTCCGGTACAAACCGGTATCCGGCGCCACGAACCGTCTGGAGGTAGCGCGGCCGATCGGGTTGCACCTCGATTTTCTCCCGGACTCGCCGGACGTGGACGTCGACGGTGCGAGGCGTGACAAACCGGTCTCGCCCCCAGACCTCATCCAGCAGCCGCTCGCGGCTGAAGACGTGTTGCGGGTGAGATGCCAGAAAGTGGAGCAGCTTGAATTCGAGCGCGCTCAACTCGGCCTTCTGGCCCCGCACCGTCACCTCGAGCGTGCCCGTGTCCATCGAAAAGTCGGCCAGTTGAATGCGTTCGACTTTTTCCGTCGGAGGCTCCTTGCGGCGCAGAACGGCTTTGATTCGAGCCGCGAGTTCCCGAGGGCTGAAGGGCTTGACTACGTAGTCGTCGGCGCCGAGCTCCAGTCCCAACACTCGGTCAAACTCTTCCCCTTTGGCGGTCAGAAAAATTACCGGCGTCGCGCGCAGCCGCTCCTCGCTTCGCAGTTTGCGGCAAATCTCGAAGCCGTCCAGGTCCGGCAGCAAAACGTCGAGCAGCACGAGGTCCGCTCCGTGCCGGCGCAAGTGTTCCAGCCCCTCGCGGCCCCGGCCGAAACTCTCCAGCTCGTATCCCTCCTTGCGAAGGTTGTAGCGAACCAGCTCGACGATATCCTTCTCATCTTCGATCAAGACGATGCGTCCGCGCATGGGGTTATTATATATGATGAAACATCCCCGCAATGCCTTTCCATTGAGGACTGCGGAATACAGTGAGTACGGCCGACGTAGCGCCCTGATGTATCGGCGCCCTTCCTCGTGCCGGCCAGAGGCCGGCGCTTCGGCCCATCGCGCACCTCAAATATACAGTCCTCAGTAGTTTTCGGGAGGGCTACGCGCGCTCAAGCGCGGTTTGGGTAAAACCGGGGTGGAAAGGTCATCAAGGCTGGGCGAGGACCAGCCATCCGAGCAGGGCAGAGATTTTTTCGTCCACCCGCCAAGGGGGACCGAGTGGGCGGCCCAAATCGGCGAGCCACGCTCGAAGCTTATCAGCCGGCGTGCCGAGCTGGTTCGAGGCGTGGGCGAATAGGTCCCGCTCCCTCACCCGCGTCACCGGCAACTGGCATTGCTCGCTTGCGGCGATAAGAGCATTGCGGAAGAGCTCGCCTTCCGCCGTATGGATCATCGCGTGCGACGCTAGGGTCGCGGCGAGTGCCCCCAAAGTCCGGCCGGAACTGAGGGCGATTCCCACGCCGGTAACCGAATAGCCTTCGTGCCCCAAGGTATCTACCAATGCGCGAAGCGCGTGGCGGGCAAGATTCCTCGCCGCATTCGCGGACTCCCGAATCAGTCGCTGGGCGTCGGTTAGGCCGAGTTTCTCGGCGGCGTGGTATGGCTGCTTCGGTAATCCCGACGTAATGAGCTCAACGCGCCGGCGGTCAATGATCTGCGGTGCATCCTTCGTCCCACTCACGGCTACCATCACCGCCCAGCCCGAATGAGCTCGACACCCGATGCCGGCGCGCCGTCTCGCATTCGTCTCAGCCATTTTTGGCCCGAGCGTCCGCTTCGCTTCAGCTCGAGCACAGACTTCAGGTCGCTCGAGTTCCGTGGTTCTTATCTTCCCATCTCAGAACTCCAGACGGCCCCGCAGCTCGATGACTCTCGACCCGCTCTTTTCTCCGCTAAAGAAGCGGTCGTGCTGGCCGCTAATCTGGCCGACGCCAGAGGCATCGATGGTCGTGGTCGAGGAGTCGGGGATAGAGAAGTTGGGATGATTGAACAAGTTCCCGCACAGCGCCATGATGTCGAAGTGCCAGCGTTCGGTCAAAAGGAAGCGCTTCCGAATAGTTAAGTTTACCGTGTGCAGCCCCGGCCCTTCCAGGATGTTGATCCCGGAATTGCCAAACCGTCCCACATTGACAAGTGCTGCCGGATCCAGACAAGTAGGGTCGCTCGCGGGACAGCCGGGGACCGCAAAAGCGCTCGTATCGAACCAATGGCTGACCGAGCGCTGACCGTTCGGCAAGTTACCGTTGGCAATCCGGTCCGGCAGGCCCCCGAAAGAATTCGTGTTGGACGGGTCCGTGGTGGAGAAGAAGGGGGAGAACCATTGGCCGGTCTGGAAGAATGCCACCCAATAGGCCGTCCAACCGCCAACGGCCTTGTCCACGACGCGCGGGGCGCTCGCAAGATAACGGCGTCCGCGTCCCACGGGGATTTCCCAGGAGGCATTGACTACGACACGGTGGTGCGGGGTTACTCGGTCATGATTCCAAAGAAGCGGGGCGTAGGGGTTCTCATCTCCAAAGGAGCCGTTCTGAGGCCCGTACTCCGTGCCGAAACCGCTAGCAAGCATTTCATAATTGTCCAAATTGTTGGCCCAGGTCCAGAAGCCGTCAAAGCTTACTTGTCCCACCCTCCGGCGTCCTTCCAAGGTGAGCGAATCATAGTTCGCGGAGAGGTCCCGCCGCAACATTTGGACCGATACGAATTGTGGATAGGGCCGCCGATCTGGAGTGAAAGGAATCGTGCTCGGCTGGGGCTTATTGATCTCATAAAAACCATTCAGCCCGCGGCTGCGGGAGCCGACGTACGACACCCTGAAGCCCATATCGCTAAGCTGGTGTTCGACGGTCGCGTTGAATTGATGGATTTTGCCGTCGCGTGTGTCGAGCGGGTAACCGCCCACAGATTGCGAGGCAACCTCCACAAGGCCGAGGTTTGCCGGGAACGGGTCAGGAAAGGCAAACAGCGCCTGCCCACTTTGAATGGTGTTGGTGTAGTTTTCGGCAAGCTCGAACGGCCCTTGACCCTGAACCAGAGAAAAGGTTCCCAGCCCACGCGAAGTAAAGATGCCGTACCCTCCTCGGAGGACAGTTTTCTCCGTGATCAGATAGGCGGCGCCAATGCGGGGAACAAAATTATGATTGGACGGGTGCGGGATCACCGGCCCCGCCACCACAGCGATGTTACTCGGATAGAGAGGGCTCACGTGGCTCGAAGCCGCTGGAGGTACCACCACGGCGTTCCGCGACAGGTCGAAGTTGTACATCAGCCCGTCGTCATAGCGGAACGAACCGAAATGGTCCCAGCGGATGCCGTAGTCAAGGGTCAGCTTTCTCGACACTTTAAACGTGTCAGTGGCGAATGCGCCGAACTCTCTACCCCACACGGTCCTGCCGGTAAGCGGGCTTAGCCTCGAGCTGGAGATAGGCAGCCCCAGCAGGAAGTCAGCGTAGTCGTACCCCGTAAAGCTGCCGTTAAAAGAGAATTGGCCAAAAGAGCCATCCGGAATGTAGGCGTTGTAATTCATGTACGCTCGGAGCTCTTCTCCAAACTTCATGACATGACGGCCTTTGGCCCAGGTCACGGAATCGGCGTAACTCCAGTTCTCAAACAGCTCCGAAGCCCGACCTTTGACGCCGCCCGCTTGCTGGACCATGCTGGTTAGGTCGTTAAAGAACATGTACGGAAATTCCATGGCCGAGTAATTATTAGGATTTAAATCTTGGAGGCCAATGGCCTGGACGACCGTCTCCCCATCGGGTGGCAAGTAGCCATTTACCTTACTGCCGTCCACGAGCCTGTCCCGGTTCCCCCCGAACGTAAAGGTGTTGACCAAGCTAGGGGTGAAGATGTGGGTGTCAACAACGGCCCACGAGTGGCTCTGACGGAGCCTTGTCCAATTCAGAGTGGGCAAGTCCCCGTTGTTAAGAACATACCGCGGCCAGTAGCCTGAATACCGGCCGAAGATATTATTCTTTTCGGAGAGTTTGTGATCGATACGCCCGCTAAGAACATCGGCGTGGTATTGGTCCCCAGGGTAGGGGAAGATCCAGCCGAAGTTGTTGACCACTTCGCCGGGTGCCCCCTGGTTGGGTTCGGGAAAGTAGAGTTGTTGGACTTGGAGGGCTACCGGGCTGAGCGGGATGTTGATCACGTTCCCCTGAAACGCCTGGAGTGTGTAGGGATTGTGAATCTGAATGGGTTGAGGCAGGTTGAGCAAATCAGAGAAGTCGCCGCTGCGCATGTTACTGGTCGGCACCGATTCAGAGAAGAAGCTATGTTCAGGAACACGTTCGGCGTTCCACAAGCCGTAAAAGAATGTGCGGTCCTTTCTGATGGGGCCGGACCCGCTCAAGTTGAACGTGTGATAAAGCACCAACGGTTTCGTGGTCTCGAAGAATCCCGCCGCCCCCAAGGCGGAGTTGCGGTGGTAGTAAGAAGCTTCCCCGTGGTACTGATTGGTCCCACGCTTGGTGATGGTATTGTAGTAGCCGACGCGGGCGTACTCGGCGCTGTTGTTCACCGCATTGACTTTGACCTCCTCTACGTCTTCCATGTTCACCGTTTGGGTGTTGAGGTTCTCCTCTTTAACGCCGTCCATGCCCATATGGATTTCGGCCGCGCCCTGGCCGGCCATGGTCACACCGAATTCATTTCCACCTTCAGTCTGAATTTGGGGCATGGTAGCCAATACCGGGAGCGGAGAAGAATAGGAATTGGCGGGCAGGGGCGCGAGCTGGTATTGGGCTCCGCTGAACTCTGCGCCAATCTTCCCGCCTTCGGTGTCAATGGCCGTGGCCGCCCCGCTTACCTTCACCAGGGTGTTGGTGGCACCCACCTGGAGGACAACATCCACGCGCTTGGTCTGATTGCTGGCCAAGTGGATGTCGCTCTCGACATAAGTCGCGAACCCAGGCATTTGCACTTGCAACGTATAGGAGCCCTCCTTGAGCGCTGGAATCTCATAATTGCCCTGGCCGTCGGTATTGACCGTTCTTGCTTTAATGCCGGTTCCCACTTCTTCCACGCTCACCTGGGCTTGCGGCACGACCGCACTTGAAGCGTCTGTTACCGTGCCCCGAATCGTGGACAAGCCTTCCTGGCCGGACAGGGGAAGGGAGAATATGAGCGCGGATGCAAAGACAAGCCAACAGCCGAGATTGGCCCTCTTGTCATCGTGCCAACTGGAATCTTTCGTTAGCATTTTGGCCTCTTTCTGCGCGCACAGACTAGGGAGAAGCGCGCCTTCGTTTCCGGGTAACTGCCAAGCGAGTTTGCCCGCCGATTCACCTGTGGCCTGCCTTGCGGGGACAGGTTAACTTGAAAGCAGACCGCTACCCCACACTCGACTACGATGTATCACCGTCTTCGAGCGAGCGTCAAGAGGCTGGGAGACAAAGTGGGAAAATGGAGCCGGCGAAGGGAATCGAACCCCCGACCTACGGTTTACGAAACCGTTGCTCTACCGACTGAGCTACGCCGGCCCTTACCTCACCGAGCGCCTGGGACGCGCGGTGTACCCCAACCTCTAGTCTACAGACGAAAATGCTCACCCGCAAAGGGCAAAATTTCTGCCGCACCTGCGGGTGAGCATTCGAGAGGAGAATAGAACAGCAGACGCGCTCTACCGTCCTAAACCCGCATGGAGCATAGAAAATCGAGTTAGGGCTGTCAAGAAAATTCTAAAGCTCCTTGGAATTAAATAAGCCGTTTGTTTACAGTGTGTTAGCTGAGGAACCGGGGGTTTCGAGAATTCTGGCGGAGCCCTCGGAATGGTTCAAAAGATTTCCTTCTGGGGGCCAGATGTCTGATGTATTGAGGCTTAGTCTCAGCTCTGCTTGAGAGTGCTGAACCTCGCGTCGTCGGGTTGGCCGAAGTCGGTTTGCGGGAACCATTTGCGAGCCGCCTGCTTGGACAGGAAAAAAATGATGCCCCCAAAAACCGACCAACCGCACAGATAAAAGACAAAGATGAGATTCAGCACGATGAAGTTCAGCATTTGAAACAGCGGCGACTTATCACCCGGGTAGGGCCGGTCCCAGCTCAATCCGATGCGCCGGTTAAATAAGTCCATCCAACGTGACGCAGCGGCAGGGGAGCCGGAGTAGAGAACCAGAACCACGAATGACCCTTCTTGTTTTCCCAAGACCTCCATGGTCGAGCCGAGCTGATTGAGGTCAAGCCGTTTTTGCATCTGGACGTATTGGGAGTGAGCAATCTGGGGCGTGGGATAAGAGATCACCACAACCCTCGAGTGCGATTGCCCCGCCGCGTAGTCACCCGTTTGTACCTCCGCTCCCAAATTAAAGCCGAAGAGGTCGGGAGGGATCGAAGGGAGAATCCGGCGAACACCTTCTTCCCCGACCAGGTATTTTTCGGAGCCCGGCACCAAATCGGCCGGAGGCAAGGGTGTCGGCAGTGCATTCATGTCTTCCGTCAGCGGAGACTCCGCTCCCAGTGCCGCGAGCAATG
>Ga0066709_100003194_pt1 | contig 12423 bp, 11 predicted proteins | sample GraSoiAngelo_158_FD_79665 | JGI IMG/M metagenome (GOLD analysis project Ga0066709, IMG submission 79665) | Grasslands soil microbial communities from the Angelo Coastal Reserve, California, USA - 14_1009_16_30cm | ecosystem: Environmental > Terrestrial > Soil > Grasslands | place: USA... | reverse complement strand
TGGCCACACTGCTGCCCGGCGTCTCCAGCCGGTCGGCCCGTTCACCTCAACTTGTCTGGACCCTCCTCTGCCTGGGGCTCTGGCTTGAAAGGCGCCCCTCATGCCTGAACCACCTTTAGTCACAGTCTTGATGGCCACGTTCAACGACGCGGCCTTTTTGCCAGACGCCGTCCGGAGCGTACTGACACAAACGTTTACTGAATTCGAGTTTCTGATCATTGATGATGGTTCTACGGACGGAACGTCGAGATACTTGCGCGGTCTGACCGATCCGCGTGTTCGTGTCGTGCGAAACGAATCGAACCTGGGCCTGACCCGATCGTTGAAACGCGGCATCGAGCTGGCTCGAGGGAGTTTTATTGCCAGATTGGATGCGGACGACGTCGCGCTGCCCAGGCGATTGGAGCGGCAAGTGTGCTTCATGGAGGAACAGCCGGGAGTGGCGATCCTTGGTAGCGGCTGCGTGCTGATGGACGAAACCGGAAAGTCCTTCGCCTTCCAACGGCAGCCCGAGAGCGATCTGGCCATCCGTTGGACAAGCTTGTCGGCCAATCCATTCGTCCACTCAACGGTGATGCTGCGCCGCCAGGTGTTGCTTAAACACGAACTCAACTACGACGCAGCTTATGAGACGAGCCAGGATTACGATCTTTGGACGCGGCTGCTCCGGTATGAAAAGGCGGCGAACCTGCCCGAGGCGCTCATTCGGTACCGGGTCCGCCGAGGTGTTACGCGGCAAAGGCGCGAGGGGCAACTTGAGCACGCGCGGTCGATTGCCGCACGGACGATCCAGACTGAGTTGCCGGTTTGCAGTTTGCAGCCCGACCAGTTGCGTGACCTGCTCGATTTGCCCTACCCGGAGCTGTGGTCGCAACGCATTCCTCGCCCTGGTTTGGCTCATCTGATCAGGCTGCAATGCGATTTATATTCGGATTTCGCAGCGAAGTACCGTTCGCACCCTGATTTGCCGATGCTTCGTCGTCGGCACTTCTCTCGAGTGGCCCGTTTCCTTTGCCGGGCGGGTTTTCCGCCTGGATGGGCCAACGTATGGGCTCTTGTGCTGCGCAAGGAGCCTCTGGCACCGATCTGGGCGGGTTTAGAAGTCTTGCGCGCTCTCGGCCGCCGGATTTCATCCATGGGGCCGCGCCTGTCCTGGAAAAACGCGGTGGAACATCAATGACCAAAGCGTTCTGTGCCCCTCGGATGCCGTTGGCAGGAGGGTCTCATCACCCCGGAAACCGGCGCCGAGTTCTCGTCTTTTGACCCTGTGCACCTGCTGATTATCCATCCCGAAACCGCCATCGGTGGAGCTGAGAAGGTGCTGGGTTATTTTCTACAAGGGCTCTCAGCGAGTTCATTGCGCGTCACAGTTGCCATAGCGGACGGCCCGCTCAAGGAGCTCAAACTCAAATCCGTCCAGACTATTATCATTCCGGATCATGCCAGATTTTCTCCCTCGAACCTGCTCCGCCAGATCACTCAATTGAATCGCTGTCATCGTGAGATTCCGTTCGATATTGTGCATGGCTGGGCGGCGAGGGACTGGGAACTCACCAGCCTGGCCGCGCTCATCTGGCGCAGACACGCAGTCGGGACCCTTCACGATCATCCTACAGCTTACTATATCCGAAGGAGGAGGCGACGGTTGATGCGGTTGGCGGCACGCTGGGGCTTGCAGCGCGTCGTGTGTGTGTCCGCCGCCGTGCGGCGGGCTTGTGAGGAAGTTGGATATTCCCGAGACCGGCTCGTGACGATTCACAACGGCTTGCCGGCCGTCCAACTCACCTCGAGACGCTCCGCCTCGGAGTCCGTGCTCCGGCTTGGATACCTTGGAGCGCTGACTCGCACCAAGGGCATAGACGATTTGCTGCAGATCATGGATCGGGTGGCGGTGCAGACGTCAGCAGAGTGGGAACTGCAAATTGCGGGCACACTCATTTCCAAAAACGACCAAGCGTGGTTGGAGCAACTCCAAGAGCGGTATGCGCAGCGGACCTGGTGGTCTCGCGTGGTATGGTCGGGATGGATAAACCGCCCTTCTGATTTCCTGGGATCGCTTGATTTGCTCGTGTTCGCGTCCGCTGCCTTCGACTCGTTCCCGACCGTTCTCCTGGAAGCGGCCAGTCTGGGCACTCCGGTCTTGGCCTCGGCTGTGGGCGGAGCTTCAGAAATTGTCGAGCACGGGTTGACGGGTTGGTTGTTCCCGACGGGAGATTCGGTGGCGGCCGCGGGGATTCTGACGCGAATTCTGAACGAACGATCCCCGCTGGTCCAAGCGGGGATTGAGGCGCGAAAGCGTGTCGCCCGGAAGTTTAACGTTGAGAAAATGGTTGAAGCCTACGAGAATCTCTACTTAACTCTGCGCCAGAATGGATAGTCTGCTTTCTCTGAGGCGTTCGGCACTGATCTACGGATTGTGTCTTCCTCTGGCCATCCTGCTGGGTTATGTGCTCGCCCGGCCTGGCAATTTCATGTCGTTGGCCGTTATTGCCTTGACGCTGGGTATTATGAGTCTGCCGCTATTGATGCGCTGGCATCATCAGTTGCTGATCCTTAGCTGGAACGCGTCGTTGATCGTTCCTTTTCTGCCAGGCCAGCCCGACTGGTGGATGTGCCTGAGTTTTATCAGTCTCTCGTTTGTCGTGCTCCAGCGGATTATGACGAAAAAGGGGGAATATCTGCGCGCGCCTTCCGTGACGTTCTGGATTTGTTTCATCCTGATAACGGTCGTCGTCACTGCACAATTGACAGGCGGCATTGGAGCGCGCGCCATCGGCTCGGCGGCTTACGGCGGGAAGCGGTATTTGTATGTGTTTTCTGCCGTCCTGGGCTACTTCGCTTTGATTGGCACCCGTATTCGTCCGGAACACGCTCGATTTTTGGCAGAGGGTTTTTTCCTGTCCGGAACGACCTCGGCCATCAGTGACCTGGCATACTTGGTAGGCCCGAAATTCTACTTCGTTTATTATTTATTTCCCGCCGGTTTGGCCTACAGCCAGGCTGTTGGAGAAGAATTGTCTCTGGGACGTTTTGCCGGCATCTCATTCGGTGCGCAGGCCGCTATGGTGGCGCTGGTAGCCCGCTTTGGATTCAAAGGTTTGTTGGCATTGAGCACACCGTGGCGCTTCCCCCTGTTTCTGGCACTCTTGGCCGCCTCTCTGTTCGGTGGTTTCCGATCCAGCTTGATCCTCTCGGTGGTGTTTTTCATTTTCCAGCTCTATTTCGAACGATTGTTTACGGCCCGGAACGTTGCTATCGTCGCTGGTTTGCTGGTACTTTCGCTGGTGTTACTGGCGAACTTCGCAACCAAATTACCCGCGCCCGTTCAGAGGGCCGTATCCTTTCTTCCAGTTTCAGTTGACGAGAATGTACGCCTGGACGCAGCGGGCACAGCGGAATGGCGGTGGCTGATGTGGAGGACGCTGTTACCCGATATTCCCAAATATTTCTGGCTGGGCAAGGGATTCTCATTTAGCGCGACGGATATGTATCTGACCCAAGAAAGCATCCGGAGAGGCTATTCCCCAGAGTATGAATTCACGCTGATTAATGGCAATTACCACAATGGAATCCTTACAGTGATTATTCCTTTCGGTATTTGGGGAATGATTGGATTGTTAGGATTCCTGACAGCCGCCGTTCGCGTTCTGTATTTCAACTATCGGAACGGTGATCCGTCTCTGCAAACCTTCAACACGTTGCTGATCTCCTGGTTCCTTGCGCGGCTGGTCATGTACTTTACCGTCTTCGGCGCGTTCGACAGCGACTTTCGGTCCTTGGTGGGACTGCTCGGGCTAAGTCTCGCGCTGAACGGTGGTGTCCGCACCTTGCGAGAGAAGCCCGAAGGGGAGCTGTCGGCACGGACCCGGGAAATCAGTCTCTCAACCGCGGCTGAGTAGAATTCCTCGCCCGCTCGAATAGTCCCTCAGGCCCTGACCGACTCCAGCGTACACGTTTCCTCGCACCACTCTTCGCTGATGCCTTGAAATCCCCTCATTCACTGCCAGGGAATGCCCCGTCATCTTTGATGATGTGTTCCACGATGGAAGATCCAAGCTGCCAGCGGATTGAGGTGGCGCGAAGCACTGCAATTCACTAAGGATGTTTGCTGGAAATGCGAGTCGGACTGGACAAAAACGCCATTTACACAACTGAGGCAGGAACGGCTCGATACATTCGAGGGCTACTGAAGGGTCTGCGTGAACTCAATCCACCCGACCTGGAGATCCTGGAAGTGGCTTGGACAGTTGAAAACTTATCATTTCGGCAGCCTCAACGGGCTCTCAAGACCCTATATCGCGAACTCGTCTGGTCAAAGCTAGTCGCTCCTTCTTTCATCATGAGAGGATCGGTGGATGTGTTCCATTCCACGGCTAACCTGCTCGTCATCCCTCCGCGAGGCGTCAAACATATAGCCACGCTCCACGATCTCGCAGTGATCAGACACCCGGAAAGATTTCGTCCGTGGCACAGGTGGTCCGGTCGGAAATACTTAAAACAACTTCACAAGTTAGACAGAGTGATTTGCATCAGCCAATTCACGGCGCGCGAAGCCGCGACCCTCCTCAACCTGCCCCGTGCCAAACTTGAGGTCGTTTACAACGGATGCGATTTCCATCCGAACGAGCGTCCTCCAACGGAGCGAGCTCCGAGTGTTCAGGTTCCTGACGAGTTTTTCCTCTTTCTCGGATCGCTGGAACCCGGAAAGAATCTGTCTTTGTTGAAGGAGGTTTACCAACTCGCAGAAAGGGAAGGCATCGCACTGCCCCCATTGGTTGTTGTGGGTGTGAGGTGGAGCGGGTTGAAGACAGAGGGCCGGCCGCCCCAGAACTGGCGCTATCTGGGACGGCAGCCAGACGACGTTCTGGTTTTTCTATTCCGTCGCGCTTTGGCGCTGCTCTTTCCCAGCAAATACGAGGGCTTCGGACTGCCGGTGGTGGAAGCAATGACATTAGGGTGTCCGGTGATTTGCTCTCCAGTGGCAAGCCTTCCTGAAATAGGGGGCAACGCTGTGCTTTTCACAGAATTGAATCCGGCTGCCTATTTGCAGGCGATCCGAAGGCTTCTCGAGGAGGCTGATTTGCGCGAAGAACTTGTTCGGCGAGGGTTCGAGCAGTCTCCAAAGTTTTCCTGGAAGCGTTGTGCTACAGAAACACTGTGCGTTTATCGGGAAGCGTGAATTTACCGATTCGAGCACCGTGGAACAATCACACTGGAGTGTGGTAGGGCACTCGGATCCTTTGGAGGACTGTGGTTCTTGGGAAGCAACGACGATTGTTTCCGACAGATTCCGAATGACGCCTCAGGCCGGCTTACGCAAGAGCAGCTTGAAGGATGTTGCGTCGCCTAGGCGCTCTATGATGCGTCGCGTTAGCTCGAAACGGCTATCGGCGTATCTGTCGTGCCAGAGCACCTCAAATCCAACCGTACGCAACTTTGCTACCAGCTCCAAATCGTCGATGCCTTGCTCGACGTGGAATTCTGCGAGCAAACCCGCGGTGGCAGAATCGAGAACCGCGTCACATTTTCGCCGGGCGGAAACTCCGGAATACACACGCCGCAAACGCCGCATTACTGCGGCGGGCAGATCTCCTGTCTGGCAAAACAGCTTGAAGCTGAAGTATTCCAGCCGCTGCAGCGCGCGCGTTGCGGGTCTTAGCTTGTTGCGGTTTGTTGGATCGAAGATCGTATAGAGCAATCCCATGGGCTCGAGCCGATGGAAGGCCAGCGTGAGGATCTGTTCAATGTTTTCAAGGTGATGGAGCGCAGACGAGAATACGATCAAATTGAAAGTCTTGTCTGTCTGCGACAGAAAAGAGCCGATCTCCGCGCACACAGTCCGGGCAGTCACTCTCGGTGCAGCGCATTTGCCCCGGAATATTTCCAAAAGCTCCGAAGAAATATCGACCAACGTCACATCGACCCCGCGGTACAGCAACTTGAGTGAAACGTTGCCGGACCCGCCGCAGGCGTCAAGCGCCCGAGTAACTTTCGGGTGCTGACCGCTTATCGCGATAATCTGATCCAGATCGGCTTCAAGTCGACTCTGGAAGCGTCGGTCTGTTACGCAAGTTTCGCTCGCCTCATAAAGGGAAGCACTCTGTGCGTAGTACTGTCGGTTCGCCTCAGCGACCCTTTGATACTCGAACGATGGATTCCAGTTGCTCATCCCATCTCACCAGAAATATCAATCTTTTGTAATTCTTTGTTACAATTATCCGTGCCTCGTCGCGTGGACACCCGTTGCCAGGACGGGCATTCTCGCACTTCCTCTCAGTTCGACGAAATTCTCATCGGTAAAGATAGTTCAGTGAGGCGCGAACGATCCTGGCCGCCGCTCTCCCATCGCCGTAAGGGTTGAGTTTTGGGGCTTCGGCGGAGGATTCGTTCTGCTTCGACAAGATCCGCGATGCGTGTCTAACAATCACTTCCGCATGTGTTCCCACCAGGCGGACGACGCCTGCGGAAACCGCTTCGGGACCTTCCGTAGCGTCGCGCATCACAAGCACCGGCTTACCCAGACTCGGCGCCTCTTCCTGGATCCCGCCCGAATCAGTGAGAATGAGACAGCCCCGGCTCATGAGGGCGATGAAGGGTAGATAAGGGAGGGAATCGATCAGATGTAGATTCGCGCGTCGTCCGGCGGCACCCCGCCGCATACCGGCGCGGTGGCGAAGTTCAATAGAAGAGTTGCCCAGGCCCAGCAGGCGATTAACAGGCTCGCGAACGTTTGGGTTGAGGTGCACTGGATAAACGAAATACACCGTCGGGAACCGATCCGCGAGCGCAGAAATCGCCCTGCAAATGTTTTCGAATCCTTTTCCGAAAGTTTCGCGGCGATGACCCGTGATCAGGACTACCCTGGGCTCATCCATACAGCGGGACCCGTGTTCCGGGGATGGTTGGAGGAAGTTCGGCAAGCCGGGGATCCGCGGTGGATTAGCTCGGACTTTCCGTAGTCCCAGCAGGAGCGCATCGACAACCGTGTTGCCGGTAACAAACACTCTGTTCTTGGCGACGCCTCCCGCAACAGGTTCCTTTTGCTCCACTGTGTGGGGGCAAAGTGAAGCGTTGCAAGGCGGGTTGTTAAAACGCGGTTCGCCTCTTCCGGCCAGGGTGCTCTCATGTCCCAGGTCCGTAACCCCGCTTCGACGTGCCCTAATGGGACACGTCGATAGAATGCCGCCAGTGCGGCGCAGAGAACAGTCGTTGTGTCACCCTGAACAAGCAGCAGGTCCGGGAGTTCTGAGGCCAGGTAGCGGCCCAGTGCGGCGATCGCGCGAGCCGTGAGGGACGGTAATGTCTGGTTTTTTCGCATGAGGTTCAGATCAACGTCGGGCACAATGCCGAACGCCTCCAGGACCTGATCGAGCATTTGACGATGTTGGGCCGTGATGCAAACCCGGCATTCGATGTCCGCTCGCGCTCGCAATGCCAGAACCACGGGAGCCAGCTTGATCGCTTCGGGCCGAGTAACGAAAATGACGGAGATCCTGTGCACTTTGACAGACTAACGCGGGGGACAGTAACGATAGAAGGTCTCGATCCGGTCAGTGATGACCTGCCAGGTGTAATCGCGCTGCACTTTCTGGTATCCACGTTCGCCCATTTCGCGGCATCGCTCCGGATGATCGAGCAACCAATTGAGTCTCTCCGCCAGGGGGCCGGCTTGTTGTGGCACCAGGAAACCATCGACCCCATCTTCGATGGGCAGGAAGGGAATTCGACACGCAACCACCGGCTTCTTCATTGCCCATGCCTCGATATAAACGCCGCCGATGCCTTCCTGACGAGACGGCAGAGCGAACACATCGGCGGCCGCCAGCGCCGAGGCTTTGATGGGATCGAACGGATCAACTCGCGGAATGTCCACGATGCGGTTGTCTCCCAGCGCCAGAATCTGTTCTTTGCTCGAGTTGTAGTGCGGTCCCATGAAGACAAAACTCGTTTCCGGATGATGCTTCCAGACCAACGGCGCAGCGGCGACGAGCGTGTCGAAGCCTTTGTAGGGAAGCTTTTGGCCGAGGAAAAGAACCATCCGCTTGCGGATGCCGAATTGTCTCCGGAACTCCTGTGCGTTGTATTCGTTTGCAAGTAACGGCCCCACTCCGATCAGGCATATTCTGCCTTGTGGGATTCCAAGGCGAATCATCTCGGTCTTCTCCGACTCGCTGAAAACGAACACCCCGTCAGCCTTCCGAAGAAGTCGAAAAAAATTTCGCATCACCAACCGGCCGAATGGCGATTGCATCCGGGGACTGAAGTTGGGTGTGATGAAGAACCGCGCCCCGCTTCGACACGCGAAAGCATAGGAGGCCCACGAGTAGTGTTCGCGTCCTATGCGGACGTTGTGGACAACATCTGGCCGGCCGGGAATCGCACGGAAACGCCGGGCAAAGTAGGCGCTGATCGGCGCGAAGCAAACTTCGGGCAGAATAAAGCATCCCGGCAATAAGAACGCCATCCAGAAGCGCGCGAATAAACTCGGTTGCAACCGATAGACTCGGATCCCGTCCACTTCATACGGATCACTGCAACGCGGCGCCAGCAAAGTGGAATCGAGCAGATAGCGGTTGCGTTGATCGTTCCACTGGGCGATGGCCGACACTTCATGGCCCCGCGCGCAAAGCATTCGACCCACGGTGAACCAGTGGAGCTGGGCGCCCCCAATACTGGGAAAATATGCCGTCGCCGTTTGAATGATGCGCATGCAGTGGAACGGCGTTTGATACTAAGGTGAAAAGCGCAAAGCTCCATGGCGCGGCGCGGAGTCCCGGCGCCGTATTGACCGTTTCTGATCCGCCAACTGAGACACCCCGGACTCAGGGCGGACGGCACCGACGAAAACGAATCGATCTTCCCGTAAATAGCCAATCACGTTTGCAGAGAATAGATTGGGCTGCGTTGAATTCAAGCCGATAGAAAATGAATTGGAGGCAACCGCCGTTGGGCCATTGGGCACTGCGCCTGCCAACAAAGCGATTGACGATCGGACCGCGGCTTGTCCCACAAGCCGCGACTCCTCGCGGTGCGTTCACGCTGGAGAAGAGCCGATCCACTCGCCGAGGCTGCTGCGAGTCGAGACATCTTGCGCTCTGGAGGCAGAGCCCGAATGGACCCGCCGGCGTTGCCAGGTGCAACTACATCTTGAACAGCCATTGACCGCTTGTTAATCTTCGCGGATATGTCGGCACCGGTCCCGTCTGAAAGTGGCTTGAATTTGATTCACGACAGGCAAAAAGCGAAGCTTGGAAAACGGCACAGCCTGAAGGACCTCTCGATCAAACTGGGATTATTGATGGTTTCGACGGGGATATGTTTGGTCCTGCTCGAGTTCACCGTACGTACCGTTTTCCCATTTTTTAAGCCCAAAATCCAAATTCCGTTTCACCCAACGGAGGACAATTTTTCTTTAGGCCCGATTTCCAAGCAAATTCGACAAGCCACGCCCAAAGGCGATTATGATATCCTGGTTTCCTTCAATGAATACGGATTCCGCGACACTAAAGACCTGCGCGATTCTTCCGAACGAGACATTTTTGTCGTCGGCGACTCTTTCAGCATGGGATGGGGAGTGGAAGAAAATCAGCGTTATTCCAATCTATTGGAGAGCAAACTTGGGCGACGCGTGTTCAACATTTCTATCCCGGAAGACATTCGTGGATACGCAAAGTTGGTCCAATACGCAGAAAAGCGCGGGGCCAAAGTCCGCAATTTAATCGTCGGTGTCTGCATGGAAAACGATCTTCGGGATTACAGCGATGGCAAAACCGCCGCCAAACTTCTCAAAGGCCAACAACAGTTGAAATCATGGCCCCCATTTGTCGAACGGATCCGGCGATGGTTGTGGTCGCATAGTGCGCTGTACATCGGGGCATCCTACACGCTGCAGAGCAACTCGACGCTTCGGCACCTCCTGGAACGAATTGGAGTGGCGAGGAACATTGATCGCTTGATCCCAAATAATGAGTTTAGCGAGCAGATTCTGATAAGCAGCTGCAATGAATTGGTCAAACTCGCCACCAACTATAATTCCGTGATTCTGATTATTCCTTCACGCGCACTCTGGCACGGAAACAAGATAGAGGAGGAAAAAAAGGTCCATGACCGATTTGTTCAACTATTGCGTAAAGCAGGCCTCCAAGTGGTGGACATGAGACCCACATTCGAACAAGCAGTCGATCCGTTGAGCCATTATTTTTCCACCGACCCGCATTGGAATCCTAGCGGTCATGCTGAAGCAGCGGATGCACTCCTTGCTGCATTTCAAAACCGTCAAATCCGACAGAAGGCCGATCCCTATTAGGCCAGAAAAATCGCCAGCACGCTTCGGACGCTGACATGACCACCCGTTTATGCCCTTCCGGTCGTGCGGGCATTCCCAATGACGCGCACACCATGCTTCGGTCGAGTTTCTATTGTCGGCATGAACCACGTTTGCTGAGCCATGAGTTTTAGGCCGTTCCACCAGAAACGTCCGGTTTGAAAGTATTGTGCGGCCGAAACTCTCGGACGCAAGCCTTGCGTCTCTTTGACTTCCGCTGCGTCCGGCAACGGCGCGTTTGCGTCTTCGGCCGACTCAGCTTGTTTCGAGCCGTGCAGGGAAACAATCCTAACGGGTCGGCAGCTCTTCGCATTTGTGCTTGAAGCGGCGGCAACACCCTACTAGCTTCATGCTGAAAAAACAAACCAGACTCGATTATGGAACAGCCCAGCGCGCTGACGAACCAAAAACCGTCGAAGGCCAAGAAACAACTTTTGAAGGGTTTGCTTGGCAAACTGACGCTGCTAACCGGTTCGACAGCGATATGCTTGCTGCTTTTGGAACTCATTGTCCGTTCCACTTTCCCTTTCTTCAATCCTAAAGCCCAAATTTTGTTTCACGTACAGGATGGCAATTTCTTGCTGGGACCGATTTCTCAACAGGTCCGACAAGCCGCCCTAAAGGGCGATTTTGATCTGATTGTTTCGTTCAACAAACATGGATTCCGCGACGCGAAAGATCTCCGGGATTCTTCCGAGCGCGACATTTTTGTTGTTGGCGACTCTTTCAGCATGGGGTTTGGGGTAGATGAGGACCAACGGTATTCCAACCTGCTCCAAGCAAAGCTGGGTCGCCCCGTTTACAATATTTCCATCCCGGAGGACATTCTTGGGTATTCGAAACTTCTCGAATACGCCCAAAACCGCGGGGCGAAAGTACGTAACCTCATCGTCGGAGTCTGCATGGAGAATGATCTTCGAGATTACCGCAACGGCAAGACCGCTTTCGAAATCTGGAAAGAAAGTGCAGGAAAGAACCTTTCAATCCCGACGGTTGAAAGACTGCGAAGACTGCGCGTTTGGTTCCGCTCCCACAGCGCATTGTACATTGCGCTTACTTTTGCGATTAAAAAGAATCCCACTCTGCAGCACCTCTTGGAACGAGCCGGCCTGGCTGAGGATACAGGAATTTTGATGGCAAACCAGCAGTTTAGCGAGACGGTTCTTGAGAGCAGCCGCGATGAGTTGGTCAAGCTCGCTTCCCGCTACAACTCCGTGATTCTAATCGTTCCATCACGCATGCTTTGGTGCGGCCCGAACCGAGCGGAGGAAGCAAAGATCCACGACCGTTTTGTGCAGCTTGTGCGCCAAGCCGGACTGCCAGTGGTCGATATGAAGCCGATTTTCGAACGAAATGGTAACCCGTTGAGCCACTATTTTACATCCGACTCTCATTGGAATCCGAAGGGTCACCTTGCCGCGGGGGATGCACTTCTTGAGTATTTCCAAAGCCACCAAACGCAGTGCAGTAGTTCGCAGTCTTTTTGAAATCTGAATTTCATCACGTGAACGGAAGGCGGTAGGCGCTTGCTTTTTCCCTCGCAGCCGAGTGAGAGTGTGGAGACTTAGAGAAACAGATAACAAATGATGAAGCGCACTCGGATGTTCGATATTGATAGACGCCAACCGGATGGATAATTCAAAAGAGGAGTCGATACTGGGTGTTTCCGCCTTTTACCACGACAGCGCGGCTTGTCTCGTACAGGATGGCAGAATCATCGCGGCGGCCCAGGAGGAGCGGTTCACCCGCAAGAAGCACGACGCCTCGTTTCCCAAGCACGCTGTCGAGTACTGCCTCCGCGAAGGCGGCATGGGGGCGCAAGACTTGAATTTCGTTGCCTTTTATGAAAAGCCTTTCGTCAAGTTCGATCGTATTTTGCATACTTATCTGGCCTGTGCGCCTGCGGGCATTCGATCCTTCCTCAAAGCCATTCCGCTTTGGATCAAAGAAAAAATCTGGATGAAAGAGTTGATCCGGAAGGAGCTCAGTTACCACGGTAAAATCATATTCCCCGAGCACCACGAGGCTCACGCTGCCTCAGCTTTTTTCCCTTCGCCGTTTCAGGAAGCGGCTTTTCTCACCATAGATGGTGTGGGCGA
>Ga0066709_100003193_pt1 | contig 12423 bp, 8 predicted proteins | sample GraSoiAngelo_158_FD_79665 | JGI IMG/M metagenome (GOLD analysis project Ga0066709, IMG submission 79665) | Grasslands soil microbial communities from the Angelo Coastal Reserve, California, USA - 14_1009_16_30cm | ecosystem: Environmental > Terrestrial > Soil > Grasslands | place: USA... | reverse complement strand
GTCGATTCCTGATACGCGTGGAGCTGGAGCCCGACCAGCGTGCCCCTGGCGAGCGGCTGCGCCAGCTCCAGGCGGCAGCCGGCCAGGCCGACGTCGACGATGTGGCCGGAGAGCCGGGTATCGTTCGTGCGATCCTCCACCTCGACCTTCAGGAGCAACGGCCGCCGTCCGCGCCGGCGGTCGCCGGCATCGGTGCGTCCTTCCACGCGCCGCCGGTCGGCCGCGCGTACCAGTCGCAGCGCGAGGTCGCGCATCTCGGGCGGGCTCGCGGCCGAGGACACGTAGGCGGCGGCTCCTCGCGCGAGCGCACCTCCATAGCTGTCGACGTCCGTCGCCGCGCCGACCACGAGCAGGGGCGCGCCGTGCAGGGCGGGGTGGGAGAGCAGCCGGACCTGCGCGGCTTCGCGCTCGGCCCGCGGGCCGCCGCGAACGAGGACGACGAGTCGAGGCGGCGTGAGGTCTCGCCGGCCGAGGGCTTCGGCCTCCGCCAGAGCGGTGACGGAGAGACCCGCTCGGCGAAGAACTTCGACCATGCGGTCGCGATCACCCGGCCGCCCCACGACGATGGCGTCGGAGGCGGCTGGCGCGGCCATGCCCGCGCCTACCGGCCGGGAGCGGTGGTCCCGGCCGGCGGCGCCGTCTGTGCGCGCGCCGTCTTGGCCTTCTCCGTCCCCACCGGCGGCCCGCCCGGCCCGAGGGTCAGCAGGTAGGACCGCACGGCCTCGATCTGCTGGTGCTGGTCGCCCCCGAGGATCTCGGGGAACGCGTTCTCCTCCGGCTTCTCCGGGAAGTTCGACGGCATGCGCGTGCCGGGCTGGATCTTCTGCGGGTCGGCCAGCCACTGCGCGAGCCACGCCGCGCGCAGGCGCGAGGGCACGTTGGCGAGGTCGGGGGCCATGAAGGCCGGCTCCTGGTTGGGGAGCCTGCCCGCCACCACGTGGCACTTGATGCACTGCCACCGATTGAAGAGGTCGTGGCCCACCGCCACCATCTGCGCCTGCAGCTCCGGCTTCTGCTCGTAGGGGAACGGCACCTTGTCGAGGGAGGCGAAGTAGTGCGTGACGGTGTTGGTCTCGTCCTCGCTGAAGTCGAAAGTCGGCATGCGCACCTGGAGCCAGGGCCGGATCTTCTTCGACGGGTCCTTGATGAAGTCGTGCAGCCACGCGGTCTGGACCCGCGACCCCTCGCCGATCTTCTCCTTCTCGTTGTAGAGCACCGGCGGCGAGAGCCCCAGGACTTGCAGCGGGTCGCCGCCCCCGGCTTCCAGCTGCGCCTTGACGATCTCCCGGAATGCGCCGCCCCGCTCGCCGAGCTGGTGGCAGCCCTGGCAGTTCTTCTCGCGGACGAGGCGCTGCCCGCGCGCGACGGAGCGGTCTTCGGCCGAGAGCTGGCGCTGCGCGGCCATCGGCACCTGCTCCTTGGTGAAGGACAGCATGCCGGTGGCGATCGCGTCCGCCTCGTTGTCGGCCATCCAGAACTTCGGCATCCGCAGCAGCTCTTCCGGCCGTTTGACCTTGCCCTGGTCGAAGACGCGCGGCTCGAGGAGCTTGCGGTGCACCCATCCGGGCAGCGTGTGGGGGATCCTGCCTTCCTCGAAGCCGAAGTCGAGCCGCTCGACGAGCTTCGACCCTTCCTCGGTCAGCTCGACGCCGATGGGAGACGTCTTCTCGAAGCCCTTGATCGTGTGGCACCCGAAGCAGCCGTACCGGCCGATCGTCTTCTCGCCCACGAACAGCGTCCGCTGGCGGTCGTCCATCGCGGCCAGCTTCTGCTCCACGTCGCGCACGGGCGTGCTGGCGGCGAGCATGTACTCGCGGACGATGTCGTCGCGGACCTTGGTGTCGATGGGCGCCCGCGGCCGGCCGACGAACGCGTCGTTCTTCAGGCTCATCAGATAGGCGGTGATGTCGGCCGCCTCCTTCTCCGTGAGCCGGAGGTTCGGCATGCGCGTCTCGTGCCAGTAGCCGCGCGGGTTCCGCACCCAGGCGTAGAGCCAGCCCGCGCTCACCTTGCTGCCGGTGCCGTCGAGGTTGGGGCCGTGGGTCCGGAACGACGCGGCGTCGAAGCCCTCGTTCAGCCCGCGCTTGTCGTTGCCCACCCGGTGGCAGGCGAGGCAGCCCACCGACTCGAAGAGCTTTCGCCCCGACTCGAGGTCACCGCCCGGGGGCGCCGGATACGGCTCCGCGGCGCCCGCGTTGGCCACGAGGTACGCCACTACCGAGTTGGCCTCGGTGTCGTTGCGGTGCTTCTGGTCCGGCGTCTCGTCCACCCTCACGTCCCAGATCTGCGGCATGCGAGTGGGCCGGAAGCCCTTCGGCTCCTTGATCCACCGGTAGATCCACTCCTCGTTGGTCTTCCTCGTGATCCTCGTGAGGTCGGGGGCGACCTTGCGCAGGTTCTCCCAGCCCTTGATCTTGTGGCAGCCGTAGCACCCGTAGCGCTCGATGAGCAGCAATCCGGTGTTGAGGCTGGTCGCTTTCGGCACTTCCACCATGCCCTGGTGGCACTTCATGCACTGGGCCTCGGTGTGACCCTTGGCCATCATCGGGTAGTCCCAGAAATGCAGGCTGTGGTAGGACGAGCTCCCGCTGTACTTGCCCCACTGCTTCTCCTGCTCGACGCTCGAGGCGGTGTGGACGGCGTTGACGAAGCTGGTGGCCCGCCCGCGTCCCTGGTGGCACGACGTGCACCCGACCTTCTCCACCGGGTGCGGGCCCTGGAGGTAGAACTCGAAGTTCGGGTGGGTGGTGAAGGGCTGGGGCGCGTTCTCGAAGCCGCGCTTGTCGATGCCGAGGTGGCAGGTGGTGCACCGGTCCACCTTGGGCGTGCCGCTGAAGACCACGTCGTCCTGGAGGTTCGTCGGCATGATCTGGTTGATCTTCAGGGACGGGTTGGCGAGGTCGATGACCGGCATGTTGCGGATGAAGGAGACGACCCCGGGCTGGATCTTGTGCAGCTTCTCCTCCAGCCGGTTGTACTCGGCGTACATCTCCTTCTGCGTGTTCTCCGCGTCGAGCCGGGTCTTCTCCAGCTCCTGCAGGTGTTGCGCGGCGGCCGCCTTGCGGGCGTTGATGTCCTCGAGCTCGAGCTTCAGCTTCTGCCACTTGCTCTCGAGGTCGTCGAGCTTGCGCTTCCTGGCCGCGGCGCTGCCCGCTCCGTGGTGGGCCGCTTCCTCGTAGTCGTACCGGGCGACGTCGATCTCGGCTTTCGTGAAGCGGTACTCCTGGTCGACGCGGTACCAGTCGGCGTCGAGCTTGGCCGCGTCCTTCTCCGCCTGCTTCACTTCGCCGCGGCGCGCATCGATCTCCTTCTCGCCCTGCGCGAGCTGCGCCTGGACCTGCTGGCGGCGCGCGGCGTCCACCTTGCCGAGGGCCTGCTGGACCTGGTCCTGGGTGAGCTTCACCTCCAGCTGGTTGAACCGTTTCTGGTAGTGCTTCCAGTCCCGGTTGTAGTCGTCCCAGATCATGTAGGTGAGGGCGAAGAGCAGGCCGATGGAGGTGAGCGCGAAGACCACGTTGAGGGTGGCCGTCCGTCCGGCCATCTCCGTGTCGCGTCCCGGCTCAGGCTTCGTTGGAGGCATCGCCGTTCACTGATCGCTGACTGCTGAATGCTGACTGCTGCAATCCGGGTATCCTAGATGTTGAAGAAAATCTCGGGCATCGCGATGATGTACTTCAGGTTGAACAGCCACCGCAGCACCATCTTGATCGGGAGCGAGAACATCGCGAGCACCAGCATCACGAACACCGAGTAGCGCCAGGGCCCCATCTTCTCGTAGTACTTCCGCAGGCCGATGTTCACCCGCGCGCCCCCCGGCAGCTTCACCTCACGGCGCGAGTGGGCGAGCAGGCCGGGCAGCACGCCGACATAGAAGAGCACGAGCAGGATGCCCGGCAGCTCGCGCACGAACATGTTCATGCCGCTGATGTTGGCGTGGAGCATCTTCACCCAGACGTACTCGGACAGGTTGACGTTGTTGAGCGCGAGCAATTTGTGAAGATCCCAGTACTCGTAGGGCCCGAAGAAGTTCCAGTTCGGCCCCCGCAGGAAGGTCCCGAGCATGACGAGGAGCACCCACAGGATCACGAAGCCGAACAGGAACAGCGTGATCTCGACGCGCCGCTCGCGGAACGTGAAGTAGCCGTTTCCCTTCGGGTTGGTGTCCAGGTAGGGGATGGCCATCAGGCCCACGATGATCAGGCTCGGGAGCACCACCCCCGCCAGCCACGGATCGAAGTAGACGAGCATCTCCTGCAGCCCCAGGAAGTACCAGGGCGCCTTGCTGGGATTCGGAGTGCGGGAGGGGTTGGCCGGCTCCTCGATCGGGGCCTTGAAGACGATGCCCCAGATGACGAGGATGATGATCCCGATGACCATGCACAGCATCTCGGTGTAGACGAGGTCGGGCCACACCCACGTCTTCTCCGCTTCCTTCGGCGAGCCCTCGATGGGTGGCTCGCCGCGGGCGATCCGCTCGTCGTTGTTGTAGGCCTGGCTCATGCTGATGAAGAGGAAGAAGCCCACCAGGAACAGCATGGCCACGATCGGGATGTTGTCGGGCTTGCCGACGATCAGGCGGAAGTTCGGGTCCAGCGTCGACAGCGCCACGAAGATCGCGGCCACCACTCCCACCACCAGGCCGATCCGGGGGCGCCAGAAGGCGCGGCGGCCGATGAGGAGGAAGAACGTCACCGCCATCAGGGTGATGAAGATCGGCGGGTTGGTCAGGAAGTTGACGACGTCCTTGAGGGTGTTGAGGGCGCCCATGACTCTTTAGAGTGGCCCGGAGATGCCGCCGTCCTTGCGGACCCGCCAGAAGTGGACGGCCATGAGGATGCCGGCCACGAGCGGAATGCCCACGCAGTGGAGGACGTAGAAGCGCAGCAGCGCGCCCTCGCCGACGAAGCGCCCGCCGAGCAGGGCGAAGCGCGCGTCGGAACCCGCGTGGACCATCTTCACGTCGCCCAGGGCCAGGAGCTGCGAGCCGGGACCCTCGTGTCCGAGGACCGGCGTCGCGCGCGCCATGTTCGAGCCGACGGTGATGGCCCAGATCGCGAGCTGGTCCCAGGGCAGCAGGTAGCCGGTGAAGGAGAGGAGCAGCGTCAGCACGAGCAGGATCACGCCGACGTTCCAGTTGAACTCCCGCGGCGGCTTGTAGGACCCGGTCATGAACACCCGGAACATGTGCAGCCACACCGTGATGACCATGGCGTGGGCGCCCCACCGGTGGATCTCGCGCATGATGCCCAGGGGCACCTGCTCGGCGAGGTCGATGATGTCCATGTAGGCGTAGGCCACCGTGGGCCGGTAATAGAACATCAGGAGCAGGCCGGTAAAGGTCTCGACGAGGAACAGGAAGAACGTGAGCCCGCCCATGCACCAGGTGAACTTCAGCCGGATGCCGCTCTTGCGGATCTTCACCGGGTGCAGGTGGAGGAAGACGTTGCTCATGACCACCAGCACGCGGTTGCGGTTGTTGGCGGGCATCCCGTGCCGGAAGATCGAGCGCCAGATCTGGGTCTCGGTGATGTAGTCCCAGGTCCGGCTCAGGAACGGCTGGGGCGGCTTCGCGGTGGCCATGAAAGTTGCCTGGACCTCCTAGACCTTCAGGAACGCCTCCGGCTTCGTCCACTCGCCCTTCTCGGACTGGAACTTCACCGACTTGTCGACGAGGATCTGCCCGTCGTCGGCGAGGACGATGCGGGCGCGCTCGAGCGGCCGCGGCGCCGGCCCCTCGAAGTTCACTCCCGTCATGTAGAACCCGCTGCCGTGGCAGGGGCACTTGAACTTGTTCTCCGCCGGCAGCCAGTTCGGCGAGCAGCCGAGGTGGGTGCACACCGCGATGAGCGCATAGAAGCCCTCGGGGTTGCGCACGATCCACACGCCGTAGGCATCCTTCCAGCGCACGTCCACCTCGCCCACGTTGTACTCGCCCGGGAAGCCCGCCTTGAACGATTGCGGCGGCTCGAAGAGCACGTTCGGGAAGAGGAAGCGCGCGGTGGCGACGAGGCTGGAGGCGCAGGCGGCCGAGAAGGCGACCCAGCCGACGGGCAGCGACCACTTCATGAAGCTGCGGCGCGAGACGCCTTCGCGCTCCGCGGCCGGTGCCTTGCCGGCCGTGGCGGCGGAGACGATGCCCGGCCCGATGGTGTTGGATCGTCCGTAGGGCTGCGCCGCCGGCGTCGCGCCCGTGCCCGGCTCCAGCGGCGTCATCGGCGGAGAGCCGACGGGGCCCGGCTTCGCCCCCCCCGGGGGAGTCGCCTCTGCGGCCGCCTCCTTCTCGTCAGCCATGAAGACCTCGTCTGGTCGGATGAAACACGCCGGACAGCCTGAAGTCTGGCCATTCTACCCGGTGACCCCGACGTGTCAAGACACGTGACGTCACGGTTGCGGGCCCTCCAGCGCCGCGCGCGCCGCCGCGCGGACCTTCATGCTCGGATCGGAATCGCGCAGGCCTTCGAGGGCGGAGCGCAGGGCAGGATCGGGGACGACTCCGGCCGCCTGCACGGCCTGCTGCACGGCCTCCTCGCGCTGCTCCCCGGTGAGATCCGCGATCGTGGCGAGGTGGCGGCGGTCCATCATCTGCAAGAGGACGGGAGCCGCGGCCGGGTCGCGGCGCCGGGCGAGCGCCACCGCGGCGTTCCAGCGGACGTCCTCCACCGGATCGTTGACGGCGGTGAGGAGCGCCGTCCGCGCCGCGTCATCGGGAAACGAGCCCAGGGCGTGGACGGCCGCCTTGCGCAACCCGGCGTCCTCGCTCCCCGCCAGCGTCACGAGGCTCGGGATGGCTTCCGGGTCCCCGATCGCTCCCAGCGCCCACACCGCGTAGACCTGGGTGTCCGGGTCGGCCGGGGTGTCCCCTCGAGGATCGGCGGCCTGGACGAGCGCCGGCACCGCCCGCTTGTCGCCGAGGCGGCCGAGGGCGAGGGCCAGGTAGCGCCGCACCCGTGGATCGTCGGCACCGGCGCCGTTGAAGACGCGCACCAGCTCGTCGGCGAAGCCGGGCTCGGCCAGGGAGGGGTCCTTGCGCGCCTGCAGCACCTTCGAAAGCTCGAAGGCCGCCTGCCAGCGGCGGTTGGCGCTGCCGGTGCGGACCTCGTCGAGATAGGCGCGGGCCCCCTTTCCCTCCGAGGCGATGAGGCCGAAGATCACGAACACCGTCACGCACACCGCCACGATGGCCAGGGGGAAGATGAAGAACTGCAGGACGAGGAAAGGAGTGGTCTGTCGGGGGGACGCCTCTGGCTCCGCCTCGGGCGCGGCCGCCTGAGTTTCCGTACTCTCCATCACCCGCCAGTATCTCCGCCCCGCGGCCCTGGGGCAAACTGCTAGACTGGCCGCTCAGCCCAGGTGGCGAAGACCTTCCGGCAACGCCTCGCTCCGCTGCTCCTCGTCCTCGCTTCGACGTTCCTCTCGCTGCTCGTTCTCGAAGCGGCGGTGCGCGTCTTGCGCCGTGGAGAGGCTGGAGGCAAGGAGGCGGCCGAGATCGGCCGCTACCACGACTACGATCCGATCCTCGGCTGGAGCAAGAAGGCGGGGTCGCGTACCGTCTACCGGCGCCGCGAGTACACGGTCGAGGTGGCGATCAACAGCCGCGGGCTGCGAGACCCCGAGCGCGGCTACGAGGCGCCGCCGGGCACCGCCCGGATCCTCGCCCTCGGCGACTCCTTCATCGAGGGGTACACCGTGCCGCTGGTGCAGACCGTGACGCAGGTCCTCGAGTCGTCTCTGAACGGCGCGGGCTGCCCGGTGCAGGTGATCAACGGCGGCACCGCCGGCTACAGCAGCGACCAGGAGCTTCTATTCTACGAGACGGAGGGCCACCGGTACGCGCCGAAGGTGATCGTCATCTTCTTCTTCTACAACGACGTAGTCTACAACGACCGCCAGGACTACTTCGGCGCGCCCAAGCCCGTGTTCCAGATGGGCCAGGGCCGTCTCTGCATCCACCGCGTTCCGGTACGCCGGCCGACGAGCCCCGTTGTGCCCGAGCCGTCGATGGAGGCGCCGGCCGGGAGCCGATCAGCGCTGTTCGAGTGGGTCCGCGAGCGGCTCTGGTATGGAGCGCCGGGCGCGTACGATCTCGTCGCGCGTCTGGGGCTGTGGCGGCCGATGCCGAGGATGAAGACTCGCCTCGAGCTGCGGGTCTACGAGCGGCGCCGGGTGGAACAGATCGACGACGCCTGGACCAAGACGGCGGCGATCCTGGCTTCGCTCGACGACCAGGCGCGGTCGCGCGGCGCGCGCCTGCTTCTCGTGTACGTCCCCAGCCGCCTCGAGATCGACGATCGCACCTGGCGCCTCACCCGCCGGCTCTACGGATGGGACGAGGCGGGCTGGGACCAGGCGCGGGTCGCGCAGCGAGCCAAGGAGATCGGCGCCCAGGCCGGGTTTCCCGTCCTGGACCTGACCGACGCCCTGCGCCGGGCAGAGGAGACCGAGGGAGAGCCGTATTTCACCTATGACGGCCACTGGTCCGCCCTCGGCCATCGCGTGGCGGCCGAGGAAGTCCAGCGCTTCCTCGCCCGCCACCGCTGGCTCGAGGGATGTGGGGGGCTCGATGCCGGCCGGTGATCTGGCTCGGGACGAGGCGAGGCGGATCGCCCTCGCGGCGCAGGGCTTCGACCGGCCGCGGCCGCGCGGGCGCGTGGGCGCGCCCGCCCTCCGGCGCACCATCCGGCAGCTCGGCCTCCTGCAGATGGACTTCGTGAACGTCCTCGTCCCGGCCCACTACGTAGTGCCGTTCTCGCGGCTCGGGCCCTACGATCGCGCGCTCCTCGACGAGGTCGTGTACCGCGGGCGGGAGTTCACCGAGCAGTGGGCGCACGAGGCGTCGATCTTGCCCGTGGAGACGTGGCCGCTGCTGCGCCACCGGATGGAGGCCCACCGCGTGCGTCCGCGCGGCTTCGACTCGTTCATGGCGAAGAACGCCGGATACGTCGAGCAGGTGCTGGCGGAGGTGCGCGCCCGGGGTCCGCTGTCCGCGGACGACCTGCCGGGCCCGGAGGGCGCGTCGCGCCGCATCCCGGGCGCGTGGATCGGCACCGTGCCGCGGGCGGTGCTGGAGGCGCACTTCGGCCGCGGCCTGCTGGCGGTCGCCGAGCGACGGCCCAACTTCGCGCGGGCGTTCGACCTCGCCGAGCGGCGCCTTCCGCCGCATCACTATGCGCGCCGGTCGACGCACGAGGAGTCGCAGCGAGAGCTGTTGCGCCTGGCCGCCCGCGCTCACGGCGTGGGCACCGTCGCCGATCTCGCCGACTACTACCGCATGCCGGTACGGGTGGCGCGCGGGCGCCTCGCCGAGCTGGTGACGGCGGGCGAGCTGCGCGAAGTCCGGGTCGAGGGCTGGCCCGAGGCCGCGTATCTCCACCCGCAGGCGAAGCGGCCGCCGCGGATCGAGGCCACCGCCCTGCTCTCTCCCTTCGACCCCGTGGTCTGGTATCGTCCGCGCACCCGCCGCCTGTTCGGCTTCGACTTCCGGCTGGAGATCTTCGTGCCGCGCCCGAAGCGGCGGTGGGGATACTACGTGCTTCCGTTCCTGCTCGGCGATCGGCTGGTCGCGCGCGTGGACCTCAAGGCCGAGCGTGCGCTTCGGCGCCTCCATGTGCTGGCCGCCTACGCCGAGCCGCGCGTGCGTCCGGGCCCGGTGGCCGAAGCCCTGGCCGTCGAGCTGAAGACGATGGCTTCCTGGCTGAAGCTCGATTCGATCGCCGTCGGGCGCCGCGGCGGGCTCGCGCGATCCCTCGCCGCCGCGCTTCGGGCCTGAGCCGCCTCACCCCTCGCGTACGCGGCACACCGGGCACTGCACGTCGGCGGGCCCCAGCGGTGACCCGCAGGCATCGCAGCGGGCAGCCTCCGCGCCCACGACCAACGCGCACCCCGGACACTCGAGCACCCCGGCCGGAACGCTCGCGCCACACGCGGGACACACGCCGCCCTCCGCGCCGACGAAGGGCGGCGACTCGTCGTCAGGGCCGGCGGTTCCCTCTCGGCCCCGCAACGCCCCGAGCGCCGCGGGCTCGTCCTGGGCTCGAACGTGCAATTGGAAGCCGCTCCCGGATCCGGTGGCTCGGAAGGGAATGCTGGCCGCGGCGAGACAGCCCGCAGCCTCTTTTAGCGAGTGCGAGTCCCGGCAGGCGAATATGGGACGGTATTCGACCGGCGGCTCCGGAAGGTCCGGCGCGGCCGTCTCCGTCTTCTCCGCTCGGCTCCCTTCGCCGTCATCTTCTTCGTAGCGGTCTTCGAGGTCGCCGCCGCAGTCGGAGCAGCGCAGGATGTCTGGGCGGAACTCCTCTTCGCAGTTCGAGCAATAACGCGTGTGCATTCGTCGACCTATTTCGGCTGCACGAGCACGACGTAGTCGGCGGTCGCGCCCGGCACCGAGATCCTATCCCCGGCTCTCGCCTCTTTCATCCAGGCCCGGAAGCCGACGAGCCGCAGATCGTTGTCGCGCCACCGGCCGGCGAGGTTCGCGTCGCGAAATCCCGCCCCGGAGAGCGTCGCCTCGATGGGTGTGCCCTCCGTGAACAGCACGTAGATCTTCGCCGGGCCCGCCCCTTCCCGCAGCTTGAACGACAGGTCGGTGCGGCACGGCGGCTTGCTGAGCCGGCGCGTGCTGATCCAGCGCGCGCCCTCGAGGGCGGGGGGCAGCGAATGGAACGTGTTGTCGGCGCTGCCGTCGAACTCGTAGTAGAACGGCCATTCCGCCCTGATCTCGTCGTCGACGAAAAAGGCCGGGCTCGCGGGGTTGCTGGACCTCAGGTCCTGCACGAGCGCCGGGGGCCCGGAGGTGTCCCGGCGGCCGCCCCGACCGTAGAAATAGACGACGGCGGAGTCCGAGTGTCCCGCGCCGTCGGTGACCGTGACCTCGTTGCGCCCCTCGCGCATCGCGACCGGCCAATAGAAGACATTGTCCACCATGCGGCCGCCGGGATGGCGGAACTCGCCGTTGCGCCGGCGCCCGCGGTCCTCCCCGTTCAGCGTGAGTGTGAGCTCCGGCCGGTTCGAGTACGCCTTGATCCCGTTGTCGGGCCGGCCGCGACGCAGGAAGCAGGTCTTGCTCGTGAGATGGACGACAGGGACGTCGGGACGCAGGAACGCCTTGTAGAGCGCGTAGGCATCCTTGCGCAGGCCCGCGTAGGTGAGCAGGCCCTTCGTGTTGCGCCCCTTGTACTTGTCGATTCCGAAGTCGCGGAAGACCCACAGCGTGTACAACGGCAGGTCCTTCTGCTCGCGGAACACGACCTGGAACTGCACCTCCGCGACGTGCTGCCGGTATTCCTCGGGCTCGAAGTGGTCGACGACCCGGTGCGCGTCCGCGTAGTCGGTATGGTGGGTAATCACGGATCCCGCCCCCGATTCCGACACGAAACGCATCTCCCGCGCCTTCTGTGCGAACTCCCCGGCGGTTCCGCGGTACCAGCCTCGGTAGGTGTTCTGCGCGATGAAATCGAGGAGAGGATAGCGCCGGCCGCGGGTGCCGGTATTGCTCGCGTAGGTGATGAGCCGCTGCGGGTCCTCCGCCCGCGCCACGGCCGCATAGCGGTTCACGCGCACGAAGGCCGTCTCGTTGCCCACCGACCACATCACGATGCTGGGGTGGTTGTAGTTCTGGCGCACCATCTCCCTCGTGATCGCGTCGCCGGTGGTGGTGATCTTGGACGTGTTGGAGTGGCCGTTCTCCGCCCATACGAGGATCCCCAGCTCGTCGGCGAGGTCGTACTCGAGCGCCGCGTGGGGGTAGTGCGCGAGGCGGACGCAGTTGACGCCGAGGTCCCGGAGCCCGGCGAAGTCCTCCCGCAGCTCGTCGTCGGTCACGGCGGTGGCATGCTCCTCGGTCTCCTGGTGCTTGCCGACCCCGCGCAGGGCGATCGGGGAGCCGTTGAGGAGGAAACTCCCGTCTGCGATCCGGAAATCCCGGAACCCCGTGCGCTGCTCCACCGCGTCGACGACGTGATCATCGGAGACGACCTCGGCGCGAACACGGTACAGATACGGGTCGGAAGGGCTCCACAGGCGCGGCTGGTCCACCTTCGCGGCGACGGACACGGGCACCGACGCGCCGCCGTCGATCTCCATCTTCCGGACGAGCACGAGCACCTGCTGCCCGGCGGCGTCGAGCAGCCGGCAGCGCACCTCGACCGGGAGGCGCGCGGCGCCCGAGTTGCGGACGAGCACCTTCACCGCGAGGTCCGCGGATTGCGCCGTGACGTCGCCCGGCGTGACGTAGACCCCGGGGGACGCGTCCTCGGTGGGATCGACGTGGAGGGGATGGGTCTTGAGGAGCCAGACCTTGCGGTAGAGGCCGCCGTAGAGCCTGTAGAGCTGCTTGCCGAGCCCCGAAGGCAGCGAGTCGGCGGTGTCGGCAGGGTCGTTCGTGACGCGCACGGCCAGGACGTTGTCGCCCTCCACCGCTGCGGGACG
>Ga0066709_100003192_pt1 | contig 12426 bp, 13 predicted proteins | sample GraSoiAngelo_158_FD_79665 | JGI IMG/M metagenome (GOLD analysis project Ga0066709, IMG submission 79665) | Grasslands soil microbial communities from the Angelo Coastal Reserve, California, USA - 14_1009_16_30cm | ecosystem: Environmental > Terrestrial > Soil > Grasslands | place: USA... | reverse complement strand
GGCGGGGATGCGCACGCACGCGCTGGTGTCCACGGGCGCGGCGGCGTTCGTGTCCACCTGGAGCCCACTCTCGTCATCCGCGGCGGCGGCAGCGACCTGATGGAGCAAATCGCGCGGCAGCTCGGCCGCCACCCGAGCGTCACGAGCGTGAGCTGGGAGACCGCCGGCGAAGCCCACCTGGATTAGTGGATCACGCGTCGGCGGACAGCGCCGCCGGCCGATCGCCGGCGCCGCGCGGCGGCAGGACGAGGTACGAGAGCAGCCAGCCCACCATGCCCGCGAAGACGACCATCCCGATCCACAGGTGCGCGGTATAACCGATGCCGACCGTCGCCGCCAGCGCCGCGAAGTACGAGGCCTGGAGCAACACGGCCAGCGCGCCGGCAAACCCCCGCAACGCCCGTGGCCGCGCCGGCGACGGTTGCAGCGCCGCCCGCAGGACGTCGCCGGCCACGGCGGCCGCGACCATGAAGAGCACCGGCACCAGGGGATAGGGGCCGTGGTCGAAGAGAAATCCCGTGGCGATGCAGTCGAGGCCGACGACGAGGGTGACTGCGCCATGGGGCAGCCGGCCCTGGCGCAGGAGGAGTAGCAGCGGCGCGACCAGGATGACGGTGGTCAGCAGCATGCTGACGATGCCGAGCTCCGTGATGTCGTGCGTCGCGCGCCCGGCGGCCCACAGGTTGGCGATCGGATGGGCGATCTGCGTGAAGAACGTGAGGTTGGCGACGAGGCACGCCAGCGACAGCATCATCGGCACCTCGTCACGCCAGCGGCCGGCCGGACGCCGCAGCGCCGCGCGCAGCGGGCCCGACGTCATGAAGGCCACGCCGAGGGCGAGCAGGGCGTGCGCGGGGCTCAGCAGCGCCTCGACGTCGGCCTCGAACCCGAAGACGCTGTGCCAGGCGAGGTCGAACGGCCCGCCGACGAGCCACAGCGTGACCCCGGCCAGCGAGAGCGCGTAGCCGTCGGGCATCACCGACCAGCCGCGGGCGCCCTTCACGAAGCCGTACGTCGCGCGGCCCACCAGCAGCGACATCATCGCGAAGAACCCGGAGTAGAGCACCGCGTGCCAGGGCGTGAAGAACGTCTCGTCGACGCGGCCGTGGCTGTGCGCCCAGCCGTCGAGGTACACGCCGCCGAGGAACAGCAGCGAGAGCCCCGTGGCCGCCCAGTCGAACCCGGAGGCGCGCGGAGCGGGCCGTGGCGTGGTGGTCATCGACGTCGTGACTCCTTTCGGCGCGCATGCCGGCCGCGGGCCGGGACGAACGCGCGGGTGACGAGGGTGAGGGTGGTCTGTCGCGCGGCGCGGTCGTCGAGGCCGCCGTGGCGGTCGCGGTGCCGGTGCATCGCGAACCAGGCGACCGTCTCCAGCACGAAGCGCGCGGCGCCCGCTGCGCTCGGCACTCCCTGGAAGACGCCCGCGTCCATCCGGCGCTTGATGTAGCGCTCCAGCTTTTGCAGCAGGCGGCCCCGGACCTCGGCGTAGAAGACCTGCGCCAGCTCCGGCCATTCGAGCGCGGACGTCTCGAGGACGACGATGCCCTGCCACGCGCCGGCGATGCGGTCGTAGAGGGCGGTCACGACCGCCTCCACCTCCGCGCGCGGATCAGCGGGGCGCGCCCGGCGGAGCGCGGCGTCGAGCGCGGACAGGACGCTGTCGGCGGTCATCCGCTCGCGCAGCCGGGCCAGCGTGGCGCCCGGCGGGGGAGTGGGCACGGGCAGGCCCGGCACGGGCGCGCGACCGTTGCCGGAGAACGCGCGGTCCACGACCAGGTGGAAGAGCGCCTCCTTGCCGGCGACGTAGCCGTAGAGGGTGCCGGGCGCCACGCCCATCGCGCGGGCCACGTCGGACATCTGGGCCCGCCGGTAGCCCTTCTCGGCGAAGACGCGCATGGCAGCGGTGACGAGCTGGTCGAGCCCCTGCGGCGGCCGGCGCCTCATGGCCGAAATAATAACTGAATCGTTCATTCAGTCAAGCCGCCACGCCCGACGCGGGGCGCGCGCGCTCAGGGACAGGTGGCGGCGCCGCGCGAGTCCGCGACCACGCCGTCGCCGGCGGCGCACACGCGCGGGCCGCGCTCGGCCTCGACGACGTACGCATACACGCCGCCGACGCCCGACCAGCCGCGCGGCAGCCGCGGGATGAACTCGAGGGCCGCTCGGGCCTGGAGGCCGCGCGCGTTCCGCTGCGCCGTGAGGAGCGCGCGCGGCACGGCGCCGGTCTGGGGCGTGGTGGCCACGGGACAGTCGGTGCCGTCGGCGCCGGCCGCCGGCGGCCCGCCGCAATGCGCGGCGTACACGGCCAGCGCCTTGCCGAGCAGCAGCACGTCCCCCTGCGCCTTGGCCACCCGCGCGCGCCGCTCCACGTTGGCGTAGAGCGGCAGCGCCGCGAGGGCGGCGAAGGCGGCGGCGAGGACCCAGGCCAGCCAGGGTCGCCACCCGCGCGTGCGGCCGGGCGTCGAGCGCAGCCGGCTCACGCCCCACAGCAGCGGCCAGGTGACGACGTAGGCGGCGGCGCCGAGGACCGCGAGGTAGACGGCCCACGTGACCACGAGGGTCAGCGCGTCCGCGAGCACGCTTTCAGCGCTCCTGCAGCAGGGTCTCGACGTCGTTCAGCACCGTGCGCGGGTGCAGGAACGTGGAGTCGTAGATCTCCCGCACGACGCCGGCGGGGTCGAGCAGGAAGACCTTGAGCACGTGGGAGATCTCGCGCTGCGGCGCGCCGTGGCCGCGCGACGTGGTGGCGCGCACGTCCTGCCCGAACCCGTCGAGCAGCGGGGCCACGGCGGCGGGCGAGCGTGTCGTGAGGAACACCCACGGCACACGGCCGGGAGTGGCGCGGCGGCCGGCGTAGCCGCGCATCGCGGCCGGCGTGTCGCGCTCGGGATCGAAGGAGAGCGTGACCAGCCGCACGTGCTGGCGCAGCCGCGCGCTGTCGCCGACGGCGCGCCGGACGGCGTCGAACACGGGCAGCGTGCGGGGACAGCCCTCGGGATCGACGCACGTCGTGTAGATCAGTGCCAGCAGCGTGATGCGCTCGTGAGTGAACCGTGCCAGCCGCTGCGCGCGACCGTCGAGGTCGAGCACCTCGCCATCCGGCGCCGCCATGATGCGCTGGAGCGTGTACGTGCCGGGCGCCGGCGGCTCGAACGACAGCGGCGGCCCGGCCGGCTCGTGAGCGCGGGCGGGGGCGGCGGCGAGCCAGAGCAGCAGCGCCGCCGCGCCCGCGCGCCTCACGACGACTTGAGCGACTTCGACCCGAGCTTCATGTGGTGAGCTCGTCCGAGCTTCTCCTTGGTGAAGTCCACCTCGAAGACCTGCTTCAGCTCCTTACCATCCCAGGCGAAGCCGCGCAGGAACTGCTCGTTGTCGGCGCCGCCCTTGTCCCAGTTGGCCAGCAGCGACGAGGTGATGTAGACGCGCTTGCCGTCCCAGCTCTGCGAGATCATGTTGACCTGCTTGCCGGTGACCTTGCTGTACGTCTCCTTCGGCGCCTCCGGCGTGCTGAGGTCGAAGTAGCGCGTGGTGCCGTCCATGAACGTGTTGACCCACAGGCCCTTGCCGTCGCGCGTGATGCTGATGTCGACGGGCAGCGGGATCTTGGCGGGGTCCGCGATGGTACCGACTTCTTTCGCTTGCCACTCGCCCTTGTCCTCCTTGACGAGCCACAGCTTGGAGGTGAGCGCCGCCGCGGTGATCGCCCAGTTGTCGCCGGCCTTCGGCGACCAGCGGATCTCCAGCGGCGCGCCTGGCACCGCGAAGACCTTGCGCGGCTTCATGGTCTTGAGGTCCCAGGCCACCATGGTGTTGCCGAACTTCTTCATCGCCTCGGGGTCCTTCACCACGTCGCCCAGCGGCCGCATGTAATTGTCGTAGCCGGTGAAGCTCGAGGTGAGCAGGACGTTCTTGCGCGGATTCACGGCGAGGTCGTAGCCGTAGCCGTCGCCGCCGTTGGTGGTCGGCATCGGGTAGGACGTGACGAAGTCCCCGTTGTTGTTGTAGAGGGCGATGCCGGTGACGCCGCCCTTGTCCTTCGTGTTGGAGAGCGCCTGCACCAGCATGCGGCCGGGCAGCGCGTAGTAGGTGTGCGGTCCGAGGTAGCCCGTGCGCTCGGCCATGTCGCCGATGGTCCGCACGAGCTTGGGCTGGGCGGGATCGGTGGCGATGTCGAACACGTAGATCTTCGGCTCGGCGAGGCCACCGGCCCAGATGAAGCGGCGGTCGTCCGTGAGGCCCATGTGGTGCGCCTCGCCGCGGCCGCCGACGGAGACGGCGCCCACCACCGTGCCATAGCGCTTCGACTTCGGGTTGACGTCGATCGTGACGAGCTTGTCGGAGCCGTCGCCGACGCCGTCCACGCCGAGCGTCCACACATAGACGTAGTCTTCCTGACCCTTGATCAGCTTGGCGATGTAGGGCGAGTTGCACGTCTCGTCGGCGCCGGCAAGCTCCACGCCGGTGACCGCGGCGGTCACGAGCCACACGAGGGCGAGGCCGACTCCGAGCACACGAAATGACGTCATGCCAGTCTCCTTTCGAAGCAGGGCCGCGTCAGGCGCCGCACAGCTCGGCGACGACGCGGGCCACGAGCAGGTTGGCGAGCAGCACGGGCGCGCCGGTGAGCGCGCGCAGCTCGTCGCGCGTCTTGCGGTTGAACCCCATGCAATCCAGCACCACCAGTCCCGCCTCCGCCTGGCGGAGCGCGGCGGCCACACGCGCGAGGGCGGCGGCGTCCTCGTGCTCGTACGGCGAGAGCGGGATCACGACCGGATCGAAGCCGTCTCGGCGCCAGCGCGCCTCGGTCTGGGGGACGTGCGGCACCGACGGCGTCAGCACGCCCAGGCGGCCGGGCCAGCGCATGCCGCGCAGCGTCCCCAGGAGCACCGGCTGCGGCTGGATGAGCGCCCGTGTCGCGCGCAGCGGAGGAAAGGCGCCGGTGCACAGCAGCGCCGTCAGCGTGGCGCCGCCGCGCTCCAGCGCGGCGATGCGCGTCTCGACGTGGCCGACGATCTTCTGCTTGCCGAGGAAGACGGCAGTGCCGTTGCCCAGGCGCGTGACGAGGATCTCGTCGTCGCCCGTGGGCGCGAGCGCGGCGATCTCCGCGCGGCTCAGCCCGTCCAGCGCGCCCGCCTCCCGGACCTCGACATCGGGGCCGATGACGGCGGCCATCTCGGGGACGATGTCCACGCGTGGCGATTGCCCGATCGTGACCAATCCGATGACGGGCCGTAGTTCGGCCGGCACGACGCCTCCTTTATAGAACGTGCAGCAGGGGACGGGTGGTGAGCGCGTCGGTCTTCCAGAAGCCGGTGTCGGCGAACCAGCCGCGGGCCTCGTCGGCGTCGGCCGTCTTGACCAGCGCCCACGTCTGCCCGTCCTCGAAGAAGCCGCCCAGGTGCACGCGCCCGGCGCCGCGCAGCTCGATGAGCGCGAACTGCGCCATGTCGTGCTGGACGACCGGGCCCTCCACGATCGTCGCGCGCCGGGTGCCGTCGAGCACGACCGGGATCATCTCCCACGGCTCGACGAACTGCGTGAACGAGCGGGGCTCGTAGCGCGTCCACACGCCGCCCAGCCAGTACGGATCCTCTTCCATGGCGTGCTTGATCTGTCCCGGCTGCTGCAGCCGGTAGATGATGTCGGCGGTGCGCCCGTCCACCGAGGGGCCTCCGCCCAGGCAGATGCCGGCCGCGCGCAGGCCCTGCAGCCGCTCGATGTGATGCCGGCGGTGCGGCTCGCGCTTGCTCACGTAGTCGTCGACGGTGGTCACGCCGATCTGGTAGACGATCACGCCTGCTCCTCCCGGGCCCTTATGCTACCCGACGCCGGTGTGCCGTGGGCGAGGATCAGGACGACGGCCACAGCGAGTCGGGGACGAGCGCGAGGTCGGGGAACGGAGCGAGCGACGCGGCGGTGTCCCGACGAAGACGATGTCCGGCTCCACGATCGTCGTCGGCGCCAGGATGACGGTGATGAGCGCGCGTCTGATCGCCATTCGTGACGCTCCGACCCGGATTCTACGATACAGGGTGGCCGTCGGCCGCGTGGTACCGTGGACAGGATGGACGCCGTGGAGCGCTTTCGCGCCCGTTATCCCTTCCCCCTCGACGACTTCCAGCTCGAGGCCGTCCGCGCGATCGCCGCCGATCAATCGGTGATCGTCTCCGCGCCGACGGGCGCCGGCAAGACGCTGGTGGCCGAGTTCGCCATCCAGCAGGCGCTCGAGAGCGGCCGGCGCATCGCCTACACCACGCCGCTCAAGGCGCTCAGCAACCAGAAGTTCGGCGACTTCACGCGCGCCTACGGCGAGGACAAGGTCGGCATCCTCACCGGCGACGTGAAGGTCAATCCGCACGCGCCGGTCCTGGTCATGACGACGGAGATCCTGCGCAACGCGCTCTACGGCAGCGGGCTCGAGAACCTCAAGTACATCGTGCTCGACGAGTGCCACTACATGGGCGACGAAGGCCGCGGCACCGTGTGGGAGGAGATCATCGTCTCCGCCCCGCGCGAGGCGCTGCTGGTGGGGCTGTCGGCCACGGTGGCCAACGTGAAGGAGATCGCCGACTGGATCTCGATCGTCCACCGGCCGATCGTGCCGATCTACCACCCGCACCGGCCGGTGCCGCTGCACTACTTCATCGCCGACCTGGCCGGCGACGTGCACGACATCGCCGAGGTGCGCCGCGGCCGCGCGCACGTGGTGGGCGACGAGCCGCGCGGGTCCGATCCCCACGAGCGCACGCGCTGGTACACCCGGCGGGTCGTCGATCCGACCACGATGATCGAGGCGCTCGAGCAGAAGCGCTGGCTGCCCGCCATCTACTTCATCTTCAGCCGCGCGGGCTGCGAGCGCGCGCTGGAGGACGTGCTCACGGAGGGCAAGCCGCTCATCACGCGCGAGCAGCGGCAGGAGGTCGACGAGTCCATCGCGAGCGCGCTGGCCGACCAGCCGGCGCTCGGCGAGTCCACGCTGAGCCAGTCGGTGTTCCGCGGCCTGCGCCTGGGCGTGGCGCTGCACCACGCCGGCATCCTGCCGGGCCTGAAGCGCCTCATCGAGACTTTGTTCGAGCGGGGCCTCTGCAAGGTCGTGTTCGCCACCGAGACGATGTCGCTCGGCATCCATATGCCGGCGCGCGCCGTCGTGCTGCAGGGGCTCACCAAGCGGACCGATCGCGGCTTCCGCTCGCTCACGCACAACGAGCTCACGCAGATGGCCGGCCGCGCGGGCCGCCGGGGCATCGATCCCGAGGGGCAGTGCGTGATCGCGCTCGACGCGCGCGACGGCCTGGAGGACGTGCTCAAGGTCGTCGACGGCTCGCCGGAGCCGATCGAGAGCCGCTTCAAGCTGGGCTACGGCTCGGCGGCCGCGCTCATCGCCACCGGCGCCGAGCCGGACGTCATTCGCAAGCGCATCGAGTCGTCGTTTGGCCAGTACCAGAATCTCAAGCGCATCCGCGAGATGGAGCAGGAGGTCCAGGGCCTGGAGACGGCGCTGGCCGAGGCGCGGCGCTACGAGGCCCCGTGCGGCGACTTCTCGCGCATCGGCCGCTATCGGCGTGCGCGGCAGGAGGCGGACGCGCGGCGCCACGCGGCGGGGCGGGGCGGCGGCCGCCGCGGCGAGCGCTCGCCGGTGGAGGCCGAGCCCGGACGGCTTGCGCTCGTGCGCCGCAAGGGCGCGCCCAGCCTGGCCATGATCCTGCGCGTGCACGCCATCCGCGGCCATCGCGTGCTCTTCGACGCGCTGCTGCCGCACGGCGCGGTGGTGCGGCTCAAGAGCGGGCTCCTCAAGCGGATCTTCTGGGCCACGCCGCCGCTGCACGTGCCGAGGGACCTCATTCAATCCTCGCAGGGGCGGGGCGACGGCCGCCACGACGGCCGCGGCCTGCGCATCCTCACCGAGCAGCTCGCCGCCCTCGACCCGGCGCAGCTCATGGAGCAGGAGCGCACGCACGGCCCCGAGGCCACGCTGACGGCGATCGAGTGTCATCGCTGCCCGTGGGGTGCCACCGCGGCGTGCGATCGCGCCTCGCGCGAGATCGAGCGCCTGGAGGAGCGCCTGCGCCAGAAGCGCTCTGGGCTGGAAGCCGTGCGCGGCGCGTACTGGCAGGAGTTCTTGGCGGTCGTGGAGGTGCTCGAGCAGTTCGGCGCGCTGCACGGCCGCGAGCTGCAGCCGAAGGGGCGCGTCATCGCCGGCCTGCGCCACGACAACGAGCTGCTGGTGGCCGAAGCCGTCTGGCGCCGCCTCTTCGACGACGCCACCGTCGCCGAGGCCGCCGCGCTTTGCTCGGCGCTGCTCGAGGAGTCGCGCTCGGGCGAGCCGATGATCGCCCGCAACTTCCTGAAGCGGAACAACAAGCTCCGCCGCAAGATCGACGGGCTCATCGCCATCGCCGATGCCGTGTTCCAGGCCCAGCGCGCGCGGCACCTGGCCATGCCGATCAGCGTGCAGCCCGGCTTCATGCCCGCCATCTACCGCTGGGCCTCCGGCGACGACGACTGGTCGGGCATCGTCGAGGGCTCGTTCGGCGGCCACGAGGGCGACCTCATCCGCGCGATGCGACGGCTCATCGATCTCCTGCGCCAGCTCGCCGACAGCGCGGAGATCCCGGTGGCCGTGAGCCGCATGCTGGCGCAGGCCGCCAAGGTCGTCGACCGCGGCATCGTCCTCGAGAGCGCGCTGATATGATCACCTGCACGTTCGAGGACGGACACGCCGCGCGGCTGCGGCACGTGGTCGTGCACGCCATCGTCGAGCGGGTGGGCGCGCTCCTGCTCGTGCGGCGGGCGCCGCATCTCAGCGAGGGCGGCAGGTGGGGCTTGCCGGGCGGGTTCCTGGACCGCGACGAGCGGCTCGTCGACGGCGTTCTCCGCGAGCTGCGGGAGGAAACAGGCTGGACGGGTGAAGTCCGCCGGCTCTTCCGCATCAACTCGCGCCCGGACCGGCCGAGGGAGGACCGGCAGAACGTCGCGGTCGAATTCGTGATCGAGCCGCTCGCGCAGGTGGGCACGCCCGATTCGGAGTCGACGGCCGTGGAATGGATCCCGATCGAGCGGCTGCCCGCGCTCGACTCGCTGGCCTTCGACCACGGCGAGACGGTGCGCTTGTACCTCGCCGCCCGCGACCGGCCGGACCGGGCGCCCATCCTCGAGTGACCCGGCCGGCAGCGTTGCCGGCGTAGCCGGGGGGTCTGTTATGCTGGCGCGCGTGACGTCTCGGCCCGGCGCCCGGTGTGTCCTCCCGATACTCGCCCCGCTCGTCGTCGCGTGCGTCCTCCTGCTCGGCGCGTGCGGGTTCCTGGCCAAGCAGCGCGAGGTCGAGCAGCGCAGCACGCAGGGGCCGACCGCGCAGCAGATGTTCAACCTGCGGATGCTCACGCAGAACGGGCGCGAGCCGAGCTTCGAGGAGCGGCGGCAGTGGGACGAGCAGATCGAGCAGCGGATCGGCGCCTACCTGCGCGAGCATCCCGAGAAGGCCAACGCCCTTGACGTCTCCACCTTCCGCTTCCTGCGCCAGTCCGCCGTCGGCATGGACAAGGACCAGATCCTCATCCTGCTCGACGCCCCCATGGCGGTCAGCCTGGACCAGAACCACATGCAGCAGCTCGCGCGCCGCTACTGGCCGGCCATCCAGGGCAACGCCACCGAGGTGTGGATCTACCCGCTCGGGTGGAACCTGTACTTCGCCGGTCCGCGTCTCGTCGACATCACGCAGTACGTCGCCCCACCCAAGTAACTCCGGAGGCCCCATGATCCGCTCACGTGTCGTCGTCACCAAGCACACGCCGCTCGCCGCCCACGCCATGGTGGCCGCCGAGCATCCGCGCGGCGCCGAGGTGGGCGCCGCCATCCTCGCCGGCGGCGGCAACGCCGTGGACGCCGCCGTGGCCACCGCCTTCGCGATGACGGTGGTGGAGCCGTTCATGTCCACCATCGCCGGCTCCGGCACGATGCTCGTCCACCTGGCCAAGCGCGGCGAGACCGTCGCGCTCAACTTCAACGGCGTGGCCCCGCTGGCCGCGCACGAGACGATCTACAAGATCGTCGGCGGCGTCTCGGACGGCCTCTTCGCGTGGCCGCGCACGGAGAATGCCGCCAACGAGCACGGCCACCGCGCCGTCGCCGTGCCCGGGTCCGTCGCCGGCCTGTCCCTGGCCCTGGAGCGCTACGGCACGATGACGTTGCGCGACGTCTTGGCCCCGGCCATCGCGCTGGCCCGCGACGGCTTCGAGACCGACTGGTATCTCGCCCTCAACCACGCCAAGTTCGTGCAGGAGCTCTCGGCGTACCCGGTGACGGCGAAGAATTACCTGCGCGACGGCGCGTGGATCCATCGGCCGGCGGGCATGCTCGCGGCAGATCGCGTGCGCTATCCCGATCTCGCGCGCAGCCTGGAGCTGATCGCCAAGGACGGGCCGGACGCGTTCTATCGCGGCGCCATCGCGCAGGCCATCGTGGACGACATGGCCTCCCACGCCGGCCTCATCCGGCGCGAGGACCTGGCCGGCTACCGCGTCATCGTGGAGCCGGCGCTGCACGGGCGTTATCGCGACGTGGACCTGGCCTTCTCGCCGGGCGCGACGGGCGGCGTCACCGCGCTCGAGATCCTGAACATCCTGGGGCAGTTCGCGTCCGCGCGCGTCGGCTGGCAGAGCGTGGAGGGCCTGCACCTGCGCGCCAGCGCCATCGCGCGGGGCTTCCGCGATCGCTTCGAGTACCTGGGCGATCCCGCGATGGTGAAGGCGCCGTGGGAGCGCCTCGTCTCCACGGATCACGCGCGCGGCGCCGCCGCGGAGATCCGGCGCAGCAAGCCGGGGCGCACGAAGCCCCCGCGCGCGAGCGAGGAGTGCACGACGCATCTGTCGGTCGTCGACAAGCAGCGCAACATGGTGTCGCTCACCAACACGGCGGTGTCGCTGTGGGGCTCGCGCGTGGTCGTGCCCGGCACCGGCATCCTGCTGAACAACGGGATGATCTGGTTCGACCCCGAGCCGGGCAAGGCCAACTCCGTCGCCTCCGGCAAGCGCGGCCTCGTCAACATGGTGCCCGCGCTCGGCTTCCGTCGCGGCGCGCCGGCCTTCACCGTGGGCGCCCCCGGCGGCCGCGGCATCATCTCGGCGATCCCCCAGGTGATCGCCAACCTCGTCGACGGCAGGGCGACGGCCCAGGCCGCCGTCGAGGCGCCGCGCGTCCACACCGAGGGCGCCGAGGTCCTGGTGAGCACGCGGGTCGGGGACAAGGCGCTGGCGGGGCTGGCCAAGAAGGGCCACACGGTCGCGCCCAAGGACGAGTCGTACTCCACGTTGAACTTCGCGCGCCCGGTGGCGATCCGGCTGACCGCGCGCGGCCTGGAGGCCGGGTGCGAGCAGTACAGCGCCGCCTCTGCGGCCGGATACTGAGAGGAGGAGCATGGCGATCGAGAAGTTCGTCCTCGTTCATGGCGCCTGGCACGGCGGCTGGTGCTGGGCCAAGGTGGCCCGCCTGCTGCGCGACGCCGGCCACGAGGTCTACACACCGACCTTGACCGGTCTCGGCGAGCGCGCCCACCTGGCGCGGCCCGAGGTCGATCTCGAGCTGCACATCCAGGATCTGGTCGCGATGCTCGAGGCGGAGGAGCTGCGGCAGGTCACGCTCGTCGGCCACTCTTACGCCGGCTTCGTCATCACCGGCGCCGCCGCCCGGGTCGCCGCGCGGATCGGTCACCTGGTCTACCTCGACGCGTTCGTGCCGGAAGTCGGCAAGTCGCTGCTGGACTACGTCGGCGACCGTGCGGCCGCGATGCGGGAGGCCGCCTCCGCCCATGGCGAGGGCTGGAAGCTGCCGCCGTTTCCGCCCGAGCGGTTCGGCGTCACCAGCCAGCGCGACACCGAGTGGCTCACCAAGCACCTGGTGCCGCAGCCGCTGCGCACGTTCGAGCAGCCGCTGCCGGCGGCCGGCGGCGACAAGCTCAAGCGCACGTACGTCTACTGCTCGAAGCCCGCGATGGGCGCGTTCGACCAGTTCGCCGAGCGGCTGCGCGACGACCGCAAGTGGACGTTCCACGACGTCAAGACCGGCCACGACGCAATGATCACCGCCCCCGGCGACATCGCCAAAATCCTCATGGGTAAGTAACGCCAAACAGGAGGGGAAGACGAGCATGGCGCTCGAAGAGAAGGTGATCGCATCCTGGAAGTACAAGAAAGGCGCGCTCGATCCCAAGACCGCGTTCCTCTGCTACCTGGCCGCGAACCTCGCGGTCGGCAACACCCACTGAGCCAAGCGCGACCTGGCAGGTGCCAGGAACAGCGGAGCCAGCGAGGACGAGGTGCGCGAGGCCATCTCGTTCGCGATCCGGGCCAACGCGGCCAAGGCGCACGCGGATATCCTGAGCGTGTGGACGGAGCGCGCCGGCTGAGCCGGCGCGCCCTCGGTCAGGCCGCC
>Ga0066709_100003188_pt1 | contig 12432 bp, 9 predicted proteins | sample GraSoiAngelo_158_FD_79665 | JGI IMG/M metagenome (GOLD analysis project Ga0066709, IMG submission 79665) | Grasslands soil microbial communities from the Angelo Coastal Reserve, California, USA - 14_1009_16_30cm | ecosystem: Environmental > Terrestrial > Soil > Grasslands | place: USA... | reverse complement strand
TGCGCCGGCCACCGCGTGGGCCTCTACACCTCTCCGCACCTGGTCTCCTTTCGCGAGCGCATCCGCGTCAACGGCGAGCCGATCCCGGAGGACGGCGTGGTCGACGGCGTCGAGGCGCTCGGCACACTCGTCGCGCGCTTCGACGCGACGATGTTCGAGGCGGCGACGGCCCTCGCGCTCGATCACTTCGCGCGCGAGGGCGTCGACGTGGCGGTGCTCGAGGTCGGCCTGGGCGGGCGTCTCGACGCGACGACGGTGGGGACCCCGGAGGTCGCCGTGATCTCGCGCATCGACCTCGACCACCAGGCCGTGCTCGGCGCCACCCTCGAGGCGATCGCGGCCGAGAAGGCGGCGATCATCCGCGGCGGCATCGCGGTCTGCGCCGCGCAGGCGCCGGAGGCCGAGCGCGTCATCGTGTCGCGCGCCGCCGCGGTCGGCGTTCCGCTCCTGCTCGAGCGCCGCGACCTGTCGGTTGCGGTGGAGCGCCGCGGGCCCGAGGGCCAGCGCCTGACCTGCGCCGGACCGGGATGGTCCCTGACCGATCTCGAGCTCGGCATGCCCGGCAGCTTTCAACCGTCCAACGCCCTTCTCGCCGTCACCGCCGCGCGGGAGCTCGGCGTCGGCGAAGCCGCGATTCGCGACGGCCTCGCGCGTGTGTGGTGGCCGGGCCGCTTTCAGATCTTCCGGCGCGCGTCCGGCTTCCTCGTGCTGGACGGCGCGCACAATCCGGCGGGTGCGCGCGCCCTCGCCCTCTCGCTGCGCGACGTCTTCGGCGAGGCCCGCGTCACCTTCATCCTCGGGATCCTCGCCGACAAGGACGCGGCCGGCATCGTCGCCGCGCTCGCGCCTCTTGCGGAGCGGGTGATCCTCGTCGCGCCCTCGAGCCCGCGCGCCACCGCGCCCGACGCGCTCCGCGCCGCCGTGCCGGCCGCGGTTCCGAGCGTCGAGATCGCCGGCTCGCCGGCGGACGCGCTCGCGCGCACCGCCCGAGCCGCGACGACCCCGATCGTCTGTGTCGCGGGCTCCCTGGTCTTGATCGGCGACGTGCTCCGACACCTCGCCGGGAGCGATAAACCTTGCTCGCTCGAAAAGGGGACTGCTAGCATGAGTCTTCCATTCTGACGAGGGGCGTGCTCGACACTCATGACGCGGGCCCGGGCTTCGATCCTGTTCCTCCTGCTCGCGAGCGTCGCCTCGGTGGCCTCTCCACAGCTCGCCCCGGCCCAGAGTCAGCAGCGGGTGCAGACGGCGGGCGGCGAGGTCTCGATCGTGGCGGACCGCTTCGAGCAGATCGGGGCCGACAACCTGCTCGTGGCCACCGGCAACGTCGAGGTGACCCGAGGCACCGGGCGCCTGCTCGCGGATCGCGTCGAGATCAATCGCGCGACCGGCGACGCCGTCGCGACCGGGCGCGCGATTTTCTACGATGGCGACGATCGGCTCACCGGCGAGCGGATCGAGTACAACATCAAGACCGGCACGGGCGTCGTCTACCAGGGCGAGGCGCACGCCGCGCCGTACTACCGCCTCACGGGGGAGCGTCTGGAGCGTCTGGGTGAGAGCGTCTACCGGGTCCGGCAGGGCGTGTTCACGACCTGCGAGGACGAGCCCCCGACGTGGTCGTTCCACCTGAGTGAGGGCACGGCTGACCTCGAGGATTTCGTCTACGGCTGGAACGTGTCCTTGTGGGCCAAGTCGGTGCCGATCATCCCGTACTTTCCGTTCTTCGCGGCGGCCATCCGGCGCGAGCGGCAGTCGGGCTTTCTTCCTCCGCAGCTCGGAACCTCCACCAAGAAGGGATTCTTCGCGGAGATCCCGTTCTTCTGGGCGATCTCGGACAGCCAGGACGCCACGGTGACCCTGGCGGCCTACGAGCGACGAGGCTTCGGCGGAGCGGCCGAGTATCGCTACATCATCTCGAAGGACCAGAAAGGCAAGCTCGACGGGTTCTTCGTCGACGAGGTCTTCAAGAACGGCGACCTGCGCGGCTTCGGGAGCGTCAAGCACGACTGGCAGATCGCGCCGGGCCTGTCGCTGCGCGGCGACCTCAATGCCGTGTCCGACGACCGGGTCCTTCGCGACTACGAGTCGGCGCTCCAGCAGCGGTCCGCCCAGCGCGCGGAGTCGAATCTCTTCCTGACCAAGACGTGGACGAACTGGAGCTTCGTGAGCCGCGTGTACTGGTACCAGGATCTGACGACCGAGCGCCCGGTCGAGCTGCAACGCGTGCCCGAGCTCACGCTCAGCGGGGTCCGGCAGGAGCTGCCCGGGCTTCCGGGATTCCTCGTGCAAACGGACACGAGTCTCGTGAACTTCCTTCGTTATGCGGGCTCAGAGGGCGCCCGCTTCGACCTCCATCCCGTCGTCTCGCGGCCGATCCCCCTGGCCGGCTACGCGACCGTCACGCCCTTCGTGGGCGGGCGCGTCACCGCCTACAGCACGACCGTCACCGACGTCCACACGTCGGTCGCGGGCGGACCGGCGATCGAGGACACGAACGGCCAGCCGCGCGTGCGCGAGCTGTTCGAGTACGGAAGCGACGCCGAGAGCCGAGCCTCGCGCGTGTACGAGCTCGGCGGCTGGGGAGGACTCGACCGGGTGCTCCATTCGATCGAGCCGCGCGCGCACTACATCCGGATCGTTGGGCACAACTTCTACGGCCTGCCCCTCTGGACCAACCAGACCGACCGTATTCCCGAGGCGGACTGGTTCGAGTATTCCTTGACCAACCGGATCCGCGGACGGACGATCAGCGCCGAGGGTGCCGAGGCGGACCGCCTCGACCTCGTCAAGCTCGTGCTGGCCAGCGCCTACGACATCGAGAACACCCAGCTCGGCAACGTCGCCGGCGATCTCACGATCCAGCCGACCCGGATGCTGAGATTTCACGGCGACGCGAGCTACAACGTCACCGGCGATGGGCTGCAGGCCTACACGACCGACGTGACCGTCGACATTCCGCGGGTCGTCGCGAGCGTCGGGACCCGCTACAATCGGATGCCGCAGGTGATCATTCCGTACTTCGTGCAGATTCCGGGCACCTTCAACCCCGGCAACGGGCTCGCGTCGAATCAGGCCACCAACTTTCTCCAGGGCGAGGCCAAGGTGGAGCTCCTGCGCAACCTGGTCGGCCGGGTGAAGACGAACTGGGACATCCGCACGACCAGCGTCGTCGAGACGCGTTTCGGCGTCGACTTCAAGTTCGACTGCTGGGCGCTCAGCCTCGACTATGTCCGGCGCAACCCCGATCGTCCTGGCAAGAACCCAGACAACGAGTTCCGCTTCTCGCTCAACCTGCTCGGGCTTGGAAACGTCCTGAGCACCAGGGTGGGCGCGGGGGCGACGGACTCCGAACCGAGGTTCAAATGATTCCGTTCATCGATCTGCCACGCCAGCACGCGGCGCTGCGGGCCGAGCTGCTCGCCGCCGCCGCGCGCGTGATCGACTCGAGCCAGTTCGTGCTGGGCGCCGAAGGCAAGGCGCTCGAGCAGGAGCTGGCGGCGCTCTGCGGGGTCCCGTGGGCGGTCGGCGTCGCCTCCGGCACGGACGCGCTGCGCCTGACCTTGACCGCGCTCGGCGTCGGCCCCGGCGACGAGGTCATCACGCCGGCGTTCTCCTTCGTCGCCTCCGCGACGACGATCATGATGGCCGGCGCCACGCCCGTCTTCGTCGACATCGATCCGGCGACGTTCACGCTCGACCTGACCGCGACCGAGCGCGCGATCACGCCGCGCACGCGCGCGATCATGCCAGTCCACCTCTACGGCCAGCCGGCCCCGATGGACCGCGTGCGTGAGCTGGCCCGCGCCCACCGGTTGGCCGTGATCGAGGACGCCGCCCAGGCCGTCGGCGGCGCGTGGGGCGAAGAGCCCGTCGGCGCCCTGGGCGACGCGGCGTGCCTGTCGTTCTATCCGACCAAGAACCTCGGCGCGTGCGGTGACGGCGGCATGGTGGTCACGAGGCGCCAGGACGTCGCCGAGCGCATCACGAAGCTCAGACACCATGGGGACAGCGGACGCTACGAGCACGTCGAGCTCGGCTACTGCAGCCGGCTCGACGAGCTGCAGGCGGCCTTCCTGCGCGTGAAGCTCGGGCGTCTGGCCGCCTGGACGACGGCGCGCCGCCGGATCGCCGGCCTGTACCACAAGCGATTGGTGGACGTGGGGCTCGACCTTCCGACCGAGGCGGCGAAGGCGCGTCACGTGTACCATCTGTTCACGGTGCGACACCCCCAGCGCGACGCGCTCGCGAAGCTCTTGACCGACGAGGGGATCTCGACCGCGGTCTACTATCCCCGCTCTGTTCCGGATCAGCCCATGTTCGGCGGCGGCGCCGACCGGCGCTGGCCCGAGGCCTGGCGCGCGTCGCGCGAGGTCCTGTCGTTGCCGTGCTTCGCCGAGCTGTCCGACGACGAGGTCGAGCGCGTGGTGGCCGGCGTGCGCCGCGCGTGCGAGCGCCTGTGACCCCCGCCGCCGAAACGCTCAAGCAGCGGCTCGCCACGAATCCGACCGTGGGACTGATCGGACTCGGCTACGTCGGGCTTCCCCTGGCCGTCGCCTTCGCCGAGTCCGGCGCGGACGTGATCGGTGTCGATCTCGACGCGCGCCGCGTCGCCGCCGTCAGCGCGGGCACGAGCTTCATCGAGGACGTGCCGGCCGAGCGCCTGGCGCGCCTCGTGCAGGCCGGCCGCCTCAGCGCTCGCGACGACGTGGCCGCGCTGAAGGACGCGGACGCGATCGTGATCTGCGTGCCGACCCCGCTCGGCAAGTCGAAGGAGCCCGACATCTCCTTCATCGTCGCGGCGGCCGACGCCGTCGCCGCCATCATCCGGCCGGGTCAGCTGGTCGTGCTCGAGTCGACGACCTACCCGGGCACGACGCAGGAGGTGCTGGCGCCGCGCTTCCAGGCGAAGGGCGTCGTCGTGGGGCGCGACGTCTTCCTGGCGTTCTCGCCCGAGCGGATCGACCCGGGCAATCGCCGCTTCACCTTGCGCGACATTCCCAAGGTCGTCGGCGGCGTGACCGAGGCGTGCCGCGAGCTCGCGACGATGCTGTACGCGCGCGTCGCGCCGCAGGTGGTGCCCGTCTCGGGGCCGGAGACGGCCGAGATGGTGAAGCTCTTCGAGAACACGTTCCGCTCCGTCAACATCGCGCTGGTCAACGAGTTCGCCATCATGTGCCGGCGCCTGCGACTCTCGGTGTGGGAGGTGATCGCCGCCGCGTCCACGAAGCCATTCGGCTTCATGCCCTTCTATCCGGGCCCAGGCCTCGGCGGCCACTGTTTACCCTCGGATCCGCACTACCTATCGTGGAAGGTGCGGCTCGAAGGCTATGAGCCACGCTTCATCACGTTCGCGGACGAGATCAATCGGCGGATGCCCGCGTACGTCGTGCAGCTGGTGGCCGACGCGCTCAACGACCGGACCCGCGCCCTGCGCAGCGCGCGCATCCTGGTGCTGGGCGTCGCCTACAAGGCCGGCGTCGCCGACGTGCGTGATTCGCCCGCGCTCGAGATCATCGAGGGCCTCCTCGCCAAGGGCGCCGTCGTCGACTACCACGACCCGTTCGTGTCGGCGGTGTCGATCGGCACGCAGACCATCAAGTCGATCTCGTGGCACGCGGCGGCCCTCGCGTCGCGCGACGTCGTGCTGATCCTGACGAACCACGCCACCTACGACTGGTCGGCGATCGTCCGCGAGTCCCGCCTGGTGATCGACACGCGCAACGCGACCGGCACTGTCCCCCCAGCGCCCCACGTCATCCGCCTCTAGAGTGGGGGCTAGGCTCGATAGGCCGCCACGTCGTCGCGCGTTGAGCTACGCCACCGCGGGAGGGGTCGAAGGGACCCGTTCCCTGCGCGCGTCGGCGGACGCCGGCGCGTCCGGGTGGAGCCCAGCCGCCGCGGGGCAGCGCACGGGTGCCGCGTGGTCGTCTGGACCCCTCCCGCTCGTGCCCGGTCTTTTCGCCTCTTCGCGCGCGCGAAGGTGACGATGCTCGTAGCGATCGTGGTCTCGATGCGCCCACGCCAGTGGTTGAAAAATCTGTTCGTGTTTGCCGGGCTCATCTTCGCGCAGCGGCTCTTCACGGGCGCCGCGTGGACGGCGCTGGCGGCGTTCGCGATCTTCTGCGGTCTGTCGGGCGCGATCTACCTGGTCAACGACGTCGCCGATCGTGAGCGCGATCGGCTGGACCCCCGCAAGCGCACTCGACCGATCGCCGCCGGCCGGCTCCCCGTCGGAGTCGCCGTCGCGGCGGCCGGCGTGCTCGTCGCCGGAGGTCTCGGGCTCGCCGCGCTGCTGTCGCGCGCGTTCCTGATCACGGCGGTCGCGTACGTCGTGCTGCTCATCGCCTATTCGGCCTGGCTCAAGCACATCGTCATCGTCGACGTGATCGTGGTCGCCGGCGGATTCGTGCTCCGCGCGGTCGCGGGCGCGGTCGTCATCGACGTCGAGATGTCGGGGTGGCTCCTGATCTGCACGATCTTGTTGGCGCTGTTCCTCGCCCTCGGCAAGCGCCGCTACGAGTATGTGGCGCTCGACCAGGACGCCGCGCGGCACCGCCCGATCCTCGCCGAGTACAGCCCGGCGCTGCTCGACCAGATGATCGCGGTCGTGACCGCCTCGACCGTGACGGCCTATGCCCTCTACACGATGTCGCCGGAGACCGTGGCGAAGTTCCACACACACCTGTTGCCGGCGACTCTTCCCTTCGTGCTCTACGGGATCTTCCGATACCTCTATCTCTTGTATCAGCGGCGTCTCGGGGGTAACCCGTCCGAGCTGCTGCTCAGCGACCGCGCGCTGCTCATCAACACCGTCTGCTGGATCTGTGCGGTTCTGCTGATCATTTACGGCGTGCGGCTAGAGTAAGATATCGATAGCATGCCCAGCGCAGTCGCCCTGCTCCGCACCCGCCCCGAGACCGTCGTCGAGGACTACGGGCGGCTGATGCGGCTGGTGAAGTACGACGAGATCCTGCCCCGCGATCAGGACCTGATCCTCAAGCTCAACCTCTCGTGGACCAAGTATTTCCCGGCGTGCTCGAGCCAGCCCTGGCAGGTCGACGGAATCTTGACGACGTTGTCCGACGACGGCTACGACCGGCGGCGGATCTTTCCCGTCGAGAACAAGACGGTGGTCACCAACCCGATCGCTGGCTGCCGGAACAACAAGTGGCGGCCGGTGCTCGAGCGCCACGGCGTGCCGTTCATCCCGCTGCCCGACGTCGAGTGGACGGTCTACAAGTTCCAGTCGCCCCTGCTCAAGCTGAACGCGATCTTCCCCGAGGGGATCGAGATCCCGGCGATGTACGTCGGGAAGAACGTCCTTCACGCGCCCTCGTGTAAAGTTCACGGCCACTCCACGACCACCGGTGCGATCAAGAACGCGTTCGGCGGCTTGCTGAAGGAAGTCCGGCACTACGCGCACGAGTACATCCACGAGGTGATGGTCGACCTCATGTACATGCAGCGCGAGCTGCACCCGTCGGTGTTCGCCGTGATGGACGGCACCGTGATGGGCGACGGCGCCGGGCCGCGCACGATGGTGCCGCGCGTGGGGAACCTGATCCTCGCCTCGGCGGATCAGGTGGCGATCGACGCGATCGCCGCGAAGATCATGGGCTTCGATCCGCTGTCGATCCCGTACCTCCGGATGTGTCAGGAGCGCGGGCTCGGCGTGGCGGATCCCCGGAAGATCGAGATCGTCGGCGACACGGACCTCGCCTCGACCTCGATGGGCTTCAAGACCAGCCGGAGCCTCGTCATCTGGGGTGACCAGCTGATCCGGCGCGGTCCGCTGCGGCCGCTCAAGCGGCTGCTGCTGCACTCGCCGCTCGTGGTGTGGGCGCCCTTCGCCTCGAACGTCTACCACGATCTGCTCTGGTATCCGACCATCGGCCGCGCGCGCATCCGGGCTTTCGCCGGCACGCCCTGGGGCCGGCTCTTCGAGACGTACTGATGATGGCCGCGCCGGTCCGCGTCCGGTTCGCGCCGAGCCCGACGGGTCATCTTCACGTCGGCGGCGCCCGCACCGCGCTCTTCAACTGGCTCTTCGCGCGCCATCACCGCGGCGCCTTCATCCTGCGCATCGAGGACACGGATCGCTCGCGGTCGACCGACGAGAACATCGTCGCGATCGTCGAGGCGCTCACCTGGGTCGGCCTCGACTGGGACGAGGGCTCGCCGACGCCGGGCTACCGCCAGACCGAGCGGCTCGCCATCTATCGCGAGCACGCCGAGCGCCTGCTCGCCGCCGGGCGCGCCTATTACTGCGAGTGTTCGCCCGAGCTGCTCGACCGCGAGCGCGAGGCGGCCCAGAAGCGGAACGAGACGTTTCGGTACTCCGGGCGCTGCCGCGAGCGCGGGCTCACCGCCGGTGCGCTGCGCCTGCGGATCCCGACCGAGGGCGCGACGGTGGTGAACGACCTCATCCACGGATCGGTGACGTTCGAGCACAGCCAGCTCGACGACTGGATTCTCGTTCGCACCGACGGCACGCCGACCTACAACTTCTGCGTCGTCGTCGACGACGTCACGATGCGGATCACGCACGTCATCCGCGGCGACGACCATCTGTCGAATACGCCCAAGCAGATCCTCTGCTACGAGGCGCTCGACTACGCCGTTCCCGAGTTCGCGCACGCGCCGCTGATCCTGGGCAAGGATCGCAGCCGCCTGTCGAAGCGTCACGGCGCGACGTCCGTCCAGGCCTTCCGGGACGCCGGCTTCCCAGCCGACGCGCTCGTGAACTACCTGGCGCGGCTCGGGTGGTCGCACGGCGACCAGGAAGTGTTCTCGCGCGCCGAGCTGGTGGAGCTCTTCGACATCAAGAACGTCGCCACCTCCGCCGCCGTTTTCGACGTGACCAAGCTCGAGTGGCTCTCGCAGCACTATCTGAAGACCATGTCCGGGGGGAAGCTCGCCGAGCTGGCCGAGCCGTTCATCCGCGCCGCCGGGCTCACGCCGCCCGACGATCGGGCGCGGTTCGTCGGGATGCTCGACACGCTCCGCGAGCGCTCGAAGACGCTGGTCGAGCTGGTCGAGCAGGGGCGCTACTATTTCGAGCGGCCCGCGGCCTATGAGCCGAAGGGCGCCCAGAAGCTCCTGACGGTCGAGGGCGCCCGGCGCCTGGGCCTGCTGATCGAGCGGCTCGAGGCTGAGCCCGAGTTCACGGTGCCGGCGATCGAGCGGGTCGTGCGCGGCCTTACCGAGGAGCTCGGTCTCAAGCTGGTCGATCTCGCGCAGCTCGCCCGGCTCGCGGTGACGGGGCGAACGGCATCGCCGCCGATCTTCGACGTGCTGGCGCTCGTCGGCCGCGACGAATCGCTGGCGCGACTGCGCCGGGCGCGTGAGGCCGCGGGGCGCGCGGCGTGAGGCTCCTGCTGGCGCGCCACGGGCAGTCGCTGTGGAACCAGGTGCGCAAGTTCCAGGGCGCCAACGACGTCGGCCTCTCGGATCTCGGCCGCACGCAGGCCGCCGCCCTCGGCGGCGCGTTGCGCAGCGGCTACCGCGTGAGGGCCGCATATGTGAGCCCCATGTGCCGGGCGCTGGACACCGCGGAGATCGCGTTGAACGGGACCGGGATCCCGCTCACGCCGATTCACGAGCTCCGCGAGCTGTCGCTCGGCGAGTGGGAGGGCTGCACCGTCGACGAGGTCCGCGCCCGCGAGGGCAACCCCTATCTCTCCTGGGTCCGGGCGCCGCTCGATTGTCCGCCGCCGGGCGGCGAGCCGCTACCCGACGTCTGCGCCCGGGTGCTCCAGGCGATCGGTCGGATCGCCGCGAACCATCGAGACGGCGAGGACGTGCTCGTCGTCGCGCACGGCGGCGTGATCAGCGTCTATCTCTGCCATCTGCTCGGCGTTTCCTTCAACTCGCTCTGGCGGATGCGCATCGACAATTGCTCCCTGACGATCGCCCGCCCCCCACGCCTCGTCTCCGTGAACGACACCGCCCACCTCCCCCCGATGGCACAGACAAGATGGTTTGACGTGTCACCGGCGGGGGGGAGCCCGGCGGGGGTGCCCCCCTCGACCCGTGTAGTCAGGATTGACCCGAGCACCGCGCTCGAAACAAAAACGCTGTCGGGAGTGGCTAGCGTGGTCGAGGGGGGCGCCCCCGCCGGGCTCCCCCCAGCCGGCGACACAGAGCAGGCATCGTGAACATTCTGATCGCGCTGTTCGGCGGCATGGCGCTGCTCCTCTACGGGATCCGGCTGAGCGGCGAGGCGCTCCAGCGCGTGCTCGGCTCCCGCTTGAAGAGCCTTCTCACGGGGCTGTCGCGCCGCCGGATCCTGGCCGTCGTCTCCGGCGCGGCCGCCACCGCGCTCCTGCAGTCGTCGGCGGCCACGACCCTGATGCTGATCGGGTTCGTCGCCGCGGGCCTGATGACGTTCCGGCAGACGCTGGGCGTCATCCTGGGCGCCGACATCGGCACGACGCTCACTGTCCAGCTGATCGCGTTCCGCATCACGGACTACTCGCCGCTCCTCGTCGGCCTCGGCTTCACCGCCACGTTCATCTCGCGCCGCCGCGTGCCGAAGGACCTGGGCCAGGCGCTCCTGGGGCTCGGCCTCGTGTTCTTGGGCCTCAAGCTCATCCTCGACAACGCCGGAGCGCTCAAGGCCTCGCCGCTGGCCCTCGACCTCCTTGCCGCGGTCGCCCAGAGCCCGGCGATCGGCGTCATCGTCGGTGCCGTCTTCAGCGCCCTGGTGACGTCGTCGGCGGCCACGCTCGGGCTCGCCCTCGCGTTCGCGCACCAGGGGCTCCTGCCTCTGGACGGCGCCGTCGGCGTCGTGCTCGGCGCCAACATCGGCACGTGCGCGACCGCGCTGACCGCGTCGGTCGGCGCGACCGCCGAGGCCAAGCGTGTGGCCGTCGCCCACATCGCGTTCAAGGTGCTGGGCGCCGCGCTGGTCTTTCCGTTCATCGGCCCGTTCACGACGCTCGTCGCCAGCACCGCCAGCGATCCGGCCCGTCAAATCGCGAACGCCCACACATTCTTCAACGTCGGGATCAGCCTCCTGTTCCTGCCGTTCACCCCGCTGGCCGCGCGGGCGATCGAGACGCTCGTGCCCGACGACCAGCAAGGTGACAGCCCGTTTCGCGTGCGGTATCTCGACGAGCGCTCCCTGGACCAGCCGTCGCTGGCGCTGGGCCAGGCGACGCGCGAGTCGCTCCGCATGGCCGATGTGGTGCAGGGGATGCTGCGCGACGTGCCGGTGGTCTTCGCCAGCAGCCACCACGAATTGCTCGAGGACGTCGAGCGGCGCGACGATCAGGTCGATTTCCTCGAGCGCGAGATCAAGCTCTTCCTCGCGCGGCTGGGGCGCGACGCGATGGGCGCCGACCTCAGCCGCAAGGAGATCGGGCTGATCTCGGTGATCGGCAACCTCGAGAACATCGGGGACATCATCGACAAGAACCTGATGGAGCTCGGCCGCAAGAAGCTCTACCAGGCCCGGCGATTCTCGGACGCCGGCTGGGCGGAGATCCAGGAGTTCCACGGCATGGTGTCGAAAAATCTCGAGCGCGCCATCGCCGCCTTCGCGGCGAACGACCGGGGCCTCGCCCAGGAAGTGCTGGACCAGCGCGCGCTCATGCGCCAGCGGGAGCGCGATCTGCGCGAATCGCACCTGGGACGCCTGCGCGCCGGTCTGGCCGAGTCGATCGAGACCTCGGAGATTCACCTGGACATCCTGACGAACCTGAAGCGCATCAGCTCTCACGTGTCGGCACTCGCGATCTCGATTCTCGAGGAGGTCTGAGATGAAGAAGGTCGAGGCCATCATCAAGCCGTTCAAGCTCGACGACGTCAAGGAGGCCCTGACCGCGATCGGCGTGATCGGCATGACCGTCACCGAGGTGCGAGGCTTCGGCCGGCAGAAGGGCCACACCGAGCTCTATCGCGGCTCGGAGTACACGGTCGACTTCTTGCCCAAGGTGAAGATCGAGGTCGTGGTCGGCGACGCGCTGGCGAAAAAGGTGGTCGACACGATCGCCGGCGCGGCGAAGACCGGCTCGATCGGCGACGGCAAGGTGTTCGTGCTTCCAATCAACGAATCGATCCGCATCCGCACGGGCGAGACGGGCGAGTCGGCCGTCTGAACGCGACGACCGCCCAGCTCCTGACCGCCGGCGGCCGCGCCGCGGCGGCTCGCCTGCGGCGAATCCTGAAGGAGCTCGGCTTCGCGGACCCGGACGGAGCCGCGCGCAATCTCGAGAGCCTCACGCCGACTCCGCGCGAAGCCGAGCTGCTGGCTCCGGCGTTTCCGCGTCTGCTGACCGAGCTCGCGGCCGCCCCGGATCCCGACATGGCGCTCAACAATCTCGAGCGCTACGCCGGCGTGGTCGACCGCTCGGTGTTCTTTCGCACGCTCGCCGACCATCCGGGGGCGACGCCGCTGCTGGCGCGCGTGCTCGGCTCGAGCCAGCT
>Ga0066709_100003187_pt1 | contig 12432 bp, 6 predicted proteins | sample GraSoiAngelo_158_FD_79665 | JGI IMG/M metagenome (GOLD analysis project Ga0066709, IMG submission 79665) | Grasslands soil microbial communities from the Angelo Coastal Reserve, California, USA - 14_1009_16_30cm | ecosystem: Environmental > Terrestrial > Soil > Grasslands | place: USA... | reverse complement strand
TGTGCTGGAGGGGATGCATGCCTGCATCGATCACCCTAGTGCTAATATGGCCCTGTGTGGCCTTGGTCACCTGGCGCTCTACGAACAGTTGCAGGCGGTCGGGCCGGCACAAGTCCAGGTTGTCGCGCATCACTTCTTCAAAGTATTCCCGCCCCTGCTGCGGACGGTCGAAGATCTGGATCAGACTCACCTCCATCTGCCCGATGGACAATTGCCAATCGTATCCGGCTTCCCGATCCTTCCCACTCCAGGGCAGGGGCAGGCGGCGAAGCCACTTGCGGAACACGCGCTCGATGTCCTCGGGCCCCAACCGGTCACAGGTCTCCTGCAACTTCTTGGGGTCGGCGCAGGAGCGAAAGCCGTTGTCCAGCGTTTCGAAGGCGAGGCCTTGCTTTTCCAATTGGCGCTTCGCCCACTCATGCCCGTTCAGGCACAGCTTCAGGCTCCAGGGGGCGTAGCTGCAGACCTTCAGGAAGATCGGCCCGAAGTCCTCATCGTCGATGTAAAAGTAGTAGTGATTGACGTAGACCGTTTTGTCGCGATCATAGTGGAAGGTGTTCCCTTCTTTGCGGGCCGAGAAGGTTTGCGCCTTCTCCTGGGCCACGCCGATGAACACCACCTGGTCGAGCACCCCGCGTTGCTGGCGCAGCCGATTGGCCACCTCGTCCTTGCGTTGCCCATGCTGGAAGTGGACTACGGGAATCCCTTGCTCGGAGGCCAAGGCCTTGACCGCCACCACCCAAGCTTGGGTCATCTGGCCTAGCAGGGCGGGCGAAGGAATGGGCTTGCCCAAATGCTCGGTCAGGAAATGCACCAACCCTCCTGCGGTGGCCAGGCTGGGAAGATAGCCGTTCAAATACAACCGGTCGATCGACTCAACTTCCAGGGTGACGTGACCTTCGAGCAGTTCGTTAATGTTGGCCATGACCAGAAGTTTTACACCACCTCAAACCCACGGTGTCAAGGCTCGTCGGTTTGAGGTCGAAGACTTCGCTAGATCCAATTGAACCGGAAATCAGACTACGCCCCTCCCCTACGGCTCTCATAGAGTGTGAGTCATCAAGCGATTGGAGCACATCCAGAAGTCGGTATTCTTGAGGCGCAAAGGCATCCTGCAACTCGAGCAATTCCTCGGTCGGCCGCCAGTTCAAGTACCCCGACTGTTCCGGTGAAAGCAATGTTAAGGTCCGCCGCGGCTTTGCGCCCGTATCGCTTTCCTTGAAATCCGTGACTACTTGTTCCGAAGTGCCCCAACGGCTTGCATCGCATTCAGGGTATCCGCGTCATTCGGTCTCAGTTTTAGGGCGAGCCAGAGTTCATGCTCACCAGCTTCCATTTGACCTTGATGGCAATATACCAAACCCAGGTCTCTGTGAAGATTGGCTTGCAGGGAGCAATGGCCACAAGTTTCTAAGGCTTCCTTGAGGTGCGTTACGGCATTGGGCCAATTGCGAGCATTTGCCGCCTCCAGCGCGAAATCATTCAGGGTGCGAACCCAGTCAGTGCCCTGACGGCTCTCAAAGAGGCCCGTATAAAGGTCCGCATAACGCTTCGCTTCCGGGTCAACGGATTTGGATTTGCTGACAGCCCGAGACAAACTGTAAAGAGCCTCCCGGTGACTGGGGTTCGCGTCCAGCGCTAGTTTCCAGTGGCGAATTGCCAAGTCGGTTTTGCCAAGATCGAGCAAGTTCTCGCCCAATAGGTATTGTGCATCTGCATTACGTGGCTCTAATGCGATCACCCGCTGGAGGAGATCGGTCGATTTGGAGACACGATTTGCTCGTTTCTCGACAAGGGCAAGCAGGTAGATTGGAGCTGCGTAGTCAGGCCGCAGCTCACTGGCTGCTCGGAGTTCCACCTGTGCCTCCTCAAGTTTCCCTAAATCAAACAGGGTTCTACCCTTGCTAAAGTGGGCGACCGGTGAGCTGGGGTCTAGGTTCAAGGCTTCGGAGTATTCTCCCTGGGCGCCGTACAAGTTGAACTGGTCCTCTAGAGCATTACCCAGGTTCAAGTGTGCCTCCGCGGACCCAGGCAACAAAGCGATCACCTTTTGAAACGCACGAGCAGAGTCTCTAGGCCGGTCCAGTTTTCTTTCGACCGTCCCCAGCGCCATATAAGCGGCGGCGACGTCGGGAGCCATTTCGATCGCCCGTTGGATTTGCTGTTCTGCCTCGGGATATTTCTCTTGGTTCGCTAACGCAAGGCCTAGGTTTAGGTACGCCTGGGCGTATCGAGGATTACTCTCTGTCGCACGCAGAAATGCCCCGGACGCTTCCATGTACTTGCCTTGCCGAGCATACAAAACGCCGAGGTCATTCTGGGCTTCCGCACTCTGTGCATCAATACCGACAGTTATTCTAAGCTCACGCTCCGCCTCGGCGGTCTTGCCGTCCGCTATGTAAATCTTGGCTAACAGACTGTGCACCTCGGCAAAGTTAGGATCGAGTTCGCCTGCCTTTTCCAGTTCCTCTTGCTCTGCAGGCCTATCTCCCAGCTTTGCGAAAGCTAGGGAGAGGTCGTAATGCGCTCTGGCATCGTTCGGGTTGAGCTTCAATGCTTCCTTGTAGGTTTCCACAGCACCCGCTGCATTTCCGCTTTCGAGAAGCGCATTCGCATTCTTGACGAGGGTTCGGGCTAATGTCTCTTCTGCGCTCTGCTGCTTCATGCGCTTGAAGGTCTGTAATTCCTCTTCCCCATGCTGCTGGCGTGTCTTTTGGAAAAGAAGCGCAAGCCTGTAACGGACCTCCGATGCCTGAGGGTTCAACCTCTCCGCTTCCTCCAGTTCCGCGATCGCCTGATCAAATTTCCCTGAGCGGTCCAGCGAGACGCCCAATGTGTACCGCGCCTCGTAACTGTCGGGTTTCAGGTGCACCGCGCGGCGCAACACGTCTATTGCGTCGCCAAATCTTTCTAGTCCCTCATATGCCACTCCCCGCAAATAATAGCCATCAAAATCCTCTGGCCGGCGGCGGGAATACTCCTCGATCGGCGCCACGGCGTCGGCATATTGGTAGAGAATCAAAAGCGTCCTGGCCAATGAAACGAGGGCTGTGTCATTCCCCGGATTAAGGCGTACAACTTCGCGGTACTCTTCTGCAGCTTGCTGGTACTTTCTTTGCTGCTCACAGGTATTGGCCAGAGCAAAGTGAGCCTCTTCAGAGTTTGGGTCGGACGCAATCACCTTACGCAACGTCTCGATGGCCTGTTCAGACTCTTGATTTTGGGCATAAGCAATGCCCAAGGCCAATTTCAGGTTGAGAGTAGACTCCTTGGGTGACACGGCCAAGGCCTGCTGCAAATAGAAAATTGCCGCAGAAAACCTCTTTTGTTCGCTTAATACTTGCGCGAGGCTGCTGGCGGCTGCAACAAACCGCGGGTCGATTCTGAGAGCTTCCTTGAATTCCTCTGCGGCGCTGTCCAATTCTCCCATCTTCTGCAGGGCCAACCCGAGGGCACAATGGGCACCAGAAGAATCTGGTCTTTGCCGAGTAGCTTCGCGTAGCTCTGTGGCGGCCTTTTGGAGATCGCCAGTCTTGACTAGGGCCAGAGCCAAGTTGTAGCGGGCCTTCCAAAGCCCCGCATCAAGATGCAGTGCTGTCTCAAAGGCGGCAATGGAACAAGTGAATGCTTGCTCCTTCGCGTACAGAGTGCCCAGTTCGTTGTAACCATCCGCGGCAGGGTGAGCAGCCAGCAGCCTCAAGAGATCTGCAATTCTGCCCGAGGACGTCCTGGGGTCGGAACAAGCCTTTGGCATTACAGGAGTTGCAGCCACGAGGCTCATGTGGGATTGGAGTGTTACTGCATGAATGGGCTCAGCAGGAAAAGCGGACCAACACGCCAGCCACATAACGACGGACAGGAGGCAAGTCCGCCTCCGCCTTGCATTTCGACAAATTGCCCCGCTAGCGTCGCGAAGCGCGCCTGCTCCCGCGTAACATAGTTTCCGGCACGGGGATGCTGATTCGTGGTGTGCGAGCAATAGACACGGCTCCTCGTCCAAGCTTCCCCCAAACCCGGCATTTCATCCGGGGAAATCGCAGCCATGATAGGGTAAGCTAGCGCTCTAGGGATTTCAAGCCCTGCCCGGGAACCTAGAAAGAGAGGGAGGGAAGGCCACTCAAGCGGGGAGTAGAATATTCCCGGAGGGTGGACGTGGCTATCGCCAGCATAGCCTGCCCTGCAACACGCTTCCATCTTGCAGGCGATGACTCGGGGAGCGTTCAAGAACAGTGGGCCGGAGGCACCAACAGCCATGCTTTCGAGACAGATTGCGAGACTTTCTGCACCCATCCTCGCGTTTCTTGGAATCACAGCCCTGTCGTCAATGTGGCTGCTGTGGGCCACCCAATCTGAGGAGGCGAAAGAGGTCGCCTTACAGGTCATTCTGGTGAGTAGCCCGTCGGAGGCTGAGGAGATCTCGCAACGTCTCAAGTCTGGAGAGGCCTTCGAGCGGCTGGCCCGAGAACATTCGAGAGACTCTAGTGCTTCGGTGGGCGGCTATGTCGGGAGGATGCGGGTCGCGGGTCTTCGCTCCGAGGTCCAAGATGCCCTCAAGGGCATAACTCCGGGGCAGGCAACCAGGCCATTTAAGACCCCTCTAGGCTACATGATCCTCAAGGTTCTTCCTGCTGCTAAAGAGGTCGAGATTAAGGGAATGGGAGGCATCTCGAGGTTTGCGCAAGCCGTAGCGGGCAAGGTTCAGTACACTACGGATGTGTCCGGATCGTACGAAGCCGTTCTTCTCTTTTCACATTTCCAGAAGGTGCCGGATGACCAACAGGATTTGGCGGGCAATTGCCAAGATAGGCTGAGAGCTATTCCCACGGGAATTGCGAATCTTGAAAGTTACTTAGGCTCTCTGAATGATCAGCAAGCGCGGAGAAGCAATACCGACCTCATGTCAACGCACGAACTTCTGGGGCAACTGTGGGCTTATCAGGGAAATGTGGAGAAAGCAAGCGAGCTCTTGCAAGCTGCATATGATGTCGCGAGTCAGAATGACTTAGCGGACATTCAACCCGAGTTGGAGGAAAAACTAGGCATCGAGGAGATGCGCCGAGGTGAAAACGATAACTGCTTGCACGGTCACCACACCCTGAGTTGTATCTTCCCACTGGGTCGGGAAGCATGGCACCACCGAGTCACCGGCTCTCGGAACGCAATTCAACATTTCCTGAAATGCCTAAAACAGAACCCCGACGACCTTGAGGTAAAATGGTTGCTCAACCTTGCCCATATGACTTTGGGTGAATACCCCCGAGGAGTTCCCAAACAATACTTGATCCCACTCTCTGTGTTCGAATCAAAAGAAGATATCGGGCGGTTTCTGGATGTGGCTCCTTCTCTGGGACTGGACGTATTCAATATGGCAGGGGGGGTGATTGTCGACGACTTTGACAACGACGGCTTACTTGACGTAGTCATCTCAAGCTTTGACTCCTGCGCGCCTCTTCGGTACTTCCACAACAACGGCGACGGCGCCTTTACGGATCGAACCGCGCAGGCAGGTCTCTCGAATCAACTGGGGGGACTCAATATCATCCAGAGCGATTACAACAATGATGGCTGGCTGGATATCTACGTCATGCGCGGCGGGTGGGAACAGCCGATTCGAAGTTCACTACTAAGAAACAATGGTGATGGGACCTTCACCGATGTCACAGAAGAGGCCGGACTGGCGAAGGTTGCAACCAGAACACAGACTGCCGTCTGGGCAGACGTTGACAACGATGGCCGACTCGATCTATTCGTGGGGAACGAATTCGCCCCCAGCCAGCTCTTTCACAATAATGGCGATGGTACTTTTACCGACGTCGCCCATGGCGCAGGGGTGGACCGAGTTTCATTCACAAAGGGTGTCGTGGCAGGGGACTACGACAATGATGGATACCCCGATATTTATGTTTCAAATTTGGGAGCCGAGAATGTTCTTTTTCACAACAACAGGGATGGGACGTTCACCGATGTTGCCCGGCAGTTACACGTCGAAACACCAATTTACAGCTTTCCAGTCTGGTTTTTCGATTATGACAACGACGGCTGGCCGGATTTATTCGTTTCCAGTTTCACCTACTCGCTTTCTGAAGTTCTGCGGAGTTACCTGGGTCTTCCCGTACATCAAGAGACACTAAAACTTTACCGAAACATGGGCGACGGCACTTTTCAAGATGTGACCAAGAAGGTGGGGCTGGACCGTGTTTTTATGCCCATGGGTGCGAACTTCGGAGACGTAGACAATGATGGCTATCTAGATTTTTACTTGGGAACTGGAGGCCCCTCCTACGCATCTCTGGTACCGAATGTACTGTTTCGCAATCACGAAGGCAAATATTTTGTCGATATTACTGCTTCCTCAGGGACAGGCCATTTGCAGAAAGGGCACGGGATCGCTTTCGCCGACCTCAATAACGACGGAAATGAAGATGTATTCGCTGAGCTTGGAGGGGCTACGCAAGGTGACAAGTATTTCAGCGCGTTGTTTCGGAATCCTGGGAATCATGGAAACAACTGGATCGCGATAAAACTTGTGGGTGTGAAGACCAACCGGGCGGCCATCGGCGCCCGCATTAAGCTCACCTTGGATTCTGAAGGTCACACAGGTCGATACATCTACCGATGGGTGGGAAGCGGCGGATCGTTTGGGGCATCACCCTTGCAGCAGCATATTGGGCTAGGAAACGCTAAGGAGATCCAGGCTCTGGAAATTTGGTGGCCGACTAGCAGATCGCGTCAAGTCTTCAATGACGTACTCGCAAATCAGTTTATCGAAGTGAAGGAGTTTCAAAAAGACTATATAAGACTCAAGCGCCCCAGGTTTGCCCTCCCCTCCATGCCACAGATGAGTCAAACTCAAACGATGCTTCCACGATAGCGGTGTCCTGGGAGCAGCCCCGTCGATCTCATCCCTGTCGATAACCGGCTGAGCATCAGGATCTCGGAGGCGTCTGTCTCGCGCAAACTCACCTCGACTCCTCGTTCCATCAGCAATTGCCCCGGGATCTTTCTTCTTTGACCTGTGCTCACGCTGGTCACTGCATACTCAGCGTCGGACTGCAGGCCTTTCAGAGTCGCATTCTGGGTAGAGTCTTTCGCGCTGCCCCGGAAAAAGAATGCGACGGCTTCCGAGCCGTCTCTCTTCACATACTCGATAATGTCCCACTGCTCGACCTGTGGCATATCGGGAACGTAGAGAAGGCTCTGTGGGCTCAAGTGGTAGACATCGCCGCTAAGCAAATGCCGGTACTTTTTGAAGGCCTTGATGTTCCGTCGCGCCGCCTCACTAACCTCCGGACTCCATCTTGAGATCGCTTGAGATGCCGAGCCATCCAGGGTGCCGAAACCAAAACCCGTCATCATACAGCTCCGAAACAGATTATCCAAATACGTCTCGGTATGCGGTCTTAACAAGAAGCCGAGGGGTTTGAGATCAGGACGGCCAACAATCGGATCGGGACGGTCCCAGATAAACGACTGGCCAAAGGCCCCAGGAAACCAGTAGCTCGCGCCGATAACGTAGTGGCGGATTTTGTGAGTCTCGGTACGGGCACACTCGTCGTAACTCACAGGGAAGTTGCGAGAAAAGCGAGCGAATCCGTCGGGACCGTAAACGTGTTCAATCACAAGGTTCGGAAATTCCTCGAGAAGGTGTCGATAGATCTTCTCCTGACCGCGAACCGCTGCATAGGTACCGTTGCCGGCCTGGTGACCGTGGTCTGTTCTATTGCAAGGTTGGTCGAAGGGGCTATTACCAGAGGGATCCCACTTTAACCAATCGATGTTCCATTTCTGAATGACTCCGGAGAGGGATCTCTCCAGATACTCGACCACCTCTGGACAACCGAGGCAAAGCCTCTTCAGCCCCGGATCCGGTTTCCAGACGCCGACATGAATAATACAATCCACTCCATCCTGCTGCGCCAGCCACTTGGGGGGAATCTTTCTGTCGACCAAGGCAGGGTCAATATTGGGCGGATCGACCCAAAGGCCAAACTTCATTCCTTTACTGTGAACGTAGTCAGAAAGCGCTCCAAGACCATGAGGGAATCTAGTCTTAAGCTCGTCGTAACTCCCCAGCCCTTGCCCCCAGAGGCCAGAGCCTCTCGTGTCAGCGCCTTCGTACCAACCGGCGTCATAATAGAAGCATTCGACTCCTAGATCGGCGGCAAAGTCCGCTTCCTTCTTCAAAGCCTCTTCCATGTCACCAGGTTCCGTAAACCACAGATTGTAGGTAACCCAGGGGTAGTTCGTCAGCGTTGCCGGAAGAACGGATCTCAAATGATCGTGCATTACGTTAACAGCATCGTCGAGCTCTCCGTGAACCAAGCCAGCACAAATCCTGGGAGACTCGAGTTTCTCTCCAGGCTCTAGTTCATGGACCGACTTTAATATTCCGGAAGTCAGCAATACCTGGTTGCCTTCTCGGAGCAGTCTTAGCCCCCAGTCGACGGTCCAGCCGACCCTGACGAACATGAATTCCCGTTTCGCGATATTCTCCAGAATGAACCATGGCCTGCTGCCACTGACGCCAGTGACGGCCAAGGTTGAATCAAGCGTGCGGCGTTGCACGGATTCCCCCAAATGCGGAGTCACTATGTCGGAGGCCCCGTCGACATCGCCCCACATGTAGGTTTGCAGTGGTCCCTGGTCGCCTCGCAACCAAAGTGTGAAAGGATCAAAACGCGAGATCGGAGGTAAGGGTGTGTCTCCCTGGTTCTCAATAGTGAGCCGGTATTCTATGATCGGGGCCCCAGCTAAGAGAGTATAGAAGAGAGTGAATTTCGCCTTGGTTGGCTCCTGGAGAATCTCGATGCTGAGCTCGATAGCGCCGTTCGCCAGCTTCTCTTGATGACGACCAACAAGCCGGAATCCCTGGCCAGGCTGAAAGCCGGTGATTGCAGTTTCGCCCATCTGAAGATAAATATCTGCCGGTTGACCTTGGGCTGCCCAGTCAAAGCCCGTCCTCAGATTCTGAAATGCGTTGAGCTTGAGACTGCCATCTTCTCCAAGCTCGATGGAACGACGAATCAGGCCGTTTTCGAAGTCAACTACGTTGCCTTGCGCAGCCATGCGTGGAGTGGTACTTGCCGCATCTGCAGTCTCGGTTACTACTGGGGCGCGGCTTTCGCTCGCCAGTGGGTGAGCGATCCGACCAACTCCAAGGGCCAAGGCTGGAGCGGAAAGAACGTTTCCGAAGAAATCTCGACGCAGCATTTCAATCCTCTTTTGCTACTTATCCTCGAGACATTCCGGGTGGATAGAGTTCATACATGCTGGATCAAACGGATTGAGAATCGTCAAGGATCCCCGTATCCTGGGCCCTAAGGAAGAGCTGGCAGCGGTACTAGGTTGGAAAAGTTCACAGGCAACCCTTTCCCCTTAGGCTCCATGTCCACGACCCCGTTCCCTTTCCAATAAATCGTGAGCTTCAGATCTGGCTTGGTGGGCCAAAGCCCGACCACTTGCTTCCAGGTGACCAGAGGATAGATGAGGGTTAGGGATTCTCCCTGCTTCACCTTCTTCAGTCTGACATAAGCCAGCGCCGGACCCGCCCACTCCACCGGCACTTGCCGATTGTCCCGTACGACCCGCACCCGTCGGCGCGGCGCCCAGGCCGGAGGGCGCAGAAAATAGTCGCCGCGCTTGAGCGCTATCACGTCGATGCGACCGTGGTCGGGCAGGTCGGAGATGATTTTGGCCCACTCGGAATCGCGGTTCAGCGAGAGGTTAACGAAAATGCCGTCCTTGTTAGCAGTCACAATCTGCGACCACACGGTATACAAACCACGCATTCCCTCCGCTTGGCAGCAACCAAACATCCCCCCACACCCGTAGGGTGTCCTGTAAGGCCCACATTGTAACGGCGAGGCGATCCAATTCAGCCCATCATTGGGAGCCGGACCACCCCAGAATCCGCCTTGCAGATCGCGCATGCGATTGAGTCCTGCCCGGATCTGTTTCTCGGTTTGGTCTTTATTCAATTCCCGGTACAGAGCTTCGTATTCCGACGTGACGAAGAATTGAAATGGGCGAAGATAATTGCGAAAGGCCCTCTCCACATGATCCCAGTAATCGGAGAATCCGGCCTTAGCGAGCCAAGCGGCAATGGATACCAAATCGGATGTGGCACAGGTTTCCGAGAGTTCGCGAACCGGATCATCCCATAAGGCGGCAGACACCCACCCTGTACCCGTTCCAAACTGCGACGCGTAATCATAGACCTTCTTTGCCCATTCCACGTAGCGCATATCTCCTGTCGCCACTCCGAGATGCGCTACGCCCCAAACTCCGTGCAGGGTGCTATGCATGTGACCATGAAACTCCCCAGTGGGTAGGATACGGGCGCCTTCCAAAGGCAACAACTCAGCATCAGCAAGGAGTCCATCCGCCACAGCCCGAGCAAAGGCTAGGGCTTCGCCGTCACCGGTGGCCTCCCAATAGCGCACCAGCGGTTCGACTGCGGCTGTGGGTACTTGTGGTCTCACCCACTTCCTGTCTCGCCAAGCCCCAGAACCTCCTGGATAGTAAGCCCGCCCAGAATTCCACTCGGCAAGGTTTTTTAAAGCAAGGAAGACTCGTCTGGCGGTTCGGCGTGCCTGTTCATCCTTTGTACGACTGCAGGTTTCTGAGAGGCTAAGCAGAATCTTGGCGGTAGCCCAAGTACTCGCCACCTTTTGCGACCCAACCTCCTTACCCTCGTACACCTCCCCTTCCATATAATGACCCGGTGGAACCCAGGCCAACCCGTCCTCACCAAGATAGCCAAGGACTCGGGCCCGCAAGCCCTTTTGCACTTCGGCTCCCGTTTCGCTCCCACAGATCTCGCGCATGTATATGAATTCCCAATCCATCCGGCAATCCGTGTCGCCAGGCACGATCGGATCATGCCCTTCTGGTTCGGGCGGAACATGCATCGGCCGAATGAAGAATACAGGTTCGTAATTTAGCGCGGGACGCGCATTCCGTGACAGGTGCCGCAGAGCCCACGCGGCCATCAGCACCAAATCGGCGTCTGGGGAAACGAAATCCCGTGCCAGAGGCTTCGGCTCGGCAGAATCGAGCACAGCGACTTCCGAGATGGTCCCCGGCAATCCCGAGGGATGAAAGTAGTGGGACGCCTGCTGAGTTTGGTTATGAGACGAACCCAAAATCAGCGCACAGATCACGAACAATTGACGAAACTGTTCAGACACTGGTCATCAGCCCGGCAGACCTCTTTAGAAGTTATTGCCAGGATGCTCCAAAGTGCCGGAGGAAAATCCGTCTCGCCGCCGCTGGTCTGAGATACCAGCAATATTTCTGCCCATCGATCAATATTAAACTCTAACCTGACACCCCTGAGCCGGGAAGGGGAGAGGAGACGAATCGGCTCCCGTTGGTACGATAGGGAGGAAATCCCCAGGCTGTGCCCTGAGAAATTAGCAACTTCCTGAGACCGGCTATTGTAGCTGCAGCTAACGAGGCTTCACCTCTGACTGACGAGCCATGACCCCTCCTCCGGGTCTGCTCCGTGGTCCACGCCACGCCAAAGGCGAGGTGCACCACCTGAGAGGGCTGCAAATAGCTCGCGTGCGGGCGATTCCATTCCAGCCTCTCCAGCGCGAAAGGATGGCCCCGAAGGCGGGCGGGGGCCGCACAATGGAACCAATTCAGGAAGACCGGGTCACCATGCCAAGTGAGCTCCGATCTGCATCCGCCGCATCGGAGCTGCGGTCGAAAAAATCTGGCCAGCGACCGAGCTATCCACCGCCGTCGCGGGGTTGCTCATATTGGTCCGATTGAAGGTGTTGAACGTTTCCCAGCGAAATTCGAGATTGACTTTTTCGGTCAACTTAATTCCCTTAAAGAGTGAGAGGTCAGTTACGGCGAATCCGGGACCTCTAAGAATATTCCTGCCCGAATTGCCGTAGACAAAGGGGGGCGGCCTCGTAAACGCCGTTGGGTCAAACCATAGGTTTCGCGTAGGGTTCGGAGCCTCACCACTTCCGTTACGATCGGGCCTCAGTGTGACTGTTGGGGAGCCTAATGACGAGTTGTCTCCCATAACCGGCGTGAAATAGGCGCCGCTCTCCAGGTTCAAGATTCCGTTGACACTCCATCCACCAATTAAATGACGGGTAATTCCCGCGGCATTCGCCCCCATCGGTTCGCCCGGGCCAAAAGGAAGCTCCCAAGTGAACGAGGTTGTGGAGACAAGGTCCCGGTTGTTGTCCGAGGGAGCAAAGTCACTGCGCATGTCGAACCAGTTCATAGTACCGAACGTTCCCTGATCTATGGATTTGCTCCACGCAAACGTACTCACGGCGGAAAAGCCGTTAGCAAAGTTCTTTTGGATCCTGGCCTGAAGACCGTTATAGTCGCTGCTCAGCATGGCCCGCCTGAGCAACAGGTACTGAGTCCAGCCGAACTGGTTGAAAAACGGTTTTCGCGGGTTCA
>Ga0066709_100003186_pt1 | contig 12433 bp, 14 predicted proteins | sample GraSoiAngelo_158_FD_79665 | JGI IMG/M metagenome (GOLD analysis project Ga0066709, IMG submission 79665) | Grasslands soil microbial communities from the Angelo Coastal Reserve, California, USA - 14_1009_16_30cm | ecosystem: Environmental > Terrestrial > Soil > Grasslands | place: USA... | reverse complement strand
GTCACCGTCGCAACAAACGGATGCTCGAGGAACGCGCGCTCGGTCTCCGTCAAGTGCTTCTCGATCTGGGTCGGCATCGTCGCCCTCCGTGGTTTGCTGCTCACTCGACTTGAACGTCGCTCTCCGGGTAGCCTCTTCCCCTCGTGGGCCGGGCACTACTCGTCGGGACGCGCAAGGGGCTCTTCGTGCTCCACGAGGCGGAGCCCGACTGGCGCCTCTCCGAGCCGTTGCTGCCGGGCTGGGGCGTCTACCACGCGATCCTCGACGGACGGGACGGGACGCTTCACGTCTGCGCCAACAACTGGGTCTACGGCGCGACGCTCCACAGCTCGTCGGACCTGGGCGGCGAATGGCGGCGCGCCGAGGGGCTCGACGGGCTGAACGCGACCTGGCACGTCGAGCCGGGTGCGGAGCCGGGGACGCTCTGGCTCGGCGCGGATCCGGGCGCGCTCCTTCGCTCGCGCGACGGCGGCGCGACGTTCGAGACCGTCAAGGGGATCGCGGAGCACCCGACGCGTGAGCGCTGGCAGCCGGGCGCGGGCGGGTTGTGCTGCCACTCGATCCAGGTCTCGGACGGGCGCGTGTACGCGGCGATCTCGGCTGCGGGCGCCTTCCGGAGCGACGACGACGGGGAGACGTGGAAGCCGATCAACTCGAGCGTGGCCGCGGACTTCATGCCCGACGACCCGTATCCGGAGGTCGGGCAGTGCGTCCACAAGCTGCTCGCGCACGCGGGGCGGGACGGACGCCTCTGGCAGCAGAACCACTGCGGCGTCTACCGGTCGGACGACCACGGCGACTCGTGGGAGCGCCTCGACGGGAACGGACTGCCGAGCGACTTCGGCTTCCCGGTCGCGCTCGACCCGGCCGATCCGGACACGGCCTTCGTCGTGCCGGAGGTGAGCGGCGAGCAGCACTTCACCTCCGACGGCCGCCTGGGCGTGTACCGAACGGACGACGGCGGCGCGAGCTGGACGCTCGAGACGCTCGCCGAGCCCGCCTGGGCCGCGGTGCTGCGCGAGGCGACCTCCTCGGACGACGGCGGTGTCTACGTCGGCACGCAGAGCGGCTCGGTCTTCGCCCGTCGCGACGGCCGCTGGAGCGAGATCGCGAGCCAGCTCCCGCCGATCCTCTCCGTCGAGGCGGCCGACTGGCCGTAGTCCTCCTGCCGTCGCTGCTCGCGGCCGAGGCAGGCGGGCAGAGGCGCTTCGAGCTGGAGGCGCCGACCCTCGGCGACGCGCTGCGGGCGCTGCCCATCCGCGACCTCGTGCTCGACGAGGAGGGCTCGCTGCGGCCGCTCGTGAACGTCTACGTCGACGGAGACGACTCGCGGTCGCGCGGCGGCCTCGAGGCGCCGCTCGAGCCGCTCGCCGAGGTGCGGATCGTCGCCGCCATCGCCGGCGGCTAGCTCGTCCGGCTCGCGCTGTCTGTTCCAGCCGTGGCGGCGGGCCGGTGGGGTCTGACCCCTCGACCCGGCGAGCGCGGACGTGTCCCGCTTCCGCGCGGTGCGGCTTCCGACGAACGGACACGCCGGATCCCGCCGTGTCCCGATGCCTGTCCCGGCGGGGCCTGTCCAGAGCCGGCGGCGGGACTAGCCGAGCTGGGACAGCGCGTTCTCGATCGTCTGCGCGCCGGTCAGGCGGTTGATCGCGCTCCTGTAGTCGCCGCGCCAGGCCGACTCGGCCAGCTCGACCAGCTCGCCCTGGAGCTGGCGGATCCCGGCGACGAGGAGCCGGCGGGGCGTGTCGAGCGACGGCTCCGATTCGAGGTCGGCCGCCGACTCCTGGAGCTCGTCGAGCGACTCCTGGACGCGCCGCGGGACTTCGACCGGCGCTGCGTCCGAGAGTGACGAGAGTACGACCTGTACCCGCGCCGCGACCCGCGCGACGTCCGCCGGCAGCGACGGCGAGGCAGTGGCGTACGCGAGCTCCGCCTCCACGGCGAGCGGCGGCCCAGTCACACGAGCCGGGCGAGCGAAGTGCTTCAGCAGCTGGTACTCGACGCCGACCGAGACGAGCATCGGCAGAAGCGAGACGGCCCCGCCGTTGATGACGCCACCTGCCGAGACGAACGCCGCCTCGAACACGAGCACCGCGGCGATGGACGCCAGCGCGCCGGCGAACGCGACGGCGAACGCGGCGCTCGTCGTGATCTCGAACGCCGTGACCGCCCTCAGGGCGTGGGGAAGCACGAGGCCCGTCAGGGCCGCGCCCACAAGCGCTTCGTAGGGATACACGAGGCCGTTGTGGGACGACGCGAGCGTGGTCGCCACAGGCGCGAGCAGCAGGACGGAGACGAACGAGGAGACAAGCCCCGCGACGAGAAGGGTCGCGAGCGCCGGCCAAAAGGCGAGCTCGCGGTCGTAGGTCTCGTGGGCGAACATGGGTCGAAGGCCGCAATTCCGGATCGGGCGCGGCCGCCGGGCCTCGCATCCCCGAAGCGGGGAGCCGTCTTCGGCTAGGACTGCTCGAGCGTGGCGCGACGGAAGCCGAGCGCCTTCGCGCGGCGGAGCATCGCGAGCGCGGACCTCCTGCTGCGCAGACCGACGATCGCCGCCTCGTAGTCGCTGCAGCCGTCGCGCTCGACCGCCGCCTTCGCGCCGGCAAGCCTGTGGACGCGGGCGAGCGCCGGTTTCGCCGCCGTCGGGCTGGTCGTCTGCGGGAGCGCGACCTCCCAACCGCGGTCACGGTTGGGGCCCGGTCGACAGGCAGGGGCTGCGGTCGTGAACGTCTGATCGGCGCCGTCCGACTCGCCGGGTGAGTTCACGGCCTTGACGCGGAAGTGGTACGTCGTCGCGGGCGAGAGCTCGGTCAAGGTCGCGCTCAACGTGGTCCGACCGCTCGTCGCCGGGATGCTCACCTCGTCCGTCGAGTCGCCGTAGGCGGTCGAGGTGCCGTACTCGAACGTGGCGGCGGTCTCGGCTCCCTGCGGATCGACGAGGGCGGAGACACGGGCGCTCGTCGCCGTGACGGCCGTCGCCGGTTGCTCGGGGTAGCTCACCACCGGCGGGCCGATCAGCGTGACGACGGCTGCGTAGATCGTGGGTGTATCGGCGCCCCCGTCGATGTAGTACATGAGTAGACGCCCGTCGGCGAGCGCGACGAGGGCCGGGTCGGCTCCGCCGAGGATGTTCGTCGGCACCTTCGGGCTGAAGCTGAGCCCGTCGGCCGAGGATGCCGTGGAGATGTAGCTGGGCGGGCCGGTGCCGAGCCTGAGCTCCGCGTTGAAGACGAGCATGATCGAGCCGTCGGGATTCGCCAGGGCCGCCGGGGCGCTACCGCCCGTCTGCCGGACCCCGGCGTCGAGCGTCCAGCTCAGGAGATCGGGCGACGTCGCGCTGTAGATCTGGAAAGGGCCAGTGGAGAGCCTGCCCGAGGATGGTCTCGCCGAGACGTACATCCGATAGCGGCCGTCCGCGAGCCGGACGATCGCGGGGCGGCTCAGGAACCTCGCGCCCGGCAGCGGACCCAGGCGCAGGCCCGGCTCCGCGGCGAAGCCGAGGCCGTCGTTGCTGATTGCGCTGGCGATCCCGTCGGGTATGCCGCTGCTGTCGACATGCGGGTAGTAGAGGCGCCAGCGTCCGTCGGCGAGGCGCTCGACGTCGCCCGACACGGACGACCACCGCTGCCCGGGCTCAGGGGCGAAGTGAACCCCATCTGCCGAAATAGCGCAGAACAGCCCCGCGGGCCCCGACGCCGACGGCCCGGAGGCGGTCCCGTAGTAGAGCCGGATCCAGCCGTCAGAGAGGCGAACCGCGCTCGGCCATGCGACCCCCTGACCCGCATGCAGCCCGAGCCCCGGGCCGGTGAGCACCGGGCCGAGCTCCTGGAAGGTGAGCGACACGTCGGCCTGCGCGGCGGTCGGCGTGGGGCCGGAGACGGTTGCCGACAGCACGAGCGCCAGCGAAGCCCAACGCCGAGACCGGGCCATGCGGCCCCAAGATACTCCTGCTCGGGCGGGCTTTCTAGGAGACGGTCGTCGGGATATTCGCGATCTTGCCCCCGACGATCTCCTGCTTGATCTTCTCCACCGCGGCCACGTCGGCCTTCGGCACCTTCGGGCTGATCTTCCCGAGCCCGACGCCGTTCTGGGCCAGGCCGAAGACGGCGTTGCGGCCGCCACGGAACTTGCCGTCCTGCACGTCCTTCACGGTTAGGAAGACCGCCTGGTCGACCCGCTTGGTCGCGCTCGTGAGGACGTGCGGGCCAAGGTACGCCTGGTCGGCGTCGACGCCGATCCCCCAGACGTGCTTCTCCTTGGCGGCGTCGAGCGTCCCGAGGCCGCAGCCGCCCGCGACCTGGAACTCGATCGTCGAGCCGGCGCCGATCTGGTTCAGCGCCTCCTCCTTGCACTTCGCGAGGTCGACCCAGTCCTGCGAGTAGCCGTTCAGCAGCTTGATCCCCGGATCCGCCTTCTTCGCACCGGCCTGGTACCCGGCGATGAAGCGGTCGACCGGCGGCTCCTTCATCCCCCCGACCGAGCCGATCACGTCCGGCCCCGGCTTTGTCTTCTCCACGAGCCCCGACAGGTAGCCCGCCAGGTACCCCACCTCCTGCTCGCGGAACAGCAGGCCGAGGACGTTCTTCGGCTTGCCGGCAAGGGTGGTCGCGTCGACGTCGATGATCGCGAAGTGCGTGTTCGGGAAGCGTTTCGCCACCTTCGCGACCGCGTCCGCTTGGGCGAAGCCGACGCTGACGACGAGGTCGTACCCCTGTTGCGCGAACTGCGCGAGGTTCGGGATGTAGTCCTGCGCGGAGGCCGACTGGTACACGCGCCCCTGGACGTGGAGATCGCGCTCGCTCTTCAGGAGGCCCATGTACGCGAGGTGGTTGAAGCCGCGGTCGTTCAGCTGGTTGATGTCGGTGACGAGGCCGACCTTGAGCTGCTTGGCGCCTCCGCCGCCCGTGGACGTCGACTGCGCCTTCTTCGAGCCGCCGCCGCACCCGGCGAGCAGGGCCACGAGCGCGATCGCCGCGAGCTTCCTCATCGCGGAAGAAGTCTAGTGCCCGCTCGTCAGCAGCTCGGGGTGGTCGTTCCGGAAGGTGAGCGGCACGCGGTTCGTCGGCGGCGGCGGTCCCTCCTCGTCCGGGGCCAGCGCGCGCTCGGCCGCGCTCGGGCCGCGCGGGAGGACTCGGAGGTGGTAGTCCGCGACGAGCCGCGCCGCCGGGAGCGAGGCGGCGATCTCCTGGCGCAGCTCGACCCGAAGGCGGTGCCGGCCGGGCGGGAGCGGCCGGAAGACCATCGAGTTCGCCCCCATGTGCAGCGACCCGAGGTCGCCCGGGAAGTAGATGCGGCAGATCTGCGGGCCGTTGTTGCGGTAGAAGACCCAGTAGCGCTCGGGGCTTCGGAGGTAGCGGCCGTCGAGCGAGACGCGAACCCGGAAGGCGCGGGCGAGCTGGCGCGCCTCCGCCTCCGTCGGCGCCGTCGTCACGGCCGCGTCGAGCACGAGACGGGTCCGCGGGACCGTCAGCCGGTAGACGTGCCTGACCGTCCGGCCGGGCTCGCTCGCCTGCGCCATGTCGTGCGGGAGGAGCCGGAACGCGGCCGCGTCGATGTACTCGGCGAGCTGCCCGAAGCTGTAGGTGACGACGGCGCTCGCGAGGTTGGCCGGGTTCGTGTCCATGTCCGTCTTCGCCTCCGGCGGCCGGACGGCGCGGTCCGGGAGGAGCGCGACGCGCGCCGCCGGAGCGGCCACGTCGGCGCTGGTCGCCCCGCACCCCGCGCACGCGGCCACCGCGCAGAGCCATGCGAGCAAGGCGAGCGTCCGAGACACCGCCGACACAGTAGCGGCCTCGTTCATACCGCTTTCATACCCGCCGCACCCCGGACCTGCGCCGCAAGCGGACGACGCTCCGTCCATGCGGCGCGTCCTCGTCCTCGAGCCCTACGAAGGCATCCGCGAGGTGATCGAAGCCGTCGTCCGGCTCCTCGGCCACGAGCCAGTCGCGGCGGAGCCGGGCGTTCCGCTCGAGGAGCTGCAGCCGCTCCACGCGGCCGTGATCGAGCCGGCGGCCCCCGCCGCGCCGAAGCTCCTGGAGGCGCTCCTCGAGGACGACCCGCAGTTCCCGATCATCTACGTCAGCATCGTCGCCGGCGAGCTCGAGATGCTCGCCGTCGAGCCCGTCGCCTACCTGCTCAAGCCGTTCGCGGTCTCGGACCTCTCGAGAGCGCTCGAGCGGGCGCTCGCGACGGCCGACGCGGACGAGTAGCCGCTCCTAGCCGGGCCAGCGCTCGACCGGATATGCGGACTCCGGCACGACGACGGCGTTCGCGAACTTGTCGTGCCACGTCTGCTTCTCCTTGTCCCAGAGCATCCAGAAGTAGCCGAGCAGGCACGCGATCCCGGAGACGAAGCGGCCGATCCAGCGGATGAACGCGCGCCCGTGGCCGATCGAGCCGCCGCCGCCGAAGTCGATCACGCGGATGCCCAGCGCCTTCTTGCCGATCGTCTGCCCCGAGGCGCTGCCTTCGAGGTAGGTGAAGTACGCGAGCGACAGCAGCGTCTCCACCCCGTAGCCGAGATTCCGGTTGATCGCCGTGATGATCCCGCTCACGATGCCGAGGATGATCCCGTCGAGGAGCGCGGCCACGAACCGCCTCCCGAAGCTGGCACGCGGGCCGGACGGTCCCTGGGTGGGTGCGGGCGGTGCCTGGTACTCGGGTGTGGTCATGGCTTCCCCTTGGGTCAGATGATCGAGAACCGGTGCAGCTCGAAGAGCCAGCTCGCGCAGAGCGCTAGGTAGAGGGCCGGCAGCGGCAGGCTCAGCCTGCGCGGCCGGAGAGCGATCATCGCGACCGCGACGGCGACGAGCACGAGCCCGAACGGGTTCGCCTCGACGGCGCTCCGGAGGTGGAGCCTGACCGTCTCCTCGACGCTCGTCGAGAGGCCGCACAGCGGGCACGGGACGCCGGTCGCGGCGCGGAGCGGGCAGACGAAGCTCGGGTGCCCCGGGAGGACGGGCAGGAGAAGGCCCGCGCCGAGCATGGCCGCGCCGGCGGCGCGCAGCTCGCGCGGGTCGAGGCTCGCGGTCCCTGCCTGCCTCATCTGGCGCGGGAACCCTAACCGCGCCTCCGGACGTGTCAAGCTCAGCTCCGCGCCGCCTTTGCCACCGCGAGCTGCTCCAGGAAGGTCTCCCCGCGCACCTGGTCGGGAACGCCTGCGACCTTCGCCCGCAGCGGCTCCGAGAGCTCCATCGCGATCTGCGTCCGCGCCCCGGGCGTCAGCTCGTCCCGGCGTGCGAGGAACCTGCGCACCGCGGCGAGCTCGGCGGTCGAGACCGCGCCGACGTCCCACGTGGCCGACTGGGCGCGGGCGGCTTCGAGCGACGGCGCCGACTCCTGCCAGCGGGTGGCCGGACGGCGCTCGCGGACGACGAGCGTGCCGGCGGCGAGGTCGCCCAGGCGCTGGTTCCGGCGGCTCACGAGGATGCTGGCGATCCCGACGAGGTAGCCCGAAGGAAGGAAGTCGACCAGCCTGAGCACGTTCCGGACGGCGCTCGTGAAGAAGCCGACCGGGCTCCCGTCGGTCCGGACGACGCGCAGGCCGTTCAGGCCCTTCCCGGGCGTCCGGCCCGATGCGAAGACCTCGAACAGGATGTCGTAGGCGGCGAGGACGAAGAAGCTCGTGACCGTGATCGCCGCGACCGTGAATCCGCCCGAGCCGAACACCGCGATTCCGCCGACGAAGACCGCGATCAGGAGCGCGGCCTGGATCACGAAGTCGACGATCGCGGAGGCGAAGCGCGATCCGACGCCTGCGAGGGCAAGCTCCAGGTGCACCCCTTCCGGGGTGGGAATCGTGATGCGATCCTCGTACTGCACACCATGAAGTTAGAGCGTTTCGTCGCCGAGCGGCAGCACGCCTGGAGCGAGCTCGAGGGTCTCGTCAGTTCCGCTCGGCGCAAGCCGCAGCGCCTTGGGCCTGACCGCATCCGGCGGCTCGGCGAGCTCTACCGCGGCGCCGCCGCCGATCTCGCCCTCGCGCGCCGCCGCTTTCCGGCCGATCCGGTCACCGCCCGGCTCGAGGAGCTCGTCGGGCGCGCTCGCCACCTCGTCTACGCGTCGCAGACGCGGCGCGGCTCGGTCGTGCGCTTCTTCGCGCGCGACTACTGGCGCCTCGTGCGCAGCCGTCCCGTCGCGCTCGCGCTCTCCGCCGCGCTCGTCTTCGCTCCCGCCTCGCTCGCGGCGTCGTGGGCGCTGCGCGACCGGCCGGCCGCGATCGGGCTCGTCCCGGGGCAGTTCCGGCCGGCTGTCGAGGACCGGCATCCGTGGCGGGACCTGTCCGCGAGCGACCAGGCCGCATTCTCGACCGAGGTGCAGGCGAACAACATCCGCGTGACTGCGGCGGCCTTCGCGGGCGGGATCACGCTCGGCCTCCTGACCGCCGTCGCCCTGATCTTCAACGGCGTGCTGCTCGGGGCCGTCGCGGGCCTCATGATCGGCGCCGGGAACTGGCTCGGCTTCGTCGACCTGGTCACCGCCCACGGCGTGCTCGAGCTCTCGTGCATCGTCGTCGCGGGCGCGGCAGGGCTGAGCCTGGGCTGGTCGATCGTGGAGCCGGGACGCGCGACGCGCGTCGAGTCGCTCGTCGCCGAGGGCCGGCGGAGCGTCGGCCTCGTCGTCGGCACTGCCCCCTGGCTCGTCGTCGCCGGGATCGTCGAGGGGTTCCGCGCGACGCTCGCCGAGGCGGGCCTAGGCGCCGTGATCTCGGTGGGCGTCGCGCTCGGCCTCGTCTACTGGGGACTCGTCTTCATCTTGGGCAGGCCAGCTAGAGCCGAGCCCGCGCCTTAGCGCGCAGGTAGGCGCCGACGCAGGCAGCGGCGAGGCTCTCGGGGGGCGCCTCGAGGACCTCGGCGCCTGCATGCTTGAGCTGGGCGGTCACGCGCGCACGCGCCGCCAGCACGTCGAGCGCGACCGAGGCCGCATAGACGTCGACCGGAGCCTCGGGCTCGCGGCGAACCGCCTCGCCGAGGTCGGTGTCGGACGCGCTCGCGACGACGACCGCGTGCCGGCGCGCGAGCAGCGGCACCGCGTCGACGAGCGGCCGCGCGGCCGCCTCCTCCAGCAGGTCGGTGAGCACGAGGACGAGGGAGCGCTTCGCGTCGCCGACCCGCCGGAACGCGAGCTCGTAGTCGCTCTCGACCGGCGTCGGCTCGAGGTCGTAGACCGCCTGGATGACCGCCCGGGAGGCCTTGCGGCGCGGCTTGAGATCGCGGCGGACGGCTGCGTCGAACGCGACCACGCCGCAGCGGTCGCCGAGCTCGTCCGCGACGACCGCGATCGCCGCGACGGCGTCGACCGCCGCGTCGAGGCGTGTCCGGTCGCGCAGCGGCGCGGCCATCAGACGCCCCGTGTCGACGACGCAGACGACGTCGCGGTCCTGCTCGACTCGGTACTGGTTCGACATCGGCCGGCCGAGCCGAGCGGTCGCGCGCCAGTTGACCTGGCGGACGTCGTCGTCCGGGACGTAGTCGCGAACGGACTCGAAGTCGGTGCCGAGGCCGAGCGGGCCGCGCCGTGCGCGACCGGGATCGCGGAAGCGGCCCTGACGCACCGCGAGCGCGAGCCGGAAGGCGGCCACGAGGTCCGGGTAGACGACGATCTCGCTCTCCTCGCCCGGCCGGTGGTACCAGCGGCCGAGGCTGAGGGGGCCGTCGACCCGGGCCGCCGGAGCGGGCAGGACGTGGCGGCCGCGACGGAGCGCGACGACGGTCGCTTCGAGGCCGCCGTCGGACTCGGCAGGCCGGAGCACGAGGTCCGGCGGCGCCGGCTGGCGCACCCGCACGCGGCCTGCGACCGGGCGGACGAGCTCGATCCGGAGCGGCGCCTGCACTCCCCGTGAGAGGAAGCTCGGGACCGTCCGCGCGAGCTCGGGCGGCCGGCGCGCGGAGAGCGCGTCGACGACCGCCGCCACGGCCACGGCGAGCAGGCCGAGCGCGGCGAGCGGCACGGGGATTGCGAGCGCCGTGAGGGCGACGGCCGCGAGCACCGCCGCGACCCGCGGGGTCGGGCTCATCGCGGGACCGGGATGGCCTGGAGCGCGGCCTGCACGGCGTCGTCGGGCCGGTAGCGCTCGAGCTCGGCCTCGGGGCGCAGGATCAGGCGATGACGGAGCACCGGCGGCGCCATCCGGACGACATCGTCCGGGGTCGCGAACGTCCGTCCCGCGAGGCACGCGGAGGCACGCGCCGCGGCGAGCAGGTGCACCGCCGCACGCGGGCTCGCGCCGAGCTCGACGCTCGGCAGCTCACGCGTCTTCCGAACGAGCGCAGTCACGTACGCGACGACCTCCTCGCCGACCTCGACGGCGTCGACCTGCCGCCCGGCCTCCTCGATCGCGCTCCCGCCCGCAACGGCCTCGATCTGCTCGAGGGCGGCGGAGGCGACGCCGCGATGCGGCAGCCGGAGGACGGCGAGCTCCTCGTCCTCGCTCGGATAGCCGACGTCGACCTTGAACAGGAAGCGGTCGAGCTGGGCCTCGGGCAGCGGGTAGGTGCCCTCGTACTCGATCGGGTTCTGCGTCGCGACGACGAGGAAGGGCACGGGAAGCGGCCGCGGCTCGCCCTCGATCGTCACCTGGCGCTCCTGCATCGCCTCGAGCAGGGCGGCCTGGGTCTTCGGCGGCGTCCGGTTCACCTCGTCCGCGAGCAGGACGTGCGTGAAGACGGGGCCGGGGCGAAACGCGAGCTCGCCGCGCTGGAGTGTCATCGTCCCCGTCAGGTCCGAGGGGAGCATGTCCGGCGTGAACTGAACGCGCCGGAACTCGAGCGCGAGAGCGCGTGCGGCGGCGTTCGCCACGAGTGTCTTCGCGACGCCCGGCACGCCTTCGAGCAGGACGTGACCGCCGACGGCGACCGCCGCCAGCAGGAGCTCGACGGACTCGTCCTGGCCGACGACGACCTTCGCGACCTCCGCCGCGACCCGCTCGTGGAGCTCCTTCAGCGCCTTCGCCCCCGTTCGAGCCGCGCCAGCGCGCGCCCCGCCGCAAGGACTTCGGCCGGAGCGCGCGGCGTGCCCAGGGCGGCGCCGAGCTCGTCGTCGCCGAGGCCGAGCCCGGAGCCCGCGGCCCGAACCGAGGCCTCGTCGGCATCGTCGGGCAGGCGCGCCGCCTCACGGATGCGCTCGCGTACGGCGGCCTGCACCGGCGCCACCGCTTGCTGCGGACGCTTCGAGCGTGCAAGCAGCGCAGCGACCGAGTCGACGTACGCGCGCCGGGGCGGCGGCAGGTCGCGTTCGCTGCGCTCCGGCGGCCCGAGCCGCCGTCCGCGAGCCCAGACGAGCACGAGCGCCGCGAGCACGAGCCCGCCGAGCGCCCATCGCCACGAGTTCGGGATCGCCCGGAGCCCCGACGCTCGGCCGTAGCCGTGGACGCTCTCGACGAAGGCGACGGGGCGGGTATGCGCGCCGGCGAGCGCAAGGCCGAACGCGGCGTCGTCGGCGCGCCCGAGCAGGCGGTTCTGGAGCGGCGACGCGTCTGCGAGCAGCGCGACCCGGCCGCGACCGATCGTCGCGACGACGGCGAGCACACGGCCGCCGCCCCCGAGCACCGGGAGCGCCTCGCCCGCGCTCTCCCACGAGCCGTTGCCGGCAGAGACGACCGACGAGACGCCGGCCACCTCCGCGGCAGGCGCGAGGACGGCGCTCCGCCGGGGGCCGCCGGCCTGCCACACCGGCGCGTCCTCGAAGATCCCGAGGCTGTGTGTGCCCGCGGCGCCGCCCGCGAGGAGCCGCCCCCCCTCCTCGACGAAGCGTTCGAGCGCAGCGCCGGCGGTCACGTCGACGTCGCTCGGGTCGAGCACGACCACCGTGCTCTTCGCGTCGAGGCGCGCCTTCGCGAGGTCGTCGCGGATGCGCGTGACCGGGTGGCCGGAGCGCGCGAGGAGGTCGAAGTACGCCGCGAGCCCCTCCGGCGCCGTCGCGTACGACGACGAGGTCGGGCCGCCGGGATTGCGCGTGTAGCGGCTGACGAGGGCCACGACGACGTTCACGACGACGAAGGCTCCCACGATCGAGCCGACGACGATCCAGGTGCGTCGCTCCCGGCTCACCGGGCTCCGGTTCCAGAGAGGACGCTGCGCCAGCCCTCGCGAGAGAGCTCGACGTCCGGCGTGCGGGGCTCGCGGCCGCCGTAGACGATCTCGTCGAACGAGGCCGCGATGCGGTCGAAGTCCGGCGAGCGGAGCCGGCGGGCGACGTGCCCCGTCGTGACCGGCTCGCGCAGCTCGATCGCGTGGGCGCGGTCGAGCCGGAGCAGGCCGGCCCGGAACCGGAGCCGGATCGCGCGCTCCAGGTCGCCGTTTCGCTCGGCTTCGTCGGCCTCGCGCTCGAGCCTGCGCGGGTCGAGCCGCTCGCCGCGGCGCGTGGTCGACGCGAGGCTCGTCGCCGCGGCGGTCCGCCTCCCGACGAGCCTGGACGCGAACGCCGCTGAGACGAG
>Ga0066709_100003185_pt1 | contig 12433 bp, 13 predicted proteins | sample GraSoiAngelo_158_FD_79665 | JGI IMG/M metagenome (GOLD analysis project Ga0066709, IMG submission 79665) | Grasslands soil microbial communities from the Angelo Coastal Reserve, California, USA - 14_1009_16_30cm | ecosystem: Environmental > Terrestrial > Soil > Grasslands | place: USA... | reverse complement strand
GTACTGCGACGACAGTTGGTGTTGCTTCCACTTCGTGTACAGCGCGGTGAAGGGGTCCTGCCACTGCCAGACGACGAGGGCCCACGCGAGCGTGAGCGATCCCGCCACGATCAGGACCGTCCCGAGGAGTCGCAGACGACGTCGCATCGCTGGACGGGGCACTAGCCCTCCAACGCCTCGGCTGCGTCCTCGGATGCGCGCCTGCGGCGTGTGCGCACGCCGACGACCGCGGCGCGGAGCGCTCGTCGGAGCGGCCCTCGCGGCGGCAGCTCTGCGGCGGCCGGGTAGGGCGCGTACCTGTGCACGGCGAGCGCGGCGAGCTGGCTCGTCGCTGCCAGCCAGATGACGAGGAACGGCATCACGACAAACGGTACGTAGTTGATCGCCCGGAGCTCTGCCAGATACCAGAGGGCGTCCCACCCCAGGCCGAACCGGGCCGCGAACGAGCCCAGGAGCAATGCCGGACCGGCGAGGCCGACGCCGAGCACTCCGAAGCGGGCCGCCAGGGGAGCGTCACGCACCTGCGGCAGCCAGAGCCACACGTGCAAGGTCGGCAGGAGGAACAGCAGCGCGAAGGGGTTCGTGCCGACGACGAGGAGCGACAGGACGCCGAGGCAGAGGAGCGAGACCGTGTGCCCGGCGAGCTCCTCCTCGGCCGTAACCGCACGCCGGGGAAGCAGACGCTCGCGCGTCACGAACCAGCCGATCAGCACGAGAACGCCGAGCCCGAGCAGGCCTCTCGCGGGCCAGTCGTGTGCGACCCCGCTGGAGGGCGCGATCGGCCGTGCTGCGCCGCCGGGCCACACTCCGACAAGGGCGAACAGCTCGAAGAGGCCGATCGTCCAGGCCCAGAAGCCGAGGCGGCTGCGATAGGCGCGAAGGGCCGGCGCGAGGGGGATCCGGCGTCGCCGGCAGTGCGCGAAGAGATCGATCGCGGTTGCCAGGAAAGGCAACAGACACGCGATCAGGACGAGCTCTACCGCCCACCCCCGGACGAGCCGAGAGCCGACGTACACGTAGCTCGAAGTGCCCTGCGCGAACTCGAGTCCCTGGTCGAGCGTCCCGATCGTGTCCTGCGCGGCGCGGCCGACCTGGCCGAGACGACCGGCGCTCACGCGGTTGAGCGTGTCGGTGACGGGGTTCGGAGGCTTGTCGCCGGCTGTTGTGATCGTCACGGCCGCGATGCCCTTGGCAATGAACGGCGCCTGCTCGTAGAGGGAGAACGGAAAGCCGAGGTCGATCAGTTGATCGAGGGCGCTCGGGCGGCCCGGCCGATGACCGATCTGCGCGGCAACACGTGCCGCGATGGTCTCGAGGAACGTGCCGGACGGCGTTCGAGGTGTATCGCCGTTGAACTGCAGGCGCACCGGACCAGTGCCTCCGACGGCGTCGAGGTTGATCACCGCCGCGACGTCGTGCCGCCCGGGCGAATGGGCGGCGAACCAGGCGGCACCGAGCCCGCCGAACGCGCCCCCGTCGGTGGAGAGGAAGAGGATCGTGTGGTTCGGGTGCAGGCGGCTCGAGACCCCGGGCGGCGAGCCGTAGGCGCGGGCGAGCTGAACGAGCACTGCGGTGCCTGAAGCGTTGTCGTTCGCGCCCGGTCCCGTTCCGTCGTTGTCGCGGTGCGCCATCACGACGATCGTTCCGGGCGCGGGCCCGACGGCTTCGGCGACGAGGTTCTGCAACTCGACCCTGCCCCGTCCGGGGATGACGGCGCTGAAGCGCTCGGTGCGGACTCGCAGGCCGTAGGGGGCGAGCTGCTCGCGGAACCAGTCAGCAGCGTCGAGCCGGCCGGGAGACCGGTTCGGGTCGTTCGACGTAACGAGGTCGCTCGCGAGCTGTCTTGTCGCGTTACCGTCGAACGCCGGGAGGAATGCGCGTGGCAGCGGAGTCGGACGGGCGACGCTGAACGCAGTGACGAGGAGCGGCAGTCCGACGAGCATCCACGTCCCGCGATAGAGGCGGCCGTTGACCGGCCGCAGGACGGAGCCGGGACGCGCCCGACGCCGCTCGGTCCGGGGCGGAACGGTGGCCATACGGGGCTATAGTAGGTGCGGTATCTCCTGGCAAACTGACGCCCGGCAGGCAAACGGCCGAGCCGACATGCCCGACTCCTCGACCATCCTCCTCGTCGACGACGAGGACTCGATCCAAAAGCTCCTCGCGTATCCGCTGGAGCGCGAGGGCTTCCGCGTCCTGCAGGCTCGTGACGGCGAGGATGCGCTGAGGCTGTTCCAGTCGGAACGCGTCGACCTCGTCGTCCTCGACCTGATGCTGCCCAAGCTCGACGGGCTCGAAGTCTGCAAGCGGCTGCGCGCCGAAAGCGAGGTGCCGATCATCATGCTGACCGCGCGGGACGACGAGCTCGACAAGGTGCTCGGGCTCGAGCTCGGCGCGGACGACTACATCACGAAGCCCTTTTCGATCCGAGAGTTCCGCAGCCGCGTCCGCGCTCTGCTGCGCCGCGCCTCGGTTTCCCGTCTGCCCGGACCCGACGGCGACCTGATCTCCCTCGACGGACTGGAGATCGATCTCGCCCGGCGTTCAGTCGAGGTGCGGAGCGAGCAGGTGCAGCTGACGTACGTCGAGTTCGAGCTGTTGCGGATTCTCGCCTCGCATCCGGGACGGGTCTACAGCCGCCGGATGCTGCTCGAGTCGCTCTGGGGTGGCGCCGACTACCGAGAGCCCAGGACAATCGACGTCCACGTCCGGCATCTCCGGGAGAAGCTCGAGCTCGACCCCGCGGAGCCGGAGTACATCCTCACCGTCCGTGGCGTCGGCTACCGCTTCCGGGATCGATGAACCCGCTCCGAAGCGTCGGCGCGCGCCTGGGCCTCGGGCTTGCCGTCGTCGTCGCCGCGGCGCTCGTGCTCGTCGACCTGATTGTCGTGCCCTCACTGGAGCGGAAGCTGACTAATGCCAAGCTCGCCCAGCTTCGAGAGGCCGCGCCGTCCGTTGGGGTCGAGCTCGCGAACAGCCCGAGCTACGCGCTCGACGACACGATCCAGGCGGCCCAGGCCAGCACTGACGCCCGCGTCGTCTACTTCACCGTGCTGGTGTACAACCCGCCGACGATCGTCGTCCGCGCGGATTCGAACACCGTCAGCTCGGCCGACGTCGAGAACGACCCCCTCGCACTCCGCGCCTTCACCGAGTTCAAACCGGTCAGCGGCACCGTGACCTCGAAGGATGAGCACTACGCCGAGGCCGCCTACCCGCTCGCGTCGGGGCCGGTCGTCCTCCTGCGGGCGTCATTGCACGATTCCCTGAGCAGTATCTCCTTCGTCCGCCACCGACTGGTGGTTGCAGGCTTGATCGCCCTCGGCTTCTCCCTCCTGGTGGGCTATGTCGCCGCCTCGATCTTCGCGAGGCGGGTCCGCCGGCTCGAGCGCGCGGCGGACCACATCGCAGCCGGCGACTTCAGCGAGTCGGTCGTCGACCGCGGCCGGGACGAGCTCGGACAGCTCGCCGCAGCCTTCGAGCGCATGCGCCAGCGCCTGGCCCAACTCGAGCGCGCCCGTCGGGAGTTCATCGCGAATGCGTCCCATGAGTTGCGAACGCCCCTCTTCTCCCTCGCCGGGTTTCTCGAGCTGATGTCGGACGAGGAGCTCGATCCGAAGACGCAGGCCGAGTTCATGGCCACGATGCGCGAGCAGGTCGAGCGGCTGACGAAGCTCGCTACCGAGCTGCTCGATCTCTCTCGCCTGGACGCCGGTCGGCTGACGGTCGAGAACGAGCCGGTCGACCTCGGCTCGCTCGCCGAGACGCTGGCCGAGGAATTCCACGCAGTCGCCCTCTCCAGCGACCACGAGCTCGCAGTCAACGGCGGGACGACGGAGGTCACGGCACTTGGAGACGAGGAACGTGTTCTGCAGATCGGCCGCATCCTGGTGGAAAACGCGCTGATTCATACGCCGCCTGGGACGCCGATTCGCCTGGCCGCGACGAGGCGAGACGGTTCCGCCCTGTTGTCAGTCGAGGACGAGGGGCCCGGCATCCCACCGGAGCATTCGGGCCAGATCTTCGAGCGCTTCTACCGGCTCGAGGGCTCTGTGGCCTCCGGCAGCGGGCTCGGCCTTGCGATTGCGCGTGAACTGGCCGAGCTGATGGGAGGCTCGGTCGAGCTCGAGCCTGCGCCCGGACGGACACTCTTTTCGCTCGTGCTTCCCGCTGCTCCGACCCAGGCGTCGATTTCACGGGAAAACGAGCGTCTAAAAGAGCCCTCGCTACAGTGACCGGATGCGGGCTCCGGCTCTTGCCGCGCTAGTTGTCGCTGCCGCCGTGCTCGGCGGCGGCGCTGCATTGGGGATCGGAAAGAGCGCAGGTTGGCTCGATCAGGGCACCAAGACGGTTGTCGTTCGAGCCCAGGCGCCTGCGCCGGTCTCGCTGCCTGCCGCCGCAACGTCGAAGGTGCCCGCTCTCGCGGGCAACCGCTTCGACCCCGAACGGATCTTCGCGAGCCGCTCTCCGGGGGTCGTCACGATCTTCGCGTACTTCGGCGATCCGGCCTCCCAGTCGACCGAGGTCTCGCAGGGCTCCGGCTTCGTCATCTCCTCGAAGGGCTACGTGCTGACGAACTCGCACGTGATCACGAACGCCGGCGAAGCGGTCAACGTCCGCCCGGCGGAGCATCTGTACCTCGAGTTCGCCGACGGCGACCGCGTCGCGGCGGAGGTCGTTGGCTGGGATCTGTACGACGACGTAGGGCTGCTCCGCATCGATCCGAAGGCCCACGCGTTGTCCCCGGTCCCGCTGGGCGAGTCCGCGTCGGTCGTCGTGGGGCAGCCCGTCGCTGCCATCGGGAGCCCCCTCGGGAACGAGAACACGCTGACGGTTGGCGTGGTTTCGGCGATCCACCGCTCGATCAAGGCGCTGACCGTCCAGCGCTACAAGGTTGTCGACGCGATCCAGACGGATGCTCCGATCACGCACGGGAACTCAGGCGGGCCACTGTTCGACGCGCGCGGGCGGGTGGTCGGAATCAACGCGCAGATCCAGAGCGCCTCGGGGGCCGGCAACGACAGCGGCATCGGCTTTGCCATTCCCATCGACGCAGCGAAGCGGTCGGTTGCGCAGTTGATCGCCAATGGGCGCGTGAACTACGCGTACGTGGGGATCACGACCGAGAACATGACCCCGTCCCTCGCGCGCGCGCTCGGCTACCACGTCGACCGCGGCGCGCTGATCGTGGGCGTCAACGGGGGCAGCCCGGCCGACAAGGCTGGTCTTCGGGGTGGGACGAAGGACGTCGACGTTCTCGGGATCCAGGGACTTGCCACCGGAGGGGACGTCATCGTCGCCATCGACAGGACGCCCGTTCGCGGGGCGGACGACGTCGTGCGGCTCGTCTCCTTCTCGCTCGAGCCGAAGCAGGTTGCCGTGTTCACGGTCGTCAGGGGTGGCGTCCGCAAGAAGATCGCTGTGACGTTGGGAGAGCGGCAGCTCCCGACGGGTTAGAGCCGCTCACGGCTGGGCATAAGGCCACAGAAGGGTGGTTCGGCCACAATTCTCGGCAGGATTAAGGAGTTTAGCCTTGCTTTTCCTGGGTAAATCCCCCTGGCCATGGCGGCCACCCAAGTGATCAGACCCAGTCAAAACGGCGACGGCATGGTCGTCAGGCTGAAGATTCCGGCTCGGGCTGAGTACATCACGCTGTGCCGTCTCGCCCTGACCGGGATTGCGCGGCTCCGCTCGATGTCGGACGAGGTGCTCGCCGATCTGAAGCTCGCCCTGACGGAGGCCGCGTCCAATTCCGTTCGGCACGCGTACGGAGAGCAGGATGTCGGCGTCGTGGAGATCTCCTACGAGCTGCTTCCCGACCGGCTGGTGATCGAGGTGACCGACGACGGGGAGGGCTTCGATCCTGCGCCGGCAGACGCGCCCGAGGGCCTGTCGGAAGGCGGGCTGGGGATCGCGATCATCCGTGCGATCGCCGACGACGTCGAGATCGGCCGGCAGCCCGGCGGAAGAGGATCCCGGTTGCGTTTCGAGAAAGCGTTGGTTTAGCCACCTCGGGCTGTATGCTGCGCGACCGTCGCTGGAACGAGCGAGCCCCCGACCATGCTGCAACTCGTCAACGCCGGACACAAGTCGCTCGCTGACTACGCGACCATCGCCACCCGTGGGCTCATGGACGAGATCCGGCGTCTGGCCGAGCCGCTCATCGGCAAGCGTGTCGTCCACCTGTCCGCCACGGCGTTCGGCGGGGGCGTCGCGGAGATCAACTACACGCTGATCCCACTCATGCAGGACGCCGGTCTTGAAGCAGAGTGGCGGATCATCAAGGGGGCGGACGAGTTCTGGAACGTCACGAAGACGATCCACAACGCGCTACAGGGGAATCCGCAGGGGTTGACCGAGGAGCAGCGCCAGATCTTCAGGCGCTATCAGGAGCTGAATGCGCAGGAGTTCGAGGACGACTACGACTTCGTGATCGTCCATGACCCCCAGCCTGTCGGGATGATCGACTTCTTCCCGGATTCGCGTGCGTCATGGGTCTGGCGCGGCCACATCGATTTCTCGACGCCGAACCAGGAAGTCTTCGACTTCATCCTCCCCTCCATCCGTGGCTACGACGCAGCGATCTTTCACATGCGCGAGTACGTTCCGAAGGCCGGAGGACTGCCGCCCTGTTACATCTGGCCGCCGGCGATCGATCCGCTGGCGCCGAAGAACATGGCTCTCTCGGCCGAGGATGCCGCGTACATCGTCGATCAGTTCGGCATCGACGTCGAACGGCCACTGCTGACGCAGGTGTCGCGCTTCGACCCCTGGAAGGATCCTCTCGGTGTGATCGACGCCTACCGGCTGGTCAAGGAGGAGTTCCCGGACGTGCAGCTCGCGCTCGTCGGCTCGATGGCGCACGACGACCCGGAGGGGTGGGACTACTACAACCAGACCGTTGCCTACGCCGGCGGCGATCCCGACATCTACATCCTCTCCAACCTGAACAACGTGGGCTCCGTCGAGGTCAATGCCTTCCAGGTGCACTCGGCCGCGGTGATCCAGAAGTCGATCAAGGAGGGCTTCGGCCTGACAGTCACGGAAGGCCTCTGGAAGACCCGACCCACCGTCGCCGGAAGGGTCGGCGGCATCGTTGCGCAGATCCAGGACGGCGAGACGGGCTGGCTGGTCGATTCAGCGACCGAATGTGCCGAGGCCTGCATCCAGATCTTGCGCGACCCGCAGGAGGCGCGCCAGCGTGCGCTGAGAGGCAAGGAGTTCGTGCGTCGCCACTTCCTCACGCCGCGGCTCCTGCGTGACTGGCTCGTGCTCATGAACCAGCTGCTCGGCAACGACACGTCCGGGGCGGAAGTTCCGGTTGTCGCCGCGGTCTGACTCGGCGCCAACGCGCCGGAAGCTGATCGTCGTCTCGAACCGAGGCCCGGTCTCGTACGGGCGCAGCGCGGACGGCGCCCGGAGGTGAGCCGTGGCGGCGGCGGGCTGGTCACGGCGCTCCGGCCGCTCGTCTCTCGCCACGACGTGACCTGGATCGCGAGCGCGATCTCCGAGGAGGATCGGCGTGTCGCTGGGCGGACGATCGACGAGACGGGTCGCGACGGAGCGCCGTACCGGCTCCGTTTCGTCGCTCACGAGGAGTCCGCGTATCACTCGTACTACGACGTCGTCGCGAACCCGATGCTGTGGTTCGTCCACCACTCGCTCTGGAATCTCGCGTACACGCCGAACCTCGACCGTGCGTTCGACGTCGCGTGGACCGACGGCTACGCCGAGGTCAACGCGGGCTTCGCTGCGTCCGTCGTCGACGAGCTCGACGCAGCCCCGGAGGCCGCCGTCTTCTTCCACGATTACCACCTGTACCTGGCCCCGCGGCTCGTCCGTAACCAGTGCCCGGACGCGACCCTGATGCACTTCGTGCACGTGCCGTGGCCCCAGCCTGATTACTGGGGCGTGTGCCCGGAGCGCGTGCGCCGGGCGATCCACGAGGGGCTGATCGCCAACGACTTGATCGGGTTCCAGACGGATCGGTGGCGCCGGAACTTCGTCTACAGCGCCCGCGAGTTCCTCGGCGAGGACGTGACGCCGAAGACCGTCGTGGCCCCGATCTCCGTCGATGTCTCGGAGTTCGAGGAGCTTGCGCGGAGCGAACCGGTCTTGGTGGCGGAGCGCGAGATCGTTTCGCACCGGCCCGAGAAGCTGATCGTGCGGGTTGACCGCACCGACCCGTCGAAGAACATCGTTCGCGGGTTCGGTGCCTTCGAGCTCTACCTGGAAGCGCATCCTGAAATGGCCGGCCGCGTCGTCATGCTCGCGTTGCTCAACCCATCAAGGCAGGAAGTGCCCGAATACGCGAAGTACCTCGAGGTGATCGAACGTGAGGCGAACCGCGTCAACGAACGCTTCCGCGAAGGCGGCTGGACGCCCATCGATCTGCAGGTCGGCGACGACTTCCCCAAGTCGGTTGCTGCTTACAAGCAGTTCGACGTTCTGCTCGTCAACGCGATCTTCGACGGAATGAATCTCGTCGCGAAGGAAGCGCCGCTCGTGAATCAGCGCGATGGCACTGTTGTCTTATCTGAAAACACCGGCGCGCACGCAGAGTTGGCAGATTGGGCTGTGTCGGTCAATCCCTTCGACGTCGCCGGACAGGCCACCGCGCTCGAGGAGGCGTTGGAGCTCCCGCAGGCCGAGCGCCGTCAGCGGCTGGAGGCGATTCGGGAGCACGTGCGAGAGCACGATGTCGGCGCCTGGATCGACTTGCAGCTGGCCGCTCTCGACCGGGTTGCAGCCCCTGTGCGCCGTTAGGATCGAATAGGGCATGGGCGACGAACTGAGCCACGTCAGCGCGGCGGGCGACGTGCGCATGGTCGACGTCGGCGGCAAACCCCTGTCCCGCCGCCGGGCGGTCGCGCGCGCGACCGTGCGCATGGCTCCGGAGACTGCGCGCCGACTCGGTGCGCTGCCGAAGGGGGATGCGCTGGCGACCGCGCAGGTCGCCGGCATCATGGCTGCCAAGCGGACGAGTGAGCTGATTCCCCTGTGCCATCCGCTGCCGCTGACGCGCATCGAAGTTTCGCTGGCGGTAGCGGGCGACGGGGTCGAGATCACCGGTGTCGTCGAGACGACCGCGCAGACGGGTGTCGAGATGGAGGCGCTCACGGCTGTTTCGGTCGCTGCGCTGACCGTCTACGACATGGCGAAGGCGATCGATCCGGAGATGTCCGTGGCCGACGTACGGCTGGTCGAGAAGACGAAGGAGCCGCTCTGAGGGCCGCCGTCATCACGGTGTCGGACGGCGTTTCCGCCGGCGAGCGGGCGGATGAAAGCGGCACGCTCCTCGTGGGGCTCCTGGAGGCGGAGAAGTTCGACGTCGAACACCGGGTCGTACCCGACGAGCGTCCGAAGATCGCGGCGGCGCTGCGTGAGCTGTCGCAGTGGACTCATCTGATCCTGACGACGGGTGGTACGGGTGTCTCGCCGCGCGACTTCACCCCCGAGGCAACCGAATCGGTTCTCGACCGTCTCGTCCCAGGGATCGCCGAGGCACTGCGCGCAGATGCGATCCAGAAGACGCCGCACGGCCTGCTCGGCCGTGGCGTTGCGGGCGTACGCGGCCGCACGCTGATCGTGAACCTGCCGGGTTCTCCTGGCGGATGTCGAGACGGTTTTGCGCTGATTCAGCCCGCGCTCCAGCATGCGGTCGAGTTGATTGCGGGCGACTCATCCGAGCACATCCCGACGTGAGCGCGACGGCCGCGCTCCCGCGACGATTCGCGTCGCTGGTCAAGATCGAGCACACGGTGTTCGCGCTGCCGTTCGCGTACATCGGGGCGTTGCTGTGCGTTCGCCAGGTTCCGAGTGCGCACGACCTTCTTTGGATCACGCTTGCAATGGTGGGCGGGCGGTCGCTGGCCATGGGCCTCAACCGACTCATCGACGCGGAGATCGACGCGCGCAATCCGCGGACCGCCGAGAGGGAGTTGCCGGCGGGAAGGCTCTCGCGTATTCAGGTCGTGACGTTCTGCGCGCTCGCGTTCGGGCTTTATCTGGCGGCCTGCTTTCAGCTCGATCCGATCGTGCGCTGGCTCTGGCCGATCCCGCTCGTCGGCTTTGTCGTCTATCCGTACCTCAAGCGCTTCACGTGGCTGAGTCACCTCTGGCTCGGGGCGGTCGACGGGCTCGCCCCGGTCGGCGCCTGGGTCGCGATCACCGGACGGTTGCCCTGGGAGGCATGGGCGCTCGGCGCGGCCGTGGCGCTCTGGGTTGCGGGGTTCGATCTCTTCTATTCGCTGTTCGATCGGGACTTCGACGTCCAGCAGGGCTTGCACTCGGTTGCCGTTCGGTTCGGCGTGGAGGGTGCGTTCTGGGGAGCGCGAGTCCTGCACGTGGCGACGGTGGTGTTGCTGGCGGCGGTCGGTCTTGGCCTCCACCTCGGTTGGCTGTACTGGCTCGGCGTCGTGGCAGTTGCGGTGTTGCTCCTGTACGAGCACTCGCTCGTCCGTCCCGGCGACCTGCGGCGGTTGAACGCCGCGTTCTTCACGGTGAACGGTGCGATGAGCATGGTCTTCTTCGCCTTCGTGCTGGCCGAGGCCGCGAGTTAGTCGAGCTCGTAGCTGCAGGCGCTCCAGGGCCAGTCCGTAATTCGCTCGCAGAGCCCCGCACGCACCGGGTTCGCCATCACGTAGAGGCAGGTTCGCTCCAGGTCCTCTTCCTGAAGCGACCGGCTCCAGAACCGGTCGCCGAAGACATGACCCCAGCGCCTGTACTTGCCGTTGAAGCTCTGGGCGTAGAACCCGTTCAAGATCTGGAGACCGTCCGAGAGGCCTTGCCGAGTCGCATCGAGCACCAGGTGATAGTGGTTGCTCATCAGGCAGAAGGCGTGGCACGTCCATTCGAATCGCGCTGTCGCGACCGCGAGGAGCCGCAGAAACGCGAGCCGGTCCTCGTCGTCCCGGTAGATCGGCATCTGTGCCACGCCGCGAGCTCCGACGTGAAACGAGCCGTCCGGGAAAGCGCAACGAGGAATGCGTGCCACGCCTCCACGGTACGGCCGCGACGACGAAGAACCGTGTTCCGAGAACAGGCCTGTGGACGCATCTGCACACTTTCGGCACGAACTCCATGGCCGAAACGGGCAATTCGCACATGCCAACGCGAGCCACGTCCGGGGACAGTCCCCAGACGTGCCACCCCGTGACGCGTCCGGGATGGAGGTGTGGTCGCGGGCCTTTCCGGACTACAGTGGCTCTGTGATTCGGGCTCGGCGGCTGGAGAAGCGTTACGGGGACAAGCGGGTTCTTCGGGGAGTCGAGTTCGACCTGCCTCGCGACGGCTTCCTCGTCGTCACCGGACCGAACGGCTCCGGGAAGACGACGCTCCTGCGCCTGTGCGCCGGTCTGGCCGTTCCCAGCGCAGGCGAGCTCGAAGTCCAGCTCGACCGCGGACGCGTCGGCTACCTTGCGCACGAGCCGCTCGTCTACCGCGAGCTGACCGCCCTCGAGAACCTCGACCTCTACGGTCGCCTCTATCGCGTATCCGAGCGCCGCGAGCGAATCGGAATGCTGCTCGAGCGCTTCGGCCTCTGGGAGGTGCGGCACGAACAGGCCGGCTCGTACTCGCGCGGAATGCTGCAACGACTCGCCCTTTGCCGTGCGCTCCTGCACGACCCGGACCTGCTCCTTCTCGACGAGCCCTACAGCGGACTGGACGACGACGGCGCGATCCTCCTGGACCGCGAGCTCCAGGAGGGACACGGTCGCGTCGCGGTCGCGCTGGCGACGCACGATCCTGCGCGAGTCGAACGCTTCGCCTCCGCGAGGCTCGCGCTCACATGACGTACCTCGCAGACGTCGGCACGCTCGCGCGCAAGGATCTTCTACTCGAGTTGCGCGCCCGGGACACGCTGCCAGCGATGCTCCTCTTCGTTCTGTCGACGCTCGTGATCTTCCACTTCGTCCTGCCCGGGGACTCCTCGGAGCTCGCCGCCGCCGGCCTGCTGTGGGTCGCGATCGTCTTCACCTCGCTTCTCGGCCTGGCGCATGCCTTCACGGCGGAGCGTGAGCAGGGCGTGATCGACGGGCTCGTCCTCGCCCCGAGCGACCGCAGCGCGATCTGGCTCGGCAAGGCCATCTCCGTCCTGGTCTTCCTCGGCCTGGCGGAAGTGGTCGCGGTCCCGGCCTTCGCCCTCTTCTTCCGGCCGGTCGGCGGAGCGATGATCGCGGGGATCGTCCTGGCGGACATCGGCATCGCTGTGGTGGGCACCCTCCTGGCTGCGATGGCGGCCGCGAGCCGCGCCCGTGAGCTCCTGCTGCCGCTCCTCTTCCTGCCCCTCGCGATCCCGATCGTCGTCGGAGGGGTGGGCGCGAGCGTCACGGACCATCCCGCCCGCTACGTCGGCTTCCTCGCCCTCTACGACGCGCTCTTTGCGATCATTTGCTGGGCTTCCTTTGAGTACGTGGTTACGGAATAACCG
>Ga0066709_100003184_pt1 | contig 12437 bp, 11 predicted proteins | sample GraSoiAngelo_158_FD_79665 | JGI IMG/M metagenome (GOLD analysis project Ga0066709, IMG submission 79665) | Grasslands soil microbial communities from the Angelo Coastal Reserve, California, USA - 14_1009_16_30cm | ecosystem: Environmental > Terrestrial > Soil > Grasslands | place: USA... | reverse complement strand
TCTCCACCTGGACGCCGCGCGCGGAGAAGTACTGCTCGGTCAGCCGCGGATACTTGGTCGCCACCCGCACCCACGACCACTTGCTCGGATCGTCACGCTCCCACAGCTCGCGCGGCTCCGCCACCACCAGGCGGCAGAAGCCGAAGCCGAGGTCGAGCGGCTCGTACACGTCGGGCTCCTGCTCGAGCAGGATGTCCTTGCCGACGATGCCGAGGTGGGCGGCGCCGTAGGTCACGTAGGCCGGCACGTCGGCCGGCTTCAGGAAGAGCAGGCGCAGGCCGTAGTGCGCGTCGTCGAAGATCAACCGCCGCGAGGCCTGGTCGACGCCGTCCACGCCGATCTCGCGCAGGAGGTCCAGCGCGGGCTCGAGCAGACGGCCCTTGGGCAGCGCCAGCGTGAGGGGCTCGCTCACGGCCGCCGCTCCACGCGCGCGCCGAGCGCGCCCAGCTTGCGCTCCAGCTTCTCGTAGCCCCGGTCGAGGTGGTAGATGCGCGAGACCTCCGTGCGTCCGCGCGCGGCCAGCCCGGCCAGCACGAGCGCGGCGGAGGCCCGCAGGTCGGAAGCCATGACCGGCGCGCCCTGGTACGCCTCGACGCCGCGCACGATGGCGATGGCGCCGTCGGTCGCGATGGAGGCACCCATGCGCGCCAGCTCGGCGGCGTGCATGAACCGATTCTCGAAGATCGTCTCGGTCACGGTCGACTGGCCGTCGGCGAGGCCCAGCAGGGTCATGAGCTGCGCCTGCATGTCGGTCGGAAAGCCCGGGAAGGGGCTCGTCATCACGTCGGCCGGTCGCGGCCGCCCCTCGGCCCGCGCGCGCACCCACGTGGCGCCCGTCTCCACCATCACCCCGCACTCCTCGAGCTTGGCGAGGACGGCGGCGAGGTGGCCCGGCACGACGTCGGTCACACGCACGTCGCCACGGGTGATGGCGCCGGCCACCAGCAGCGTGCCGGCCTCGATGCGATCGGGCACGATGCGATGCAGCGCGCCGCCGAGCTCGGGGACGCCCTCGATCTCGATGCGCCCCGTGCCGATGCCGCCGATCCGCGCGCCCATCGTGGTGAGCAACGCCGCGAGGTCGCCGACCTCGGGCTCGCGCGCCGCGTTCTCGATCACGGTGACGCCCTCCGCGAGCGCGGCGGCCATCATCAGGTTCTCGGTGCCGGTCACCGTCACCATGTCGGTCGCGATGCGCGCGCCCTTGAGGCGGCTGGCCCGCGCCACCACGTAGCCGTTCTCGATGGCGATCTCGGCGCCCAGCCTGGCGAGCCCCTTGAGGTGCTGATCGATGGGCCGCACGCCGATGGCGCAGCCGCCCGGCAGCGCCACGCGCGCCGAGCCGTGGCGCGCCACCAGCGGGCCCAGGACGAGCACGGAGGCGCGCATGGTGGAGACGAGATCGTACGGCGCCACGTCGCTGGTGACGCGCTCGACGGTCAGCGTGGTGCCGCGGCCCTGGCGCTCGACGCGCGCGCCCAGCGTCTGGAGCAGCTTCAGCATGGTGCGGACGTCGCCGAGCTCGGGCACGTTGCCGAGCGTGAGCGGCCGCGCGGTGAGCAGCGAGGCGGCCATCGCCGGCAGCGCCGCGTTCTTCGCCGCGCTCACCGCGACCTCACCCTTGAGCGGCACGCCCCCCTCGATGAGCAGTCGCGCGGGCATCAGTCGAGCCCTCCCGCGACGAAGCGCTCCACGCCGGCGAGGTCGCGACGCGCCGTGACGCGCGTGAAGCCCGCAGCTTCCAGCAGCGCGCCGACAGTGCCCATCTGGCTCCCGCCGGCCGTCTCCAGCAGGAGCATGCCGCCCTGCTTCAGTCGCGCCGGCGCCTCGGCCACGATGCGCCGGATGACGTCGAGTCCGTCGTCGCCGCCGTCGAGCGCGAGCTGCGGATCGAAGCGGCTCACCTCGGGGGCCAGCGTCGGGATGACCACGCTCGGCAGGTAGGGCGGATTGGCGACGATGAGGTCGGCGCGCACGCCGCCGAGCGCGGCGAACAGGTCGGACTCGACGACGGTGACCCGCGCGTCCAGTCCCAGCGCGCCGACGTTGGCGCGCGCGAGCGCGGCGGCGGCCGGCGACAGCTCCAGCGCGAGGACCGTGGCGTCGTCACGCTCGACGGCGATCGCGCACGCGATGCAGCCGGTGCCGGCGCCGAGGTCGAGGACGAGCGGCGCGGGCGCGCGCGGCAGGAGCTCGAGCGCCCACTCCACGAGCAGCTCGGTCTCCGGCCGCGGCACCATCGCCTCCGGACCGACCCGCACCGTGAGGCCGCGGAAGGCCTGCGTGCCGAGGATGTGCTGGAGCGGCTCGCGGTCCATCCGCCGCCGCAGGGCGAGGGCGTAGCGGGCGTCGTGCGGGGCGCCGACCGCCCGGTGTGGATCGAGGGCGAGCGCGGAGCGCGACAGGCCGAGCACGCCGGCCAGCAACCATTCGGCGTCGGCCGCAGGGCTCTCCACGCCGGCCGACTGCAGCGCCGCCGTGCCGATGCGCAGGGCGGTCCGCACCGGCATGGCGGCGCCGATGAGCGCGTCGGGGTCGGCGGCGCTCGCCAGCGTCGTGCCCATCAGCTCGCCACCTTCTGCAGGCGCTCGGCCTGCTCGGCGGCGGCCAGGGCCTCGATCAGCTCGTCGATGTCGCCCTCCAGGACCTCGGGCAGCCGGTGCAGCGTGAGGCCGATGCGGTGGTCGGTCACACGGTTCTGGGCGAAGTTGTAGGTGCGGATGCGCTCGCTGCGCTCGCCGGTGCCCACCTGCGAGCGGCGGTCGGCCGCGATGGCCGCCTGCTGCTCTTCCTGGGCGCGCTCGAGCAGGCGGGCCTTGAGCACGCGCATCGCCTTCGCGCGGTTCTTGATCTGCGAGCGCTCGTCCTGGCAGGTCACGACGAGGCCGGTGGGGACGTGGGTGATGCGCACGGCCGAGTCGGTGGTGTTGACGCCCTGACCGCCGGGGCCCGACGAGCGATAGACGTCCACGCGGATGTCCTTCTCTGCCACCTGCACGTCCACGTCCTCGGCTTCCGGCAACACGGCCACCGTGACCGTCGAGGTGTGGATGCGGCCCGCCGACTCGGTCACCGGCACGCGCTGCACGCGGTGCACGCCGCGCTCGAACTTGAGCCGGCTCCAGGCCCCACGGCCCTGGATGAAGAAGATGACGTCCTTGAGGCCACCCACGCCGGTGACACTGGAGTCCATCACCTCGACCTTCCAGCGCTGGCGCTCCGCGTACTTCGTGTACATGCGGGCCAGGTCGGCGGCGAACAGCGCCGCCTCGTCGCCGCCGGCGCCGGCGCGGATCTCCACGAAGACGTTCTTGTCGTCGTTGGGATCGCGGGGCAGGAGCAGCCGCTTGAGGTCGGCCTCGAGCGTCGTCTGCCGGCCGCTCAGCTCGTCGATCTCCGCCTGCGCCAGCTCGGCCAGCTCGCGGTCGCCGCCCTCGGCCAGGATGTGCTGCGCCTCGCTGAGCTTGCGGAGGACGTCGCGATACTCGCCGAAGCGCTCGACGATCTCCTGGCTGTCCGCGTGCTCCTTGCGCAGGCGCGCGTACTCCGCCTGCTGGGAGAAGATCGAGGGGTCCGACAGCCGCCGGGCGATCTCGTGCGACCGCTCTTCGATCTGACGGAGCTTGTCAAACAGCATGGCGGATCAGCGCCTCCCGGGCGAAAGCGCCCGCCCCGGGCCGCTTACTGCTGCGGTGCCGGCTGCCGCTTGTACTTCCGCTGGAAGCGCTCCACGCGACCGGCCGTGTCCATGAGCTTCTGCTTGCCCGTGAAGAACGGATGGCACTTCGAGCAGACTTCCACCCGGATGTCCGGCTTGGTCGAGCGCGTCTTGATGATCTCCCCGCACGCGCAGGTGATCGTCGTGTCCACGTATTCCGGATGAATGCCCACCTTCACGGCGCCAGTTCCTCCTTGGAAGCCCCAAGTCTACCCGCGACCGCCCAGAAACGCAAAAACGTCCGCTGTTTGGTGATGCTTTACGACAGTCCGAGGATTCGACGAGGCAGGGAGGAGCGCGCGCCGTCAGGCGCGCGGCAACCGCCGGAAGGGGGGCAAAGCCCCCTTCGGGCCTCATCCCATGCTGTGCATGGCGGCCAGGAACTCCTTGTTGGACTTGGTCTGCTTGAGCTTGTCGAGCAGGAGCTCCATGGCCTCGACCGGGTTGAGCTGCGAGAGGGCCTTGCGAAGCAGCCAGACCTTCTGGAGCTCGTCCTTCTCGAGCAGCAGCTCCTCTTTCCGGGTGCCGGACTGCTCGATGTTGATCGTGGGGAAGATGCGCTTGTCCATCAGGCGCCGGTCGAGGTGGACTTCCATGTTGCCGGTGCCCTTGAACTCCTCGAAGATCACGTCGTCCATCCGGCTGCCGGTGTCCACGATGGCCGTGGCCATGATGGTCAGCGAGCCGCCCTCCTCGATGTTGCGCGCCGTGGCGAAGAAGCGCCGCGGGCGCTGCAGGGCATTGGCGTCCAGACCGCCCGAGAGCACCTTGCCGGAGGACGGGATGACCGCGTTGTGGGCGCGCGCGAAGCGCGTGAGCGAATCCAGCAGAATGACCACGTCGCGCTTGTGCTCGACCAGCCGCTTGGCCTTCTCGATGACCATGTCGGCCACCTGGATGTGGCGCTGCGGCGGCTCGTCGAACGTGGAGGACACCACCTCGCCCTTCACCGAGCGCTGCATGTCGGTGACCTCTTCCGGCCGCTCGTCGATGAGCAGCACGATGAGGTAGACCTCGGGGTGGTTGGTGGCGATGGCGTGGGCAATGGACTGCAGCATCATCGTCTTGCCGGTGCGCGGCGCCGCCACGATCATGCCGCGCTGGCCCTTGCCGATGGGACAGAGCAGGTCCATGACGCGCGTCGTAAGGTCCTCGGTGTTCCACTCCAGCTTGAGCCGCTCGATCGGGTAGAGCGGCGGGAGGTTGTCGAAGAAGATCTTCTCGCGCGCCTGGTCGGGCGTCTCGAAGTTGATCGCCTCGATCTTCAGCAGCGCGAAGTAGCGCTCGGTGTCCTTGGGCGGCCGGACCTGGCCGGAGATGGTATCGCCGGTGCGCAGGTCGAAGCGGCGGATCTGCGAGGGCGAGACGTAGATGTCGTCGGGCCCCGGCAGGTAGTTGTAGTCCGGAGCCCGGAGGAAGCCGAAGCCGTCGGGCAGGACCTCCAGCACGCCTTCCGCGTAGATCAGCCCGTCCTTCTCGGCCTGGGCCTGGAGGATCTTGAAGATCAGCTCCTGCTTGCGGAGCCCGCCGTAGTTCTGGACGTTGAGGTCCCGCGCGATCCCGTTGAGATCGGCGATGGCCTTTTCCTTGAGCTCGGAAAGGTTCATGCCGTTGGCGGGTATGGAGGGCGCGTTCTCGGTGGCGTTGGGCTGTCCTTGTCCTCGTTCTCGGCGGGAACTCATTCGGGGGCTCCGGGCGCGGCGACGTGTCGCCGCTTCAGGTTTGTTGTTGCCGTTTGCGTAGGTTTTCTACGAGGTTGGGGCGGCGGAATTAGAGACATCCTCCCATTGGGCCCCGGGTTTTGTCAACGCTTTTTCACATCCGGACCTCGATGATGGCCCGCTGCTTGATCTCTTTCAGCCAGGCCTCCTGGCGGGTCTCGTACTTCTGACGGAATAAGATGTCGCGAATCTGCTGGCGGATGCGGACCAGGCCCTCCCCTTCCAGCCCCTCCTTCGACTCCAGCCGGAAGACGTGGTAGCCGAGCGGCGACCGGAACGGCTGCGAGAGCTGCCCGGGCTTCAGGCCCAGGATGGCCCCTTCGACGTCCTGGGCCAGCTCCCCCCGCTTGAGCGTGCCGAGATCGCCGCCGTCCTTGGCGCTGGCGTCCCGCGAGTGCTGCCGGGCCAGCTCGGTGAAATCGGCGCCGTCGGTGAGCTGGGACCGTAGGATTCCGGCCTTGATCCGCGCGGCCTCCCAGCCCGTGTCGCTGTCGTCCTCCGGCGGAATCAGGATGTGGCGGGCGTGGTAGGAGAGCCCAGTCTCCAGCTTGCCGCGGTTCTCCTCCAGGTACTGGGAGATCTCGTCCTCGGTGACCGAGACCCGCAGCGCCACCTTGCGCCGCAGCAGCTTGGACACCTTGATGCCGTCCCGCAGCCGCTTCTTGATCGAATCGAGCGTGACGCCCTGCGCCCGGATGAGCGTGTCGAACTCCTCTTCGGTCGAGACGCCGTACCGCTTGATCCGCTCGAGGAACTCCTCGTTCAGCTCGGTGTCCTCGACCTGGATCTTCTCGCGGTCGGCCTCCTGCAGCTGCAGGCGGCTGTCGATCAGCCGGGCCAGCGATTCCCTGCGCAGCTCCTCGTCGGTGGGGCCGCCGGCCTGCTGCCGGTTCTCCGCACGGTAGACCGCGATCGACTCGATGAGCTCGTTCAGCGTGATGGCGTCGTTGTTGACGACGGCGATGATGCGGTCCGAGAGCTCCTCGTTGTCCTCGGTGGGCCGCTGGCGGATGTCGCCCGGCTTCGGCGTGTCGAGGAGGTTGGGATTGTGCGGCGCCGGCGCGGCGACCGCCGACGGCGCGTCCTGCTTGCCCAGCCATGGCACCCAGCCCGGCATGCCGATCCCGCACCCGCTCAGCAGGAGCACGAGCGCCGCTAGCGCGCCGGCCGGCCGGAGCCTCATGCCGCGAAGCCTCGCAGCACGCCCAGCAGCGAGTCGCGCACGGCGGGCCAGCTATCGCGGGCCACGGCGGCCTCCACGGTGAACTCGCGGCGCATCTTGAGGCGGCCGCGGCTGGCGTGGATGGCCTTCACCAGCGCCGCCGGCTCCACGCGCGTGGAAGGCGCGAAGGTGATCACCGCCTTGCCCTCGCCGGACTCGACCCGCTCGATGCCGAGGGCGCGCGCCGCGATGCGGATGCGGACGATGTCGATGAGCTGCTCGGCGGGCTCGGGCAACGGCCCGAAGCGATCGGCCAGCTCGGCACGCAGGTCGGCGAGCTCGTCGTCGCCGGCCGCCCCGGCCAGCCGCTTGTAGAACGCCAGTCGCTGATTGACCTCTGGGACATAGTCCTCGGGCAAGAACCCTTCGACGGACACGTTGATGACCGGCTCGACGGCGACTCCGGTCCGATCGCCTTTCAATTCTTGCACAGCTTCCGCGAGAAGCTTGCTGTAAAGATCGTAGCCGACGGCGGCGATGTGGCCGTGCTGCTGGGCCCCGAGCAGGTTGCCCGCCCCCCGGATCTCCAGATCCCGGAGCGCCAGCTTGAAGCCTGAGCCCAGTTCCGTCAACTCCTGCAGGGCGCGCAGCCGGCGCTGGGCCTGCTCGTCCACCCGGCCGTCGGCGGGCACCAGCAGGTAGCAGTACGCCTGCTGCCGCTCGCGCCCCACCCGCCCGCGGAGCTGGTAGAGCTGGGCGAGGCCGAAGCGATCGGCCCGGTTGATGATGATCGTGTTCGAGGCCGGGATGTCGAGGCCGGACTCCACGATGGCCGTCGACACGAGCACGTCGGCCTGGCCGCTGACGAACCGCACCATCGTGGCCTCGAGCTCGCGCTCCTTCATCTGGCCGTGGCCCATGATCACGCGGGCCTCGGGCACCAGCTCCTGGATGAAGCGCGCCATCGACACCAGCGACTGCACGCGGTTGTGCACGAAGAAGACCTGGCCCCCACGCTCCAGCTCGCGCTCCAGCGCCTCCTTGATGACGGCCTTGTTGAAGCGTCGCACGACGGTCTCGACCGGCAGCCGATCGAGCGGCGCCGTCTCGATGACCGACATGTCGCGCACGCCCGAGAGCGCCATGTAGAGCGTGCGCGGGATCGGCGTCGCCGTCAGCGCCAGCACGTCCACCGACTCGCGGAGCTGCTTCACCCGCTCCTTGTGGGCGACGCCGAAGCGGTGCTCCTCGTCGACGACCAGCAGGCCGAGCCGCTTGAACGCGACGTCCTTGGAGAGCAGCCGGTGGGTGCCGATGACGACGTCCACCGTGCCCTGGCGCAAGCCCTCGACGACGGCCTTCTGCTCCTTGGGCGAGCGGAAGCGCGAGAGCAGCTCGACCTTGGCGGGGAAGGGGCCGAAGCGATCGCTGAAGGTGGACCAGTGCTGCTGGGCCAGCACGGTGGTGGGCACCAGCACGGCGACCTGGTGGCCCTCGCCGACGGCCTTGAAGGCGGCGCGCAGCGCGACCTCCGTCTTGCCGTAGCCCACGTCGCCGGCGACCAGGCGGTCCATCGGGCGCGAGCCCTCCAGGTCGCGCTTGACGTCCTCGATCGCGCGGAGCTGATCGCGCGTCTCCTCGAAGCGGAACGCCGCCTCGAACTCGCGCTGCCACGGCGTGTCGGGAGCGAAGGCGTGGCCCTCGGCCACCGCGCGCTTGGCGTAGAGCTTCAGCAGCTCCTCGGCCATCTCGCGCAGCGCCGCACGCACCGACTCCTTCACGCGCTGCCAGGAGGCGCCGCCCAGCCGGTCGAGCTTGGCGGTGCCGGCGTCGCCGCCCAGGTACTTGGAGACGAGGTCCAGGCGCTCGACGGGCACGTAGAGGCGGCCGCCCTCCGTGTACTCCAGCTCGAGGAAGTCGCCGTCGCGGTCGCCGACCGACATCGTGCGCAGCCCGACGTAGCGCCCGATGCCGTGGTCCTCGTGCACGACCAGGTCGCCGATCTCCAGGTCGGTGAACGCCGTGAGCGCGGCGCCGCGCTGGTACTTGGGGCGCCGCAGCGTGCGGCGGCGGGCGCCGAAGATCTCCGTCTCGGTGAGCAAGACCAGGCCGACGGCGGCGATGGCCAGCCCGGCCGACAGCTCGCCGACGACGATGGCCAGCGGCTCCGGCGCGTCGATGCCGGGCGCGACGAGGGCCTCGACGTCGTGATCGCGCAGGATCTGCCGCAGGTGCTCGGCCTGCAGCTCGTCGGCCACGACGAGCCGGACCGTGAAGCCCTCGACGCGCCAGCGGGCCAGCGCCGCGGTGAGATCGGCGAAGCGCCCGCTGAAGCGCGGGACCTCCTGCGTGTCGAGCACGTGCTCGGCCGCCGTGCCCGCCACCAGCTCGAGCTCCACGCGCGGGCGGTCGCCGAGCACCTCGCGCAGCGGGCGGCGGCCCGGCGCCTCCTCCGAGGTCTCGTCCAGCAGCGCCGGCGCGTCGAGGATCGCCGGCGCGCCGGGCGGCGCGAAGTCGAGCACGTGGGCGACACCGGCCGCGTCGTCGGCCGGGGTACCCAGCGGCAGCACGAGCAGCTCGTCGAGCGGGTCGGTGGAGCGCTGGGTGCTGGGATCGAAGAGGCGGATCGACTCCACGTCGTCGCCGAAGAATTCCAGCCGCACGGGGCGCGCGTGGCTGGGGACGAAGACGTCCACGATACCGCCGCGCACGCTCCACTGGCCGACCTCCACCACGGTGTCCACGCGCTCGTAGCCGGCCGTCTCGAAGGCCTCCAGCAGCAGCTCGCGCTCCAGCCGGTCGCCCGCGGTGATGCGCAGCGAGCGGTCGGCGAACTCGCGCGGCGCCGGCAGCGGCGTGTCGAGGCCGGCCGGCGTGGCCACGACGATCACCGGCTCGCCCGCGGCCAGCCGGCGCGCGATGACGGCGCGCTCGGCGTCGGCCTCGCGGTGGTGCCCGCCGCGCCAGAGGCGCGGCTCGCGCTCGGGGAACTCCAGCGCGGATGCGCCGAAGAATTTCAGGTCCTGCGTCATGCGGTGGGCGTCGGCCATCGAGCGCACGACCACGACGGCGGCGCGCGGATGGGCGTGCAGGAGATCGGCGACGACGAGCGCGCGGGCGGCCCTGGCGAGACCGGCGACCGGCAGGCAGGCGTCTCCCTCGGCGAACGCTTTCGCCAGCCCCTGAAACGCCTCCCAGTCCTTCAGCATCAGAGCCTCTTCACGGTATCACGCGCTCGAAATATTCATGGCGGCCGCGAGGATCGGCTTGGCCCACGCCGGGGTGTCGCCCAGCGGGCCCGCGGCCACGATCCGGCCGCGCGCCACGTGGAGGAGCAGCCGCGGCTCCGGCGCGACCCCGGCCCGCGGATCGGCCTCGGCGCTGTTGTCATAGACGCGCAGCTCGGTGAGCCGAGGCAGCAGCCGGATCAGGTTCAGACGGCTGTCGTGAAAGCGGCGGCGCACCGTCGCCTCCGGGATGTCGTGGCCGCCCGCGGCCACTCGCGCGCGCACGCGGGCCAGATGCAGCTCGACGCTGCCGAGGCCCACGTACCAGACACGGACGTCGAGCCCGGACGCCAGGGCGCGCTCCAGAAGTGCCGTGATGGTGGCGCCGCCGAGCGTGGTCTCGAAGGCGAAGCTGGCGCGCTCGGCGATGGCGTGCTCGAGCAGCCGCTTGCCCTGGTGCCATGCCGCGCTGTTGGCCTCGACCTGGCTCAGTCCGGGCAGCCGCGCGAGGATCAGCCGTGCGGCGGCATCGGGGTCGAAGGCCTCGACGCCCTGCCGCCGGAAGGTGGCGCCGGCGATGCTGCTCTTACCGGCGCCGTTGGTGCCCGCGAGGACGTAGATGCACGGGATCGCGGCCGCCTCAGCCACGCTTGCGCGCGGCCGCGACGGCGGCGCGCCCGAGCTCCCGCGGCGTCGCGTCGAAGGCGGCCTTCATGCCGGCCCGCGCCTTCGGCGTCTGCATCCCGGCGAGGAGCGCGTCGAAGTGGCCGCCGAGCGCCTCCAGCGTGCGCTCGGTGGCCTGCGTGAGCGCGTTGAAGTCCGCCATGGAGAGCACCACGGCCTTGGGCGCGTCGTGCTTGGTGATGACGACGCGGCCGCCTCCGAGGACGATGTCGAGGAGCCGCCCGAACTCCTTCTTGGCGACCGTCGCCGTGAAGGACGCGGGGCTGTCCGCGGCGGGCGTGACGGCGCGGGCCGTGCCGCGCGCATGCCGGATCGTAGGCTTCGTACGGTGGGCAACGCGCGCGGGCCGGGCCATGGCGCTGGTCCTCCTGACCGACTTTAACCCATTTTAACCATAATGGTCGATTTGGGTTACCGCGCCCCCTTGGCCAGGTAGAAGGACAGCGTCTCCAGCTCGATCGAGAGGTCGACGTTCTTGAGGCGCACCTCGCGACCCACCCGCAGCCGGGTGGGCGCGAAGTTGAGGACGGCCTTGATGCCGGCCGCCACCAGCTGCTCGGTGACGGTCTGGGCCGCCTCGGGCGGCACCGCCACGATGGCGATCTGCACGGCCCGGGCCTTGATCTCGCGGGCCATGTCGCGGCTGCCCACGATCGGCACCGACTCGATCTCGCGGCCGATCTTGGCCGGGTCGTCGTCGATGACGACCGCGATGCGGAAGCCCTGGCGGGCGAAGCCCTTGTAGTGGAAGAGGGCGGAGCCGAGGTTGCCGAGCCCGACCAGGGCCACCGACCACTCGCGGTCGAGGCCGAGGATCCGCTGCAGCTCGGCCTTGAGCCCGGCCACGTAGTAGCCGATGCCGCGCACGCCGAACTCGCCGAAGTAGGCCAGGTCCTTGCGCACCTGGGCCGAGTTGAGGCTGAAGCGCTCGGCCAGCTCCTGGGACGAGATGGTCTTGACGCCATCCTCCTCGAGCTGCTGGAGGCAGCGCGTGTACACCGACAGACGACGGATCGCCATCTCGGGAATCTTCGTCAGACGATGGTTGGCGCGCGCCATGATGCGTGGCGGACGGCGCGGACCGCGGTCCGCGCCGCCGGACTCCGAGTGCGTCGCTACTTAATGGGCTGCACGAACAACAGGATCATGGCGACGACCAGGACGTAGATGGCCAGCGACTCGATCAGCGCGAGGCCGATGATCAGCGCGGTCTGGATGCGAGCGGCCGCCCCTGGCTGCCGGCCCATGGCCTCGACGGCGGCCGCGACCGCCCGGCCCTGTCCCAGGCCACACAGGCCGGAGGCGATCGCCATCCCCACCCCGGCCGCGATGACGGCGAACGGGCCGATCCATTCGCCGCCGGCTCCGGGCTCCGCGGCCAGCGCCAGACCGGGAAACGCCAGCACTGCTATGCCTGTCGCAATCAATGAACGCACGCTCGACCTCCTCTTGTGGATTGTGGGTCCGTCAATGATGAGCCGGATGGGATTCGCCGCCATGGTGCTCGGCTTCCTCGATCGCCCCCGAGATGTAGAGCATCGTCAGCATCACGAAAATGAACGCCTGGAGAAACGACACCAGGATCTTCAGCGGATACAGGAACCCGACGGTGAAGGCGATCATCACGATTCCACCGAGGCCGCCGACGACGGCTCCCAGCGCGCCGCCGGACAGCGCCCAGCCGATGAGGCCTTGAAGGCCCATCAGGAAGAAGATGATGGCCAGCAGGATGTGGCCGCCTACCATGTTGCCGAACAGCCGCAGCGCGAGCGACAGCGGCCCCGCCACGTCGCTGATGATCTCGATGACGAACCTCAGCGGCTTGAGTGCGAGCGGCACCGGCCCCGCGAAGTGGGCGGCGCCGGGGCGCTCGCCCTGCTTGCGTGCGCCGGTCAAGTGGTGGGAGCCGAACACGCTCAGCGCGC
>Ga0066709_100003183_pt1 | contig 12437 bp, 12 predicted proteins | sample GraSoiAngelo_158_FD_79665 | JGI IMG/M metagenome (GOLD analysis project Ga0066709, IMG submission 79665) | Grasslands soil microbial communities from the Angelo Coastal Reserve, California, USA - 14_1009_16_30cm | ecosystem: Environmental > Terrestrial > Soil > Grasslands | place: USA... | reverse complement strand
TAATCGGGTCAGCGCTTGCGCGGGTCAACTGGGAGCTCGACATCCTGCGCGGCTGGCAGCGCACTCCGCACTTCTACGTACAGCAGACGCTCGGCGCCGTGTTCGAGGCGCTACTTGCACCGCCGCCCTTCGACCGTGCGCGTTCCGACGAGCTGCTTCGGCGCGCCGAGAGCATCCCGACAACGCTCGACGCGGCGCGGGCGAACCTGGCCGGACACGCCATACAACCTTTTGCCCAGCGCGCCGTCGCCGCCCTGGACGACGTGGGTCCGCGGCTGCGGACCGTCGCACGCGAGCTGGAGCCGTTTCTCGAACCTCCGAAGGCTCAGGAGCTGGCGCAAGCATTCACGTCCGCCGGCCGCGCGCTCGAGAGTTTCCAGGAATGGCTGCGCGAACGGGTAGATGTCATGCCAACGGAAACGGCGATCGGCCGCGACGCCTACGTCGGGTTCCTCAAGGGTGTCGCGCTGGTGCCGCTTTCGCCCGAGTGGATGATGGCCGCCGCACGGCAGGAGCTGGAACGGGCGGCGACCTTCGAAGCGCTCGAACGCCAGCGGAATCGAAACCTCGCAGAGCTGCCGCTGCCAACGTCACAGGCGGAGCAGGTCGCACGCGAAGCCAGCGGCGAACGGATGCTGCGAGACTTCTGTGAAGAACACGACCTGCTCACGTTTCCGGGTTGGCTGCGCCAATACCGCAATCTGCCACTGCCCGCTTACCTGGCGCCGTTGCGCGACCTGGGGGTCACCGACGATCTCACCTCCGCCGCGCGGCTGCATGAAAACGCGGTCAGCTACATCCCCGAGCCCGCGGGCGACCTGCCGTACTTCTATCTGGCCATGGCGCGCGATCCGCGCACGCTCATTGCACATGAAGGGGTGCACTACTACCAGCTTGCCCGCTCGTGGTCGCACCCCGATCCGTTGCGTCGCTTCTACTACGATTCGGGTCCGAACGAGGGCATCGGCTTCTACGCCGAGGAGATGCTGCTGCAGTCCGGACTGTTCGACGACAGCCCGCGGAGTCGCGAAGTGGTGTATAGCTTTATGCGACTCCGAGCGGTGCGCGTCGGCGTCGACATCCGACTGGCCTACGGCGAGCTCACGGTTGACGAGGCAGCGGACGAGCTTGCGCAGCTTGTGCCGATGGATATCGCCACGGCGCGCGAGGAGGCATCGTTCTTCGCGTCCGAACCGGGCCAGGCCATCACGTATCAGGTCGGCAAACTGCAGATCCTCGGCTTTCTGGCTGACGCCCGACGCGTGCAAGGCGATGCGTTCACCTTGCGCGGATTCCACGACACGCTCTGGGAAAACGGCAACGTGCCGATCGCCCTCCTGCGCTGGGAAGCGCTCGGCGCGACTGACCAGGTCAGGCTACTTGACACGGCGAGCAACCGCCTGACAACGTGAAGCCCACTTTCGTGGGCAAGAGCGCCAATCGCCTGCGCGTCAGCCACCCTGGGGGGGTCACCATGCGTCCGTCTGTCCTCGTCCGATCTCTGATCACCAGCGCCGGGATGCTACTGACGATCGGTAGCGTCCACCCGGTCGGCGCCGCACCGGCGGCTCAATCCGCCGCCGATCCAAAGACCCTGGTGGTTGGCGCCGCGTTCGACATCAAGTCGCTTGACCCGGCCCGAGGCTTCGAGCAGATCGGCGGAATGGTCCACAAGGCCACCTACGACACGCTGGTGACGCTCGACGAGAACGACATCAGCCATATCGTGCCCGATCTGGCGCAGAGCTGGGACGTGAGTCCGGACGCCAAGACATTCACCTTCCACCTGCGACAGGGTGTCAAGTTCCAGAACTCTGGCAACCCGATGACCTCGGCCGACGTCAAGTGGTCGATCGAACGGGGGATCGCGATCAAGGGCAACCCGTCGTTTCTGCTCGACGGCATCACCAGCGTCGATGCGCCCGACGATTTCACCGTTCGTGTCAACAAGTCCGATCCGGACCCGGCCTTCATCTCCAAAGGCAGTTTCGCGGTATTCGCGGTGCTCGACAGCAAGACCGTCCAGGCGCACGGTGGGACCAATGCACCGAACGCGGCGACCGCCGACACCGCCGAGCAGTGGCTTGACCAGAACTCGGCCGGTACCGGACCTTTCATCATGACCCGCTACACGCCGGATACGGAGGTGGACGTCCAGAAGTTCGCGGGCTACTGGAACGGTGATGCGCCTTTCGACCGCGTGATCTACCGCAACATCCCCCAGGCGGCGACCCAGAAGCTGACGCTGCAGGCCGGCGACATCGATATTGCCACGGAGGTCGCGCCCGATTCGGTGGCCGACCTGCAGAACGACCCGCGCATCAAGGTGGTGCAGTCGGTCGGCGCGGACATCTTCTTCCTGCTGATGAATGAGAACCCGGACCTGACAGCGGGGACGATGAGCAATCCGCTGGTCCAGAACGCGGTCCGCTACGCGCTCGACTACGACGGAATCAAGGAGCTGGTGGGTGGCCCCGGCGTGACGCCGCCATCGATTCTGCCCGTCGGCTTCCTCGGCGCGTTTGGGCCGGACCACGCGTTCAAACGCGATATCAGCACGGCGATGAGCCTGCTGGCGCAAGCTGGCTATTCCAATGGATTCAACATCGACCTGCAGTATCCGACCAATTTCTCGCGCAGTGGGGTGAGCTTTGACCTGGTGGCTCAGAAGATCCAGTCCGATCTGGCCGACGCGAACATCAACGTGACGCTCAAACCCGGCGAAATCAATACGGAGCTGGCGAACTACCGGGCAGGTCAGGAGGGACTTGGTTTCTGGCTGTGGGGTCCGGACTACTTCGACTCCAACGATTATCTCGCGTTCCTGCCGGAAGGAATCGTCGGCAAGCGCGCCAACTGGACGAACTCCAACTCGGATGCCACCGTCCAGCAGCTGCGGGATCAAATCAACGTGGAGACCGATTCGACCAAACGCGCCCAGCTGTGGCAGCAAGCGCAGGATTACTTGATGCAGAACGGACCGTGGGCATCCGTCATCCAGCCGGGCATCTACATCGCGACCAAGGCCAACATCGGCAACTACGCGTATAACCCCGCCTGGCGGGTCAATCCATTCGTGCTGACGAAGTCGTAGTGCTGCCTGGCGCTGATTACCGCCGACACGCGGGCGGAGTCTCGAAGGGGAAGAACCTCTTTGGACCCTCCGCATGGTTCGGCGGAATCGCGCCCGCGCAGACTGGCGTGCTGCTCGGAAGAAGCGTTACGCTCGTTCGCGCGCGATGTTTCAAAGAGGAGAACCCTTTGGAACCTCCGCATGGTTATCGTCTGTCTTGCGCTGGCACACAGTAGCGTGGGCGCCGGCGGCGGGGTGAAATTCGTTCCAATGAACGCGCGCTAGCGCTTCAGGACCGTGCAGCGACTCATCGTTCGCCGCCTGCTGTTGATGGTGCCGCTGATGGTAGGGATGACGCTGATCTCGTTCATCGTGTCGCACACGCTGCCGGCCGATCCGGTGGGCGCCAACCTGGGCCAACGTTCGATGGAGGACCCGGCCATCGTGGCTGCCTTTCGGGCTCAGTGGGGGCTGGATCGGCCGCTGCCCGAGCAATACCTCGCTTATGTGCGAAACCTGGTCCAGGGGAATCTGGGCGTCTCCATCCGCACCCACATGCCGGTCACCGACGACCTGGGACGCTATCTGCCCGCCAGCGCCGAGCTGGCGATTTCGGCCACCCTGGTGGGGACGTTCCTGGGCATTCCGTTCGGCGTGGTGTCCGCGGTGCGGCGGAACCACTGGATAGATCACGTGGTCCGCGGTGTGTCGCTGCTGGGGGTCTCGAGCCCGGTCTTCTGGCTCGGGCTGATCGCGCTGTACATCTTCTATTTCCGGTTAGGCTGGCTGCCCGGGCCGGGTCGGCTCGACGTGGGCCTGCCCGAGCCGGGCCGCCTGACCGGCATGTACACGCTGGACAGCCTCTTGACCGGCAACTGGGCTGCGCTTGGCTCCAGCCTGCGCCACCTGGTACTGCCTGGACTGGTGCTGGCCAGCGTGTATCTCGGTCTGGTCACGCGCATGACCCGCTCGAGCATGCTCGAAGTGCTGTCGGCGGATTATGTGCGCACGGCGCGCGGCAAGGGTCTCCGACCGCGTGCCGTCGTTTTTCGGCACGCGCTCGGCAACGCGCTGATCCCGACGATCACGGTTCTGGGACTGGCCTTCGGCGACATCCTGGCGGGCACGGTACTGACCGAGACGATCTTCTCATGGCCTGGTATTGGCCGCTACGCCTATCAATCGGCGGTGACCCTCGACTTTCCGGCCATCATGGGTGTCAGCCTGGTGATCGCCGCCGTATTCATCGCGGTCAACCTGGCCACCGACCTCGCGTACCTGTTCCTGGACCCGCGCTTGCGGCGGGCCACCGGCTGAGCGATGGCGGCGTTCGTTCGCCGCAATCCGCTGGTTCTGGTGGGCGCGGCGGTGGTGGTGGCATGGGTCGTCGTCAGCCTCGCCGCGCCGCTGGTGACGCCATACGGGCCGTTGACGCAGCGTGTGGCGGACCGACTTCACGCGCCGAGCGCCGTACACCTGTTCGGCACCGACGCGCTCGGTCGCGACGTCCTGAGCCGAGTCGCCTTTGGTGGGCGAATCTCACTGCCGGTGGGGTTGCTGGTGGTCATCGTCGCGCTGGGAGTCGGCGGCCTGATCGGCTCGATCGCCGGCTTCGGCCCCGGCTGGCTTGACGGGCTGCTCATGCGGCTGACCGAGATGGTGATGGCGTTTCCGATCATCATCCTGGCGATGACCATCGCCGCGGCACTCGGTCCGGGCCTGGACCACGCCATGGTCGCGCTGGTGGCCGTGTCCTGGCCGCGCTACGCGCGGGTGATGCGCGGCCTGGTGCTATCGGTAAAGGAAAACGAATACGTATATGCATCGCGCGCGATGGGCGGCTCCGGCGCCCACATCTTGACACGGGTGGTGCTGCCGAACTGCGTGGCGCCGGCGGTCGTCATGGCCACCCTCGATCTGGGCAATGCCATCTTGACGTTCTCGGGGCTGAGCTTTCTCGGTCTTGGTTCACCACCGCCGGCGGCGGAGTGGGGTGCGATGGTCGCCGCTGGCACCCAGACCTTCGATCAATGGTGGGTCTCCACGTTCCCCGGCGCAGCCATCCTGTCACTGGTGATGGCCTTCAACTTCATCGGCGACGGCGTGCGCGACGCGCTCGACCCGCGCCTGCGCCGCAGCTTGTGACGACGGTCAGACGACAACCTGAAGGTCGCGACGATAGCGCGTCAGGACGCGCCCACCGTCAGGTCCGCCAACGACGACGACATCCTCGGTGCGTGCGCCGAATTTGCCGGTGATGAAGACACTCGGCTCGATGGTGAAGCACATGCCGCGCACCAGCCGGCGGGTATCGCCGCGGTCGAGATACGGCGGCTCATGAACGTCCAGACCGATGCCGTGGCCGAGGCGGTGTCGGAAGTGTTCGCCATACCCGCCGGCGACGATCACCTGCCGTGCCAACGCATCGACCTCCTCCGCCGTGCGCTGGTGATCCTGCAGAGCCTCGATGCCGACCTGCGCGGCCTGCATGACCAGCGCGTGGACGCGACGGTACTCGTCCGGCGGCTCGCCGAGGTACACCGAGCGGCCAAAGTCATAACAATAGCCGTCGAGGCTCGAGCCGAAGTCAAACGAGAGTGAATTGCCGCGTTCGAGCGGCCGCCGACTGGCTTTCATCGCCAGAGGGCGCTCCTCGCCGGGCCCCATCTGCCACGCCTTGGTCACGAAGGACGACCCATCCGCGCCGTGCTTGACCATCAAGCGGTCGATTTCGTACGCCACATCCAATTCGGTCTGGCCGGAGTCCGGGTCGAGGAAGTCGATGATGTCGGCCATGGCGCGGTCGACGATATCGGCCGCGGTCTGCATGGTGCGGAGCTCGTCTGCATCTTTGACCATGCGCAGCGGCGCGATGATCTCCGAGGCGAGGCGGACCTCGGCGTCGGGTCGGATCGTGCGCAGCGCGATTGCCTGTTCGCTCCAGGCCCGATTCTCAATGGCGATCGCGCCGAGCCGCGGCTCGAATTCACGAAGCACGCCCTCCAGGAACTCAGCCGGATCACCGCGGTCGGGCAGGATGCGAACGTCGAGCGACGTGCTGGTTTGGGGGTCGAGATCGAACTCCACCACCATGCGCGGCACGGCCAGGATCGGTCCATGACGCAGGCCGACAAATACTCCCTGGATCCATCCGCCGGGGTAGTTGACGTTTCCGAAGTGGGGCCGATTGCGTCGCCAGCCGGTCAGGTACTGGGCGTTGGCACCGGGCGCCAGGTAGAGCAGGTCGATGCCACCACGGTCCATCGCGTCGCGCGCGCGGGTCAGCCGACCGGCGTACTCGGGCATATGCAGTTGTCAGCTTATCTTGCGCGGTGGACTCAGTGCGGCGCGAGGGCGGCCATCAACACGATGCTAGCGATCACGACGAGCAGTGCCAGCAGCAGACGAGAGCTCGCGACTGTCCAGTTGTGCTGGCCGCGGTGTGGATCGAAGTAAAGACCGTACGGCGGATGGCTGGTGAGCGAGTCGCGCCGATGAAACGGAACTGGCTGATACATAGGCTTTACGTGCCTCACTACCCTGGCGAGCCGGCGTTATGTCACCACTCTGCTCAACCTACCTCCGGAGGTCCGGCGATGTCACCGGTTGGGGTGTCACAATCGAGTCACACAACCGGTAGTGTGCCGTCCTCTTGAGGAGCGGCAGGTTATGACTGCGCGCGCGGCGCGGGGTGTACAGTGGCGCCGTGACGCTCGGTACTTTGAGCTCCGTCGAGGAGGCGCGCGCTCGGATCGAACACGCCATCGCCGGCAGGACTGTGCTCACCGAGTTCCGCGACGCGGTCGCCGAATTCGGCGAGAGGCCCGCGCTGCACTGGCGTGGCGCCGACGGTTGGCACGCGCTCACGTGGGGTGAGTATCGCGACCAGGTCCGCCGCGCGGCGTACGGTCTCAAGTCGCTCGGCATCCAGCGGGGTGGGTTCGGCGCCATTCTGATGCGCAATCGTCCGGAGCACCTGATCGCGGACCTGGCGCTGCTGTTTGCCCGCGGCGTGCCGGTCAGCCTGTACAACACCCTCGCACCCGAGCAGATCGCGTATATCGTCGGACACTGTGAGGCCCAGGTTGCGTTCGTCGAAGACAGCGGCATGTTGGCCAGATTCGAAGCCGTCCTGGACCGGCTTCCGAACCTGCGGCACCTGGTGCTCATCGAAGGCGATTCGCCAGGCACAATCGGCTGGAGTGAGCTGCTCGCGCGTGGCGACGCCGAAGCAGCGGGCGATATTGGCTGGTTCGAGGCGGCGCTCGATGAGGTCCGGCCGGCGGACCTGGCGACCCTGATCTACACGTCGGGCACGACCGGTCCGCCAAAAGGTGTCATGGATACCCATCGCAACGTGTTGTGGATGTCCGCCTCCGGCGCGGCAGGTCTGCCGGAGGCTTCGCCCGACGATCGGCACCTGTCCTACCTGCCGCTCGCACACGCCTTCGAGCGTTACGCCGGCCACTGGAACGCGATCGTGCGACGAACTCAGGTGTACTTCTGTCCGGACCTCCAGAAGGTGTTCGAGTTCGCGGCGGAGGTCCACCCGACCGCGATGATCGGCTCGCCGCGCGTCTGGGAAAAGCTCCAGGCGGGAATCCAGGCCGCGGTTGCAGCCGATCCCGACCCACAGCGCAGGGCGGCAGTCGAGCAGGCGCTCGACGTCGGTCTGCGCGTCACCCAGTTCCGAATGCGCGGCGAAGAGCCGCCGGAGACGCTGGCGGCGGCTGCCGAGCGGGCCGCGCCGGTGTGGGCGGCGATCCGCGCGCGCGTGGGTCTCGACCAGTGTCGCCTGGGGGTGACCGGGGCTGCGCCCATCTCGCCCAGCGTTGTCGAATTCTTTCGATCGCTCGATCTGCCATTGGTGGAAGGCTATGGGATGACGGAGTCCACCGTCGGCGCCACGATGAATCCACTTGGCCAGGAGCGTCTGGGCACCGTCGGCAAGCCCAACTACGTGCTCGAGCTGAAGGTTGCGGGTGATTGCGAGCTGCTGGTGCGTGGCGGCAATGTGATGTTTAGCTACTACAAGGCTCCCGAAGCCACCGCCGCGGCCATCGACGTCGACGGGTGGCTGCATACGGGCGACGTGGCGACGATCGACCTGGACGAGTAAGTGCGCATCGTCGACCGCAAGAAGGAGTTGATCATCACTTCTGGTGGGAAGAACATTTCGCCCGCCAATCTCGAAAACCTGCTCAAGCGGAATCGGCTTGTCGGCCAGGCCGCCGCGATTGGTGATCGCCGGCCGTACGTCACCGCGCTGATGGTGCTGGATCCGGATGCCGCGCGCGCATGGGCTGCCGCTAACGGGCGTGCGGGCGTGTCGCTCATCGATCTTGCGCGTGATCCTGACGTTCTGGCGGAGGTCCAGCGCGCGGTGGACAGCACGAACGAGCTCGTCTCACACGCGGAGCAGATCCGTCGTTTCCACGTGCTGCCGGTCGAATGGACGGCGGACTCGGGCGAGCTGACACCGACGCTCAAGCTCAAGCGCCGAGTGATCGCAGAGCGCTACTCGTCTCAAATTGAGGAGCTCTATACCTAGCTCCGAGTCGGGAGTGGGAGCGCCACGTGGAAGGCGGAGCCGTGCAGGCCGTCGCTTTCGTCCCAGCTTCAGAACCCGGGCGGCGGCGCGGCATTCACCGTCCAACCCGCCAATGCACCGGATGCGCTGCCCGGCAACTCCTCCGGCAACACGATGTATTTCGTGAATGCGATCTGGTCCAGTGGCTCGAACCTGGTGGTGCGGTCGATCAGTACTGGACCCCTCGGCACGTCGCTGGTGCTGAATCCGCCTAGCTGGGTGAGCAGCGGCTGGATCGCGCCGTACAACCTGCCCGCCAGCGCCCCTCAGCCGTCGACCACCAACCGTATCGATACCGGCGATGATCGTCTACTGGGCGCGACCTTCCGCTACGGGAGTATCTATACCGCGAATACTACCGGCACGGTGAGTCCGCAGCTGAGCTCCTCACCCAATGCGTACGCAAACGTGCAGTCGTATCAGATCACACCCACGTCTCCGACCACGTCCTCGGCCTCCAGCGCGGCAATGGCGAACCCGTCCGTGGCGTACTTCTTCCCCGGTGTCCAGCCGGTGTGTGGCACGCCGTGCACCACGCCCAAGGTGGTTCTGGAGCTCAGCGCGTCGGGAAGGCTCCAGCCAGCCTCGGCGGCCTTCACCTCAGGCGGCTCGGTATCGGTCTTTGCCAGGGGCGTCAGTGCATACTCCCAGTACAGCCGCTGGGGTGACTATCCTGCCGTTGCTGCCGATCCGACGAAACCCGGCACCGCCTGGCTCTCGGGCGAGTACGCGCGCACGACCGGCGCGTGGGGTACGGCGGTCTTCAACGTCACGCCCTGACGTTCTGCTGATCGCGTCGGCGCTGGTCGGGGCTGTCCTGACCAGCGCCTGCGGCCCGCTGGCTCAGGCGCCCGCGGCAAGTCCGGCGGTGTCGCCGAGCTCCACTCAGGCGCCTGTGGCTACTCCGGCGTTGTCGCCAACCGGTGGTCCGGTCGGCTATCTCGAGGGCCACGCCAGTATCGGTCCTTTGCAGCCGGTGGAGCGGATCGGCGTGCCGACCCCCGCACCACCGCCCGCGGCGTGCACCGGTCGCGGGCTGGTGATCCTCACCGCCGACACCGGCGCCGAGGTCCAGCGCATCGCTTTTGGGGCGGACTGTACCTACCGCGTGAGTCTGCCGACTGGCAGCTACCGCGTCGAGCTGGACCGCCGCGGCATCGATACGTCGCGCGACTTGCCGCGCACAGTGACCATCCAGGCCGGCCAGACGACGCGCCTGGATGTCAGCATCGACACCGGCATCCGCTGATCGTGTGGCTATGGTGCTGGCCAGGCCAGGACCACCTGACCGCTCGGCAGCGCACTGCCGGCGGAGGACTCGAGCGTGATCTCGACGGCGTCGGGAGTGGTGGCGAGTTCGGGGTTTTCAGCAATCAGCCGAGCGGTGCCATCCGCGTTGGGCACAAGCGTACCCAGCGACGTCCACTGTCCGGCGTGGCGGACCCAGGCCTGATACGTGCTGCCTGCCGGCGGACTGGGCAGCAGCTCGGTTGTCAGGACGGCCAGGCTGTTGTCCGGTCGACCGCGGTAGTTGGCGTGCGCGCCAGCCGGCACCGACGCCGATGCTGGTATGAGCCGCAGGGGGACAAGCTCACTGGTGGTGACCAGCGTCAGCGCTCGCTCGTCGCGCTCGAGTGCAACCTGGTTCTGGACGTAGCGGAAGCCGACGATCGCCAACCCCAGGCCGAGCAACGATGCCGCCACGGGGGCCAGATAGACGCGCAGGCTCTGAAGCCCGGAGCGGATGCGCGTCTTGGCGGTACCCAACGGCACCTGCAGCGTACTGGCCACCTGCTCGTGGGTCATGCCCTCGAGGAATGCGAGGGCGATCGCCTGACGCTGCTTGGGCGGGAGCGTTTCGAGCGCACTCAGCACGATCCTGTCATGCTCCTTCTGCCAGGCGCGCTCGTCGGGTCCAGGCTCATCGTCGGGCAGTTCGCTGATGGAGTCCTCGGCATCGTCCCCTGGCGGGCGGCGGCGCTGGCGACGTAGCTCGTTCAGGATCTTCCAATGCGTCAGGCGTAGCAGCCAGGGACGGAAGGCGCCCTGGCTGGGGTCGAAGCTGGTCGAGCCGCGCCAGATGTTGAGGAACACTTCCTGGACGAGCTCCTCGGCGGCGGTTCGGTCCAGGCTCTGAACGCCGATGTGGAAGACGAGCGCTGCGTAGCGGCTGTACAGCGGTCCGAGCGCCTCTTGCTGGCCGCGTGCCAGGTCGCGCATGAGCTCCTCGTCGGTGCGGGCAGCGTCGGTCGAACCCGCTGGCACCGACTGAGGGTACTCCCGGTTGGTCATAGCTTCCTTACGAGATAACCTCCTTGGACACATCCGGATTGCCGGGCCTAGGAACGCCGCCGAAAAGTATGAAATGCCTCGAAATCTCGGTGGCCGCGTTCCTAGGCCAGTCTGTCAAAGAAGTTCGGCCGCCTGCGACTTGTGCCGAAAAGCGGCTTGTCGGCCGAACTTCTGGGGGCTTGATGCAAACGCGTGACTGGCGCCAGCGCACCGTGTGGATCGCCGACCTCTTGAAGCGACGAACGGGCCAGGACCTCGACGCCTGGAACGCGCGGATCGCTGCCGAGAACTTCGTCGACGAAGCCAGTGTGAGGGCCTGGCTGGACAGGCAGGGCGTCAACGGCTATCCATAGATGCTGTTGGTGATGGAGCGCTTCGGGTATCCCGATTTTCTGCTAGCCAGCGCCGACGAGCTGATCGACGGCCAAGTATGCTGACCAGCCCGAGCTGCGACCGATATTAGAGGCGATTCTGACCTGCGCCGCGAGCTTCGGTGAATTCACGATCCAGGCTCGCAAGGGGTACGTCTCGCTGCTCACCCCGAAGCGGACGTTCGCGGCGGTGCAGCCGACCACCAGAACCCGAGTCGACCTTGGCCTCAAGCTGAAGAAGCCGCAGCTGCGCGGCCGTTTCGCCGCCAACTCGGCGATGGGCAGCTCGGTCGTCAACGCGCGCATACCGCTGTCCTCGGTGGCGTTTGCGTGCTCCAGCCTGTGTCCGCGAACTGCAATTCCTGATGGCCAGTGCGCACATTGCTCCCGTGTGACCCAGGATTGCACGCGGTTCGGCGTCAAATCTGGCGTCAAAAACGGCAGCGGCGCTGCTCTCCCATAGGTCCTTCACTCGGTCAGAAAGCGCGTGCTCGGACCGCCAAAGCCGGCTCGGGCGCAGTGGCCAGAACATATCACCTATAAACGCCCTTAGCGCCGGGTTGTGAAAGGGGGGAATCGGTCACTTCGTGTGCCAGACCCCGCCAGAGGGTGCCTGATGAACTCGCACGAGCCGATCCAGGACCGTGATCAGTGCCCCGACATGCCAGCGTCCGCCTCCGGGTTGCTACAGGAATTGCTACAGAAAACCGAGGCCTGAGCTGCGAGCGGCAAAGGTCCGGGCGGCATCCCATATCGTTATCAAAAGGGATCAGCCGGCGGAGGTCCGGTGTACGTGGCAACCACACATGTCGATCCGGGACATGGTTTTGGCACGGCTGCTTTCAAGAGTCTCCAGCCGGCCATCGTCGTGCCAGGCCATGGGAACTCTCAGATAGTAGCGCCATCGCTGAGGTCCGCGACTTCCTCACCTATATCCGTGACATGGCGAGCCAACTTCGGGCGAATGGCGCCTCGGCCGATGACGCGGCGGCGTCCATCGACGCTGCGGCTCGTGCCCGCTGGACGAGTTGGAGCGCTTCCCTGGACAGGTCGAGCGGCTTGGTGGGCCGAGCCTTTTATGCCGCTTCGACCACAGCGTTGTGCCGGGAGG
>Ga0066709_100003182_pt1 | contig 12443 bp, 6 predicted proteins | sample GraSoiAngelo_158_FD_79665 | JGI IMG/M metagenome (GOLD analysis project Ga0066709, IMG submission 79665) | Grasslands soil microbial communities from the Angelo Coastal Reserve, California, USA - 14_1009_16_30cm | ecosystem: Environmental > Terrestrial > Soil > Grasslands | place: USA... | reverse complement strand
GTGCGTAAAGTCCTTCGGGAAAGGGTTGGCGTCCTGAGCACGGACGTAATGGAAGACGTAGCACTCGGCACTTCCAAGAGCCTGCTGGCCTCTGAAACGCTGTCTTTGCTGGCCGTACCGTTAAACGTCTTCGAGCGCATGCTCGGCCTGATCTACCTGGATACCGGCAATCCCACCGCCAGGCTGGACCAGGATCATCTCGAGTTGATGACGGCGGTGGCAGCGATTTCCGCCGTAGCTCTCGAAAACGCCCGTCACGTCGAGCGCCTGGAAGACGAGAACCAGCGGCTGAAAGCCGAGATCAATATCGAGCACAACATGGTCGGCGAAAGCGCGCCCATGCGCACCGTGTACCGGTTTGTGTCGCGCGTGGCGGCGACCGATTCCACGGTCTTGATCACGGGCGAAAGCGGCACCGGCAAAGAACTGGTGGCGCGCGCCATTCATCGCAATAGCCCGCGGGTTCAAAAGCCATTTGTGGCCATCAACTGTGCCGCTCTCACGGAAACGTTGCTTGAAAGCGAGCTGTTCGGCCATGAAAAAGGAGCATTCACCGGCGCCCTGCAACAGAAGAAGGGCAAGCTCGAAGTGGCCGACGGCGGCACGGTGTTTCTGGACGAGATGGGCGAACTCGCTCCCGCCCTGCAGGCCAAACTGCTGCGCGTGCTCCAGGAGCGCGAATTCGAGCGCGTGGGCGGCACGCGCTCAGTCCGCATCGATGTGCGCGTAATCGCCGCCACCAACCGTGATCTGGTGGAAAGCGTGAAGGCGGGAACGTTTCGCCAGGATCTCTATTACCGGCTCAACGTGGTTTCGATCGAGATGCCTCCGCTGCGGGAGCGTCGCGACGATATCCCGTTGCTGGGGTCTTATTTCGCTGCCCGGGCGAGCGAGAGGTCCAAACGTCACGTCCTCGGCGTATCGCCTGAAGCGCGCGCGTGCCTGGTCAACTACGAGTGGCCTGGCAACGTTCGTGAGCTGGAGAACGCCATCGAGCGCGCCGTGGTGCTGGGATCGTCGGATTTCATCCTGCCCGAGGATTTGCCCGAAGCCGTGCTCGAAACCGTGCGGCCGGCCGGCGTGACCATCGCGCAGTACCACGAAGCAGTGTCCGAGGCCAAAAAGCAGGTGATTCTGCGAGCCGTGGAGCAGGCCGGCGGAAACTACACCGAAGCCGCGAAGCTGCTAGGCGTCCATCCGAACTATTTGCACCGTCTGATCCGCAACATGAATTTGAAGTCCGTGCTCAAAGGCGCCGGATAGCGGCTCAGCGCCTAGCAAAACGCGCCATCAGACACGCTGCCAGGATGCCGAGGCTACTCATCCCGGCCCCCCAGAACACCGAAGCCGGCCGGTAGCGCATCTCGATACGGTGCTTCCCGGCTTCCGCGACCACGCCACGCAGGAACGCGTACGCTTCGTAAACCGGGACCTCTGCGCCGTCCACCGTGGCCTTCCAACCCGGAAAGTATGTCTCACCGGCAATCACCATGCCCCGACAGCGCATGTCCACGTCGATCACCACGCGGTTGGTTTCACGTGCTACCAGAGTCACTTCGTCCGGCCCTCCGCAGCCTTCGAGTATTGGCGGAGTGCCGAAGACAAAGGTCTCGCGCGCCAGATCGGCCGGGGCTTGGTTGAGCTTCGGCTCGATCTCCGTCTCGTTGCGGATGGCAACAGCCTGGTGCACGCTCCAGACGCGCGGAAAAGTGCCTGGGTTCGCCCAAACCTTGATCCCGGTCCTGCCGGTAAATACGTCGGCTTCGCCATCGCGGCGCTGTTTCCGACCGATGTAAAAGTTGATACCGAACATCGCCCGCACATTCGGAAGGCCCCTGATCTTCTCGATATTCCGCGTCAGCGAGGCCAGATAGCTTTCAAAAACGTCCACACCGTACCAGTCGCCGAAATTGTACGGGATCTCGTTGCCGTCGAGTTCCGCGCGTACCGGGGATGGTTGCGCGCGCAGAAACTCGACTACATCGGCGTTCTGGGACAGCTTGTCGATAAACGGCCAGCCATTCTCGCGGTGCGGCAAGCGCAATGAGGTCAGGCTGCCCAGCTCGAGCATCATGAGGCACGCCAAAAGAATCAACCCGGCACGCACGGAGACGTGCCCGCGCGACCAAGCGTGGAGAGTGGCGGCAAGCAGGAGTGCCATCAATGCTCCGAGTGCTACGATCGCAGAGTTCCATAACGCTTCGATCCTTACCAGGGAAAATATCAATAAGAAGGTGAAAACAAGAATGCCAAGTGCAGATAAGAAAAAAATTAACCGCCTGCTCCATGAGCTTGTCCGGTGTCCGGCTTCGGCAGTGAAAAGGTCGACTCCATAAGCACATAGAACGGATAAACCGAACCCATAGATGAATAATGCCATGTGCGGGCTTCGCGCCTTTTCGACGCCGGGCACCAGGGCATAGATAAGTCCTTCAAATATAGTGTTTTCGCCCAAGGCAAACAGAAGTGCCAAGAGCGTGACTGCGGCGAACAGCCGTACCATGCGCTCGTGCCAGCCGCGGGCTACCACGAACAGCGCCATGGCCAGTGCGACCAGTCCCATGCACGGTCCGGCCCCTGTGGTCAGCAGCGCTCCCAGGAGGGCGTCCGGCGCCATGCTAAATTCAGCGTGCACGCGGTAAGGAATGGCTTCGTTCCACCCAAGCGGGTGCAAGGCGCCCGCCCAGCGCAGCGAGAGATGGCCATATTCGATCGCTGGTAATGTTTGCAGGCCGCTCGCCAGCACCGCGAAAATCCCGAAAGCCGCAATGCATCCAAGGGCGGTCCTGATCTGGCGTGCGGTCCGCTGGCGGGCCAGATGATAGAGCCAGACGCCGGCCATCGCCAGAGCGATAAAAATTGGGACCTGATGATGTCCACTCAGCAGCGACACGCCGAGGAACATTCCCGAGAGGGCTGCATTTGTGAGCGGCCGCTCGCCTCGCATGGCACGCAGCGCAAACAGGAAGACCAGTGGAGTCCAAACCGCGCCGTTCTGCATTTGCGGGAATGCGATGGTTGCCAGGTAGCCGCCCGCCGCAAACGCCACCGAACCGAGCAGGGAAGCGGCGAACCCGCGCTTCAGGTCGCGCAACAGAAAAAAGCAGAACAGCGCAGCCATGTAATGGATCACGACCCAGTACCAGTTCACCAGGTCGAGCATGATCCAGCCACGTTGCAGCGGCATCAGAAAGAGGATCCAGTTGAGCGGATACGCGGCGCCAGTGATTATCTGGCCGACCATGGGCTGGCCGCCCCACTCGTGCGGGTCCCAGAGCGGAAAGCCGCCTTTGTGCCATACGCCGGCTTGAAACTGATACCAGGGCAGCACTTGGTTGCCGATGTCCGGGCTGTTTGCCCATGTGTACTGGTTGGTGAGCGCGATTTTCCAGAAAATGCCCGTGATCATGACGAGCAAAATCGCCGGCCCGGCAAGCTTCGCAGCGAGGCGCGTCACGCGCGGGCGATCAACTTGTTGCGCTTCAACTACCGGCATCGCCTGACAATAATAGCTGAAACACCCGCGAGCCCATACGGCTCCGTTCGACAGGTGCCTCAAAGTGAGATCGGCGGCCTGGTGCGCTGGAAGGAACCATCCAGGTCGAGAAGGGATACGCACCGAAACTCTTTATTTACGCAATCAATGCACACCGATGTTGACTCCCGTCCGGATGCGGGCGACAAAACCATTCTCGGTTTCTATAGTCTGAGCCCCGCGTCCACGACGTGCTGGGTTTCCGCCTGGCGCGCCTGGCTGTGGATCGCGGACTACACGGGAAGGGAATCGGCGGACAGCTTCTGCTCGCGGCGGTCAAGCGCTGCCTGTTGGCCGCGGCGGAGGTTGGGGGCGTGGTGCTGGTCATCGACGCCAAGAATGAAAGGGTGGCAGGATGGTATGCCAGCCATGGCGCTGTGTCGCTACTGGACGCGCCGTTATCCTTGCTGCTGCCGCTCGCGACAATCGAGGCCGCACTTAAGAAAACCGGGAAATACTGAAGCGCGTCCAGACTGATGTCCGATCGGCCTCCGCGCACCGGACCGCCCTAGTCAAAGCCGCGTGAGTTCGGCCGCTTTGGTGGATTTCGGCCAGCGGCGGGTGGGGCATCCTGTCGATAACCTACTTATAAATCAATATATTATGGATTGGTCCCGCAGTTGCACTCGTGACGTCGGGGAACTGGTTTATGAAAGTCACTGGGTATCTGCTCGCAACGGCGCTGGTCCTTACCGGGACAGTTGCCACCGCCCTCGGTCAGGACAATACTGGCGGTCAGGAATACGATCCGGAGCACGGGGTAGCGCGCATCAGCGTGATTGCCGGCGACGTTTCGATTCAGCGTGGCGATTCCGATGAGCGATCGGCTGCCGCGGTGAATGCGCCGCTCGTGTCGGGCGACGTCGTCACCACCGGCCCCGGGTCGCGCGCCGAAATCCAATTCGATTCCGCCAACATGGTTCGTCTGGCATCCGATTCCGAAGTCCGGCTGAGCGAAGTCGCGGGCGCCCGGTATCAACTACAAGTAGCGCGCGGCACCGTGATGTTCAGCGTGGTGCGCGATTCCAATGCGCAGGTGGAAGTAAGCACGCGCGCGGTTTCGGTGCGGCCGATGCGGCGAGGCGCATACCGCGTGACAGTCCTTGATGATGGGACAGCTGAGATCACGACGCGCGCCGGCGAAGCCGATATCTACACACCGCGCGGCGTCGAGAAGCTGAACTCCGGGAAAACGATGATGGTGCGGGGTACTGCCTCCGATCCGGAATTTCAGGAAGTCGCCGCCCTTGGACAGGATGACTTCGACCGCTGGAACGAAGACCGCGACCGCAATCTCGCGAGGTCGCGCAGCGTGCAGTACGTGAGCCGTGATATTTACGGCGCCGAGGATCTCGATTCCTACGGGCGCTGGGTGGACGTAGCGCCTTATGGCAGAGTCTGGAGCCCGTCCAACACGGGTGCGGATTGGGCGCCCTACCGAGAGGGACGCTGGGTTTGGGAAGACTGGTACGGATGGACCTGGGTAAGCTCCGATCCTTGGGGATGGGCGCCGTACCACTACGGCCGCTGGTTCAATAGCGGGCCCTACGGCTGGTGCTGGTATCCGGGACCGATTTATGGACGGCATTACTGGAGCCCGGCACTGGTGGCATTCTTCGGGTTCGGCGGTTTTCACGTCGGCGTGGGTTTTGGCGGCGCGGGATTCGGCTGGGTGCCGCTGGCCCCTTATGAACCGTGCTACCGGTGGTGGGGCCGCGGGTACTACGGCGGCTATCGTAACCACAATGTGATGGTTAACAACATAAACATTGTGAACAACGTGAACATCAGGAACAGCTACCGCAATGCGCGCGATGGAAATGGAGTTTCAGTGGTAAATTCCGGCGATTTCGGGCGCGGGCGGATGGGCAATATCAGCCGGATGTCCGGCGATCAACTCCGCCAGGCCAGCCTAGTGAGGGGCCAAGTGCCGATCGCGCCGACAAGGGAAAGCCTGCGCGTTTCCAACCGTACAACCGGCGCCATTCCGCGCAATAACGTTGGCGGCGGCCGTTTCTTCAGCCATATGCAGCCGGTGCAACAGAACCGAGTGCCATTTGCGCAGCAGCAACAGAGCCTCGCGCAGATCAACCGGCAGGGAAGCGCGGGGTCGCCAGCGGGCTTTGGCAGCAATGTTGGCGGCGCAAGCAGCACAAGTAGCGGCCCGGCGCGCGCGCAATCCATGTGGCAATCGCAGGCGGGAGCGCCGCGAGCGGGAGCGCAAGCAACACCACAGCTATCGCGGCCGGGAGCCGGCATTAACCAACAAGCCGGCTCGCAAGGCGGATGGCGGCGCGCCGGTGAACCCGGCACGCAAACGCCTTCTATGAATGCGCCATCTGTGAATGCACCGGCGGCGCGAAATGTACCGTCGCCGCAGAGCAACAGGCCGGCAGTGGATTCGATGCGTCAGGATCGGGGCGCGGCATCGAGTGGCGCAACGTCAAGTGGAGGTTGGCGACGATTCGGAGACGCGCCGCAACCCAGCGTGCCCAGCCAGTCGCTGCGGAACGTTCAGCCTGGAAATCAGGTGCGACCCGCCGATACGCCGCGCTTGCGCAGCGGCAGTGATGCTGGAGCCAGCAGTTGGCGCCGATTCGGTGACCCCGCGCCAGCAGCTCCGCGCGGCAATATCGGGTCTCAGGATAGTAATCGCGGATGGCGCGGCAATACGGATCGGCCAGCCGATCGCCCGGCCATCGCGCAGCCCCGAAGCGACCGTTTCCAGAGCTCGCCCTCGAACGGTGGGCAACGGTTCCAGCCTGGCGCCGATCGCCCGAGCTCGAGTTACAGCCAGCAGTCCGCGCCGCGGTACGAGAACAGCCCGCGATACCAAAGTCCGAGCTACCAGAGCCCGAGCTACCAGAGCAGCCCGAGCTATTCACGGCCAGAGCGGTTGCAGATCGCGCCGCCGATCGTGCGCGAGCGCTCAATACCCAGGAGTGAACCGCGATATGGTGGCAGCGCGCCACGAGCGGAACCGGCTCCGCGACCGAGCGGAGGCGGTGGCAGCAGCTATCGCGGTGGAGGTGGCGGTGGCAGCCGTTCGAGCGGTGGAGGCGGTGGGAGCCGCCAGAGCGGTGGAGGCAGCGGACATGGTGGCCGCAACCGCTAAGCCGGCTTAGCGCGACATTGCAATAACGATTTCTTCCCTTAGGGCCCGCAGCCGAAGCGTTCGGCGGCGGGCCTATTTTTTAGGAGGGACTGTCAAGGCCATGAAATTTCAAACTGATCACTACCGGATAAGTTTACATAATATCCGTTATCGGAAGCTACCGATGGCCAGTCTCTCCGCCCCGCACCTCACTTCACCGCAATGTACAGCGTCTGCGGCAGAGCCGTTGTGCTCTGAGAGACGTGCACCGCTACGTCGCCGCTGGGAGCTGTGGCAGGAATGGTCACGTTGAATTGGTAAAGCCCGACGAAGCCCGGAGCCAGGCCCTGGTACTGTACGGTGCCGGGCAGTTTTTGATCTCCGAAGAGAAACTCGACTGGAGTCGAAAGCTTGGTTTGGCCGGTGGCGAGTTGACCGGCGATGGGCGCGCCTGAGGTGACGGGTCCAAAGCCCAGGCCGTAGAACTGGACGGTCTCGCCTGGTACAGCGGGCGCCGCCGGCAGCCCAAGAATGTTACCGCCGGTGATGACAGTGCCGTTGACGTGATAGGCGGCAACGTACTGCTTACCGTTCACCTTGAAGCCGGCGGGAGCCAGAATCGATCCGGCGAGAGGCTGAATGGCGAGCGTGCCAGGCGCACTGGACTGGCCGCCGTATGTGACGACCACGGCCACGGATGCACCGGTCGAAACGTCGGCGGGCACCTGCACATTCACCTGGCCGGGACTGACAAAACTGATATATGCCGGCTTCCCGCCTACCGTGACGGTCACTCCGTCGACAGATGCCGGTGCTTTACCCTTGTTGAAGTCGCTGAGGCGCCATGCGCGCGTGGTTCCAGCGAGATTGCTTCCATAGATCTCGATGAACGATCCAACGGCGGCCGCGGAAGCGCCACCGAAATCGCTCGCCGCGATTACGCCGTTTGCTCCGATGGCCGGTACAACGACGATAGAAGTGATAAGCACGAGGTTTTGCGACGAGAACGTGCCGGTGTAGTTGACCAGCGGCAAGCTGGCGAAATCAGAGCCGAACGTTGCGGATGCGTCATACACGGGCTCTCCCGCGATCGTGTCCATCACGGCCAGGCTGGCGGCGTCTGAGACGCGGCCGAAAACGGTAAAGCCGCCGTTCTGGTTATCCAGATTGGAAGAATTGTCCACGAGGTTGAAGAACCACTGGTTGGTTGCGCTGTTCGGATCGGCGCCCAGCTTGGCCATGGCGATGGTGCCGCGCGTGTTCGAAATCTTGAACTCGTTCACGACGGGCGCATTGCTCGGGACGGCTACCGGGCCGGCGCTATTCGACCAAGTGTAGCCGCCGCCCTGAATCACGAACGACGGCACGGAACGGTGGATGAATGAGCCGTTGAAGGCGCCGCTGTTGGCGTATTGCAGGAAGTTAGCCACCGTCTTCGGCGCGTCGGCCGGCAGCAGTTGCACGTCGATATTACCCAGGTTGGTCTCGAAACGGACGGTCTGGGCCGGGAGACTAAGGGTCGTCAGCAGGACTGCGACTGGAACAGCTGAAAAAAGTCGGTTCATGGGATGAATGTAGACACGTCTCTGCACTCGCCGGGTCTGCCAGGGTTTGAGGTAAACTGATGAGACGCGGGTCAGGCTCGGGATGTTACCAGTTTATGGTAAGCAGAGCGCTGGAAATTCCAGCTACTCAAACCGCAAAGCCTGCATGGGATCGACGGCTGTCGCCCGGCGGGCCGGCAGATAGCCCGCCAGCATGGCCACGGCGGCGATGCCGAACGTGGCCAGCATCGTGGTCGCGACGTCGGTGGCCTTGACGCCGAATAATTGGGCCTCGACTAGACGCGTGAGACCGAACGCGGCGGCCAGGCCGATGGCGAGTCCGGTGACGGCGAGGATCAGGACTTCGCGCATGATCAGCCAGACGACCGATCCGCCGCTTGCGCCGAGGGCCATGCGAATGCCGATCTCACGGGTGCGCCGCGTCACCATGAACGCCATTACGCCGTACAATCCAACGGCCGCGAGCAGCGTGGCCAAGGCTCCGAACACGGTCGAGAGCGTGGCCAGCAGGCGCTCGGTCACGAGCGAAGTTTCCACCTGCTGATCGACGGTGCGCATTCCATACATCGGCACGCTGGCATCCACTTCGCGCACCGTGCGGCGCAGACTGGCGAAGAAGCTCACCGGGGCGGTCTCAGTGCGCACGTATGCCGTCATGCTGCCCACGAAGTGCTGGATCCAGGGCACATAAAGCTCGTAGGGAATCTCGTCGCGCATATTCTCGTACTTGGTGTCGCCGGCCACGCCGACGATCTCGATATCGGTCTTGGTTCCGGGATCTATTCCGAAGCCGACGTGGCGCCCGATCGGATTCTGGTCGCCAAAATAACGCTTGGCGAATTTTTGATTCACGATGCCGATCTTGGGAGCGCTCTGCCCGTCCTTGATGGTGAAATCGCGGCCCAGGAGGATAGGAATTTTGAGGGTTTCGAAAAATTTCGGCGAGCAGAACTGCATGTGCGGATCGGGAACTTCGCCCTGCTTCGGCGTGTAGCCCTCGATGGTCACCCAGTTGTCCCATTCGTCGTTGATGAGCAGCGGGACCACGGCAAGAGCGGCGGACGAAACGCCGGGGAGCGCTTGCAGGCGTTCGATCAACTGGCGATAGTAGTCCCGGGTCCATTCCGCTTTGTATCCGCTGAGTGTCGGTTCCACTTCAAACATCACCAGGTTGCGGGTTTGGAACCCGGGGTCGAGTTCCTTGAGTTTGCTCAGGCTTTGGATAAACAAGCCCGCGCCGACCAGGAGCAGCAGCGAGAGCGCCACCTGGGCCACCACAAGGCTCTTGCGCAAGCCGGCGGAAGCTCCACCGGCGACGGAACCGGCTTCGTCTTTCAACGTGGTGGCCAGCACGGGGCGCGTGGCTTGAAGCGCGGGCACGAGTCCGAAGAGGATGCCGGTCAAGAGAGAAATCAGGAGGGTGAACATCAGAATAGTGGCGTCAGGCGCAACGGAAAGTGCGATTCCCCAGATGTCGGGTGGTTGGAAACTGATGAGTATGCGATCCATCCAGACGGCGAGCGCGAGACCGGCGGCTCCGCCGATGAAAGAAAGCAGAATGCTCTCGACCAGCAGCTGGCGGATGAGGCGCCACCTCCCGGCGCCCAGGGCCAGGCGAACCGCAATCTCTTTTTGACGCGCCGAAGCGCGGGCGATCAGCAGGTTAGCGAGGTTGGAACAGGCGATGAGAAGCACGAGCGCGACAATGGCCATCAGGGCGAGCAGCGGTTTGGAGAATTGCTGCCGTAATTGCGAATGCCCTTTGGATCCGGGCAGCGTGTCCATCCACATTTTCAGGAACTGCTGCTTGCTATATGGGCTGGCTTTGGCAAAGGCGGCGTCCTGCACTTCCCTTTCGAGAATCTGATGAAACAACGGCTGCAATCCGGCTTTGGCACGCTCAAGCGTCATGCCCGGCTTGAGTCTGCCAAACACCTGAATGAAGCGGCGGCGCCGGTTGTTCAACTGCGGATAAGGCTGGTTCGGCGGCAGAGAGTCCTGCATGGTGATGGGGATGCGGATTTGCGGCCCGTAGCCCGGCTCGACGCCGTCGAAGCCTTGCTGGCTGACGCCGATGATGGTGATTGGACTGCCGTTCACGACGATCTTCTTCCCGATGATGCCGCGGTCGCCGGCGAAGCGCGATCTCCAATAACCGTAGCTGATGACGGCCAGCGGATGGCCGCCTTGAAAAAGGTCGTCAGAAGCGTTGAACACGCGACCTGCGGCAGCTCCCACGCCGAGCACTGGAAAATAATTACCGGAGACCAGTTCCGCGGCCGCCAGTTCGGTACGCCCTCCGAAAGTGATACTCACCATGTCGCCGTGCCGGCAGAACATCCCGCTGAAGACCTGATTCTTCTCGCGGAAATCCTGGTACATCGGATAGGAGATGGCGTTCGGGCCACTGTTGCTGCCGTAATGGTTGCCGCGCGCAGAGAGCAGCACCAATTCTTCGGGATTCCGGACCGGTAGATATTGCAGGATGAGCTGGTTGATCAAAGTGAAGATCGCGGTATTCGCTCCGATTCCCAGGGCCAGCGAAAGAAGGGCCACGGAGACGAAAAGTGGTGATTTCCGCAGAGTCCGAACGGCATAACGCAGGTCTTGGAGGAGAGTTCCCATCGACCTTTATACTGTCGGGGGCGGAAAAGGTTACGTAGGCTATTTGAAACGCACCGACTGCACGATGCTGTTGTAGACGTCCTCCAAATCTTTGAACTCCGAAGCCGGCGCGATGAACACCATGTAGAACAGGCCGTCGGGGCGGTTGATGGTGAGCAGCGCATCGGTTTCGGGGCCGCCGGTTAGGGCGGACTTACTCGCCAGCGTCGTGATGAGGGCCGAGTTGCCGTTCACTTTGAGCGTACGTCCGTTGTCGGCGGCCTGCATCCCGGAATTCGAAGCGCTCAGATGATGGATGAGGTCATCGGTGGCCTGGCGAAGGCTCTGCCCTTTCGTATCCGGAAAAAAGTAGCTGGCGACGACGCCGTAGCCGATCTGCGTGTTGCCGTTAGAGCTCTGCACCAGGGCCTCGCGGGGCGCGATGGTGACCGAATCCGAATTCTGGTCGCCGAACACCTGCCAGTTGGAGGGATACGAAAGCGAAAAGTTGCGTCCCTGAAACGGCTGTAGCGTTCGTGACGGCCGGACAGCGGCCGGGTCGGTGTTGGCGCTGCCGCGGACATTGCCGGCCGGGCCTCCCTTAGGCAGTTTGGCGACTTCCGCCTTCGCGCGCTCGAATTCGCCGGTCTGAAATCCATACTCGTGATGCGGCAAGGATCTGACTTCGGCTTCGATGGCTTTCTCGCGGTTGCCTGGATTGGGATGGTCGGACAGGAATTGCAGCGTCCGCGAGCCGCCTCCCGCCGATTGCAATTTCTCGAAGAAATGCGCCAGCTCGATGGGATTGTAGCCGGCTTCGGACATCAGGCGCGACCCCAGCGCATCAGCTTCACTCTCTGCGCCGCGGGAGTAACTGAGCAGCACCGAATTCACACCCAGACCGATGCCCAGCTGCGTGAGTTGTCCGAGCATGGAGCCATTCCCGATTACCGCCCCTGCCAGCGCCGCCGGGATCTCGAACATGCGGGCTTTCGACGCCTGGTTGGTTCCGTGCCGCAGGATGACATGCGACATCTCGTGCCCCATCACGCCGGCGAGCTGCGCTTCATTGTCGGCGCCGGCAATCGCTCCGGTGTTGATGAACATGGCGCCGCCAGGCAGAGCGAAGGCATTAATGCTGGGATCGAGAATCACGGTGAAGTTGAACGGCCATCCCGTGGCCTCGGGCTGCGTCGTTAGCCGCTTGCCCACGCGCTGCACATAATCCTGCAGAAACTGATTTTGGACGACGGTAACTTTCTGGCGAACCTGGGCGGCTGCCTCCTGGCCCAGCTCAATATCCTGCTGCTTGGAGAACAGATTGAAGCCCGGCCTTGGCGGTTCGCCGGGTCTCCGCGCCAGGCACAGCGCGGCCGCGACGCCAGCCACCAGCAACACGTGTACGAATCTTCTCTGCCGCATCCGTCACCTCATCCTGGGATACGCAACCGCTAACCCCGACGTTTCCGGGCCGGCGTGCCGGAACTTACGGTAATCTCCTGGCCCCAGAACACGCTGTTAGAATTATCCCGTTTTATAATCAATGGATGTTGACCCCCACTGAAAAGATTTGGCACAACGGCCGTTTCATTGCCTGGGACGATGCGCGCATTCACGTTCTTTCGCATGTCGTCAGCTATGGCAG